>Ga0209212_1002473_pt1 | contig 26108 bp, 13 predicted proteins | sample RifGroC2_FD_183996 | JGI IMG/M metagenome (GOLD analysis project Ga0209212, IMG submission 183996) | Groundwater microbial communities from Rifle, Colorado, USA - Groundwater C2 (SPAdes) (version 2) | ecosystem: Environmental > Aquatic > Deep subsurface > Groundwater | place: Rifle, Colorado... | reverse complement strand
TAGTTTGCCGTCTTTGATCTCCCAGGCGATCTCGCAGCCGAACTGGAAGTTAATGCGCTTATCGTCTATCGACCACGAAGTGTTGGTGTCGATATAATAGCCGTCTTTGGTGTCGGCGATCAGTTCATCGAAGGTAGGTTCGCCCGGCTCTAAGTTGATGTTGGTCATTCTGACTATCGGAATTCTCGCCCAGCCGTCGGCGCGGGCCGTGCCGTTCGATAATTCGTTGAGGCAGGCCGCCGTATCGCGCGATGACAGATAATTTAAAAATTTTCCGTCTTTTACTATTTCGATGCGCTGCGCCGGAACGCCTTCGTCGTCATATTTGAACGAACCGAGGCCGCCCGGTATAGTGCCGTCGGCGGTTATATTGACTATTTTAGAGCCGTACGTGAAATTGCCTCGCTTTTCGAGCGTCAGAAAGGAAGTGCCGGCATAGCTCGCCTCGAGGCCGAGAACGCGGTCAAGTTCGACCGCGTGGCCGCAGGATTCGTGAACCTGAAGGCCGAGCTGCGAGCCGCCTATGATAAGCGTCGCCAGGCCCGAAGGCATCGGCGGAGCGTCTATGAGCGCGACGCATTCGCGCGCTATTCTTTCAGAGTTCTCTTTCAGTCCGAGTTTTTTAATATATTCGTAGCCGGCCGTGCCGTAGTTGCCGCGAAACGAATTCGGGAACGAGCGTTTCTGGAAATCGCCGTTGGCTATCGAAAAGCATTCGATGCCGCCGCCCGATTCGTATATGGTCTGTTCGATATCTGCGCCGTCGGAGGAATAGAATTTTTTGTCGGTGCGCCAGAATTTAAGAAAACCTTTAGTGAGCGATACGCCCTTCACGTTTCTCATGAGGTCTTCGCAGTCGAATAATAATCCGAGTTTATCGTCGAGCGACACTTTGAAGGGATCGATCTCTATACTGGTGGTATATTTATCTTTTACCGGGTCGCAGGGAGCGAGTTTGGCCGGTTTATCGACGGTCATCGCCGAGGCCTTCGCGATCGAGAATGCGAAATCGGCCACGCGCCTGATCTCCTGCTCGTTCACCTGGTTGGACGAGGCAAAACCCATCGCGCCGTTATAGAACACGCGGATGCCGAAGCCTTCGTCGGTGGAAATACTGTAATTGTCGACTTTAGCGTTGTTGGTCGCGACGCCTTCTTCGGTCATGTTGATGATCCTGACGTCCGAATAGCTCGCGCCGCCGCTTTTAAGACGGCTGAAAACGCTTTCGATAACACTTTTCATTGCATACCTCCCGCTTATATTTTTTTATATAAAGTATTTTATAAATCGTATCGATACATGATACTACAATTAAGCGGAAAATGCAAATAAAATCGGCGGTAAAATCGGCGGTAAAATCGGCGGTACGCGCGCCGGAAATATGGATGCGTCAATGCCGGAAACATCAGCCCATATTAACTATTATTTTCTCGCGGTTGGTTACCTTAGCCGCTAGATGGGCGCTCAGATTCATCGTGAAGCGGGGGCATTCGCCGGCGAATTTCAGCAGGTTTTCACGCGATACGCAAAGGCTTCTTAATTTTCCCATAACGGCGTTCGTGATAACCTGCGATGTGCCGCCGCATAAAGCCGCTTCGAATCCGATCAGGCCTTTTTCCGAAAGTATTTCAATGGTTCCGATCCACATATTCTTAGAATGCGCGCTGAGCTCGGCAAAACCTTCCGTTATGATGTGCACCGAATCGACGGGGGTGTTTTCCCAGGTGATCTCACGCTCGTCGTCGAAAGCCGCGGCGCGAGTCATCATTGCAAAGCGCGTCACTTCGCTTTCGCTCAGGCCGCTGAACAGTTCGTGGCGGCCGATCGCGGCGATGCGCCCGGCGAAAGCGAGCCTGAGCATTTCGAAACAGCCGGCGCCGGACGCGGCGGGCCATTCGAACCCCAGTTTGCTTAAAACGGCGCTGGTCTTATCGGAGCGCACATGGCAGAACGTTTTGCTGTTCATGTCATATTCCCAGTCGCGGTGAACGATCAGATCGTCCACCAGCGGTTTTATTTTATCGTCGCCGCCCTGCTCGATGAGCAGCTCGATAAAATCCGCAAAATCCGTGACGCGCATATCGAGCCCGCTGTCCGCCGCCTGGAGGATCCGCGAAAGTTTTTGCGGTTTGTCGTTTCGTATATGATAGGTCCGGTTCGCCAGTTCTTTCTTATCGAAGATCAGCAACATGGCGCGCGCGGCGCAATCGACGAACGAAAATTCAGCGTCGTCGAGCGTATCGGGTGCGGCGCCCAGAAGCGCCAGGGACCTTATTATGCGATAAAAAGCGTTTTCGTCGATATTTTGCTGGCAGGCCCCGCTTTTCGAATCGAAGGTAAGATTGCCGGCGCGGAATATGTTCACGCAGATACCTGAATTTCTGGCTTCTATGGCCGCTTTTTCACCGGCGAGCTTGGTGCGCAGATAATAGTTGCGGCTCTGCTGGCCGATATCGGTATCGTCCTCGGTGAACAGCGCCGCCGGACGGCCTTCGATATCGCCCGCCGCGACGGACATCGTTGAAACATGGTTGAGGTCTTTTATCTTTTTATCGCGGCAGAATTTTATTAAATTTTCGACGGTAACCACGTTGGCTTCGTGAAACTGTTCGTAGTGGCCGAAATGACGGACATTGGCGGCCGAATTTATAACGCAGTCGATATTTTCGCTGAGCAAAGAATAGTCGCCGGGAGCCAGCCCGAGCATCTCACGCGACAGATCGCCGGCATAGACCCTGACGCGCGGCAAATAGCGCTCGAGCGAACCTTCGCCGAAATAATAACAGTATTTTTCTTTGAGGCGTCCGAGCGCTTCAGCGGAGTCTTTCGCCCTGACGATCATGTGCACCGTCTCACGGCGGCCGGTGAGGATCTGGTTGAGCAGATAGGAGCCAAGATAGCCTGTGGCGCCGCACAGCAGTATAGAGCCGTAGCTTTTGGCGGCGCTGAGATCGCTGTTTTTAAGTTCAGCGAGCCCACCGAGATAGGAATCGAGCCTGTCTTTTAACTCGCCGGCGGGCGGGGGGACGAGGGGTTTGAAATATTTAAGTTTATTCAGCTTCGAGATCGAGTTTCCGGCGGCGGGCTTTACGGCCGCGGCAAGCGTTCTTACGCTCTGGTGCTCGAATATGTCGTTAAGGGTTATCTCGAAATCGCCGGATAATTCCATGACCGCCTTTATCGCCTTCAGCGAATGGCCGCCGAGCGAGAAGAAATTATCGTCCGCGCTTATTTTATCGACGCCCAGAACGGCTCGCCACACATCGGCAATTTTAATTTCGGCCCCGCCCGCCGGCTCGATGAAAATATTATCCGCGGCGGCGCCGGCGCTTCCGGCGACGAACGGGTCGGGGAGGGCTTTTTTATCGGTCTTGGCGTTCGGCGTAAGCGGTATCTTTTCTAAAACCGTAAAAGCGTCCGGTACGAAATACATCGGAAGCCGCGCTGAAAGGGCGTCTCTTAATTCGGCAACGGCGGGGGCTGCGGCGCCGTCTTTCAGCGTGTAATAGGCAGCGAGGTAATCGCCGCGCCGTGAGTCGTTTCTGAGAACTACGGCTGCCTCTTTAACGGCTGGATGGCGCGTCAGTTCGGCCTCGATCTCGCCGGTCTCGATGCGATAGCCGCGAAGTTTGACCTGTTCGTCGGCGCGGCCTAGGAATTCGATATTGCCGTCCGGTTTAAAACGCGCCAGATCACCGCTTTTATACATGACGGCGCCGGGGACGAACGGGTCTTCGATGAAGCGCTCGCGCGTCAGTTCGGCCTTGTTATGGTAACCGCGCGCCACGCCGGCGCCGGATATGTAAAGTTCGCCCTTCGCGCCTGGCGGCAGAAGTTTTTTCGAACCGTCGAGTATGTAAAGGGCGGTGTTGGCCGACGGAACGCCTATCGCGACGGAAGAAGCGCCCGAAAGCGAATCGGCCGGCGTATAAAGGTAGATCATGCAGCCGACGGTAGTTTCGGTAGGGCCGTATTCGTTGAATATGGAAACGCGGCCGTTGAATTTTTCAAAGATTTTTTCGCAGAGTTTCGCTTTAAGGTCCTCGCCGCCGACGATCAGTTTATTGATGCGCCGGCAGTTGACGGGCATGTTTTCGATGATCTGAAGGTGCGTCGGCGTTAATTTGACTATATCGACAAGATCGTCCGTTATTATTTTATCGATGATAGTGTCGCGGCCCTTTTCGGGATAAATAACCACTTTACCGCCGCTGGCGAGAGGCGTGAAAATCGATGTCACCGTCAGATCGAAGGATATCGACGAGTAAAGCGGGAAGTCGCAGGCGCGCCCGTGCGCGTAAACATTTTTACACCAGCTTATGTAATTGAACGCGCCTTTATTTGTTACAAGAACGCCCTTGGGCCTGCCGGTGGAGCCGGAAGTGTAGATAACGTAAATCACGTCATCCTCCGCGACGCGGCGCGTGAAACCGGGGACGCCGTCAGGATAGGCCGCCGGCGTATCTATTTCGACGACGGCGGCGCGGCCCGAATAGGCGGCGCTGAATTTAGATTGTGTCAGAAGGGTTTTAGCTCCGCTGTCGGAAAGAATATATTCGATTCGTTCGGCCGGATATGAAGGATCGATAGGCAGATAGGCCGCGCCGGTCTTTAAAACGGCGATTATGGCGATCACGGTTTCGAACGAGCGCTCCGCGAGTATGGCGAACAGAACGCCGGGCGCGGCGCCGTGGCCCGCGCATAAAAGGCGGGCGAGCTTTTCGGCCCTGGAATCGAGCTCCGCGTAGCTCATGGTCCTGCCTTCGCATAAAAGTGCCGTCGCGTCAGGCCGGTCCGCGGCGGCGCGCTCGATCGAATCGATCAAAAGCCCGCCCGCGCCGAAATCTTCGGCGGTCGCATTGAAACCGCTCAGCAGGCGCGCGCGGGTTGCTTCGCTGAGCGCGCCGAGCTCGCCGATCGCGGCGTCCGGATTTTCGGCCGCGCTTTTAATCAGCTCCGAAAACGCGTCTAAAAATCTTACTGCCGTAATGCGATCGAACAGAGCGGTTTTATATTCGAGTATTATTTTAAGGGCGCCTTCCGACATTACACAAAACAGCGTAAGATCGAATTTAGATATGCCGGGATCGAAAACGAAGGGTTCGAGCTCTACGCCGACGGCCTTAAGCCCTTCTCCGGTTCCGCGCTCGAAGGCGAACATAACGTCGAAAAGCGGGTTGCGTCCCGCCTCGCGCCTTACGCCGAGTTTTTCGACCAGCGAGTCGAACTGAAATCCCGAGTTATCGAGCGCCATGGTAAAATCGTCTTTGACGCCGGCGACGAATTGTTTAAAACTGGTTTCAGCGGACGGTTTCGCTCTCAGAACTATGGTGCTTACGAACATTCCGACGGTATTTTCGAATTCGGCGGCGCCGCGGCCGGAAGCTGGAACGCCGGCTATAATATCGTTTTGGGCGCTGAACTTATGCAGCGCAACGAAGAACAGCGAAAGCAGTACGCTGAAGCTGGTGGCACCGTAAAGCGACGATAACTTTTCGACCGCCGGAGCGAGCCGGCTTATATCTTTGGCAGCGCGCGCGCCGTCGTATGATATCGCGGCGCCGCGCGGCCGGTCCGCCGCCAGGTCGAGGACGGGAATGTCGCCGGCGAACCTGTCGAGCCAGTATTTTTCGCAGCGCGCGGCCCGGTCTTCGCGGTAATATTTATCCTCCCACAGGGTGTAATCGCGAAAATCATATTCGGGCGCTTCGGGCGCGAGCCCGTCGTATATGGCGAACAGTTCCTTCATTATTACGCCGGTCGAAATGCCGTCGGTTATTATGTGGTGCGCGTCGAATATGAAAAGATGGCGCCCGACGGAAGTTTTAACAAGTAAAACCCTGAACAGCGGCGCTTTCGAGATGTCAAAATGCCTTACGAAATCTTTGATCGTCGAATGCAGTTCGCTCTCCGAAGCTTCGGCATAGCTGCGTTTGTATTTTATGTTTTTTTCGATTATCATCACCGGCTCGCCGTTTTGAACGACGAAACGGGAGCGCAGCGCGTCGCGCCTTTTAACAACCAGATCGAATGCCTTCGCAAATTTTTTAATGTCCAGCGGGCCTTTTATCATAAAAGCTGAAGTGAGATTATAGGCGGTTTTAGCGCCACCCATCGACTCGATCACGAACAGCCTTTTTTGCGCGGCCGAAAGCGGAAAACTGTCGCGCCCGCCGGAATCGCGTTCAATGGCTAGTTCCGGACCGCGCGCCTTTTTATCGACGAGCGCAGCCTGATCGCGCAGGCGCGGCGTTTTAAATATTTCAAGAAGCGACAGCTGCGCGCCGAATATCTTTTTGAACCGCCCCTGAAGGGACGCCGCTTTAAGCGAATGGCCGCCGAGCTCGAAAAAATTGTCGTCGGCGCTCACGCGCTTTATATTCAATAACTCGGACCACACGGCGGCAATTTTGATCTGGGTATCGCCCGACGGCTCGACGAACGAAGCGCCGCCGGCCGGCTCCCCAGAACCGTCATCCACGGCGAAAGTAACGGCGGCGGAGGCGGCGAGGATTTTTTTGTCGATCTTTGCGTTGGACGTAAGCGGAATTTTATCTATAAAATAAAAGCGGGACGGTATCATATAGGCTGGCAGCGTTTCGGCGAGATTTTTACGGATGTCCGCGGCGCAGACCTTGCCGGCCGGATCATTCGCCACTATATGCGCCGAGATAAAATCGTCACCCGAAGAGGATTTCGAGCTTATGACAGCGGCCGCTTTTACGCGCGGATCTTTCATTATTTCGCTCTGGATCTCTTCCAGCTCGACGCGGAATCCCCTGATCTTGACCTGCGAATCGGCGCGGCCGAGATAATCGATATTGCCGTCCGCGAGAAGCCTCGCCAGATCGCCGGTTCTATACATTTTTTCGCCGGGGCGGAACGGGTCGTCGACGAATTTTTCAGCCGTTAGTTCAGGCCGGTTAAGGTAGCCGCGCGCGAGCCCTGCGCCCGCCAGATATAACTCGCCCGGCATGAACAGCGGCGCGGGCCGTTTTCGGGCGTCGAGCACGTACGCCCTGGTGTTGGCTATAGGCCTGCCTATCGGCGTTTTTTCCTTCGACGGCCCGGGGATATCGTAATAAGTGCTGACAATGGTGCATTCGGTAGGACCGTATTCGTCGGTGAGTCTGAAATTATAAGCGGCGCCGGGCATTTTAAATTTTTCGCCGCCGGTGGAAACGCATCTGAGCGAAAGATTGTTCGTTTCGCGTATGAACTGCTCGCAAAACTGCGTGGGCAGGTCGGTGTAAACGATATTATTGGCCTCGAAGTATTCGTTGGCCGCCCGGGGCGAGACGCGCAGCTCATCTTTTAATATATGCAGCGCAGCGCCTCTCGACAGAGGCGAAAATATCTGCACGACCGACGCGTCGAATGCGAACGACGCGAACTCGGCGCAATTGTCGCCGGCGGAGATATTATAGTGATCGCGGCTCCAGCATATCATATTGACGGCAGCGCGGTTTTCGATAAGCACGCCCTTGGGCTTTCCGGTCGAGCCCGAAGTGTAAATAACGTAGGCGAGACTTTGCGGGCCGGACCCTGCATCGACGGCCGCGCCGGACTCTTTGCGCTCACAACTTTTGGCCGGCGTAGCTTCGTAAACCGCCTCGTCGTCGATAATAAATAACGGCGCCTTGTGTTCCACCGCGCCGCGCAGATTTTCAGAAACCAGCAGCGCAGAGGCGCCGGCGTCGCTTAACATGAATTCGACGCGCTCCGCCGGATACGAGGCGTCCAGCGGCATATACGCCGCGCCTGTTTTTAATACCGCGAGTATGGCGGTCAGATAATAATGCGAGCGTTCGGCGTAGATCGCGCATATTTTTTCGGGCCCCGCGCCGGCTAGAGCCAGTTTTTCCGCCAGCGCCCCGGCTTTGCGGGCGAGTTCAGCGTAGCTCAGCGATATGCCGTCATAGCGCACGGCTGAATTATCCGGATATTTCTTACAGGACATCTCGAACAAATCGAAAAGCGTTTTATCGTCTTCGAATTTCCTGTCGGTGCGGTTGAAGTCTTTGAGCATCAGATCTTTATCTTCGGGGCCCGAAAGTTCAAGATCCGCTATCGCTTTATCGGGAGCGGCGGCCGCATCGCGCAGTATAGCGCATATGGAATTAAATATTGAATTAATTTCTTCGCGCGTGAAAAGTTCTTTCTGATAATCGAACATCAATTCGAGCCGGCCCCTGCCGTCGAGTCCGTTGGCGTTAACGTGCAGCGAAAGCGGGGTCGCTTCGTTCTTCTGGTAAATATTGCGGAACAAAACCTCGTCGTTGCAGTCGTCGGGATGACCTACCACGGCTATCGCCGAAAGAAGCGTATCGGCGTTCGCGTTCTTCGATTCGCGCATTTTTTCGATCAGTTCGTCGAACGGATAAGCCGAATAATTTTTAATGATCTTGTTAAGTTTATCGCCCGTTGCGCGCACCAGTTCGCGGAAGCCGGCGCCCTGCTCAACGCTCACGCGCAGCGGCATCGTGCTGACGAACATGCCGGCGGTCCCGTAGAATTCTTTGCCGCGGCCGTGCGAAACCGTCGATATAACTATATTTTTAGAATCACGCGCCCTGGACACGTAAACGAGCATGGCGGAAAGTATTATTTTATATATGGTGGTGGAGTTCGCGTTTTTGAACTCGTGTATCATCGAGCGCAGGTCGTCCGGCACCGCGAAAAGCGCCCTTTCGGCCGCGATCGATTCCGCGCGCGGCCTGTCGTAATTAAGCGAGCAGTCGTCCAGCGGCCGCTCGAATTCGGCCAGCCAGAATTTCTCGTCTTCTTTGAATTTATCCGAGCCGAGATAGTTATCTTCGAACTTAAGGTAATCATAATACGGCGGATTTGCAGCGATCCCGCCTTCGCGCCCCGACATGATCAATCTGCAGTATTCGAGTATCTGGTTATAAACCAGCGCGATCGTCCAGCCGTCGGAAACCAGATGGTGGAGTTTGAAGTATATTCCAATATTACAATATTGCGTGCCGTCGGCGCCAAAATCGACGAGCGCGAACTCATACAGCGGCGAATCGTATAATTTAAAAGGCGCGGCGGCCTCGCGTTCGAGTTTCGCCTCTATTTCCGCCCGGGCGCGCGGGCTCGAATGGTCCCATAATTCGACGTCGACCGGTTCGTAATCCGCCGCGTACTGCATGTCGCAGCCGTCGGCGGCTGAATGCGTGAGCCTTAATCGAAGGCCTTCGTTATTTTTTATCACAAGGTTTATCGCTTTTCTGAAGACGGGCGCATCTATCTTTTCTTTATAGCGGACGATATTGGCAAGACAGGCAAACGCCGTATTCATATATGTCATTTCGGTGTACCACATGCGTTTTTGCGCCCTGGTAAGCCGTGCAAGGTTTTTCATTCAAACTCCTTTTTACGCGATAAAAAAACGACATTTTATCCGTTTAGATCTTTTTTCTTCTAATTTTATTTTTATTACATGGTACAACAAAAAAGCCTGAATTGCAAAAATAAAATCAGGCTTTTTTTTACGCTTTAATAATGATTATAATATCATTAAAATTTATTATTATGTTGGCATCAGGCCGCTTTTTATTAATAGAATCAATTTTTTTTGATTTAGATTATATCGCCGGACATCGTTCATCTAAGGCCTCTTCGGGAAAAATATCCGCCTGGTTTTTTCATCCATCGAGTCGAGATCGACCTCGTAATCGAGTATTTTTTCGGTGATCACCTCGCCTGTTTTCACGCACGCTATGGCGTTTTCGTCATACTTTAATACGGTTTCGGATGTGAGCGGACTTTGAGGTGTTCCAGAGTTCAGGAAAATTTCAGTGACCTTCGCTTCTTCCGTTTTATCGCTGTTATAGACGGCAGGCACGGCCGCGTCTATATTTTTATGTTCGCCTATAATTTTTAATTCAGTCTCGCGCGTTTCATTGACGGTTTCTTCAACCTTCGGCAGAAGCGACGGCTCGCCTTCTTTCATTACGACCGCACGTTCGCCGGCGGCAAGGATCAATTCGCCTTCCTTTTTCAGCACGGCTACTCGCCCTTCCGCGACCGATATTTTAGTGACATTATCTAAATAACTTACTGCAAGCCGGGTTCCTCTGATAAATATCCTGGCGTTCGGGGTGCATATCTCAAAATCGGCCGGAGCCGGCTTTTTAAAGTAATCTATATCGATCGTTCCGGCCGCAAGCCTTATCGCGGTCGATCCAAGTTTCGCCTTCGCGCCGGCTTCAAATATGATATTGAATTTTTCAGATAAAAAGATCCCGGAAGTGTCCGCTTCGACCGTCGCGCCGTCCGCTACTATTTCATAGGGGCCGGGAAAATCAACAGGTCCGATGCCGTTGTGAACCGCCGGGGATATAAATTTTCCTATTGCAACCGTGAATAGTTTCGGACTCTCGCCGGCGCCGTAATAAAAAAGAAAAGCCGAGAATATTAATACAGCGAGAGCGGCCGTTCCGAAAGCGAACCCGCGGCGGGGCGCGAGCATATTTTTTATCGCGGCCGCGATCCTTGTAAAGAAAGGTTTTTCCAACCGGGCTTCGGGCAGGGGGCGCTTCGACACGAAAAGTTCAGATGCCGTCCTGTCGACCCTGACGTAAGTTTCATACAAGCCGCGGCATTTTTCGCATATCTTAATATGGCTTTCCACGCGGCGCTTTTCGGTTTCGCCAAGTTCGCGGTCGACAAATAATATGATATCATCTTCGGTTACCGGACATTTTTTTTCGATATCGTCCATGCTCTCACCTTCCTTTTTTACAAACAGTCGCCAAGAGATTCGCGCATCCTGCGTCTGAGCCTCAAAAGTTTCTGTTTCACGTTATCTTCGCTCAGCGATAATTCTTCCGCTATTTCCCTGCAGGACATATCGAGCGTATATTTATATAAAAGCATCCTCTGATCGTCTTCACCAAGTTTATCGACCGCGGCCTTTATAGTAAGCCTGAGCGCCTCGTCGCGCTGTTCAGCCTGCGGTTCTGTTTTAAGTTCTTCCAGGCTTTCGGTCCTCTCGCGCTTCTTTTTTTCAAGAAATGAAAAAACCGTGTTTTTCGCGATTACATACAAATAAGTGGTTATTTTCGAGCGCGCCTGGAAATCTCCAAAACTCCTGCAGACGCGCATCCAGACCTCCTGGTACAATTCCTCGTGCGTTTCGTGAGGCTCGGCGTATAAAAAGTAACGGATCACTCCGAATACGTATTTTCCATATTTATCGATCAGCTCGTCCGGCGTGGCGGACATTTCATCGCTCATTAAAATGCATCCCGTCCCTGATTTTAATATCAGAGCCTGTTATAAACATAACCTGTATCTTTCGTTTTTTTAAAACGGTAATTTGTCATAAAATTTCGGGTTTCCGATCTTTTCGAAACTGTTGACGGCGCCGACGTTATTCTGATTGCTGGTGGTGTCCATCTCGGCCCATTTGCCGTCGATCTGAGCCTCGGCCCAGACGTGCCCGACGACCATACCGCTGCTCAGAAATTTGCAGGGCTTGCAGTGCGTGTATCTTGCCGGTATGCCGCTCGCTCGCAGGAGCGCGACAACCAGATGCGCCTGATCGCAGCAGTTGGCTTTTTTAGAATCGAGCGCGCCCAGAGCGCCTTTCTTCGAGTTTAAATAATATTCAAAATCGGTCGCTTTATTCACATAATCGAATATTTTACCGGCCGTTTCGGCGGGGGTCGCGCCTTTTAAACTATCGGCTATGGCCTTTATTCGGGGATCGTCCGAAGGCGCCATAGGGGTAGGGTCGAGAAATTTTCCGCCCTGTATGACGCGTATGGTGAATCCGGCGTCGGTCCACGCGGCGATCTTTTCCTGAAGCGGAACGTTGTCTTTGATCTCTTTTTCGACGACGGCTTCGACGCTGTCAGCCGTGACCGGGTCTATGTTTTTTATATAATAAGGTTTCATCGTCACCGAAGGATTAGCCTTGAACTGCTTTCCGACGCCTTTATCTTCGCATCTGGCGGGTGCGGGAAACAGGGCCGCGAATATAAGCAGGAATATAAAGCAAATATAAAAACATGGGTTTCGTTTCATGGTCCACCTCTGAATAAAATAACCGTATACGATCTTCGGGCCGCCGCGCTCCGGCGCGGATCATCTTCGCTTTTTCACATTTTGCTTCTATATAATTAGACCGGATAATTCTCCAAAAGTGTCAATTATATTAAAAATCTTTATCCGGTTCAGCCCGGGCGTCCTGAACTTCGCACAAATTCGTCAATGCGGCGCCGCGGACGGGTTCGGCATCCAGGTTATCGACTTGTTTTTGATCATCATCTGGGGCGCGACTAAAACTTCGATGCTGTCGACCTCGTTTTCGTTTTTCAGGTTTTTTCCTGAAAGCAGTATGCTGACCTCGTATTTCGAATAATCAGGCCCGTCGATGAACGTTTTACGGACACTGAAATTTATTTCGACCTGTTTGTTGTCGCCTATGATAGTGGCGGCGCCATTTTCCTTTCTTTTGATATTGCCGCTTTCGTTCCAGTACGCCACTTCGCTCGAGGCGGCGGCGCCGCCGGCGTCTATATTCGATATTCTTGTTATTTCAAGTTTCTCGCCCTTATTGCCAAGTATTTCAATAGAGGTCGCGTTGTCCAGATCGTCTTTCAGATACATCATCGCGAGCCTGAAATATCTGGTTATATGGATGTGTTCGGTCCCGGCCTTCACGCTGGTGAAAGTGTTGGAAAACAGGCGCCACAGAACCGTGACCATTATCGCGCTTATGACGATAAAGGTCAGGATCTCCACAACCGTAAAGGCGCTCATTCCTTTAAAACGGGGTTTTAAAAAGCGTGAATTCGATCCTGCTGGCTTCGGCATTTGATTCCTTTCCCCTCGCGCGCCACGTTATTTCGACATCGACCTTTTTGACGCCGGCGAGCTCTTCGATACCTATCTTTTCGGCGGCGCCGTCGAGCCCGGTTATGCCGCCCTCATTTTTTGCGAAAAAAGATAAACTCTTTACTTCGACCATTCCTTTGGTGACCGGAATTTTATCGTACGAAACGCCCTTCATCGATTCTATTATCCTGCCGGCGGCGTTCGACGCGGCGATAAATTCCTTGCTCAGAGCCATTTCTTTATGGCTCGACCTTAAAAGCATGAAAAAGGCGAGTATCCCGAAACTAACGATCGCGACCGTAATTAGAATTTCAATGAAACTCCCGAAGCCGCCGGTTTTTATACGATTTTTATTCACGAACGCTGCGCGCATCATTTCACGAATCCTTTCATCACGTAAATAGAATTCGGGGCCACCATCAGCCTTTTGTACTTTCTGTAGTTATCGGAACACGGGTTGAAGTCGGGGTTATAAATCAGCGCGCCGCCCTGTTTATTGTCTTCCGGCTCGAATTTAGCGCACGCGATAAAACCGTTTACGCTCAAAGGGCCCGCGCTCGCGATCTTCCCGTTCACAGCCGTCACGGAGACGCTGCTCAGTTCCCCGGCGAGGCTTATATTGCCGTTGAGGCTTATAAAGCTCAACGGATGGTCGCTTTCAATTTTAGAAAGCAATATATCGTTATCGGCGATGATAATTCCGCCGCCCGTGAGCTTATGTATCGCCGTAAGATCGACATCGGATTTAATATAAAAAATTCCGCACACCTCGCCGCCGGTGTTTTTGAGATGATTTTTGAACCCGTCCTGCGAGCTGAAAACCATTCCGGCGCGGCTGATGAAATGATCCGCGATATCCAGCGAATTGAGATCGCCCGTAAAGTAATTCTTTTCAAGGTCCGACGACAGGTTCACCTTACCGTCGTTAGGATAGAATTTGACCGCCGGGTCGAAAACCGAATTGAATTCGCCCGCCAGATATTCGGGCGGCGCCACGGGCGGACGGCTTTCGAGCTTCAATCCATACAGGAAATCGAACGAATGGTTGTAAGGCGTGATAATTACGTTCGTCATATATTTCGAGTAGTTTTCATAATTCTCGAGTATTATTTCGAGCTTTTCGGATATCGAAACGCTCAAGCCGTTCGAGCCGGCCGGAAGCCAGGGCAGGATGGCAGGATTAAAAATCTTTCCGTTTATAATTTCAAAAACCGCCGCGAATTTTATGAACGCGCGATGAACGTCGCCGAGAACGACCGTGTGTGAAGGATCTTTTTCATCGGCGAAGAGTTTGAAATAAGACGATCGAAAGTCTTTTACTTTGCCGGTGATGGTTTCCTCGTCCTTGAGTTCGTCGCAAAAACCCATATAGCGGTTGACTATGACGAATTCATTTGTCGGAAGCTCCACGCGCGTAGGGTCCTGTATGAGATGGTATGCCTCGCCGCCGTCTTCGTAGCCCTGGCCGAGTTTGAGCACGAGCCGGCCGCCGCCTAGAAATATCCAGCCGCGCTTTTCCAGAGGATACGTATAGCTGCTGCCGTTATTGAGCTCGAGCGGTTTGATATCCGACACGCACCTGCCGTCCTCGTCGCACAGGACCGCATTGTATTTGAGCGGCTGGCCGTCTTTTCCGGCGTCGCGGACGAATATAGTAAAATGCGAATATACGGGCGGGATTATATTGACAAGTTTATATTCGCGGACGTCCTTCATATAGCGCCTGACGCCCTTATAAGTTGTGGCGACCTCTATGAGTATCGTTCCGAAGCCTTCCTGCGGGTCCGGCGAGGACCGAAGCCCGGCCGGCTGCGGGAACGCACGCTTCGTAAGTATGGTGAACGAAGCCGCCATCGAGAACAGACTGCCGTATTTATCTTTGTATACCTTCAAAAAAGGGTTGCCGCTGAGGTCGATGGTTGTTTTTTTTCCGACGGCGACGTCGAAGTCGTTGATCTTATCGAATAATTCCCTGATCGTGATATTCAGGACCGACTGGGTCACCGCATCGGAGGTTTCGGCGTCGACGACGTGAAACGTTAGAGCGGCGTCGCCGCGGACGAAAGTGTTGTAAGCGAAGACCAGCATCGCTATCAGCATCATTATTCCGAGGGCGAAGTACAGTATAAACCCTTTTTTATCGCTCTGATAAAGCATCGCAGCTCCCGGACCGCTCGACGGATCGCTTTTATTTATCGATTATTTCGACCGAGTAGCCGGACATATCGTTATAAAGTTCGCGGATATTCATTGAGTTTTTACCGCTTCCCCGGCCGTTATATTTCGGCTTCGCATGCTTATTTTCGTCCGCGGGAATATTTTTACGAATGGTTTCGCCGCGGCCCGACGGTTCTTCGCCCGCCTTGATCTTAGAGGGCGTTCCCGGTTTTTCGCCGGGTTTCACCGTAAGTTCTTCGCCGCGCGATATAAAAACATTCTGCGCGCCGTCCGGCGTTTCGAACGATACAAGGCCTTCAGTCACTTTAACGCTGGTATCGCCGGTAATTTCGGCGACGCGAACTCCGAAACTGGTGCCTCTGATGCCGAGAGTTCCGGCGGGAGTGAACACTTTAAAAGTGAGCTTATCGCCGGTTTTCGAGGGTTTGTAATTGACCCAGATATCGCCGTTTTTAATTCTTAAATTATTGAAGCCGACCTGCACCTCGGATTTTTCGCGTATGGCGATGCGGGCCGCGCCGGCCACTAAAAGTTCCGCCACGGTATAATCGCCCGTTAGGATGCGGTCGCGGTCCATTAATTTCAAAAGTTTGGCGACGTCAGGATTATAAAGAATAAAATCCTGAGAATTCGCGCCGCTGTATTTTATGGGGCCGCTCACGCTGGTGAGGCTGGCGCAGGGTTTCGCCTCTTCGGCGGCGGCGGTGAAGTAAAACGTCGAAGCATAAAAACACGCCATGAATGCAAGAACCATCAATAATGAAGTTTTTTTCATATGCAATTCTCCTTAATTTAATTTATAAGGTTACTTTTCATTTGTTATAAATATCATCTGCAGGTGCCGGAATTTTTTTTCGGGGACGCATTCGAAAATTTTTCCGTCACCCCTTGAACATCTTTTCTTTACCATCAAAAAAACGAAAAAAATTTAAATCCTTAAAACGCGAACCTGTAAAATTGTATTTTCTTATTCGTGATATCGAGTTTCATATAATAGACCGCGCCCGATGCATCGAGGTAAACATATCTGTTGGAAAGCATTTCAGGCGAAGTGAAAATTTCGGCTTTTCCGAGCTGCTTCATATTTTTGTCGAACTTATAGACGAACGCTTTGTCGGATATCTCGCCGCTTGAAAAATGAGCCTCCAGATATATGTTTCCGGCGGCGTCGGCCCCGATGGAACGGCATGATACGCAGCCATAGCCGCTTTTTTTCGATAAAAACTCATTCAGAAGAGCGGTCTCCGAAATTTTCCCGCTCCTTAAATCCATCTCGACAAGCGCGATTTTCGATGCGGCGTTCGCGCCGATCATATAAACGCAGGGTTTTTCTTGCGACGCCGCAACATATTCGATTTCACCTTCGATGTCGTGCAGTTTCAGAAATTTGTCGCCGGCATATAAAAACGAAGCGCCTGCGGAGTCGCAGCCCGAATTGAAAGTGAGCGCGAAGATATTTTCTTTATCCGACGATGACGCGCACGGCCAGATATTCTGGATGCCCGGCGCCATTTCGCTCAGGCCTTCGAGCTCTAAGAGTTTATGCGACCGAAGCGCAAGCCCTTCCTTGATCGCGACTTTAAGCGCGGCTATCTGAGGCCTGTCCGAAAAAACAACGAAAAAAGTCTCTAGCCCGGCGTGCCAGGCGAGGTCCGAGGGCGGAAAATCAAAAGGGATCTTCAGCTCGCCGGCGGGTTTTCCTTCATTAGAAAATGCGAGTATTCTGTTTCTGGCGGAATCGAGAACGAAGATGAGACCGGACTTTGGATCGGCGCAGAACGCCGCCGGAAAATAAAATTTATCGTAATCGGCGATCTCTTCTTCGACCACCCATTCGCCGGCAACGCCCGTTTCGGCCGTATCGTCAGAGCCGACCGGTATTTCGAAAATCGGTTTCACGTCCGGAGCCGCCTGAGCGCCATCCGAAAAGAACGACGCGCCGAGAAAAGACAAAGCTGAAATGCAGCATATAAAAATAAAAACTCTATATTCGATTTTCATAATATTTATCACTCCAATGCGTTTCACTTCGTTATTCGATATTAAAAGGGTACGTTGACGTAATGTCTTACCGCCGCGAGCGCTCTGAAACTGTTGAGCGATCCGACAGAATTTCTCGAACTGGTGGTGTCGAGCGACTGCCATTTTCCGTCGATATACGCTTCGGCCCAGACGTGGCCGCATACGTGGCCGCTGGCGAACCTGCACGAAGTCGAATGGGCGTATCTGGCCGGCACTCCCGCGGCGCGCAGAAGCGAGATTGCGACGCTCGCCTGGTCGCAGCAGTTGCCCGAGCCGCCGGAGATCGTCTTGATCGCACCGCGCAGCGAGTTGGAATAACCCGAGTAGCGAACGTTCGAGCGCACCCATTTGAATACGTTGACGGCCGTCTGTTTAGCTGTAGAAGCTCTAAGACCCTTAGCGATAGAGACGACCTTCGTATTGGTCGAAGGCGCTTTCGACGACGCTTTCAGGTATTCGTCTCCCGGAGACGGGAAATTTCCGGTCGAGCCTTTGCTCGACGATGTTTTCTTATCGTCTTTATCGCCGTCATTAGATGAAGCGGGCGTTTTCGGCTGCGCCTTAGCGTCAACCTTCTCCTGCGGGGTTTTTGATATCACTATCGCGCGGCTCTGCCTGGAAGCCCACATTGACTTGAATAGCGCTATGGAGTATGAAGCCGTGTGGCCGGTCCAGGGATCGGCGACGAACACCTTTCCGTCTTTCACGCCGGTGGCGACCATATAATGCCCCTGGGGCCAGTGCCCTTTAGTATCGACATGGACTATGACGGGCTTGCCGCCGCCGGTCATGCTTTCGAGCCAGTCTATGCCGCGGCCGGTGGTAACATAACTGTTATCGAACCCGAGCGATTTCGCGACGCCCGCCATTTCGTTAAAACCAGTCCCGAGGACCGGCCTGGTCTGGCATAGTTTCGCAAGTTCGGGCGTAGATTTCTTCACGCCGTAAAATTCCATGATCATGCCGAGCGAAGCGGGGCCGCCGCAGACATTTCCGAGATCGCCGTTCTCGGATGAGAACTGCGAGCGTATTGCGATATCGATAATGCCTTCCGTATTTTCCTGCAAGCTCGAGTCTTTGAAATCGCCAGATTCAGGCCTGGCCGCGGCGTCGCCGCCTACCGCTTTGATTATCTCGTCGGCGAGGTAGGGTATTCTTCTTTCGTCGATGACGTATTTATTATACATGGGCGATTCGGCGACTTTGAAACCGGCGTCTATAAGATACTTATAGGGGTTATCTATGCCTTTGAAGGACGCCGGCGAGAAATTGTCGTCCCACGCGCGTTTCAAAAATGTGAGGTTCTTTATCATGTAGGATGAAAGATTGACGAAGACGAGGCCTTTTATTTCGTTATTCTTCCAGGCGCTTTTAAGATAGCCTCTATTGATGCCTATATCCAGATCGCGCCATGTGCCGGAGCAAAGGCACGCGCCGTAAACCACCCAGTAGCCTTTCGGGCAGTTCTTGATGGCAAGGATGTGGTTGTTGGCGATGCTGTGATATTTGCATACTAAAGCGCTTTTGCCTTTTTTCTCGAGCTCTGCCTTTAATTTATTCAAAAAGACCCTGTCTCTGGCGACGCTGTGCATGCAGTCGCAGACTAAAAGCAGGCCGGGCGAAGACTCTTCGACTTTAGTTATCGTATCGGCCGACTTGCCAATGTCCTGTTTGAAAAGATCGGCCGCGAACGCCGGCGAAGCGCACGACACGAAAAACGCTAAAGTTAAAATTATCAACGCGCCTGTGAAAAGACGCTTAAAAATTAACTCTTTCATACTACCACCTCGTTTTATATTATTTAATATTATTTTGCTTTTTTAATGTCAAATTGCATTTATGTTTATACGTTGCTTATTCTGATGCTCATCTAAACTTATACTCATTATTTTTAATTTAAGTTTATTTTAATTAATTTTTTATTTAATTTTTATTTATTTAACTGTTTTGTATTACATTTTACGGATTTTACTATTACTTTACTTTAATTCAGCGTCAACCACGAACGGCCTGTGGTCTGAAACCGTCGACGGGTTTACCTGAAAACTTTTGATATTGAATTTGCCTTTTGACAGGAATATATAATCAAATTTCACGTCCGGCTTATCCGCCGGGATCGTCGCGCCGGATGCCACGCTTAATTTATTGACACCGGCAAGATACATGAAGCCGTCGTCCATTATATCGGTAATAGGCTTTAAAACGTCGGTTTCGACAGGGGAAGTGTTGAGATCGCCGGCGAGTATTACAGGCATATTCGCGTAATCAGACTTGATCAGATCGGCGATGAACTGTATCTGTTTTACGCGCTCGTCCTTATGTATCACGCGCGAAAGGTGGGCGGATATCAGAACGACCTCGCGGCCGTTAACTTTGGTTTTGGCGACGGCTATTCCGCGCAGTTCGGAGTCTTTACGAATTTTAGGAAGATCTTTGAGCGCCTGGTCGTATAATTTGGCGCGGCTTAAAATGGCGTTGCCCATTTTTTCGAAATAAGTCCATATGCGGATATTGCCCTTGAATACGATAAAGGGGTATCCGCCTTTATTAGCAATCACTTTAGGCTGATTGGGATAGAGCATCCAGCCTTCGACCGATTCAGTGAGCATGACGAAATCGGCGTTGATCGTCTTTATAACTTTTGCCAGGTCGGCCGTTTTGAAAAAACTGCTGACACCCTGCAGGTTATATGTGGCAATTCTGATGCTGTTTGGATTTTTCGCGGCGGCGGCCGCCGGCGCTTTGCCGCCTTCAACGGCTATTTCATCGACTTTCTGCGACTGGTATTTTTTGAAAAGGTCTTTCACGGAAGGTGAAAGGCACTCGCCGGGCGCCGCGGACGAAATAATCACAGCGGCGGCCGTAAAAAACAGGATGATAAGACTCAAAAATATATTTTTCTTCGCTTTTTTCATATTATCGTCTCCTTAAATCGACCGTTAATTTCTGGGTTCTAAATAGTTAGACTCGGCCCGGAGAAAAAAGTGACAAATAAAAAAATGCTCTTTAAAAAACAAGAAACTCATATAATATTATATTAAATTAATATAAAATGCAAGAAAAATTAGTCACAATGGCCGGCGCTTGACTTATCGCGTGCGTTTGTTTATAATAAAATCGTATATTATGCCAAATGAGTGCGCCTTAAAACTCGCCTTCGTAGATTTGTATTCTCCCGGGCGGGCGTAGTGTCGCGAATAATTAAAAAAGCGATCTGGCGGATCGTGGAAGTGTGATCGGACCGGTATTTTGATAATATGATCCGGCCTGATTTAATTTTAACTTTATGAAAACAAAAAGCAGAACTGAACTAACCGCTCTTATTCTGGCGGCCGTCATTTTTACGGCATGTGTCGCGCACGCCGGTAATATTTTCACGCCGGTCATCTGGGGCGAGCCTGCCAATGAAGATGTCGTCAAAAAAATTATAGCGAAAAATAACATTCGCTCCGAAAAAATCATTAAATATTACTTTACTAACGGGCGCATCAGCGACGCCGGCGTTCTCAATTCGCAGAGAGAGTTCGACCGGTTCGGCAACGAAACCATGATCATCCGTTACGATTGTCCTTTGGAAGACGCCCTGGCCGGCCGACTGAAGCGACAGGAGGAATATATCGTATTTTATTTCGTCAATAAATACGATGCCGACGGCCGGATCTTGCGCGCTGAAAAATTCAACCGGCGAGGATATCCGGAATATAAAATGTACTGCCAATACGACACGGCCGGCAATTTTATATCGGAGGACAACTACTGGATACACTATGGTGACAGGCCGTTCGACATAAAAGATTCAAGGTCGTATTCGTGGACAGGCGAACGGTTTAAATATGAAAAAGGAAAACTCATAGAGAACGCGTCAACCGGGAATAGCTGCAACGACTCGCAGTCTTATTACGAATATGACGCAAATGGAAAGTTATCTAAATGCCTGAGGAAAAAGACAGGCGGCCAGATGGAACTGCTGGCTGTCACTGAATATAAGTATGACGGCGATTCAAGGTTGATCGAGGAGCGAACGACAAACGCGAACGGCGCCGCGACGAATCTGGAAACATATTCCTATGAGATCGATTTTAAAACGAAAGCGAAGTATGAATACGACCCGCCGGGAAAATTTAAACGCAGAACGGTCGAAAAATACGATTCATCTGAAAATCTTATCGAAACGGCCGATTATGATTCAGCGGGCCGTCTCGTTTACCGCTCGGAGGTGCAGTACGACCGGACCGGTTCGAAACTGGAAAGCCGCGAATACAACGCCGGCGGAAATATGACGGAAAAATATGTTTATACCTATTATTCGTCGAAACTCATCGATACGAAAACGATATATCACGGCGATACCGAGCCGGTCTGGATGTTTAAAAGAAACTATACAACCGCCGCCGGTAGCGTTTTAAACACGCTTGAGCACACCGGCGAATGCGCTCTCATTAAGGCTTTGAATTCGTCGAATTTCGACTCCGCGGAACTGCTTATCGCAAACAGTGCCGAGGTCGAGGTTGTCGAAGAAGTATTCGGCAAAAACGCGCTTATGATAGCGCTCGATAAAAAGGCTCCGCCGCGGCTTATTTCAAAGATGATCGAGCGCGGCGCGAACTTGAAATTCAGCGACAGGCTTTTCAATAATAACATGCTTACAGTGGCGGTGAGCGCGAAAAATCCTCCCGCCGTCATTAAAATGCTCATTGCCGCCGGCGCCGCTATCGATGTAGCCGATATCAACGGGAATACGCCGCTGATATATGCCTGCTCGGATCCGTACGCCTCCGAATCCGTTAAATTATTGCTCGACGCCGGCGCCGGCCCTGATTTAAAGACCGCAAGCGGTCAAACGGCGCGCTCGATTGCCGCCGCCATGAATAATTCAGCCGCGCTCAATCTGATAAACGCGAAATGCCGGCCTCAGGGCGGCGAGAACCCAGTCATGCCGGAAGCTTTAATGTCAGGCGCGATAATGAGAAACGATACGGCCGAAATTCTGGCGCTGTTGCGAAAAGGCGTTTCGCCGAATCTGATAATGCCGGACGGCGTCGCCGGCGGCCAAAACTCGACCGCGCTGCTGTATGCGGTTAAAAACTCCAGATATGAAACGGCAAAACTGCTTATGGAACACGGCGCCGCTTTGTTCGCCGGGCGCTTCGGATCTGACGATCCTCTCACGGCGGCCGTTTCGGCCGGTAACGAAAAGATGGTCAGAATATTTTTGGAATATGGCCGGAATTTTTTGATGGCCGATTCGAGAATTACGGATATTTTCCGGCGCGCGTTGCACCATGGAAAATCCAAAATGGTGAAATTATTTATAGACAAAGGTTTTGACGCAAATTTAAGATTCGGCGACGGAAAAACACCGCTGCTGATAGCCGTTGAAATCGACGCCCCCGCTGCTCTGGTAAAGTTACTTATCGCTTCCGGCGCCGCCATAGACGCTTTCGACGCCGCCGGCGACACCGCGCTGATCATAGCCGCCAGGAAAAGAAATATACCGAATTTATTAACGCTGGTCGAAGCCGGCGCGAACGTACATATTAAAAATAAATCTGGAATGAATGCGCTTATGGAAACGAAACTTTACAGTACCGCTGACAATTCTTACCGCGGGGCGCTTAAAGAAAGCGTTGCCGCGGCTTTAATAAAGCACGGCGCGAAGCTCGATCTATCCTGCAGGGCCATCAACCTTAAATTTTTATTTCAGGCGGTTAGCGCCTGCGACGTTAAGTTCGCCGAAAAAATTATCGCAAGCGGCGTCGATATAGACGGGACCAACGAGGCCGGATTGACGCCTCTGTGGCTGGCGGCCGGTTTTAACAGCGTAGATATGGTCAGGCTGCTCGTCGCGAAAGGTGCGAACGTCAATTTCAGCGCCGACGGCCTCTCGAATGTTCTGGGACGCGCTATCGAGGGTAAAGGCGACGGCTATATTTTTAATGACGCCGGAAGAAAAAAAGTCCTTATATTGCTGTCAGCCGGCGCTAAGATCGAGGCAAAAAACGCGAAAAAAATCATCGGACTGGCGTATAATGAAAAAAATTACGAAATTGTCAAGGCTATGCTGGCTAAAGGCGTTCCGGCCGACATCGCCGACGAGACCGGAATGACGCCACTATTGAGCTATTGCTATAACAACGCTAACATTAAAACCGTCAGACTGCTGGTCAAAGCTGGCGCGAGTATAAAAGCGCGAACCCGCGACGGTATGAGTCCTCTTCTGAAAGCCGCGCAAAGAAACAGCCGCGAATTATTCGATTACTTCCTTTCGAAGGGCGCCGGCATCGGCGAACGTGATCACAAAGGCAACGGCGTCGTGCTATGCGCCGTGAACGGTTATTGCGATCTTCGGTTTTTAAAGTATATCCTCGATAAAGGCGCCGACCCGGATATCTATGACGACGAAGGCGACACGGCGCTTATTAAGGAAATCGAATATTTAAGGTATCGCGGCGCCGGGCCCGATACGCTCGCGGTCGACTTGCTCGCCAGCAGAACTTCTAATATCGGCCATAAAAACAAAAAAGGATTTTGCGCGCTTTCACTCGCTTATGAATACGGGCTTTCTGAACTGACCATCATATTAAAAAAGCACGGCGCGCGTCCCGATTATAACGACCGGATGTTCATCGATTCGATGCTCGCGCATGCCGTCCGTTCGGGCGATACAAAAGAAGCCTGCCTTTCGATCGGCAAAGGCGCCAATATAAACAGGAATATCGACGGGGACCGCGGCAATTATCCGCTGCATATCGCTATTAAACGCGGCGATGCCGCTATGACGAAACTGCTCGTCGAAAGCGGCGCGCGTATTGCCGTAAGTGAAAGATATTTTAAATTTGACGCTGTCAGAGAGGCGGTCGAATATAAACAGCTCGAAATATTGAAATATTTCATAAGCCAGGGTATCCGTCCCGGCCGGGACGGGCTCGAACAAAAAGCGCTGGAAACGGCGGTCAGCGGCCGTGACCCTGATACGGCCGTCGTGGAGCTTTTGTTGAATAACGGCTGGGATAAAGATTACGCCGACGACGATTCGAACAACCTGTTGCAGATGGCTTTGAAATCACACAATACCGGCGGCGGATTCATCGAATATCTGCTCGCTAAAGGCGGCGATGTGAATCACGCGAATAAACACGGCGAAACACCGATCTTCGCGGCGCTGCGAACTTTTTCTTCCATGCCAGCCTCGCTGGAGTTCTTTTTAAAAAGCGGCGCCGACCCGAATGCCAGAAATCTCGACGACGAAACGCCGCTTCTAAAGGCCGCGCTCGAAGCGAATACCGTCCAGGTCGAACTGCTGAAAAAATATGGAGCAAGGGTTGACCGTTCGGACCGGGATTTATTGGCCGCTCTATTTTACTGCCAGGCGAGAACGGACGATCTGGCAGGGGCGGCGGAGCTTCTTGACATGGGCGTCGATCCGGCGGCCGACAAAGTTCGAGGCGATCTCATTGTGCATAAGCTCATCGCCATGGGCAGGACAGATATAATCGAGTTGCTCGTTTCGAGGGGACTCAAGATCGAATTCGACGACAAATTTTATTCATGCGGCTTTCTGCCCGCGATCCAGGCCGGACATATCGGAATCGTCAAATACTTCGTAGAGCGCGGCGCCGACATAGATTATTTTATATCGTACGAAGGAACGCCGGTAATGCTTGCCTGCTCAAACTGCCGCGCTGAAATAGCCGAATATTTGATCGCCCGCGGTGCAAAGTATTATCACATGCCCGATCTCCTGCTCGCGGCCACGAAATATCATTCGCCGACGGCCCGGATGGCCGAATTCCTTCTGGACAAGGGTATTGACATCAACCATGCCGACTCTCAACTTCAGAACGCGCTTATGCTTGCGATACGCCCGATAAGCGTAGGCTGTCTCGTGCGTCCGCGCGCCGTAAATGCGGACCTTGTCAGACTGCTTATCAGGCGCGGCATAGACGTCAACGCCGTCGATATTAACGGCTCGACTGCGCTTTCACGGGCAAAAGCGGCAGGCCTTAAAGACATCGTAAAAACACTCGAAAACGCCGGCGCAAGGGGCCGATAAAATAGTTCGAAACAAATAAATAAACGGATAAATATTTAAGATCACAGCGCTGTTTTATGAGAAGACCAAATCATATCTGGTGGGTGTTAATAATGTCCGCCCTAAGCGAATCGAAACAATCTCGCAAAAAATGCGGAGGTGTTAAAATGAAAAAAGAATACGATTTTTCGAAGGCCGTTAAAAACCCTTATTCATCCGCGTTGAAAAAGTCTATAACCATAAGACTGGAACAAAAGATCATAGATTATTTTAAAACTCTTTCAATCGAAATGGGGATTCCCTATCAGAGCCTCATTAACATGTATTTAAGCGATTGCGCAGCCAGCCATAAGAAACTTGAATTAAAATGGGCTTAGCAAAAACACTTCCAGCGGACTTGACTTTCACCCGCCGTTAAAGCCCGAAACAACCCACTCAGGCCGCCAAACCGCCCATTCACAGGCCATACCGGCGACCCGCCCAACCCCGAAAACCCTCATTCGCGCGAATAAACTAAAAACCGGCCTGAATGGCCGGTTTTACATTTTAGAGGTTAATTAGATCATACTTGTTTTAACCCTCGTATATCAACAAACATAACACTTTTAATCATGTTAATGTCCGAAAAACCGATTGACAAACGCCTGGTTTTCGTTTATGATTGAAGCCTAATAATTCTTTTATTTTAAATATAGGAGCGTTCCTTTGAAAACACCTTATTTATCTATAAAGCAAAGATTTTTATTGTTGGCCGTAGTGGCCCTGCTTTTCGGACTTACCCCGGCGATCCACGCCGAAGGGCTTTCCGGGTTAAAAGATTCGCTAAACAAAGGAAAAATAAATAAAAACGAAGTTGAACCGGCGACGGCCGGTCAACCTGATGAAGTTTCGGAGCCGGCCGCTGTGAAGGCTCCTGTTAAAATAAAACGCATTACAGACACGGCTATTCAGAAAGGCAAGTCGAAGTTTGTTTTCGTCAATAAAAAGCGGAACGAAAGCAAGATTAAGCCGCCTAAAAGCAAAA
>Ga0209212_1002471_pt1 | contig 26138 bp, 22 predicted proteins | sample RifGroC2_FD_183996 | JGI IMG/M metagenome (GOLD analysis project Ga0209212, IMG submission 183996) | Groundwater microbial communities from Rifle, Colorado, USA - Groundwater C2 (SPAdes) (version 2) | ecosystem: Environmental > Aquatic > Deep subsurface > Groundwater | place: Rifle, Colorado... | reverse complement strand
TCGGCATCGCAATCCGATATTTCATATATTTAAGGCTAACTTTTTGCACCGCAAGGGCAGTCACTGGGTGTAAAACTGAATTACCCCACAATAACCTTGCAGGGTGCATTCCATGCACCAATAGCAATGGTGCATGGAATGCACCCTACGATATTGCACTATTGATGGAGAAATAGAATAACCCTGGCAGATCGAAGCGCCCTATCATGCCCACACCTCGGCCAGCATCAGCAGAAAAACCATCACCGAGCACACGCTCAACACCATCACCGAAGCCGCGGCGCAATCCTTGGCCAAACGAACAAATGGTGCCTGTTCCGGATGCAAGCCATCCAGCGCATGCTCCAGAGCGGTATTGAACAACTCCGCCGCGAGAACCAGAGCGATCATGACGATCACCAACGCAAACCATAAGGCGGGAGGATTGAGCCATGCGGTAACGGTTATCGCGCCGACGGCGGCAAATACCTCGGTGCGGAAGCTCGCTTCATGCTGGAAAGCCGCTCGCAATCCTTCCCAAGCGAACCTTGCACGGCGATAAAATGGTTTCCCTTTCACGATAGCCCGCTATTCTATTTTCCAGTATGCCGTTACTCCGTTGGGCGATACCGCCCATTCCGCTCCGGCTTTGTTGCTATTACGATGAGACTGGTGGATGAAATCGCCAATGGCATATCCCAACAAACCGCCGGCAACCGTATCGGAGAACCAGTGGTTGCGCCCGCCGACACGCGCCAAATTGGTGATTGCCGCCGCACCGTACAGCCACGGCGCATCGTAAGCCTTGGCATAAGGGGTAACGGCCGCCCACATGAGGGTGGTATGTCCGGAGGGCATGGACGCGTTGCCATTCTTTTTATTGGCGAAGGCGAAGCTTGAGGGACCATTGCCAATGCTCGGCCGGTCACGGCCGATGGCGTATTTCAGCGCGAGAGTGCCGGCAAAACCTATGCCACCGGCTGCCAGGGAGCTGTAAGCGGTGGCGGCTAATTTGCTGTCCGGCTCACCGCCGAGAAATGCCAGCCCCGACGCGCCCAACACGGCGAACGGCAACAGGTTGCCGGCTGTCTCGACCGCTTTCATCGACTGGCCAGCGCCGTAGTTAACTGCCAGCCTGTCAGCGGGTTTGTCCAGGATGGAAGACGCCAGCGTTATGCCCCCCATCCACAGCATCGAGCCCCAGAATTGGGTCGTGGCCACAGCATGACCCACGCTCTTCAAGTCATTTTTTGCCGCCGCAAAAACGGAACTGCGCGGACTGATATTGGGAAAGGTGTCTGCCGCGTCGCCAAACTGCGTTTTTCTTTCGTCTGTCCAGGGACTCCATTTGAGCAAATCGCCGCTTTGTTTTTCGGTCAGGCCGAACAGCGGGAATTCGCGATTCAGTATCGCACCGCCATCGCGGGTCAGCGGATGCCATATCACGCTGGCGATGTTGGTACTGGAACGAGTGAGCAGCGCATCGAACGGGATGCGGACATACACCCCCTTGTCATAACTACCCTCGCCAAACTGGACCGCAGAAACGTTGGTCTTGGTAGCGAACGCCCCCATCTTCACACCATTTTTGAACGAGCGCGACAAATCCAGCGTCGCGCCCCAGTCGCCGGCCAGATATTTGCCCGCACGCAACGTCGCATTAACGTCCTGAAAACCGGTGTCCCAGTACAAACTGGCGTGACCGGTCAGCGTCTTGTAGCCCAGAAAGGTGAAATCCTGCGCAAAACCGCGCTGCCGCACCGCATTCACATCCACACCAAACGCCACCGGACTATGCCAGGGACGGTATAGCCACTCGCCGCCGACACCGCCGTACATGCTTTCCAGCATGCCGGCATAGAGACTATAAAAATGTTCGTCGCCCAGTTTATCAACATGGGTGAGCTGGAATACCGGCATGGTCACGGGTGAAGTGCTGACATAGCGCTCGATGTTGGTTCGCACTCTGGGCAGCGTGCTGTTCGAACCCGGATAAACGAACTTGTTATAGTTGTCGATAAGCCCATATTGCAGCGAGCCCGTCCACCAGGTATCGGGCTGAAAGTACCAGTTTCCTTTCGCGCCCAGACCGAACCGGTACAGCAGCCCTTCCGGTCCGCCAAAGGAATGATCCAAATATATTCCGGCTTTGCCGGTAAAGGCTTGCAGCGGCCTGTCGATCAGCGTGTCGGATTGGGGATACTCGAACCCGTCGAAGGCCGCTCTCTCGAACACCGTGCTTTGCTTGTGATGGGTGGGGATATAGCCGGTTCTGGCTTCGACCCAGGCGCGGCGATCAACCTGGAATTCATGCATGCCTAATCCGTGCTCGGCGGACTGGATACGGAACACCAGAATGTTGCGGCCCGGCACATTCTGGTGCAACACCGACACGATGCGATCGACGTACGCATTCCAGTGTTTGGCATTGGCGTTCTGGAAACGAACGATCAGCTCGCTGCCCGCACGGCTGATCTGCAGCACGCGCCACGAGGTTTTTTCCTCCAGCAAGGCCGTTACCCGTTTCCAGTCGGGCTCCTGCTCCGGATAGCGGGAACTGACCGGCTCGCTGTCGGGGTCATTGAGCTTGGGCATGGAAAACTTGCTCAAATCGCCGTGAAAACTCATGCCCATCGCCAGCGTTGTGCCGCGCTCCCAGTTCACGGCAAGATCGACTCCCGGATTCCAGCGATAAACCAGCCCGACGTTGAACGGGCTGCTCTGTTTCTGCAAGTTGTTTTGTGGCTCGTGCTGGTAATCGTTGCCGTCATACTCAAGCTTGAGCAGCAGCGGTTGCCAGGGCGTCTGGTACTGCACCCCGCCAAACAACGAGGTCGGACCCTTGAATATGCCCGAGCTGTTCACGGTGCCGCCCTGCCCAATTTCATTGGCGGGGCGGGTATTCAATTTGTTGCTAAGCACGGACAGCGGGTTGCCCAGGTTGCCGCGCGCGCCCAGATAGCCCCAGCCCAACCCCAGCGACCAGTCAAGATTACCGGTGCGCTTGCTGGACACCAGATATTCGCCGGAAAACAATCCGGTTCCACCCAGGTCTCTGAGCCCCACCGCGAGCTGCGGCAGCACCGCCGTCTCATCCAGCAGCCTCAACTTGAAATCGACGCTCTTATCCTGGTAGGCCTGATCCCCGGAAAAATTCGCCGGTCCGTACAAACGATTGGAAACGGAGGTCCAGCGCACCGCCAATTCAAACCAGTCCATCAGCTGCATGGATCCGGTCATGCGCGTGTAAGGCACGACCCGGCTCACGCTGATGGCTGCATTACCCCGCACCGCCAATTCAAACCAGTCCATCAGCTGCATGGATCCGGTCATGCGCGTGTAAGGCACGACCCGGCTCACGCTGATCGCGGCATTACCCGCACTCGCCATGCGCGCGGTCGGGGTTTGTATCAGCCCGATGGTTCCCCAGTCGCTCAAGGTCAGCGCGTTGTCACGCGGCGGCTGTCCGGCAAGCCCCAACTGCCCGGCAAACCACTTATCCGGTTGCGGCTCAAGCGCAATGATGCGCGAGGGCGCCATATCGGCGGCCACACCCTGGGTGGCCAGCAACCGCGCCACTTGTTCCATGATGGCATCCGGCCAGGGGATGCTCGGGTCGGCCACGACAATCCACGCGCCGGGGGCGGGTGGATCTTGTTCGCTCTCATTCCAGAGCGCCACGCCGGCGCGCCGAACCAGCCCATCCGGCTGTACCACCCAGGCCAGCTGCGGGTTGCCTGCGGCATCGCAGCGGCGGACATAATCCGGCGCATAAAAATTGACCGAATGCGCCACCTGGCAAGTATGGCCATCACCCCGCACCACCGTCACGGTGGTCGGGCGCGCCGGAATAACGATGCGCTGCCCATTTTTTAATATCGGGTCATGCTGCGGATTGACTTCCAGCCAGCGCGGATCGGTTTTATCAACCACCACCCGGCCGGTCGCCGGAAACGACGCGACGAACTCGGCAAGATTGCCCGCGTCGATGCGGTTGACTTCGGGAGCAACCTCCGCAGATTGTATCTGTTCCAACAGATGAAGCTTGATGCGCCGCTGCACTTGCGCCTCTTCCGGCACCATCCAGATCAACCCGGGCAAATAGGGTGTCTCGGCATTCAGCCCATCAACATGAACCTCGCGTAGCGATTCGTTTGCCCTCTCGCCCGCTTGCGGGATAACCAGCGACTTGGCTGCGGTTGGTTGTTGCAGCCTAGTCGAATGGCTAGTTGTTTCATCCAGAGAGTTGGAGAGAGGGAAACGAGCATGACTGGTTTTATCATCAGGGCCTGTATCTTTACCATGCCCGTTTAAAAACAGCAAAGAAGGCGGCTGCAATCTATCCGGTCTGGTGTTGAGCCAGTGGCTCAAGCGCATTTCCGTGTCTATCTCGACGGAGGTTCCGGCCAGCGCCTGCGTGCCTGACAATGCCGCCAGCAGCAGCCCAACGATCACCCGCCGTGAGAACTTCCGGCCGCAGTTAAACCAGAATTGTTCCTTAGGATTGCAAACTGTAGGAGCATACCCTGCGTGCGGTTGCCCCTCCTTGCGCAAGCATGGCTCGCTCCCACGCAAACGCTTAAGCACTAACTGATTGCTTAGTTTAAATATAGCCCACCTACCCGGTTGGTTGCCGAAGCAGTTGAAATACCAGGAGGCCATATCGGCTTGCGTAGGGCGGATGAGCGTAGCGTTATCCGCCGTATGTATTCCCGCCATGCGGCATAATGCGTTTTGTCCTTCGATAGTTTTCGTAGGTTGTAAAACGAGCAAAGCGAAGTTTTGAGCTTGCGGCCAAAGCGCAGCGCCTTCCGACACCTCCATGTCGGATAACGCTGCGCTCATCCGACCTACAACGGCACAAATCTTGTCACGTTTTGACATGATTTAGCTGGTAATCAAATGAATCTGAGTTGAATTTTGAGCTCAAGGCGCGCCTTTTCCGGAAGGCGGCCAGCTTTGCCAGGAGAAGCAATATTCGCTGGACAAACACTGTTCCGCATAGATGACTCGATGCGCCCCTGTGTCATCCAGGCTGACCGCATAACGCGCCGGACGGCCAGAGGTATCACCCTGCACTGTCTCCTCAAACCAGGTGAGCGTGGAAGCAGGAACAAGTTTCAATTTGGAATCATCGGGGGGCGCAATGCGCCGGATCAGCAGCTTTTCCCTGATACCGTAACGATACCCCGGGCTCACGTCCCGGACACGATCAAACACGACACGATCAAACACCGCCTGGCTTACCACCGCATCCCAGCTTGGCAGATTCGCAAACGTAACACTTAACCAATCCGTGCCGTACTTCAAAGTTGCGCCAACGACCCGGCCATCGCGCAAACGCAGCACGTCCGCATCGGCGCTGTACCAAACCTGAACCGGACCCTCGGGAAGCTGATCGACATAGCCCAACACCATGAATACTTCACGCTCGTCAATCTGAATGCGCAAATATCTGAACTTTTGATTCAACTCGACCGCTGACTGTTGGACATCCCTCTCAGAGCGCATCAACTGATAGGCATCCACCACCGCCTGCGAGGCCGGCTCTACCGCACAGCCAGACAAACAGGCCGCCAGTGCGAAAAGGCATACCCGGCACATGCTAAAGGAAACGCAGATTAATTCGTCATCCCCGCGAAGGCGGGGATCCAGCTGCTTGATTTGACTGGGTTCCCGCCTACGCGGGAACGACAAAACCGAATAAATACGCGTTTCCCTAAACGTCATGGTTGGTATGCAGCCATGTTTATGCCGCAGTCATTGCACGCAAAGTGGCAACCCGTAAGGCACGAGGTTGCTTGCCGCAAGCTCTGGATTACCCGATCCATACGGGCCTCGCAATGACGGTGGGGATTGGAAAGGCAGTTATCATCCGTCTGGGCAACGAGGATACGAAAAGCAGAGTGTACAAAAGAAAAGTCCCCGAAGGGACTTTTCTTAAACTGACTAAACTGACAACTAAACTTACTGTGTAACGGTAGCGACGGTCGTATCGCCGTTCGACACGATCACTGCCACAGCCACAACAGCAGCCACGGTGCCGACGACAGCCGCTGTGCTCATGCCGCCTGCTGCCGCACCAGTCGCCTCAGCTCCACCCGCAGCAGCTTCTGCTGCAAATACATTACCAGAAGCAGCCATTACCAAAGCAAATGCCAACACACTCATTTTTTTCATTTTTTAAAGCTCCTCTAAGAGTTGAGTATTGCCTAAATAACCGGATCCCGCTTGAAATTCTAGCAGTGGATTTTAAATTGTCCTGAAATTCAAGATTAAGTGCAAGTGAAATTCAAGATTAAGTGCAAGTTTTTTAATCAGCCACTCTGCACTCTGGGCACTATATCCATTTTCTCCAAAAATTCATATAGGCCAAAATGCCTATATATTTCGGCCTAGCCATTTTGAGCAAAACACAATTCGAACGTGAGCCGCCAACACCAATACATGTGACAAACGCCAAACAAATAGGCCTTTCGGCATATACCGAACTTGGTGGCTAATCAGGTAAGCCGTTGACTCTCTAAAAATTCAACTACTTGTCAGTATTGTCGTCGCCGGACGAACACTGGCGAACATAGATTGTGATTGTTTTTAAATCCCAATATTCTGGCAATACAATCCCAAATAGACTACAGTATAATCCCAACCAGACGGGGCTGCTTTCCATGCTTGATACCGACATCGCTTCACCCATCTTTCCCAGAGGCATCCAGCCCAGAGTTTTGGATGCGCTGGCAGACACGCCCGTCGTTCTGCTGAGTGGCCCCCGGCAGGCTGGCAAAACAACCTTGGTGCGTCAGCTGGCTGGCCCCACCCGCCGATACTTGACACTGGACGATGAAGCCACCCGACTTGCTGCCAAGGAAGATCCGGTGGGGCTGATTCGTAGTATCGACACTGCGGTGATAGACGAAATTCAGCGCGCCCCGGATTTGCTGCTGGCCATCAAGAAAGCCGTGGACGAAGATCGCCGCCCCGGTCGTTTTTTATTAACCGGTTCGGCCAACCTGATGGCGCTACCCACCGTCGCCGATTCTCTTGCGGGGAGAATGGAAACGCTGATATTGCTCCCATTGGCGCAATCGGAAATTGCTCCCGCACCGGGCGCGTCAATGTCATGGCTCGATACTTTGTTCTCCGGTGACATGCTGACTGCCGCTGCACCGAAGGTAGGCGCCGCTCTGGTCGAGCAGGTCATCCGTGGAGGCTACCCCGAAGCACTGACACGAGCCGACAACCGCCGCCGCAGAACTTGGGCACGACAATACATTGATGCACTCATCCAACGCGACATCAAGGACATCGCCAGCATCGACAAACTGGATCAAGTACCGCGTCTTCTCAAGGCATTGGCCCAAACCGCCGGCCAGCTATGCAACTACAGCAAATTGGGTGGGCAAGTCGGCATCGACCACAAAACCGCCAGCAAATATATCGCTGTGTTCGAGCAAATGTATTTGATGCAGCGCATCACAGTATGGTCGGGCAATCGCCTTTCCCGCCTGCTGAAAACGCCAAAGTTACAATTTCTGGATTCCGGCCTGTTAAGCGCGCTGATCGACTTTTCCGACACATTGGCGCAGCGAAAACTGTTTGGTCAATTGCTGGAAAATTTTGTGTTTGCCGAGCTGCGCAAACAGACCACTTGGTCCGATGGCGAATATGGAATTTATTACTACCGCGACAAAGACCAGAACGAAGTAGATTTTGTGATTGAGAATGCGTCGGGCGAAATTATCGGCATCGAGGTTAAGGCTGCCGCAAGCGTTTCTGTCAGCGATCTCGTCGGACTGAAGAAATTGGCCAGCGTTGCCCGGCAATCTTTCAAGGCAGGAATTATTCTCTACGATGGAACCGAAACCTTGCCGTTTGGTTCGGCAAATGGCCGCCCGTTATGGGCGATACCCATCTCAACGCTTAGTAGTTGCTCGAATACCTCGAAATTGTTGCCCCAATCCAGGCCAACTGTTTGAGCAAGCTGAGCGTATTTGCATTCCGTAACACAGCAGCCGTGCCAACACGCACTCAGCCATCTAATGCCGCAACAATCTGCCTCACTGCCGCCTCTGGCGAAAACAGCTTTGCCGACAATGCACGGCAGCGGCCAGACACGCTTTTTTCCAGAGACAATTTCGTCCGCGAGTTCCACCGCCAGACGCTGCAACGTATCCACCGAGTGATCCGTGCAGACTCGCCCGACACCTTCTCGTATGTGCCATGAACGTAAGCCGCCAACACCAATACATGTGACAAACGCCAAATAAATAGGCCTTTCGGCATATATGCTTTTTTTTCAATTTTGTGTATTCTCAAGACAACCCTCGAATTGACTTTAACAGCATTTGCCAACCTGGCCGGAATCATGAAAAAAGCCTTTACCCCAGAGTTCGACGTCAAGCCCTGCATGGATAGTGTATTTTTTTAGTCTCTTACCAGTCAAATGATCTCAAATTATGCCAAGAATTTTGTGTTTATTTTGCATTGTCAATAGGTTAAATGATTGTGAATGTTGCCAATTTTTTCGGATTCAATAGCGCCCGTAGGGTGGGCTACGCCCACCATGTCGGGCATAGCCCGACCTACAATTTGGTTCCGGCTCGTCCGGCTTAGGATGAACAAGGCAGTCCACGTAAAACCCCTAACCGCAGCCCCGCCAAGACCGGCTTCCCAAACCTCATGAAAAAACGCCTGCCCTCACTGATCATCGCCGCCCTGGTGATAATCTTCTGCGCGCTCGCCATCACCCAGCAACCCAAAAACTTTCACCCGATCATCGAAGTTGAAATGGGCGGCCAGCCCGAACCTCTCGCGCTCAGCTTCCTCTTCCACAGCCGCCCCACGCTGCGTGACTGCGAAGCGCTCACTGGCAACATCTCGCGGGCGGTGCTCAAACGGTGTCCGCAATGCCGCGTCAAAAATATCCAGTGCGAAAACACCCTGGATGAAACCCGGCAAACCCTGCTCACCGACGCCCCGCTGGCCACCGCCTCCGGCCGCATGGCCAACGGCGTCATCCTCTTCCTCGCCGCCAACCCCGAGCTCGCCCTAGCCGCCTGTCAGGCGACCGAAGCTCAATCTGCCACGAACGGCAACCCGGTCAAATGCTACGCCGCCAACACCACACGCACCAAACCCGCCTCCCCCTCAGTCCTCACCCCTCAGTCCTTAGTCCTGCTTTTCACAGCCTTCGCCGCCGCATGGTTCGCCGGCTGGCTCATCATCAAATACGAACACCTGCACGCCCATTTCTCGCACGACCACGTCGATAGCGGGCCGCAGAAATACCATACCGAACCCACCCCCCGTATCGGCGGGCTGATGCTGATGTTCAGCCTGTTGGCTTCCGGAGGTGTCATGCTGTTTGCCGATGCCTTGACCGACGACCGCGAATTCGGCCTGCTGCTGCTCGCCGGCATTCCCGCCTTTCTCGGCGGCCTGGTGGAAGACGTTACCAAAAAAGTTGGTGTACTCGAACGCCTGCTCCTCACCATGCTTTCCGGCGCCGTGGCAGCCTGGCTGCTGGGTGCCGTGCTGCGACGGCTGGATATGCCCGGTCTGGATCAAGCCATGCTATGGCTGCCCTTCGCCGTTGCCTTCACCGTCTTCGCCGTCGGCGGCATCGCCAACGCCACCAACATCATCGACGGCTACAACGGCCTGGCAGGCGGTTTGGCGGTTATCGTGCTCATCGCCCTTGCCTATGTGGCTTACCTGGTCGGCGATAGCCTCGTCTTCGCCTCTGCCCTGGCTCTCACCGGAGCCTTGCTGGGCTTCCTGGTCTGGAACTGGCCCGGCGGCAAGATATTTCTGGGGGATGGCGGAGCCTACCTGATCGGTTTTCTGCTGGCCGGACTCTCCATCCTGCTGGTGACGCGCAACCCCGAGGTCTCGCCATGGTTCCCGCTGCTGCTGCTGATCTACCCGGTGTTCGAGACCTTCTTTTCCATCTACCGCCGCAAACTCAAGCACGGCCTCTCTCCGGGGCAACCGGACAACATGCACCTGCATCAACTGATTCACGACAACATCATCCAGCGCGGAGAGCGCGCCTGCACCAGCGGCACCAATCACTGCGTGGCCAAATATCTTTGGATACCTGCCATCGTCACGTCTGTGCTTGGAGTCATCTTCTGGCAGTCCACGATGGCGCTAATCGCCGTCACTATCTCCTTCTGCGTGTTCTACGTTGTCATCTACCGAAAAATCATGCGGCGAAAAGCAATACCGGCTGGGGCGCAAACAGAAGCCACCATTACTTAAACGGAAGCCTTGCGGTTATCATGCACATACAGATTGATCGCCGTACCGCCCTTCATTGCAAATGATTTCATTCTTGAAGATGTCCGGCACAACTCGCAACAAGAGTCGCACGGTGTCAATATAGGCTTGGTCAATCATTTGGCAAACTCAATAATGTACCGTCGGCCATGCGCCCCATCCATCTGGACGGGTTTCCGACGGGCAGTGAATATTTTTCTCGCAGCGCCCGACATTCAACACTTCAGTCTCTCTCGCCCAAAGTAAAAACAAGCAGACAGTTTTGACGCTGATGCATTGCGACAGGAGCTCTCCCATTACCTCAAACTCCCACTACCTCAAACCGCAGGCCGCGCACACTCTCAAACAGGTTTCGTGCCTCTTCCAGGTCTTGTGACTTTCCAACCTCATACAACATTTCCAGCTCATGCCGCTTCGCCCCAAAGCTTACGACACGACTTAAAGCAGGTATTTTTGCATGGGTGCCAGCACGTCAATCCCGGTATCGCCACTCACAAAAACATCGGCGCCGACAAGTATCGCCGTTGCTAGATGGAGTGAATCCGGGGTGCGCAACTTTGGTGTGGTTGCCCGCAGTTTCGCGGCCAGAAACAACTCCTGCCGCCCAAGTGGAATCGGCTCCACAATGGTGACCAAAAGCCGTTCATAAGCCGCCACCAGCTCGTCATTGCCGACGCGAAACGGCATCACCAAAACCTCAGTAAAGGTAAGCTCACTGGTTACCAGCCGCGCGCGCGCCTGCTCGATTTCGACAAAAAGCCCCGCAATGGAGGCCTTAAAATCAGGATTGCCCTCAGTCAGATAAATGATGGCATTGGTGTCGAGATAAACCGTTGCCCCTGGCCTGATTATTGATCCCATGAGGCGCGGTCAGCGGATAATGCGGTGTCGATTTCTTCACGGGACCTTGTTGCCGTGCGCGATTCGTGCAGAAATTCCAGAATGCTCGATTTGCGCTTGGGTGTATCCACCAAGCGCTTCGGGCGCAGCAAAATACCATCCATGTAAACCGAGGCTTCGAGATAGTCACCGGTATGCAGCGGAACAATCTCGCGCAACTGCGCTGGGATGGTGACCTGATATTTTTCCTTGACGCGCACAACATTACCCATAACGACTCCTAGTTGGAAAGTTGGAAAGTTGGAAATTACAAATTCATTATAATCCAGGAGCCCAGAATTGCAAGAAAAAGGCTGGGTGCGCTACGCTGGTGAGGAGAAGCTACGGGGTCAGAAGAAGCCACGAGAAGCTACGAGAAGCTACGGGGTCAGGTCTAGAAAAGAAGCCACGGGGTCAGAAGAAGCCAGGAAGCCACGGGGTCAGGTCTAGCAAAGATGCGCCACGTCCCATCACACACCTCCCCGGACAATTCTTCCCACTGTCGTAAAATGCACCCCGAAGCGGGGAAGCCACGGGGTCAGGTCTAGCAAAGATGCGCCACGTCCCATCACACACCTCCCCGGACAATTCTTCCCACTGTCGTAAAATGCACCCCGAAGTATTCGGCTATTTGCTGGTAAGAATAGCCTCCCGTCGCGTAAGCCGCAATAATGGCGGCATCCCTGTCCGGCGAGCGTTTCTCGATTTCCGCCAATGGCGGCGGCTTGGGGCGGCGTTGCGCAAGGGGGATTTGCACATCGTCTCTGCCGGACTGGATATGCGCTTGCATGCGATTTACAAACTGTTCGTCGCCCAAAAATACCTGTCCCTTGAGGTTAGTCCAGGGCGAATCTACCTGGATGCCCTCGGTTACAAATTGCGCATAGCGCTGCTGCGCCAGGCTGCGCTTTTTAGCGAAACACGCCAGCAATCCATCAATTGCGAGCCAAGGCGGTGATGGCTCCAGCCCCATGCTTGCCCGATAACTGCTCCATGTCCAGTCTGCGGGTGCCTTTACTATGCCTGCGCGAACCGGGTTGAGCACAACATATCGCGCCAATTCCAGCAGATAGGCGTCGCTATCGACCAGTATGGCTTTGAACCGCCCTTGGAATAAATGTCCGACACGCTGATGCCGCCGATTGCTGGCTTGGGTGTATACGCCGTTAAGCTGACGCATCCCTTTGGATAAATTGCTGTCCGGTGTCTGAATCAGCAGGTGGTAGTGGTTGTCCATAAGGCACCACCCGTAGCAAATCCAGTTGAACTGAGTGATGACCTGCTCCAGCGAAGCCAGAAAAGTCAGTCGATCCTGATCATCATCAAAAATATCCTCGCGCCTGTCACCACGCGCGGTGACGTGGTAAAGGGCATCGGAAAACTCTATTCGGATGGGGCGCGACATTGTGGATGAAATATATCAGGGAAACTGCTACTTTGCTAGACCTGACCCCGGTTTGGTTTTTCCCCCCTTTTCCCTTGATTCATCCAGTCAAATCGTCAATAATGGAAACCAATTCCATTATTGACTAAGCTATTTCCAACATGATATCGAGAACACTCAAAACACCCATAATGCTGGCCAGCCGGACATTCCCCGTTATTCTGCTGACGGGCCCCCGGCAAGTAGGCAAAACAACTTTGCTAAAAAGCATCGCGCAACCAGAAAGAAACTACGTCACGCTTGACGATTTAGATGCCAGAACACTTGCCGAGTCGGACCCCGCATTGTTTCTGCAGCGCTACCGCCCGCCCATCATCATTGACGAAGTGCAATACGCACCGAACCTGTTTAGCCAAATCAAACTCGTTGCTGATCAGAGTAAGCAAAACGGACAGTTTTGGTTAACCGGCTCACAAAAGTTTCACCTCATGCAATCCGTCACAGAAAGCCTCGCCGGGCGCGTCGCCATCCTTGAATTAAACGGATTTTCACAAGCCGAAATCAACAACCAGGCAGATCACGCCCCACCCTTCTTGCCCACCGCAGACTGGCTCGGTCAAGCTCGCCATCGTGCCATTGAAAAAGGGCTGGACGCCCTCTACCAGAGAATCTGGCGCGGCAGCTACCCCAGAGTCATCACCGAGCCAGACATCTCGACCGACCTGTTTTATAGCTCGTATATTCAAACCTACATTCAACGCGACATAAAAGAAATTATCAAAATCAGTAACGAAAGAACATTTTATAACTTCATCCGGGTCATCGCAGCGCGCACCAGCCAATTGCTTAACTATGCAGACATCGCGCGCGATGTCGGGATTGATCAAAAAACCGCCAAAGCCTGGCTTTCCGCACTGGAAGCATCAGGTCTTGTCTATCTGTTGCAGCCCTACCACAACAACCTCACCAATCGACTGATCAAAACACCCAAGCTCTACTTTCTGGATACGGGTCTTTGCGCGTACCTTACCAAATGGTCAACCCCGCAAGCCTTGGAAGCCGGGGCATTCTCCGGCGCGATTCTGGAAACCTGGGTCATTTCCGAATTGCTAAAAAGTTACTGGTACAACGGCAAAACGCCCTACTTTTATTTCTATCGCGACAAAGACCAAAAAGAAATTGACCTCCTGATCGAGCAAGACAACACCCTCTACCCGATAGAAATCAAAAAATCCGCCACGCCCAGCCTGAATGCCGCCAGCAACTTCGCATTGCTTACAAAACTCAAACAACCCATCGGTCACGGCGCAGTGCTGTGCCTGCGTCAAAAAGACATCCCACTCTCAGCAGAAATTGATGCCATTCCCATTGGCTACCTGTGAACAAGAACAAATGGAACGCCATTGCCCCTTTTTTGGAACGCCAAACGTGGATGGCGAGATTCTTGTCCATCATCATGCCGCCAACCGCGCAAGCCAATTCGCCGCATCCGTGATCGTAATTCCGTTCCGACCCAAAAAGGCAAAAAGGCAAAAAGGCAAAAAGGGGACGCTATACCTGTTAGTAATGCCCCTTGTTCCTTGCCCCTTTTTTTATATCTACTATAATAGTGCGAATAATTCCCACCATCCATTCAGAGGTGCGCCGATGACTACCGCAGAAAAAATCAGTATCGCCTTGCCACCAGAAATGGTTCATCTCGTCCGTGGCGCGGTTGCCACAGGAGAGTACGCATCCAGCAGCGAAGTCATTCGTGATGCACTGCGCGACTGGACATATAAGCGGAGCTTGCGCCAACAAGGTGTTGCTGAATTACGGCGAGTTTGGCAAGAAGCACTGAACGACAAAACATCTGACATCTCGCCAGATGAAGTCCTTGATCGGCTTGAGCGTAAGTATCAAGCTATCGCTGATGGGTTCTTCCGCCACACTTAACCCATCCCCACCCCAACCCTCCCCTTGAAGGGGAGGGAGTTTGCCATCATTACGCTTAAGTTAGTGCCATTGGGTAGCGTCCCCTTTTCCTCGTTTTCCTCGTCCCCTTTTCCTTGGATCACCACGGCCTATGGCCTCGCGATGACGCGGGGGGCCGTTAGGTGCCTGAAATACGGCTTGGAACGATCTCCTTAATAGCGCACAGGTAACGATCAACCACAATCTTCTCGTCGAACTCACGCTCCATTTTTTTCCGGCCTTCCAGCCCCATCAGCACGCGTTCTACGGGAGGCATCTCAATCATCCGCAACAGTTTATCAGCCAAATCGTCTGCATCTCTCACTCTACACAGCAGGCCACTCACGCCATCTTCCACTGCATCGCGACACCCCACCGCGTCGGTCGTAACAACCGGCCTGCCCATGGCCGCAGCTTCCAACAAAGAGCGCGGCACACCCTCGCGATAGGAAGGCAACACTATGCAATCGGCTGCAGCCAAATATGACTTCACATCATCCGCCACGCCAAGATACTCGACCACGCCTTCATTAACCCAATCGTCCATCTGCGCACGCGAAACGGCAGTCGGGTTTTTCACATCCAGAAAGCCCAGCAACTGAAAGCTTACTGCCGGATATTTCTGCCGAACCATGCGCGCTGCTTCGACATACTCGCCTACTCCCTTGTCCCACAGCAAGCGCGCAACCAGCAGAAAGCGGAACGGCCTATCTATCAGCGGCAACATTGGCGCATAGCGAAAAGCATCGAGATCAATCCCGGAGCCTGGCAATCTGCTCACCTTGTCCGTCGCCACCAAGCCCTGCTCGACGAACTGTCGCATGTCTTCATCATTCTGAAAAAACACATGTCGTGAGCGCGACAGGGCGATTTTATAGAGCAACCCAACAAATCTGGTAAGCCAATTATTGCGGATAAATACTGTCCCCAACCCCGCGATATTGTTCACTACCGGAATACCCATCGCATGAGCCGCTAACGATCCGTAAACATTCGGCTTGACGGTATAACCCAGAAAAACATCTGGTCGCTCGCGCATCAATAAACGCAAGAAACGCAATGCCAGCAAAGCATCACGAACGGGGTGTGTACCCTTGTTATCCATGGGCATAGGCTCGTAGCGGCAGCCTAAAGCCTGGAGTCGTGGAACAAAATCGTCCGGTGGCGCTACCGCAACAACCTCAAACCCCTCATCTATCAACGCCCTGATCAGGCCGGAGCGGAAATTCACAAGGTTCCATGTGGTATTAAGGGCGATAAGAATTTTATTTTTTTGCGGTCTACCCAAGGTCATACCCATTTTTATTGCCACATTAAAAAATCCAATCAATACAACTCGGCAACGATCTTCTTGCTGAACAGATAAGCCCCCTCATGGTTTAAATGATCATCGTCACGATACAAATAAGTTGAATCTCGTTTGAGACTGCAGCGCTTTTCATCACAAAATATGGGAATGGGATCCACGATTAGCAGGTCAGGAAACTCTGCTTTTACCGAATCAAATAGCCGACGGTATTCCTGCTGCCTATTTTCGACAGCACTACGATCTATAAAACACCGATCACTTTTCTCTTGCCAGTCATGCAATGGGATCGGCCGTCGACCACAAAACGGGGGGTAAAAACCAAATTCCGGCACTTGGTGCACAAAAATAACTCGCTTGCCAGCAGTGGTCAAATCCATCACGGTACGGCGCAGTGCGTGCGTAAATACCTCGGAGTTATTTCGGATTTCTTTTCCATCTTCCATATAACTATGATGCCCGCTTGTTAACTTTCCCTCGACAGCCCCAAAGCCTGTTGCATTACCCACTCGCCGTGCCCAACGCCCAACCAAAAGGACTGTTTTCACCGAGGAGTCAGAAATTGCCCATCGATAAACAAATTCATTTTTGTCTTTGCAATTACGACTCATACCAAACTGATCGTACGATTCAACACCCCGCAAAGGTAAGCACCCCCCGGCCTTAGGCATAAAAACGACCGAAACAGATGGATTAGCTTCCTGAATCGCTTGATGAAGCCCCGGTGCCAAAGCACCTCCATGGCTATCGCCCATTATCAGCAATTTTTCTGATTCCGGGCGCGTCGCAGGCAGGCAACGTGCTGATGGCGGAAGATGTGCGCCACAAGCCGAAACTATATCTTTACGTATTATTTCTTTGGGTGTCTTAATGAACGCTAGTTCGATGTCTGCGAGCATCGGCACACGCTCGGGAAAACCACCCGTCAAATATAGAGCACCCCCAACTACACAAACTGTAGCCATTGCAACAACCTGGCTAAGTGCTAAGGGTTTAACAGTTTCGGCTGCGCTCAGATAGCGCCGACTGCGTATCGGAAGCTCAACAAATCGGTATGTTGCCCAAGCCAGAAAAATCGCAACAAGAACACACAGAAAACGCACTTCGCGTGACGGAATGCCACCCTCGATGATTCGAGCGAAGCTCAAGAGCGGCCAGTGCCATAAATAAAGCGGGTAGCTGATCAGCCCCACCCAAACCAAAGGCCGTAGACTCAGGACATGACGATTGATCCACGCCAAAGGCCCCGCTTGTATCAAGAGTGCAGTCCCTATAGTTGGCAACAACACCCAAAAACCTGGAAATTGGCTGCGTGAGTCGATCAAGGCCAATCCAAGCACGATTGCGATTGCGCCGATGACTGACATGAGGTTTTCTCTGAAAGCAGCACTTTTTATACCCGCTTCAACCTCAAAATTTGAGAATTTTTGAGATTGGCCGAAATAGGCAATTGCCGCCCCGGCCATCAGTTCAAAAAACCGCGAGAACGGTGAATAAAAGGCGGCAACGGGAATCTTGCCCACCGAAATAACATTGACCAGAAACGACAGGAGCGCAACCACGCATACGAGTACCAAGAACTTGTGGCTGCGACGAAAAAACAGCGCTAGGGCGAGTGGCCAAAACAGATAAAACTGCTCTTCCACACCCAACGACCACAGGTGCAGCAAAGGTTTTTCTTCCGCATTTATATCGAAATACCCTGTCTCATGCCAGGAAAGCAGATTAGCAAAGAACAAGGCACCCGCGACCGCATAACTGCCAAGTTGCTTGTATTCCAAACCCAACAACGAAAACCAGCCAAATAACAGCACGGCTGCTAGCACAACGATCAATGCCGGGAAAATACGGATCACCCGGCGCTCGTAAAACTCGCGAAGGCTGAAAGTGCCCCGCTCCAGTTCCTTGAATATGATTCCGCTAATCAGATAACCGGATATAACAAAAAAAACGTCAACGCCAATAAAGCCACCACGCATCCACTGCGGGAACGCATGGAATAACAAGACGGACAAAACTGCAATGGCTCGCAGCCCATCGATGTCCCTGCGATAGTCATTTCCCTTAATCCATGGTGGCACTACCCGAAGAGTGTTGGCCTGCCGGCTCAAATCCAACCCTTCCACCAGTAGTAAACAATCGCCAGATACTCATAAGCAATTACTTTGGCTATTTTGTGGCTTGTTTGCCAACGTGGTTGCTCTGAGGGTGTGTCAACCACGGATACCGTGGCAACCTTCAGTTCTGGAGCCAGTTTTTTCCATACCAAATGTGCACGCAGGGAATGATAGGGGGCAGTGACAAAAAGAACCTTACGAGCACCATCACGTTTCAATTTCGTGACCGATAATTGGACATTCTCCCATGTGCTTTGCGGGATTTCTTCATTAATCGATATTGCATCAGATGGAAGGCCATGTTCCAGTAGCAATGCTCGCACCACCTCTGATTCTGAAATCGTATTTCCTTTGCCGGATGACACGATAATTCGATTGGAATACCCTGCGCGATAGAATGTTAAGGCGTCCAGCGCACGTTTCTGGTAACTCATATTCACGTACCCTGGTTCACCATCACCGCTGAAGACCACGATTGCATCCGCCGTAGTAGGCACATCACGCATCACCAACATATCGCCCGCAAACCACAAGATCGGCGTAAGGAAAAGAACTCCGTAACTCGCGGCAAGGATCAGCCCGGCCCTAATTATTCGCATCCGACCACGTCGGTAGAGGCCGGTCAGCCGACTCTGCCAACTCAGTCTTTCGGCGTTCTTCGCGTCCAGAAGCTGGCCAATGACGCCAGAAATATCGTCAAAACGCTGATCCCAGCTATTTTCCCGTGCCGCAGAGATACGTGCCGCCTGTTTGGCTTCATCCTGGGTTGAAAGTGCCTGCCGAATCTTCTCGACAAAATCCTCCTTGCCCTTGGCGATACCCAAGATGTTGCCATGCCGCTCGGCGTACAACCTGATTTCTCGAATGTCAGTGGTAACGACCGGCTGCCCCATCGCCAAATATTCGTTAAGCTTGCAAGAATATACAGCATCGGTGAAAGCGTTCTTCACATAGGGGATCAAAGCGACATCAAAGCCCTTGATGTATCTAGGCACATCGGCATGTGGGCGCTTGCCCAGCAACTTGATGTTAGGGCAAGCTCTCAGCGTGCTTACGTCGGCGCTCTCCGGGCCAATCAGGACAAAGGTAGCTTCAGGCATCGCGCACGCAGCATACGCAAGTAAATCCTGATCGAACGCCGCACTGATCGAGCCAACATAGCCAATCACCGGTTTGGGCAGCACCGCCAGATCCACGGGAATTTTGCCGCTGTCTCGTGCCGCCTCGAATTTCTGGAAATCCACTCCCGCTGGAAAAAGGAGCACATGCTTATTGAATTTCTCGGCTCGCTCAAACAATACATGGGAAGTGCAAAAAACTGCGTCCACTTTCGACAGAAAAGACTCTTCGTGCATTTTGAGCCGCGCCGCACCCTCAGAACGACCTGACATGTCGTCGGCACAATAGTAAACAACCAGCAATGGATCAATGTCTTCAATCAGTACTTGAGCCAACGGTGTCGGTAAAAATGAAATAAGTATCGGGTTATCAAACCGACCAATCTTCATCCAGTTTCCAATTGCGCTAGATAACAGATATCGATTGATCGCCAGCACAAATCGAGAGTACGGAAATGGCAGGAAGGCCGGAGAAAAAACCGTTAGATTATCCTTAACGTCGAAAAATCCACGTGTACTTTTTAGCCAGTTACGAATTCTGTCGCGAATACGCCCGAAATCGCCTGCGCGGGGCGCCCTAACACCGGTATTTTCAATGAACAGTACCCGATGCCCGGATTCGACCAGCGAGGTAGCCAACTGCTGGTGCATCTGCCAGTTACGTGACCAATCAATCGAAGAAATGATCACATAATCCCGGCTATCAAAGTGCAAATTGCGCTTATGAACGTTTATCACTTTTGAAAGGCTCCTACAACATCTCTCACCACTGCACGGATCTCACGCCAAGTCAAAAAGAGAATTAACAAAAAAATGACAATAAAAACCGGACCAAAGCGCAGCGATAGGCACGCCGATACTCCTCCCCAAGCCCACAATTGCGCGTAATAATTCCATGCGAAACCCAGCCGCGCCCTAGCCAGCCAATGAAGCATCACCGAAGGAAGCCAAAAGGCGAGTGTCGCCGCAGCGGCCCCCTCCAAACCAAATGCATTCCCAAGCACCCATATCATCAAAATTGCAGAAACCAGCCCCAGCGCGGTAATCGCAATTGTGCCTCTAAAGTGTCCCTTCACATTCAAGGCGCTGAATGCGGCAGCATGCGGTACGACAAGTATTCTCCCAGCCAGCACCCACGGCAACACAATCAATGAATCCTTCCAGGAAGCACCGAGCAGGGACGGCGCCCAAACCGAGTACAACCCCAAGCCGCACATTGCTATAGGTATAGTAACCAACATCTCCATTTCGGATATTTTTCGTTGAGCCACATTCATCAATGTCGTCGTATCTGAAACCGGTGCCAATACCGGAACAATAATACGGGAAACAACAGCACGAAATGGCGTTATGAACTCAACAACGCGAAATGCCAAGCCCATGACACCGACAGCGTCCTTGCCGAACCACTGACCGATCACACTCAAGATAATTAGATTTCGGCTGGAATTAAGTGCTGTTGATACTGTGTGTCCAAATCCAAATCGAAGCATTTCAGCAAGTATCTTGATATTCCACTGCACCCGTGGAAGCCGGTGGACTGCTATCCAGCATGCAATGCACGTATAGGCTGATCTGATTAGCCAACCAATCAAGGGCCCCCATATACCCAGTCCCAAATAGGCGAGAATAACACCAGAAAACTGCCCGAAAAATTGGCTCGACAGTGAGATTTTCATGACGCGACCGTAATCGAGATCCCGCTCAAGACGCGTCATGGCAGGTAGCGACAAAACCTCTAATGGCAGCAAGAGCACAGTGAATATGCCGGGCCCAAGCAAACCATGCACATTACTAAATTTTTCCAGTAGGGGAAGGCCGCCTACGCCCACCAAAGCGACTGCAATCGAAAAAGCAAGCAGCCCTCCCAACGCGATGTTGAAATGCTGATCTTCGGGTGCATACTTACGGGACATTAGCCATGCATTTATCCCCATTCGACTAACCGGCGCAAGCGACACGGTCAAAGCCAAGCAAATGGCGTAAATGGCGAAATCGGAAGGCCCCAGCAAACGCGACAACAAGATAGCGGTCACAAGGCTCATCAGTCCAGCGAGTACTTGCCTTGCGCCGGCAATGCCTCCCCCACGGATTGCCTTAGTACGTCGCGATGTCACCGTACCCTACCTATTTCTCAATCTGCCGATTATGATGCGAGACTTTCGCGCAAGGTAGCGCAGTAGGCTCTGCTTGGGGTTATCCACACCAAAGATTTTGCCAAGTGCTTTGTAATGAACATCAGACTGCGTTTTCTCTGCAAATGAGCGCAGCAAACTGAATAATGCACTGCGAATAGCTGCTACTTCAATGTGCTTTGCATTCCAATCAATGCAATTGAAATTTTGCGAAGTGTATACCGGCATCAATTTATCAATCGCTGAAAACCTCGTGCTTGCGTCATGACGCACAATAATGGTTGGGATACCCATTGCTACGCAAGGACTAGCTGCATGCAACAGTGGCGTAATTACAATACTTGCACACTCACGATATGCTTTAAGTAAACGCCATGCCATATCATTAGCGCGCACGACATCATTATCAGTGATTGGATAGCCAGATACAGGCATTCTTTGAGACACAAATTGCAAATCCTCCTGAAGATATGAAGGCATTTGACCCAATACCTCTTCTGGAAATGCCCCTTCGCCATCGCCTTTGACTATAAATACCCTTCCAGCTTCAACTTCTTCTGTGCGCTCTTCCAACGTCATTGATAAACATCCAGTTGTATACGCGGATATCCCATAGCTTAGCAACAGCCCGGTCGTATACGAATCCCTGCATCCAATCGGTTCATGTTTTTTAAGGTAATCCCAGTATTTAAAAATCGTTCTTTCGTTTGTACAAAAGCCAATGAAAATTGGTTTAATTTGATCAGGAATTGGAAAACAATGGCCTGAAAAAACTCCATTCATTACAAGAGACAAAGCGTGCCCCTTGTATTTTGAGAGGTTGTCGCGATTCAATGGAGTGATTCTTTCGTCTGGAACGCCAATTTTATTCAGGAGCAGCCTGACAGCGATTGACTGTATGTTATCGCCAATATTAATGGACAACTGTCGCCTCGACCCTTTGAAATGGTCATACCGAAACTCCAACACACCAAAATTTTCAGACATGAATTTCAAAATTCTCCTGAATCTTTAGAGCAAGCTCCGTTGCCGGAATAATTCCTGCCGACAGATCAGGTAATTGTGCCGCATATTTTTCCTTGGTCATGGCGATAAATGCGCCCACTGTTTTTTTGTCAGGCTTCTCAATTTGCCCGCTACTCAACCGCGCCATCAAGACCTCTGGACGATTTACGTCAACCTGCACAGCCATCCCCGGACGTGCGTAAAATGCCGGGCCAATCGTAAACGTGGGGACACCAGCTTTGAGCGCCTGGATGCCGGTGGCCGAGGTCAAGGTCAATAGTGCTCCCGTCTTTTGCAGCAGTGCATCAAGACTGGCTCCTTTGCCAGGGCGAGATACACGGACACCGCGCCTGTGAAGCGTGGCCAGCAAATCCTCCGGGATAGTGCTGCCGGGCTCGTCCGGGTGAGGTCTTACAACCAGCAGCATATTCTCCGGGGTTGCCGCAACAGCAAACCTTAATAAATCAATCCATGTCGGTTGATCGCTATCGAGTACCGGTCGATGCAGCGCCACAAGCACGAAATCTTCAGGAACTTCGTTCCCGATGTCCTGCGTTCCGATATTCGGAAAATATCCGGGACGACCTGCTCCCTTAACCGATGCTGTGAACACCAAACCGGCAAAAGTATCAAACGACGGTGCACCAACAAGCGCTCGCAAAGCACGCTCGGCACGGCTCATCCAAACCAGCCCCCTGCGCATGAATCGATCTGCAGCAACTGGGCGTGATGTATATGCGGGGCTTGGCCCAGGCTCGGCATATTCGTTAATGCTTGCAGGAATTGGCATATCGCGCAATATTTTCCACCACGAATGGCCATGCGTATGAACTAACAAGGCGTTGCGTAGAAAACTGGTTTGCAAGCCAATCGACAAAATTTCCCGCTCACGGGCAAGCGTGTCCATTGCATATCCAATGGCTGATTCAGCCGTGAGATAGACGACCGCATCAGGTTTGAAATCGTCTATTTCACTTTCAAGCATATTCCACAAGGTGGAGAATGATCGTTGCACGGACATCGGCGCCGCATCCTGGCTAATCCCACGAATATGCAGATCGGTCAAATTCGGCATAGGACGGATAGGAAGCCCGGCCGGTAATCGCCAGGGCCAGCACTTATATGGCAGCCCTTCCTGTCTCACAAAATATCCATTGGCCCACAGCAGGCCGACGAACCGGCATTCTGCATGCGGCAACGCCTTTGCGATACAAACGGGCAGCCACTTACCGAGAAAATCTCCACCGACCGTAAATAAAATTTTGTTTCTGATCACGTAGATCTGGTCTTTTTAATTAGCTATGCGTGACAGCATTCAAAGGGAAGGAAAAAGCAAGTTGTCATACGGCACCCAATAGGGCGCATGGGTACCAAAGACCAACCATACGAACTGAACTGCGGCATAAAAGAAAATAACGATAAGGAAGGCGCAAATACGCGGGATGCGCCCCTGCACTAGCACGGGAAAGCGTGCCCAAACTACGAGTTGTAACGGTATCAGGTACAAAGCCATGCGATCCACGGCAGTAGATGCCATGGAGACAAGCGGCACGCACACAATGGCAAGCAGCGCAATCAGCCCCCATAGCCAACGGTCTTCAAATTTTTTACCCCATTCCTTCCAATAGGTAAACAAAATAAGTGCTGGAGGCAAATTCATGAGTACCCGAATCTGCCCACCTCCAGATTCCATTGTATGCTCGACGTAATTCAACATCAGTGTTTCTGCCTGCTCGACAAGATATGCGCTACCAGCCAACCCAGCAAGCAAGCCAATACCCAATACGCGCTTAAGCATTCCACTTCCTGGACGTAGAAAGGCGAAGGCAGCAAAAACAAAAGCTGTTTTGTGGAACAATCCCGCCAACACCACAAAAATCAGATAAGCAGTTATGCGGCCCCGCAATAGATAGCCAAGCCCATACATCAACAAGCCAAGAGCCGTGGCTTGGCGGGTATAACCCATCGCTACCACAATAACCAAGTATGGAATAGCCGCAACAATGGCCAACCAAGGGTAAGGCTGCTTACGACTCAAACTAATTAGACCCATGGTAAATATAGCTGCACAGATAAGATTAACGCCATAAATGCCTGTGCCTAGTGCCAGAGAAAACCAGCTAACAAGGGTGTACCCTGCTTCTTTTCGTGCATCAAAAAGATCCTCCCATGGGGTATCTTTAGTAATTTCTAGGCCCTCTATATAGGTAACCCAATCCCCTCCTACTTGATATCTAAGCCCAATTAAAAAAATTAGGAATAAACTAAACAATCGCCACACTGATTGAGGCGTATAAGCTGCACCTCTACCTCGCGCAAGCAGAAAATAGACTGGAACCAAAAACAAAAACCAGTAAATAAGCACCTTAAAGTGTCCCTTCCTGTGACTCTATCCACGCCACGAACATCGGTAAACAGACAAGCATCAAACCTCTCTCTTTTGCTCTTCCAGCCACACCTGAAACATCAAAACATTCCAGAGAAAGGTCTGGTTATTGCGCGTCCCTTCAAGATGCGCCTGCCATTTTTCACGAACGTACTGAACATTAAAAAAACCTTCTTGCCGCAAGCGATTCTTATCCAGCAAACCTTCTACCCATGCTCTAAGCGGGCCGCGCAGCCAATCGCCCAACGGGATGCCAAAGCCTGCTTTAGGTCGTTCAATCAATTGTTTTGGTACATATTGGTATAACACTTGGCGCAATATCCACTTGCTTTTGCCATCGCGCACTTTCATAGCCATGGGCAATGCCCAAGCCATCTCAACCACCCGATGATCCAGGAAAGGAACGCGGGTCTCCAGGCTGTTCGCCATCGCAGCCCGGTCAACCTTGACCAGAATATCATCCGGCAAATAAGTCATCGCATCCATAAGCATCATGTGCAGTTTGGCATCTATAAATGCTAATTCAAGTCCAATATCAGTCAACCAGGTCACTGGCTCTTTAGCCCCGATCACCACTTGTTCCGGGTTGTCAATTTCAGAAATCAAGCTATAGTAAAGTTCATTAACACCATCTACGCTCACCAACTGTGTAGCAAACTTATCCAGTTTCTGGCTCATATTTGATGGCAGCGTTTTTAGTTTGCTCACTTGTTGAAAAACGGCCCCCCAAGTGGACGGCGCAATCGATTTGATTAATTTCCCTGCCACTTTCCGAACAGGAAAAGGTACCCTCGCAATCTGCCCCCAAATATCTGCCAGCGCATAGCGGTTATAGCCGCAGAACAATTCATCCCCCGCATCGCCCGACAGGGATACCGCCACATGCTGCCGTGCCATCTGCGCCACTAAAAAAGTCGGAATCTGCGACGAATCTGCGAATGGCTCATCGTACATCTGGCCCAGCATCGGAACCACCTGCATCGCCTCTGCGGACGACACATAAAGCTCCGTGTGCTCCGCCCCCAGATGCTGCGCGACCGCCTTGGCATATTCGGCTTCGTTGTAACCCTGCTCATCAAACCCGATCGAAAACGTCTTGACGGGACGAACAGACTGCGCCTGCATCAAGGCAACCACGGCAGAAGAATCCACCCCACCCGATAAAAACGCCCCCAGCGGCACATCCGCCATCATCTGCAAACCGATAGATTGTTTTAATTGACCGTCCAGTGCCGCAATGGCATCAGCATCACTGCCAGCGAAGGGAGCTGCCAACCCCTGCGCAGCGACCTCCGCCAAACTCCAATAACTTTTGGGGCTAACCGCACGCAATGCGTCAACATCACCACCAAATTGCAACTGAAGGTAAGTGCCGGGCAAAAGTTTCTTGATGCCTTTGTAAATCGAATACGGGGCAGGAATAGTGCAATGGCGCAGATATAAACAAATCACATCCCGGTCAATTTCACCCAAAAAATCCGGATGCGCTTTAAGGGCTTTCAGCTCCGAACCAAAGAGAAATGTATCATTCTGGAAACCATAGTAAAGCGGCTTCTCGCCCATCCGGTCGCGCGCCAGCGTCAGCACCCTTTCTT
>Ga0209212_1002469_pt1 | contig 26157 bp, 26 predicted proteins | sample RifGroC2_FD_183996 | JGI IMG/M metagenome (GOLD analysis project Ga0209212, IMG submission 183996) | Groundwater microbial communities from Rifle, Colorado, USA - Groundwater C2 (SPAdes) (version 2) | ecosystem: Environmental > Aquatic > Deep subsurface > Groundwater | place: Rifle, Colorado... | reverse complement strand
GCTTGAGATCTACACGCAGCGGCGGCGCGTCAAGGTCTCGGCCACCGATTTTTACCACGGCATAGGGCGCCGCGCCGGCTGGCAGGCCGTCAGGAGTTCTTTTTTCAAGATCCTGTCGGGCAAGGATTACGTGATGCTCGACGGGGTAGGCAACGGGCACGGCGTGGGCATGTGCCAGTGGGGCGCCGAAGGCATGGCGCGCAAAGGTTTTAAATACCGGGACATCCTGAGACATTACTATCCCGGCACGGAGTTAGGTTATGACTGAATTCCAGGCGGCCGTACTGGGCGTGCTGCAGGGCGCGGGAGAGTTCCTCCCCATCTCCAGCTCGGCGCACCTGGCGCTGGCACCCAGGCTCTTCGGCTGGCCCTACCAGGGCCTGGCCTACGACGTGATGCTGCACCTCGGCACGCTGCTGGCGGTGCTGGCCTATTTCTGGAAGGACTGGGTTAAAATATTCTCGGACGCGGCCCTCGGGCCCGCGCAAAAGGAAGGCCGCGTGCTTTGGCTGCTGGCGGCCGGCTCCGTGCCCGCCGGAGTGGCGGGGCTGCTCCTTAACGACCTGGCCGAAACGGCTTTCAGGAACCCGCTCTGGATAGCCTTCAACCTGGTTTTTTTCTCCGTCTTCCTCTGGCTGGCCGACCGGCGCCCGCGCCAGGAACTCGACGAAACGGCTTTCTCCCTCAAAGACGCGCTGCTCATCGGCCTGGCGCAGTCCGTCGCGCTGCTGCCGGGCGCCTCGCGCTCGGGCATGACCATCATGGCGGCGCTTTTCCTCGGCTATAACCGCGCCTCGGCGGCGCGACTGTCGTTCCTGCTGGGCACGCCCATCATCTTCGGCGCCGGCCTGCTCGAGGCCCGCAAGCTCTCCCCCGAACATCTCGACGCGGCTTTCGCCGTCGGGCTGGCGGCTTCTTTCCTGGCCGGGCTGGCCGTCATCGGCTTCCTCATGGCCTGGCTTAAAAAGCGTACGCTCACCCCGTTCATAATCTACAGGGCGCTGCTCGGTACCGCTATCTTCTGGATGTTCTGGAACTAGCCGCTCACTTCCCGGCGTTCTCCGCCGGGCCGCCGGCCGGCAGAAAGATCCTTATCGCGGCGCCGCCGCCCGGGAGGTTCTCCCTGACCATGGTGCCGCCGTGCTGGCGCACGATTTTCTTGCACACGTAAAGCCCCAGCCCGGTGCCGCCTTTTTCCTTGCGGGTCGTGTCAAAAGCCTTAACCTCGTCCTTCAGCATCTTCTCCGAAAAACCGGGGCCGTCGTCGGAGATCTCCAGCGCTACCCCGCCTTCGGCGGCGCGGGCGCTTATTTTTACCTTGCCGCCTACGGGCACGAAAGACAAAGAATTGGAAACCGTGTTTATAAGGACCCGTTCCAGGTGCGCGCGGCTGGCGCGTACCGGCGGCAGGTCTGCCGGGATATCTATCTCCACCGCGATCCCCTTCTTCCGGGCCGAATACTCGGTCAGCAGCACCGCGCTCTCGGCGGGCTCGCGCAGCTGCACCGGTTCGAAGGCGTAGTCCTGGCCCCGCACGATGCTCAGCGCGGCGGAGATAAGGCCTTTGGCGTACCTGGCCCCTTTCAGGACCCTTTCCAGGTCCTTCTTGTCCGGTTTCTCGTCCTCGGCGGCTATCTGCGCGCTCAGCATTATTACGGTCACGGCGTTGCCCAGGTCGTGCATGACCCCGCTTACCAGGGTGCCGACTTCGCCGCTGGAAGCCGTCTTCACTATCTCCATTTCTTTTTCCGTCACTTCCCTCTCCAGCAGCGTCACCTGTTCGCGCTTGAAGGCCAGGCCGGCTTCCGCCCTTTTCTTGGACTGGGCGGTGTTGTAAACCACCCCGGCCGAGAAAACAAGCACCCCCATTTTTATGACCAGGCCGAGGATAAGGCCCAGTTCGCCCCCGCCCAGCGGCCAGGACATCGTTATTATGGCCAGCGCGCAGAGAAAGACCATCCCGAAAGCGTCCTTGAAGCTGGCCATCAGGGAGGCGGCGAAGACCGGCAGCAGGTACAGCACCCAGAAATAGGACCCGCCGCCGCCCGAGTAATACAGCACGCCGGTTATTATCCAGAAATTCGCCAGCAGGATAAGGTCTACCAGCCAGAGATTCACCGACGCGCGGCTGCGCAGCAGGTAGTTGAACACCAGGTTGGTGCCCATCAGCAGCAGGAAGAAATACAGGATCTGCGGGTAGACTATCTGCGAGCTGTTCCGGAAGAAATAGGCCAGCGTGACCATGAAGATGGAAAAAACTATCTCGTAGGAATTACGGGAAAAGTTGGTGACCTCGCCGCGGTCCAGGGCTTTAAGGCGGTTGCGCAGGCTCATTGGGGTAAATATATCATTTTTCGGCCGCCCCCCGCCCCGGCCGGCGCGCCCGTTTGTAGTCCCCGGGCGCAGGTATTGTATAATTCCCTACATGACTTCCATCCCGCCCCCGCAAAAGCTGCTCAAGTTCGACAAAGCCCAGCTTTTCATCTTTTTTTTCTTCGGCATCCTGCTCTTCCTGCTTTACCAGCTGCTGCACATCCTCTCCCCTTTCACGGGCGCCATCCTTGTTTCCGCCACTTTCGCCCTTATCTTTTTCCCCGTGAACGTCTGGCTGCGCAAAAAGTTCATTCCCAACCGGACCATCACGGCCGCCATCTCCACGCTTACGGCCCTGCTCACCCTGGCGCTGCCCATGCTGATCTTCGGCTGGCTGCTGCTCACCGAGTCGCGCGAGCTCTACCCCCGCACCAACCAGTGGCTCACCACCATCTCCCAGCGCGAGTTCGACCTGCAGCTGCCGGAGCGCATAAAGAACTACATAGACCTCGACGTAGGCGCCGTGATGACCGGCAACATCAAGATCCTGCAGGAGAAGATCACCCGCTCCGGGGCCGGGCTGCTCAAGAACATCTTCCTTTTCATCGTGAACTTCGGCGTCATGATCTTCGCGCTGTTCATGCTGTTCCGCGACGGTGAGCGGTTCCTCACCTGGCTTATCGACATTCTCCCCATGGACCAGGAGTACAAGCACCGGGTGGCGCACCAGCTGTACACCACCACCATGGCGGTGGTGCGCGGCCTGCTGCTTACCGCCATGATCCAGGGCTTTATCGGGACCTTCGGCTATTGGCTGGCGGGCGTTAAATCCCCCGCGCTGTTCGGCATGCTCACCGCCTTCGCCGCGCTTATCCCCTTCGTCGGCACCAGCCTGGTCTGGCTGCCGCTCAGCGTGGGCATGTACTTCCTGGAAGGGCCCAGGACCGGCCTTTTCCTGCTGGTCTGGGGCGCCGTGGCCGTCGGGCTCACGGACAATTTCCTGCGCCCCATCCTGATAGGCAAGGGCGCCAAGCTGCCCGTTTTCCTGCTGTTCCTCGGCATCTTCGGCGGGCTGCAGGTGTACGGGCCCATAGGCATCCTCCTGGGCCCGCTGCTCATCGCCTGCGTCATAGTTTTCCTGCAGATCTACCGCGAGACCAAGAACCTGCCGCATATCCCGCAGCCCTAGCCCGGCGCAGGGAGTAAAAAAAAGAAAACCCGGAGCCTTCCGGGTTTTCCTTTTGGCGCGCGCCAGTGCGCGTCAGGCCGGGTTTTCTTTCGCCGTGGATTCAGGGCAGAGCTTCCTTATGGCGCAGCGCTCGCATTTGCCCTTGCGCGACAGGTCCAGGGCCACCATTTTTTCCGCCGTGTCCCGGATCAGGGCCAGGGTCTTCTCCTCGGGCGCGGGATCGTAAGGGATGGAGATCTTCTGGGGCCCGGTCAGTATGAAATAGGCTATCGCCCCCACCTTCAGCTTAAGGGCGCGGGCCAGGCCCAGCGCGTAAATGGAGAGCTGCAGGCTGCCCGCCACGTCCCAGTTGTTCTTGTCCTCGAAGCCCATCTTGTAGTCTATCAGCTCCACCAGCCCGCCGGGCATGCGGTCCACACGGTCTATGGTGCCCTTCACGCGCCATTTCTCGAAGGGGAATTCGAAGTGTTTTTCGGAATACATCACCTGCGCCGGGTTCTGCTGGAAGTGGAACCACCAGTTCTCCAGCACCAGCGCGCCGCGGTTGTAGAACTCCATGCTCTCCTGCGGCGTGCCGTAGCCCTGGTGCAGCCAGGCGTCCTCGTAATACGCCAGCAGGTCGCCCAGGTCCCCCGGGCGGGCGTGGAAGCTGGCCAGCGCGCGGTGCACGCTGAGCCCCAGCGAGGAGAACGGGGACTGCGGGGCGAACTTGCGCTCGACGTAGATGAACCTGTACAGGAACGGGCAGTCCAGGTAGGCCTTGATCTTGCTGTAGTTCAGTTCGAAGGGATCGAATATCATTTAATTAGCGCCGGGGGCGGGCGCGCGCTACTCTTTGAGCGGGCGGAAGAAATCCACGCTGGTGTCGCCGTATTTTTCCTGGCGCACGTGCTCGAACCCCGGCGGGGCCAGCGCCGGCTCTTTCTTGTGGTGCTGCACCACTATGGTGGCCTTCGGATTGACTATCTTCGCCTCCGCCAGCAGGTTCAGCGTCTCCTGGCTGTAGAAGAGCGGCAGGTTGTCCTCGGTGCGGTAAGGCGGGCCCATGAAAACTATGTCGTAGCCCTTGTAGTCGGAGAAATGTTCCAGCCACTTCAGGCCGCTGAGCACGTCCGCCTTCAGCGCCTTGGCCTTCTCGGTGAAGCCCAGCGCCAGGATGTTCTTCTCTATCACCTTCATGCACTGCCCGTCCTTTTCGACGAAAACCGCCTTGGACGCCCCGCGGGACAGCGCCTCCAGCCCCACGGCGCCCGTACCCGCGTACAGGTCCAGGAAGACCGCGCCGGTGATATAAGGGCGCAGCATATCGAACAAGGATTGGCGTATCCGGCCGGAGATCGGCTTTACGAATTTATCCTTCGGTATGGAAAATATCTTCCGGCCGCCATGCGTTCCCGCTATTATTCTCATCATAAATGTAATTTTGCCGCAACAATTCCTTAATGGAGGAAAATTTATAATATAATTATAGTAAATACCGCGTTCGGTCAGGCGGAGAATAAAAAACATGGCAAACCCCGACATAGTAATTGTAGACGACGACCCCATGGTGGGCGAGCTGTCCCGCGACCTGCTCACGGACGCCGGCTATACCGTAACCCTTGTCCAGGATTCCATGCAGGCCATTCCGACCATCAAGGCCGAGATGCCCCGCCTGGTCGTGACCGACATCATGATGCCCGGCATCACCGGCATGGATATCTGCAAGGCGATCAAGTCGGACCCCGCCCTCAAGCACATGAAGATCATCGTGGTCTCCGGGAAATCCTACCAGGTGGAGAAGCAGCGCGCTTTCCAGTTCGGGGCGGACTTCTTCCTGCAGAAACCCTACAACGTCGAGACTTTCTCCTCCACGGTAAAGAGCATCCTGGACGGCGGCTCCGCCGACGCTTCCCCCGCCCCCGCGGCCCCCGTGGCCCCGGCCATCATCCACGAGGGCGAAGCCGTGCAGGCCAGCGACCTGGACGCCGGCCAGATCCGCGTCACCGTCTGGGGCGCCCGCGGCCTGCCCCACGTCATGCCCAACAGCGCGTCCCGCTACGGCCGCCAGACCTCCTGCGTTTCCGTGGAGACCAAGGACCACCTTTTTGTGATGGACGCCGGCACCGGCATAGTGGAGCTGGGCAAGGAAATAGTCGCCAGGAAGCGCTACTACAAGGACATCTGGGTCTGCCTGACCCACTTCCACCTGGACCACATCCTGGGCCTCGGCAGGTTCGCCCCCCTCTACGACGCCAACTTCTCCATCCACCTTATCGGCGCCAACGACCCGGAAAAAAGCCTCAAGGAAGTGGCCCAGTCCACCTTCTACAGCTCTTTCTCCCTTACCAAGCAGCCCCCCAAGGCCAAGATCGACATTTACGAGATCCTCGAGGACAACTACGAACTGTTCCCCGGCGTGAAGCTTTCCTCCATGTACGCCAACCACCCCACCAGCACCATGATCTACATGCTGGACATGCTGGGCAAACGGATCACCTACGCCCCCGACAGCGAGATCTGGGGCGACGCCACCGCCTTCCAGGACTACGACGAAAAGCTGGGCGGGTTCGTGCGCGGCTCGGACCTCCTCATGCACGACGCCGTCTACACCGACAAGGATTACGAAACCCGCAAACACGAGGGCCACTCCGGCCTTTCCGTGGTGGTGGACTTCGCCGCCGAAAAAGCCCAGGCGCGCGACCTGGTGCTGTTCCACGCCCACGCGGACTATTCCGACGAGGAACTGGACAAGATGCTGGCCGACGCCAAGGCCCGGGCGGCCGCCAAGGGCTTCGCCCTGGAATGCCACCTCCCCGTGGAAAAACAGACCTTCCTCCTGCAGGGCCACACCTAAAAACGGGGACAGGCTACTTTTTTTGGAAAAAAGTAGCCTGTCCCCGTTTTTTATTTCGGCGGGCGGGGGCTCAGCTGTGGCCCTGGGTCAGGTTCACCGCGCGCTCGGGGATCACGCCGAAGCGCTCTTCATAGCGCTTCACGTTCTCCACCAGGGCCGCCAGCAGGCGCTTGGTATGCACGGGGCTCGAGATCACGCGCGAGCGCAGCTTGGCCTTGGGCTGGTTGGGCTGCAGGAAAAGAAAATCCAGTATAAATTCGGTTTCGCTGTGGGTCACGCCGGCCAGGTTGGCGTAAGTGCCCTGCGCGGTCACCTCGTCCATCTGCACTTCCAGCTGCATGGGTTTAGCGGGGTCGGGTTTGTTCTCAGCCATAAGGCCTCCTTGGATTCGCGCCGGTAAACTGGCGCGGCTTTAAAAGTATAATATATTTTAAGGAGCCAAAAAATGAAACCTACAGCTTTTTTAGCGCTTTTGTTCTGCCTGTCCGCCCCGGCGGCCGCGCAGACCGACCTCAGGTGCCCCGAGCTAAAGCCGAAAACCCGGTCGCTGAAGATCTCCCGCATGCAGCCGCTGCGGCGCGGCAAGGTCTGGCTGGAAGGCACGCCTAAGAGCGTGGCCGCCGTCTCCTGCGACCTCTACGGCATGAAGACGGAGGAAGCCGAATACGACGGCAAGAACCTGGTGCTCAAGCACACGTTCGTCTACAAGGAAAAAGAGGAGGCCCGCGCCCTCTGCGACACCCTCAAGTCCGAGGAAAAGCTGACCTCCACTTTCAGCGAGGAGGCCCGCTCCGCGCTGGACGACTTCTGCCGGCGCAACAAGAAGAAGGATTTCGGGGCCGTGCTCGTTTACGACGCCTCCCCCGCCGGCGGCCGGGAAAGCGCGCGCAAGCCCGTGCGCCAGGTCTTCCGCCTTTACAACCCGCGCGGCTTCGTCACCGAGGAGCTGGCCTTCGACCCGGCGATGAACCTGGAATCGGCCGCCCTGTTCTCCTACGACAAAGCCAATAACCTCGTGGAACTCACCGTCAACGACTTCGACGGCAGGCAGCTCAGGCGCGAAACCTTCACCTGGGACAAGGCCACCAGCTCCAGGGCGCACGCCGAATACGGCGCCAACAACGAACTCCGCAAAAAGACCGTCTACGAGCTGCGCGAGGACGGCACGCTGCGCCGGGAAGTCCGCTCCGCCTACGACTCCGGCGAGCAGCCCGTGACCCGGGCCGAGGTCTATTGTGACGAAAAAGGCCGTCCCCAGAAGGAACTGGCCTACGACGCCGACGCCGCCGAGCCCAAATTCGAATATACCTACGCCTACAAGTACGACCCCAAAGGCAACTGGACGCTGGAGCGGAAAACCCGCGAGATAGTTTACAACGGCAACCGCATGGCCGACACCCAGTACGCCCCCGAGATCACCAAGCGCGAGTTCCAGTACTACTAGCTCCGCAGTTCACCCGCAAAAAAACCGGCCCCGCTTAAACGGGGCCGGCGTTGTTTTAAGAGAGTCGACTTATTTGCCCGCGACTTTCTTCACGTTGACGGCCTTGGGGCCCTTGTCGGTGTTCTCGGTCTCGAATTCAACTTCCTGGTTTTCAGCCAGGGTCTTGAACCCTTCACCGGTTATTGAAGAGTGATGCACGAAGAGGTCTTTGGAACCGTCTTCAGGGATGATGAAACCGAAGCCTTTCTTGTCGTTAAACCACTTTACTTTACCTTTTGCCATTTGCTTATTTACCTCTCTAATTTTTTTACTGATGCTACAGGGTCGTTTCCGGCCGTTAAAACTATTATATATATTTTAAAGCGCCGCACAACACCCGGCGCCTTAAAAGTTCCGCCTTACTCCTCGCTCCACTTGATGAACAGCGGCATCAGCGGGTTCACCGCGTCCGGGTGCCTGCCCATCACGCGCACCGCGAAGTCGTGCCGGCCGCTCTTGTAGCAGGGGATCTCGCCCTTGTAGACGTAGGCGTCGCCCATGCGCGCGTCGTGCGTCATGGACACGGCGCGCCCGCTCTTGAACAGCGCCTCGCCCCCCGCCGTGCCGACGTACAGCTGCACGTCCACGTCCTCCGGCTGCAGGTCCCCCAGCCAGACGATGGCGCTCACCGGGATCTTGGCCCCGGCGTGCACTTCCATCTCCGGCTTGAACTGGTCCGTCACCACTTTCACGCGGGGCCAGTTCTCCTCCAGCTTTTTGCGCCAGCGCGCCAGCTCGGCCACGCGGGAATTGTCGGCGAATTTTTTGGAAGAGCGGTGCGCCGTGGTATAGAACTTCTCGTAATACTCGCGCAGCATGCGGTTGGTGTTGAAGTGCGGCACCAGCTTCTGCACGCAGGCCTTCATCATCTTCAGCCAGCCGCGCGGCAGGCCGGCGGCGTCCCGGTCGTAATAAAGCGGCGCCACCACCTTCTTGATGATATTGTAGATGGATTCCGCTTCCACGTAATCGCGTTCCTCGTCGCTGTTGTAGGCCTCGGTGCCGCCTATGGCCCAGCCCACGTCGGGGGAGTAGCCCTCCTCCCACCAGCCGTCCAGCACGGAGAGGTTCATCACGCCGTTGATCACGGCCTTCATGCCGCTGGTGCCCGAGGCTTCCAGCGGGCGGATGGGGTTGTTCATCCACACGTCCACGCCCTGCACCATGTAGCGGGCCACGTTCATGTTGTAGTCTTCCACGAAGATGATGCGGTTCTTGAAGCGCTTGTCCATGGACAGCTTGGCCACGGCCTTGATGTACTCCTTGCCGTGGGTGTCGGCCTGGTGGGCCTTGCCGGCGAACACGAACTGCACCGGCATTTTCTCGTCGGTCACCAGCTCCAGCAGCCGCTCGAGGTCGCGCATGAAGAGGGTGGCGCGCTTGTAGGTGGCGAAGCGCCGCGCGAAACCTATGGTCAGGTACTCGGGGTTAAGCACGGTCTCCGTCTCTTTCAGGATGGTCCTGTCCGCGCCCAGGCGCTGGTGCTGGCGCTTCAGGCGGTCGCGCACCAGTTTCACCAGTTTCACCTTGCGCACCATGTGCGTGTCCCAGAATTCCTTGTCGTCGATCTCGGTCACTTTGCCCCAGTCGCAGGAGTCCGGCACGTTGTTCTGGCCGCCGGCCAGCGCCTTGCTGTAAAGCTGGTGATGCTCGTGGCTTATCCAGGAGCAGGTATGCACGCCGTTGGTGATGCCCTCTATCGGGATCTCGTAGCGGGGCAGCTGCGGCCACATCTTGTGCCACATGTCGCGGGAAACGTCGCGGTGCAGAAGGCTTACGCCGTTCAGGAAAGCGCAGAGCCGCATGGCCGCTACCGTCATGCAGAAGCCCATGGAGGAAGCCTCTTCCTTGCCGATCTCGAGGAACTCGGGGAAGGTCAGCCCCAGCTCGCGGGAGTAGCTCTCCAGGTATTTCTTGACCATGTCGAAATCGAAATACTCGTTGCCGGCCATCACGGGGGTATGCGTGGTGAACACGGAGGAGGACCAGACCACCTCGCGCGCCTCGGCGAACGACAGCCCGCGGTTCTTCATCAGCTGGCGCATGCGCTCGAACAGCAGGAAGGCGCTGTGCCCCTCGTTCACGTGGAACACCGTCGGGCTGATGCCCATGGCCTCCAGGGCCCGGGCGCCGCCTATGCCCAGCACGATCTCCTGGCGGATGCGGTTTTCCCGGTCTCCGCCGTAAAGCTGTTCGGTTATGGTCCGGGCGGCGGGAGAGTTCTCGGGGAGATTGGTATCCAGCAGCACCAGCGAAGTGCGGCCCACCGGCACCTTCCAGATGCCTATCTGCACCTTTTCGCCGGCCAGGTCCACTTCCACGCGCAGCGGGCGGCCGGAGCCGTCCTTAACTATCTGCACCGGCATGTTGTACCAGTCGTTCTCGGGGTAGCGCTCCACCTGCCAGTTGTCGCGGTTCAGCACCTGCTGCACGTAGCCTTTCTTATAAAGAAGGCCCACGCCCACCACGGGCATACCCAGGTCGGAAGAAGATTTAAGATGGTCGCCGGACAGCATGCCCAGGCCGCCGGAGTAGATGGGCAGGCCCTCGCCTATGCCGTACTCCATGGAGAAGTACGCTACCTGCATGTCCTTGTCCTGGTCCTGCCGGTTCTTGGCGAACCAGGTGTCCTTGTAGGCTATGTAGCTCTCGAATTTCTGCTTTATCTCGGCCAGTTTGCCCAGGAAATTATTGTCCTTGCTCAGTTCGTCCAGGCGTTCGGGGGCCAGGGTGCCCAGTATCCATTTGGGGTTGCGGTGGGAGCGGTGCCAGAGCTCTTCGTTGATGCCCACGAACATCATTATGGCGTCCCAGTTCCAGGTGAACCACATGTTGGTGGAAAGTTCCTCCAGCGCCTTGAGGCTGTCCGGCAGGTTGGGAATAACGTTAAAAGATTTGATTTTCATTTTTTCTCCACACGTACGGCATTATCCGCGTCTGCCTTAATTCTATTAAATTATTAGCTTGTGAAAAACCGCCCTGCCGCGTCTTTCCGGCGGCGCCGCGCGGCCTTTCCACTTTCCACTTGAACTTCCCCCCGCATTTCGATATAATAGTTTCACAGTCAGTCAGGTCAGCGTTTCATATTCGGGCGTGTAGCTCAGTTGGGAGAGCGCCTCCATGGCATGGAGGAGGTCGCAGGTTCGATCCCTGTCACGTCCACCAAATTTCAAAAAAGCCCCGCAAGGGGCTTTTTGATTTGGTGGTCGTGAAGCAGGCCATAATCATGGCCTGCGCCAGGGATCGAAAGCCGGACCTGCGAGGCCACCAGGCCGCAGCAGGGAGGCGGGGTCGCGACCCCTGGCGAGCGACGGCGAGCCAGGGAGTTGTGACCGATCCCTGCCGACAAAAGTTACCCTCAAGCCAGGGAGTTGTGACCGATCCCTGCCGGCTACCCACTTCCCCCCCGTCTTTTCCCCCTATATAATAAATTAGTATAGTTCTATAAATTACCGCAGTTGGAGACCCGATAAAATGGCCGACGCCCTTCCCGTTCAAAAACCCGCCGGCGGAAAACCCAGGCTTTCCATCATACAGCGCTCAGTCCTTAATTTCATGACCGGCCTGGGCCTGAAGCCCGGCGCCCGCCTGCTGGACGCCCCCTGCGGCGCCGGCGCCTTTGCCATAGAACTGGCCGCCAAAGGCTACGCCGTCTGCGGCGCCGACGTGGAACCTTCCGCCAAAGGCCTGCCCGGCATAGAGTTCCAGTTCGCCGACCTGGAGCAGTCCCTCCCCTGGCCGACGGCCGATTTCGACGCCGTATTTTCCCTGGAGGGCTTCGAGCACCTGGAGAACGGCTTTCACCTCTTAAGGGAATTCCACCGCGTCCTTAAACCCGGCGGCCGCCTGGTGCTTACCACGCCCAACATCGTTTCCCTGCGCTCCCGCATGCGCTTCTTCGGCAGCGGCTTCTTCCATAAAGACCCCGTCCCTCTCAACGAGTCGGCGCGCCACCCGCTGCACCACATAGGCCTCTCCACCTTCCCCGAGATCCGCTACGCGCTGCACACCACCGGCTTCCGCCTGGAAAGCTGCTCGTACAGCTGGATCAAGCCCGTAAGTTTTCTTTACGCCGTCTATATCCCCTGGATGTGGCTCTACACGTTCATCGCCTTCCGCAGGGAGAAAGACCAGGCCCAGCGCGCAAGGAACCGCGAGATCCGCGCCAGCCTTTTTTCCCTCCCCCTGCTCTTCGGGGAGAACCTTATCTTTTCGGCGCGCAAGCAGTAGCGCCGCCGTCCACGCCATGCCGACCGTCACCGTAGCCATCATAGCCCACAACGAACAAGCCAAGCTCCCCCTTGCCCTGAAAAGCGCGGCCTGGGCCGACGAACTGGTAGTGGTGGACTGCGGCTCTTCCGACCGCACCGGCGAACTGGCCCGGAATTCCGGCGCCAAAGTCTTTACCCGCCCCAACAGCCTGGCCGTCTACGTCAACAAGCAGTTCGCCGCGGACCAGGCCACCTCGGACTGGATCTTCATCCTGGACGCCGACGAGGAGATCTCCCCCGAGCTGCGCGAGGAGATCAAAGCCTCGGTCGCCGCCCCGGCCGGCTGCGCGGCGTTCAAACTGCCGCGCCGCAACTACTATTTCGGCCGCTGGCTGCGGCACGGCGGCAAGTACCCCGACGCGCAGCTCAGGCTTTTCAGGCGCGGGGCGGCCCGGTTCGCCCCCCTCCCCGTGCACGAACGGCTGGAAGTCGACGGCCTGGTCTCCGCCCTGAAGTCCCCCCTCGACCATTACCACTGCGCCTCTTCGGAGGACATGGAAAGAAAAAGGCTTTTCTACAGGGAGATGCTGGTCCTCTCTTACGGGCTCAAAGGCAAAACCCGGTTTTCAGCGCTGCTGCGCCCCTTTGTCCGCTTCCTCTCCGGCTACTTCCTGAAGCTGGGCTTTCTCGACGGCGGGCCCGGGCTGAAGACGGCCCTGATGGATTTCTGCATCGTGACGGACGCCGGGGTAAAATATTTCCTGGACTTCCCGGGGCACGCCAAGCCGTCCCTCTAATTGTTAGAATATCCCTTTATGGAAAACCGCCTCACCGTATTCCACCTCGACGACGGCAAAGAGCTGCGCGGCGGCCAGCGCCAGCTGCTGTACCTTGCCAAGGAACTTTCGCGCCTGGGCCACGCCAATACCGTGGTCTGCCGCGCCGGCTCCCCGCTGCATAAAGCCGCGGAGCGCAAGGGCTTCCCCGTGCTTACCCTGCCCTACTTTTTCGAATGGGACCCCGTTTCCGCCCTGCTGCTGCGCCGGGCGGTAAAGAACCTCGGCGCCGCCGCCGGCTCCCCGCCGGTGCTGCATTCCCACACCTCCCACACCGCCGCCATCTCCTGGCTGGCCTCCGCCGGCCTCGACTGCGTGCGCGTCGCCCACCGCCGCGTGGACTTCATCCCCGGCGCTTTTACCGCCCGCTTCAAGTACGCCAAAGCCCACAGCGTCATAGCCATCTCCGACGCGGTAAAGGAAATACTTCTTAAAGCCGACGTGCCCGAGGAAAAAGTGGCGGTGGTCAACAGCACCATCGACCTGGACGAAACCCCCTGGAAGCCCGGCGAGTTCCCCGCCTACCGCGCGGCGGCCCGCCAGGCCCTGGCCGCCGAACTCGATATCCCCGCCGAAGCTTTCTGGGCCGGTTCGCTGATCGCCCTGGTCCCGCACAAAGACCCCGAGAACATGGTCCGCGCCGCCGCGCTGGTGCTCAAGGACGCCCCCGAAACCTTCTTCCTTATCGCCGGGGAAGGCCCGCTGGCCGAGAAAACCGCCCACCTGGCCCGCATGCTCAAGATCCAGGACCGTTTTAAACTTATCGGCTACCGCAGCGACCCTTACAAGATCCTGGCCGCGCTGGATATGTTCGTGCTTTCCTCCGCGGAAGAAGGCATGGGCAGCGTGCTGGTGGAAGCCATGAACGCCGGCCTGCCCATAGTAGCCACCACCGCCGGCGGCATCGGCGACGTGATAGAGAACGGCGCCAACGGCCTGACGGTGGCGCCGCGCGACCACGGCGCCCTGGCCGCCGCCCAGCTCAGGCTGATAGCGGATAATGAACTGCGCGAGCGCCTGGCGGGCGAAGCGCACCGCCGCCGCGAGGATTTCTCCTCCCCGCGCATGGCGGCCCTGACCCTTAAATGTTATGAAACAGCGATTGAAAATTTTAAGCGTAATAGACATCCCCTGGAATAGCGGCCTGGCCGCTTACGCTTTCGACCAGGCCCTGGCGCTGCGCGCCGGCGGCCACGCCGTTACCTTCGCCTGCCCCGCCGGCAGCGCCGCCGCGGACTTCGCCGTAAAAGAAGGCTTCACCCATTTTTCCATCCCCGGCCGCAAAGACTATCACCGCCTGCCGCTTGCCCTGCTGCGCCTGCGCTCCGCCATCCGCGATGAAAAAATAGACGTAGTGGCGGCCCAGACCGGCCGCGCGCAGACCCTGGCTTACCTGCTGGGCCTGCCCATCGTGCGCGTAAAAGCCGACGCCAAAAAACCTTCCGCGGGCTTCACTTTCTCCGCCGTGGCGCGCACCATCGTCGCTTCCGCCTGCATCGAAGACCTCTACCTCAAAGCCGGCCTGGACAAGGCCAAACTTGCGCTGATACGCCAGGGGATCAACCCGCCGGCCCTGCCGCCCCGCGCCCCGCGCCAGCCTTACCGCGTGGGCCTGCTGGGCCGCCTGGACCTGGTAAAAGGCCATGTCTGCTTCCTGGAAGCCGCCGCGGTGCTGCTGCGCGCCGGGGCGAACGCGGAATTCCATATCGCCGGTTACGAAGCCAATATAAAATACGAAGAACTCCGCAGCACCGCCGCGGAGTTGGGCATAGAGAAGAAAGTTTTTTTCCACGGCAAGGTGGACGGTCCCTTCGGGTTCATGAGCTCCTGCGACCTGGGCGTGATCGCGTCCCTGGGCAGCGAGGCGGTGTCGCGCGCGGCCCTGGAATGGCTGGCGGCCGGCAAACCCCTGGTAGCTTCCGCCGTCGGCAGCCTGCCGGAATACGTCGCCGCGCCCTGGCTGGTCCCCCCCGGCGATTTCCAGGCCCTGGCCGACAAACTGGCCGCGCTGCTGGCCGACCCCGCGGGGCTGGCTGCCCTGGGCGAAGAGAACCGCGCCCGGGCCCGCAGGGATTTCAGCCCCGCCGCTTTCGCCGCCGCCACCTGCGCCGTCTTCGAACAGGCCGCCGCGCCTTCCGCCTGACTCGCGGTTAACCTATGCCCACGCTTTCCATCGCCATGATAGCCAACAACGAGGAGAAGAACCTTTCCCGCTCGCTGCGCAGCGCCGCCTGGGCGGACGAGATAGTTTTTGTGGACTGCGGTTCCACCGACGGCACGGTCCTGGCCGCCAGGGATTTCCCCGTAAAATTATTCTCCCGCCCCAACAGCCGGGCCGTCTACGTCAACAAGCAGTTCGCCGTGGACCAGGCCGCCTCGGACTGGATCCTCATCCTGGACGCCGACGAGGAGATCACTTCCTCCCTGAAAGCGGAGATCCGGCGCTTTATCGCCGCGCCGGGTTTCGTCGCCGCCCAAATGCCCCGCCGGAATTTTTATTTCGGCCGCTGGCTCAGGCACGGCGGCAAATACCCCGACACGCAGCTGCGGCTTTTTAAACGCGGCTGCGCCCGTTTCCTGCCGCTGCCCGTACACGAGCGCCTTGAGGTCGACGGCCCGGTGGGGCGCCTCAAAGAGCCCCTGCTCCACTACCCGTATTCGGACGAAGAAGACCAGCGCCGCAAACTGGCCTTCTACACGGAGATCCTCACCCGCTCCTACGCCCTCAAAGGCCGCAGCCGCCTGTCCGTACTGCTGCGCCCCTTCACCCGGTTCTTCTCCGCCTATATCCTCAAGTTCGGTTTCCTGGACGGAACCCAGGGTCTTAGGACCGCCCTTATGGATTTCCGCACGGTGCTGGCCTCGGCCCTGCTCTACATAAAGAAACCGGCCGAAGGGCCCATCGATAAATAGGCCTTTAAGCCCTTATCGCGCGGTTAAATTGTAAGTTATACTATCTCTATGACAGCAACTCTGCGCCTCGCCCTTTTCACCCTGCTGCTGGCCCCCTCTTTCTCTCACGCCGGGCTTAAGACCGGTTCTGAAGATAACGCCGTTTTCGGCGGCCTGCCTTACCCGATAGAGGCCGCCCTTACCGCCGGCCAGAAGCTGGGCGTCGTCGGCTTTGAAACCCCTTACAGCTTAACGCCCGCGGCGGAGTACGATACCGTCCTGCTGCAGGGCGAAATGAGCGACCCGGCCCTGCGCGTGGAAATCGCCGTAAAAGGCCGTTCTTTTTTCTCCGCCGCTTCGGTTTACGCCCCGTCCTCCTCGCGCCGTTTCTCCAACGGCCGTTTCTGGGCCAGGTTCTCCGTGCCGCTTACCCGCCAGCCTTTCAAGCTCCGCGTCGTTAACCTCGGCGCCGCTGACGGCGCGAAGCTCAGTTTCTACGAGGCGGAAATGACGGTGGAGAGCCTCTCCAGGGAAGCCCCGCCGCCGCCGGCGGAAAAGCCTTATATCCCGGACCCCTCTCTTTCCCTGCCCTACAGCGCCCCTTTTAAAATGATCCGCCGCGCGGAATGGAAAGCGGAACTCCCCAAGTCCAGCTACACGCTGCACCAGCCTTTTTATTTCACCCTGCACCATACCCAGGGGAATTACCCCAAAACCCCCGAAGCCGCCATCTCCGAAATACAGTTCGTGCAGGACTACCACCAGAACGCCAAGAAGTGGATAGATATCGGCTATCACTTCATGGTTGACCCTTTCGGCAATATTTATGAAGGCCGCCCCATCAGGGTGGAGGGCGCCCACGTGCTCAGCCGCAATACCGGCAACATAGGCATCTCCATCATGGGCAATTACCACCCGCCCGTGTCCAACCCCGTCACCCCGGCCTCGGCCGGTTCTTTCGTCACCATAGGCCGCTACCTCAAGGACACCTACGCCGTTAACGTCAGCAGCTTCTACGCGCACCGCGACATCGGCAACAGCGACTGCCCCGGCGACGACCTCTACGCCAGGAAAGCCGAACTCCGGGACCTTATCTTCACCCCCCAGCCCGCCCCTCTCCCGGTCAACCTGTCCGACGCCCCCCCCCTGACCCCCGCCCAACAGCAATCCCTCACCCGCCTCAAAACCTACCTCCTCTCTATCGAGGCCTCGCCTCAATAGGAGGCGAAGCCTCGAAAAGACCTATTTTAAGCAAAAACGCCCGTTTTCGGGCGTTTTTTGCGTTTGGAGGTTCAACCTCCGGATCAGGGGATTTCGGGGGCGGTGAGGTCTTTGTAGGTTTCGCGGCGGCGGATGAGGCGCCAGGCGGCGGCGCCGGTAATAAGGGCCTCGGCGGCGCGGGGCCTGGAGTTGTACTGTGAGCTCATGGAGAAGCCGTAGGCGCCGGCTGAATAGATGGCTATAAGCTGGCCGGCCGCGGGCTCGCGCAGGCGCGCGTCTTCCGCCAGGAAATCGCCGCTTTCGCAGACGGGGCCCACGATGTCGTACACCGCCTCGGGGCCGCTGCCCGGGCCTATCAGCGCCACGGGGTGCTTGGCGCCGTAAAGGGCCGGCCGCACCAGGTCGTTCATGGCCGCGTCCACCACTATAAAATTCTTATGCCCGCCGCGCTTGCGGTAGATCACCCGGGTAAGCAGTATGCCCGCGGGGGCCGCTATGGAGCGCCCGGGTTCCAGCACCAGCTTAAGGCCGGTCCCCTCGAACACGCCTTCCACCGCGCGCGCCAGCGGCGCCAGGTCGGCCATCTCGGCGCCTTCTTTCACGCCCCACCCGCCGCCCACGTCCGCGTATTTAAGGTTGACGCCGCGGCTGGCCAGCTTCAGGATGAAGGCGGCCAGGCGCCCCGCGGCCTGGGCGTAGGGCGCGGCCGTATGCACCTGGGAACCGATATGGAACTGCGCGCCCACGGGCTTCAAGTACGCGGACTCGGCGGCGTACATATAGATCTTCTGGGCTTCCTCGAAAGAAACGCCGAACTTGGTGCCCAGCTTGCCGGTGGCGATGAACTTATGGGTGTGGGGGTCCACGTCGGGGTTTATGCGCAGGGAGAAAGGCGCGCGCGTCTTCAGCCTGGCCGCCGCGCGCTCCAGTTCCAGCACTTCCTCGAAGGACTCCGCGTTTATGAACAGCACGCCGGCCTTCAGCGCGTACTCCAGTTCCTCGGGGGTTTTGCCCACGCCCGAAAAAATTATCTTGCCGGGCTCGAAACCCGCCCGCAGCGCCCGGTAAAGCTCCCCGCCGCTTACCACGTCGGCGCCGAACCCCTCGGCCGCGGCCAGGGCGCACAGCCCCGCGCTGGAGTTGGCCTTCATGGCGTAGCAGAACAGCGGGGCCGTAGCGCGGAAAGCCTTCTTGTAAGCCCGTATCTGTTTAAGGAAAACCGCCTTGGAATAAACATAGACCGGCGTGCCGGCGCCGGCGGCGATCTTCTTCAACAAGGAAGGTTTGAAATATTTGGCTAGCATACGTATAGGATATAAAAAAAGCGGGGGTTTCCCCCCACTCTTGTGGTCTCAAAAAAATTTGCTCGGGGGGGGAATCGAACCCCCACGCCGTTAGGCACACGCCCCTCAAACGTGCGTGTCTACCAGTTCCACCACCCGAGCATAGATCCATTTTGCCGGCCCCGGGTTCTTCCCCCTCGGTAAAGCCGCAAAAACCGCGTATAAAGAACTTTGTATATTTTACCAAATTCAAAACAGAAAATGTAAAATATGGGAAATGACGGAAATACTTTACCTCCTGGCGGCGCTGTTCTTCCTGCTGCTCAACGCTTTCTTCGTGCTGTCGGAATTCGCCGTAGTAAAAGTGCGCTTTACCCGCCTCGAAGAACTGGCCGCCAAGGGCGTTAAACGCGCGAAAATAGCCAAGGACGCGGTAGCGGACCTGGAGGCCTATCTTTCCACGGCGCAGTTGGGCATCACCATCGCCAGCATCGGCCTTGGCTGGGTGGGCGAACCCGCCCTGGCGCATATCATCACCGCCGCCTTCGCCTTTTTCGGCGCCGCGCTCACCCCGGCGGCCACCCACACCGCGGCCATCGCGGTGGCCTTCGCCATAATAACCGCCTTTCACGTGGTACTGGGAGAACTGGTGCCCAAGAACATGGCCATCCGCATGCCGGAGAAGTCCGCCTTGTGGATAGCCGCCCCCTTCAAGTTCTTCCACACCGTCTTCTTCGTGCCCATGTGGCTGCTCAACGAAAGCGCCAACCTGGTGCTGCGCGCGCTGCACATCAAGGCCAACCAGGAGGACACGGTGCACTCCGACGAGGAACTGCGCATGATCCTGGGGCAGTCCCAGGAGCACGGCAAGATCTCGCTCGGGCGCCTGATGATGTTCGAACACCTCTTCGACTTCGGCAAGACGCGGGTAAAAGAAGTCATGACCCCCCGCAGCGCCATCAGCTTCATCAACACGGCGCTGCCCTGGGAGGACAACCTTAAGGTCATCCGGGAGAAGCAGTACTCCCGCTACCCCCTTACGCGGGCCGACGGCGTCATAGACGGCTACGCTCATTTCAAAGACATGGCCGCCTGCTTCATCGCCCGCAAAGCGGCCGCCCAGCCCGAGCTGGCCGCCATAAAGCGGCCCCTCCTGGAAATTTCGGAGGAGATCTCCATAGAGCGCGCGCTCAGGGATTTCCAGGAGAAGCGCATACAGCTGGCGCTGGTAAAAAGCGTTAAAGGAGAGGTCACCGGCCTGCTTACCATGGAAGACATCGTTGAAGAACTCACCGGGGAAATACGCGACGAATTCGAACAGCCGCCCAAGCTGCTGCTCAGCCGCCTGCTGGTACGCCACGCCTGCGAGCTGGAACTTAAGGAACCTGACCGCTTCAACGCCATAAAGGAACTTCTGTCCAAGCTGCACACGGCCTCCCCCACCTTCGACATGGACGAAGCCGTAAAGGCCATCACCAAGCGCGAGACCAACTTCTCCACGGCGCTGGGGCACCAGACCGCCTTCCCCCACGCCCGCCTGGCCTCGCTGTCGCGGCCGCTGCTGGCCATCGGCAAAAGCAAGGAGGGCATCTATTTCCCCTCCCCGGACTCCCAGCCGGTCAGGATCATGTTCCTCATCCTCACGCCTTTCAACGAACCCACCCTGCAGCTCAATATCCTGGCCCAGTTGTCAGGCCTTATCTCCAACCTGACGCTCCGCAAGCGCCTGTTCTCGGCCAAAACCCCCGAGAACCTGCTGGACATCATCAACACCTTCGAAAACAAAGTAATGAAGTAAAAATGGGGACAGGCTACTTTTTTTCTTAAAAAAGTAGCCTGTCCCCATTTTTACGCCCCAAGGCAAAGAAAAAGCCCCGCGAGCGCGGGGCTTTTCTTTTTTGACCTGGCCTTGTTTACTTCTTAACCGGGGCGGCTTTCGCCGGGGCCGCGGGGGCCGGGGCTCCGGCCTGGGCGGACGCTTCGCCCTGGGTGGGCGCGCCGGGCGCCGCGGGGGCGGCCTGCTGCTGCAGCGGGTACTGCTGCACCACCGAGCTGAAGCGCTGGCTGTTGCCGAAGATGGTCAGCAGCAGCGAAGTCACGGCGAACAGCGCCGCGCAGCCGGCGGTGAACTTCTTTATGAAGGAAGTGCCGCTGGCCGCGTTGAACAGCGAGTCGCCGCCGCCGCCGAACATGCTCAGCGCCGAGCCCTTGCTGGTCTGAAACACGACGATGGAAACTATGATCACCAGCGCCAGCACCACGTGGAATATAACGATAAGGTTGTACATTATTAAGTTCTCCTCCGATTTATTTCTGCGACAAAGCCACCAGCCCCGGCAGCTGCTTCCCTTCCACGAACTCAAGGCTGGCGCCGCCGCCGGTCGAGCAGTGTGAAATATTTTCGCCCTTCACCTTGGCGGTCTTGAGCACGCTCAGGGTGTCGCCGCCGCCCAGGATGGTGGTGGCGCCGTTGCGCGTGGCTTGCGCCATGGCGTTGGCCACGGTTATGCTGCCGCTGGCGAAAGCGGGCGTTTCAAAGATGCCCACGGGACCGTTCCAGAAGATGGTCTTGGACGCCTTGATCTTGTCGGCGAACAGCAGCTCCGTGCGGGGCCCTATGTCCACGCCGGTCCAGCCGTCCGGCACGGCCATCGCCTGGGTGATCTCCACTTTGGCGTCGGGCTTTATCTCCTGCACAATGCGGTGGTCAGCCGGCAGCAGCATCTCCACGTTGTTGCGGTGGGCCTTCAGGATGATGTTCTTGGCCTCTTCCACCTTGTCCGCCTCAAGCAAAGAATTGCCGATATTGGTATTCTGCGCGGCCAGGAAGGTGTAAGCCATGCCGCCGCCGATTATCAGGGTGTCCACTTTCTCGATAAGGCTGTAGAGCACGGACAGTTTGTCCGCCACCTTGGCCCCGCCGATGATGGCCAGGAAAGGCCGCACCGGGTTCACCATGGCGCGGTCCAGGTACTCCAGCTCTTTCTGCACCAGGAAGCCTATGGCCCCGGGCAGGTGCTTGGCGATGGCCGCGGTGCTGGCGTGCGCGCGGTGCAGGGCGCCGAAGGCCTCCTGCACAAAAAACTCGCCGTGTTTGGCCAGCAGCTTGGCGAAAGCCTCGTCGTTCTTCTCTTCCTCGGCGTGGTAGCGCAGGTTCTCAAGCAGGACTATCTCGCCCTTCTTGGCCGCCGCCACTACTTTATCCGCCTCGGGCCCCACGCAGTCCGGCGCGAAGTGCACTTTCACCCCGGCCAGCTTCTCCAGATGGGCCGCCACGGGCTTAAGGCTGTATTTAGGTTCCGGCTTGCCTTTGGGGCGGCCCAGGTGGGCCATCAGCACCACCCTGCAGTTGCCGTCCAGCAGCAGTTTAACGGTCTTCAGCGTCTCGCGGATGCGGGTATCGTCCGCTATCACGCCGTCCTTCAGGGGCACGTTGTAGTCCACCCGGACCACCACGTTCTTATCCACCAGGCGCGAATCCTGCACTTTGGCCAGTCTCAGAACGGTCTTGTTTTCCGTGGTCATATTAAACCTCTCAAATTGATACCGCGGCCGGGCCGCGTCAAGCGGCCCGGCGCGGTCACTGTTATTTCCTAAGCAGCTTCTGCACTATCGCTTTCAGGGCGGGCTTGCGCTCTTTCAGCCGGTACGTTACGCGCACCGACGGCTTGTTGAAGTTCAGGTGCTTCGCCAGGTCGATAGGCGTGCCGACGATGACCACGTCCGCGGGGATCGCGTTGATGGTCTTCTTCAGTTCCGCCATCTGGGCGTCGCCATAACCCATGGCGGGCAGGATGTCGGTGATCTGGCTGAAGTTCTCGTACACCTTCTTGATGGTGCCGATCGCGTAAGGGCGGGGATCCACGATCTTCGCGGCCTTGAACTTCCTGGCGGCCACGTGGCCGGCGCCGAAGTTCATTTCGCCGTGGGTCAGCGTGGGGCCGTCCTCGACTACCAGCACCTTTTTCCCCTTCACTATCCCGTCGATGGTGACGGGGCTTTCGGCCTCTATGAGGATGGCCTTGGGGTTCATCTTCTTGATGTTTTCCTTCACCAGTTTCACCTGGGCGGCGGACGCGGTATCAACCTTGTTGATTACGATCACGTCGGCCATGCGCAGGTTCACGGCGCCGGGGTGGTAGCTGGCTTCGTTGCCGGCCCTGAGCGGGTCGGTAACGACGATCTGGAGGTCGGGCTTGTAGAAGGACATGTCGTTATTGCCGCCGTCCCACAGGATGACGTCCGCTTCCTTCTCGGCGCGCTTGAGGATCTCGCCGTAATCCACGCCGGAGTAAATGATGTGCCCGGCGGCTATGTGCGGCTCGTACTCTTCCATCTCTTCGATGGTGCACTTGTGGGTCTTCAGGTCTTCCAGGGTCTCGTAGCGCTGCCAGGTCTGCTTGACCAGGTCGCCGTAAGGCATGGGGTGGCGTATGGCCACTACTTTCAGGCCCAGGCCCTTGAGGATGTCCGCTATGTAGCGCGTGGTCTGGCTCTTGCCGCAGCCGGTGCGCACGGCGCAGACGGAGATCACGGGTTTGCGGGACTTTATATAGGTATGTTCGCCGGAGAGCAGCTTGAAGTCCGCGCCGCAGGCGAGCACCAGGGAGGCCTTGCTCATGATGGTCTGGAAAGACACGTCGGAGTAGGCGAATTCCACTTCGTCCACCTTAAGCTTCTTGATCAGCTCGGGCAGCTCTTTCTCCTCGTATATCTTTATGCCGTTCGGGTACTGTTTGCCGGCAAGCTCTTTGGGATACTTGCGGCCCGCTATGTTGGGGATCTGGTAAGCGGTGAAAGCCACCACTTCCACGTCCTTGTTGTCGCGGTAAAACACGTTGAAGTTATGAAAGTCGCGGCCGGCGGCTCCCATGATCAGCACTCTTTTCTTAGCCATTGTTGCTCTCCTATCGTAACACAAACACGCCGGGCGTCTTAGGGTCCGCGCAGCGCGCGGACCCGACCCCCAGGCTAAATCACAGGCCTTTCTTTATCATCAGCAGGGCCAGGTCCACCACGCGGTTGGAATAACCCCACTCGTTGTCGTACCAGGCCAGCACCTTGGCCATATTGCCGCCGATCACCTTGGTGCTCAGGGCGTCCACGCTGGAGCTCAGCGGGGAGTGGTTGAAGTCGATGCTGACGAGGGGCTCGTCGACGTATTCCATGATGCCTTTCATCGGGCCTTCGGCGGCCTTCTTGATGGCGGCGTTGATCTCTTCGGCGGTGGCCGGCTTGGCCAGCGTCACGGTCAGGTCCACCACGGAGACGTTGGGCGTAGGCACGCGGATGGCGAAGCCGTCCAGTTTCCCCTTCAGCTCGGGCATCACCAGGGCTATGGCCTTGGCGGCGCCGGTGGAGGTGGGGATCATGCTGACGCAGGCGGCGCGGGCGCGGCGCAGGTCGCTGTGGGCCATGTCGTGGATCTTCTGGTCGTTGGTGTAGGCGTGGATGGTGGTCATCAGGCCTTTCTCGATACCCCAGTTGTCCTGGAGCACCTTGGCGAACGGCGCCAGGCAGTTGGTGGTGCAGGAGGCGTTGGACACCACGTGGTGGGTCTTGGGGTCGTACTTCCCGTCGTTAACGCCCATCACTATGGTAATGTCCTCGCCCTGCGCGGGAGCGGAAATAATGACCTTCTTGGCGCCGCCCTTGGTAATGTGGTTCTCGGCGCCCTTCACGGTCTTGCCCTTCTTGTTCACGCCGTCAACCTTAATGGTGAACAGGCCGGTGGATTCCACCACTATCTCAATGCCCAGGCTGCCCCAGGGGATATTGGCCGGGTCCATTTCTTTGAAAACTTTTATTTTCTTGCCGTTGACGGTGATCTCGTCGTCGGCGGTGGCCTTCACGGAGCCCTCCAGCCGGCCGTGCACCGAGTCGTATTTAAGCAGGTGCGCGTTGGTCTTGGAATCGGTCAGGTCGTTAATAGCGACCAGTTCCAGCTGGCCGTCGGTCCGCGCTAATATGGCGCGCGCCACCAGCCTGCCTATGCGTCCGAAACCGTTAATACCTATCTTAGTAGCCATTTTGTTGAGTCTCCTTGTGCCTTAAAGGCGAATATATAACAAATCTATATCAGAACCGCAGAATAATTGTAGCAAATTTGAATTTCCTGTTCCTTAATCCCGCAACGGCAAACGCTCTCCCCCCTTCTGCTATAATATCACCATGGACCTCAAAAAGGCTCTGACCCTGATAATAGCGGAATTCGAGAAGCATAACGTGAACTACGCCATTATAGGCGGGTTTGCGGTAGGCGCCCTGGGCATTCCGCGCAGCACCATAGACCTGGATTTCCTCGTTCCCGTGGATTCATTGCACAAAGTTGAGGCCATAATGCTTGCCCTTGGCTACAGGAAAGCTTTTACCTCCGAAAACGCGTCCCAATATGTTTCCCCCTCCCCGGAAATGGGAGAAGTGGATTTCCTGCACGCCTTCAGGCCCATTTCCATAAAAATGCTCGCTGAAGCGGAAACTCTGCCGGTTTTCGGCAAAGAGGCCAGGGTAAAGGTATTAAAGGCAGAAGATATAATAGCCCTTAAAATACAATCCATAAACAATAACCCGGCCCGGCTGGCAAAAGACAACTCCGACATAGAAGAGCTTATGAAAAGCCGCAAATTGGACTGGGAAATACTAAAAACCTACTTTGAATTATTCGGCTTGGAAAAGCGCTTCCTGGAACTGCGGGAGAAATATGCCGGAAAATAAAAGAAACCTGTTTTTTACCGACTCCATAAACAGCGACATGGAGCAAATGGATAAAAACAGGAGAACTTTTTTAAACAGCCAAGGCAAATACGACCCCGCGGCCTGGCTCGATTTCGCCACCCAGTTCAACGCTTACATGAACCACGCCCGCCGCCCCTTCACCCCCATCACCGGCAAGGACTTCAAGCTCTGATCCTCCGCAGGGCCTCCCCGGGTTTTGTTATAATACATTAACAATGAACGATACTAGCGCTAAAGCGGAGCAAGCTTACCTCAGCGCCTTACGCGCCATGCCGGCCTGGAAGAAGTTCCAGGCGATAGACGGACTTAACTCTGCGGTGCGCCAACTGACCCTTGCCGGTATAAAAACCCGGCATCCTGAATTTTCGCAGCTGCAGACAGTAAGAGCCGCTGCCGCTTTGTGGTTTGGCGAAACCTTGGCCGCAAAAGCCTACCCCGGAAAATGAATACAGAAGGCTTCAAAGCCCTGAACGCCGTTATAGCGGCCCTGGACGCCGAAAGCATCCCCTACATGCTGGGCGGTTCTTTCGCCAGTTCCTTCTACGGCGTCCCGCGCGCCACATTCGACGCTGATCTTGTGGTACAGATAGCCCCGGCCGACGCCGCAAAATTGTATTCGGCTTTAAAAGATACTTTCTACGCCGACAAAGAGGAAATGCTGCAGGCGGCCGCCTCCCTGCGCTCTTTCAATCTTATCCATCTGGAAACAGCCTTCAAAGTCGACATTTTCCCGTTGAAGGAGGACGCCTATTCAAAAGAGGCGTTTTCACGCCGCATAAAACAACCCATTACGGACGACGGCAAAACAGAGATCTTTATTGAATCCCCCGAAGACGTCGTAATAGCAAAGCTGCTCTGGCACAAGCTCGGCGGGGAAGTTTCCGCCAACCAACCGGCGGACGTAGCAGGCGTTATAAAAACCATGGCCGGCAAACTTAACCGCGTCTATATCCAACGCTGGACCACCGCGCTTGGGCTTCAGGCTTTGCTTTCCAAAATAGAGTCCTCCCTTTAAAGCACAGGAAAGGGGACAGGGTTCCCTCAAGCTCCTAGTGCAACACTTATCTTGTAGACTACAGCAAGAATAAGGAGTTGCACATGAGTCAGTATCAACGACTTAGCTTTAAAGAGCGTGAAGAATTAAGCCGCTCTTTGTCC
>Ga0209212_1002468_pt1 | contig 26167 bp, 17 predicted proteins | sample RifGroC2_FD_183996 | JGI IMG/M metagenome (GOLD analysis project Ga0209212, IMG submission 183996) | Groundwater microbial communities from Rifle, Colorado, USA - Groundwater C2 (SPAdes) (version 2) | ecosystem: Environmental > Aquatic > Deep subsurface > Groundwater | place: Rifle, Colorado... | reverse complement strand
CCTCTTCTTTCGACACAATAACAACGCCTTTCTTGACCACACCCCCATAACAGCCCGCATTTCCCAACGGGGATGCATCTCCGGTTACACCCATTTTCTGAAAAAGCTGCCCGCTAATTTAAAAAAACACATTGATATCGACACATTAGCAATAAATTATATTGTTGGCACCACCTTTGCTCTTAGTGACTCATAAACATCAAATTCTAACGCACTACAGAAGGTACTGCCATGTACGCAAAATTTCCCTTTTTCTCCTTAGCGCTGATGTACGCCAGCAACCTCGATGTACCGCTGTCAATCCTGTTTGGAGAAGACAAGCTCTATTGGGTCGTCGAGCTGCAAATGACCGAGGCTTATTTGGATAAAGGTTTTGTACTGATCAAGTTAGCCGACGCATCAGCTACTTAACCCGGACAATTACCATGGCAGCGTTACCAGACCACACATGCTGAAAGTCATGTTGGTCCGTTGGACATCTGCAAACGAACTGCGGACGACTCCTCAGCTTGATAATGCGGTACTGTTCGATTCATCATGCGGTTCTTTTCGATTACCCACGCCAGCAGATCGGCATAGTTAACAGGCTTTGTGAAAACAGCCTCAATTCCGGAACCAAAGGTGTCCCAGGAAACATCGCTGCGATCATTGCCGGTACAGAGGACAATCAACATCCATGGGGCCAGTTGTTTTGCTTTCTTTGCCAAATCAATCCCATTCATGCGCGGCATGTTCAAGTCAGTTATCATGCAGTTGAAAGAATGGGCAGCCAGCTCCTTAAGGGCTTCTGCGCCGCTTGTTGCGCAGCTGGCCGTAATACCTGCATTTTTGAAAAGCTTCATTAGCAACATAAGATAGATTTCATCATCATCAACAATCAGAACCATTGATTTTTTAGTCATTTAATATTCCTCGGTGTCGGCAGGAGAAAGCACAGCCTGCGCCTATTCTGTTTGTGAACAGCTTGCAAACAAAGGCGGGACCATTCCGGTCCCGCCTTTGTTTGCATCTTGCCGGCTACTTGAAAAAAACCAGTCCGCCGGTGCCATCTGCAACATAAATCCTGCCATTGGAGATGACAACATCGGATGCTTCAGCAGTGGTATCCTGGCGCGCCAAGAGGACTGGAGCACCTGGATTGGTGTAGTCGATTTTCAAGAGTCCGGCTGCACCAAAGGCAACATACAGATAAAGCTTCCCATTCTGTTGTACGTAGTCCATACGAACCGCCCCGCCATCCACGGTTTCGAAACCAGGTACGTATTGCAGCTTGAACTGGCTTAGAGCCGCTGGACGGTAGTCATAGATTACGGTTCCCTCAAGGTTCTTGAGGAAAATCTCTGTCGGTTCAACCCCGATCGGAAGAGGAGCAATCAGGTCGGCCAAGCTGTAGCATACAACGCCGAATGAGTCGTAGGTGAAGTAGGCTTTATCGCCGATGACTTCAACGTCGATTGCCTGACCGTCGGCAGATCCGATGTCCCCGTCTTCGATTTTTATCGGTTCAAAAACCTTTACGATCTTCATTGCAGTTGGGTCGGTAATGTCTGCGACCCCGACGCCGTACGGGCCGGATGCAATTATCGCATAAAGCCTGCTGTCTGCAGGATTCTGCCACAACTCGATACCCGAGGCGGTTCCCAGCAGCGGTTCCCCTTTGTTTGCCCCGACATTTCCCACAAAATAGCCGGAGGTGCTGATTGAGGGATCCTTCGTCACGTCGTAGATGGTGACGCCGTTGACTCCGTCGGCCACATAGGCATAATTACCGCGGAACTCGACGTCATACGCCTTGTCCTGGAAGTTAAGCTCCTTGATCACGAACTCTTCGGCATTGTGTTCAAAGAGGTCGTTGCGCTGCAGCTTCATGAGAAGCGGCGCTCCAACCTGTCCCAGACCGGCTTCAATCTGGTCGATGGGGACACCGCGCATCCCGTTGCCCACACACTGAGCCCAGGTGGTGCCGCGGGTGAAATCTATAACATTGCGAACCGTGTGCGAGGCCGGATAGACCATCTCGCCGTTGATTAGCATCGGATATTCGTCCTGCAGCGTGTTCCCCACGATATGGACGCTATCGGTAGGATAGCCGAGGGAATCGATGAGGTTGAATGCCATGACGCCGTGGGGGCCGTCCGAAACATACAGGTATCCTCCCGAAGCCTCGATTCCGGAAGCGTGGCCGAGCGAGATGGCCTGGGTCGCACTGCCGTCAGGGGCCGCCCCGACCTCATCGGTGGTCGGGAAGTAGACGGTGATGGCGAAGCGGTCTGCCATTAGCGGAGCTGAAAGGTTCTTCACGTCCACGAAGACGAACCCGCCTGCGCCGGAGGCTTCGAGGACGTCGATGTTCCCTGCGACTGACAGTGCTACAGGTTCATTGAGAAGCAAGGTATAGCCGTGGCCATTAAGCTCCTTTGTTGCGAGCTGGCAGGGTGCCTGATAGAAGGCCCAGGGAAGAGATTCATTGTCCAGCGGGTTCCAAGGGCTCATGTCGTAGGAGGTAATGTCCTCGAAGTCGGGGACGTTGTTGTCGCTGATGCCGTCGGTATTGTTGCTGTAGGGAACTACAGGACCGTGCCAATCGACATCCGGGGTCGCCGCTTTGTCGAGAATCACAAGCCCTGCGAAGTGGTCGGTAAGGAGCACTTTGTCGCCGCTCACAGCCACGCTGGTGACGCCCGACTCTTTCAGCATTCCGGCGCCTTCGTACGGCAGAATGCTGGACGGCAACGAGTTGGTCTCGTAGGGACCGTTAACGGGAACCGCAGGAAAGTACCCCAGATAGGAGGGCGCCGCCGGGTTGGTAACATCGACGGCCACCACTCCGCCCAGCGAGTAGGCGACATAAGCGATGGTGCGTGCCCCTTGGACAGAGATAGCTACATCCTGGGCCTTGTAATACCATTTTCCATTGCGTTCGAAATCAGCCCACGGAGTAGCTCCTGCTCCTGTACCTTTCATCACGACCAGGATTTCATACTGCACCTGGCGGTAATCAGGCATGCCGGTGAAGTCATCCAGGTAAAGATCGCCGGATGCCGAATCGCTGCCGACTGTTGTAGCAAGGTTCATGGCGGCGAAGTAGTCTTCGGTGCGGGCTGTATCGGTGTACAGGTTGTACCGGCTGATCCAGGCTAGCGTAGAGGCATCATAAACATTCAGCCCGAGCCCGCCCAGGCTCGCGTAGAGATTGCCGTTGTAGAGTTTCAGGTCGATAGGGCCGCCCCAGGGGTTCTCACCCGCATACTGCAGCGTATAAACCTCTGAATCGATCAGGAGCGTGCCGTCAGCTTCCAGAACGCCATTGATCAGATTGGCAAGGGCTGTCTTGTGAATGCCGAAACCGAAGTCGGCGATCCACAGGGTAGTACCATCGGTCTCAATTGCATCGATCGGTGCCGTAGTTGAAGAGATGGTGTTGCCGGTCCAGATGGTACCCCCTCCGTCGGTGAAACTGATGCCGGTCTGGTAGTAGTTGACCGGAACGGTTCGGACCAGCAGTGGCAGGATCGGATTTGTGATGTCGATGACGGCTATGCCGGCGTTGCCGCAGGATGCGAGGGCATAAACCGCTCCGCCGTAATTGACGACGTCGAGATCATAGACAAAACCGGGCAGTACCAGAGAGTAGACCGGTCCCTTGGCCGTACCTACGGGTGTGGTCTTGATAATATTCCCCACATTGAAGGCGCTCCAGGTGGCGCCACCATAGGTGAATTTCGCAATGGCGGTCGTGGCGCCGCCGATCTGGACGTTGGCTCCCAGAAACGGGACCATGTCAACAGGCTGTACGGCAACGGTCACGTCCTTGGTGGTCGGGATGCCGTCTGCGCCGGCTATGGTCAGGCGGAAAGTCAGATCGGCCTCCGCGGCTACATCGAGGGTGGTTACGTCAGCAGAAGCAGCTGTTGCGCTGGTTGCTGTGAGGGGGACTTTGGGTCCGGCCACCTGGCTCCACTGGTAGCTGACCGGAGTGCCGGTGACGGTCGCCGCCATGGTAACGCTGGCAGCCGCATGCTCGGCAAAAGTTGACGGTGTTGCAGTCAGGGTATTGATGACAACCCCGGCTGAGGCCATCGTGAAGTTGAGAGTTGTCGTAATGTTTGAGGTAATGGTGGCAGATTTGGTCTGAGTGGTGTAGCCGGTTGCGCTGCAGTTGACGCTGTAAGTGCCTGCTGTAATACCGGCAATATTATACTTTCCGAGGCTGTCGGTGGTTGCACTATAACCGCCGGTGACAGTGGCAATACTTGCACCTGCGACTGCCGTACCGCCTGAATTAGTGACGGTGCCGGTCAGGGTGCCGGTGGTGACGGTTGCTTTGAGAAGGGCAAAATTGAGAGTTGTTCTCGTTCCGGCCTTAACGATTGCCGAGGCGGTCTTGGTGCTGTATCCGACGGCCGAGCAGGTCACGGTGTAGGTCGCCGGGGCCAGTGTAAGGGTGTATGTGCCGGTGGAGTTTGATACAGCTGTGAAGGTGCCGGTGCTGCCGACAGCCTTGATTGTTGCTCCGGCAATGGCGGTCTTGGTTCCCGAAATGGTTACTTTGCCCGTTAGCGTGCCGGTGGTTGCGGATGGTGCCGCGTGGCCGGTGCCGGTAGACAAAGAGAGACCGAATCCCAGGAAGAGCAGAAAGAGCAATGCCTTCAAAAACAGGCTTTCCTTTGTTTTTTCTCCCGTGTAATTCATAAATTTTTCCTTTCCTGTTGACAGATATTGCTGGTTTCCTATTTTTTACCCGTCGCGGGCTTTACATAGATTTCGAGTGTCGTCAATGCTGGTGAAACCAGTTTTGGCGGATAAGTAACTACTTCCGGAATTGTGGTGCCGAGAAGAGCGGCTTTTCTGCAAATTTTAAACATGGACGTTTTCTCCTTTTGAGTCGAATCAGTACACCTGAATAGATATTGCTGCTAAAAAAGCGGGACCATTACGGTCCCGCTCCGGTCCCGCTCATTACATAAGATTGATGCTATTTGAAGAAGACCAGCCCGCCGGTGCCATCGGCAACATAGATTCGGCCGTTGGAGATGGTCACGTCAGAGGCCTCAGCCGCAGTGTCTTTCCGCTCCACGAGAAGCGGTAAAGCCGGGTTGGTATAATCGATCTTCAACAGTCCTGCTTCGGCAAATGCCACATAGAAAAACAGCTTGCCGTTTTGCTGGGTGTAATCCATCCGAACCGCGCCGCCACTGACAGTTTCATAACCGGGAACAAGCTGGAGCTTGAACCGACCGAGTGCTGCAGGGCGGTAGTCGTAAACTACGGTTCCGTCGAGTGTCTTGAGGAAGATCTCGGTCGGATCGACCCCTATCGGGAGCGCTGCGATCAGGTCGGCCATGCTGTAGCAGACTACACCGAAGCTGTCGTAGGAAAAATAGGCCTTGTCGCCGACAACTTCCACATCGATGGCCTGGCCGTCGGCCGATCCGATGTCGCCATCTTCGATCTTGATCGGTTCAAAAATCTTGATGATCTTCATGTTGGCGGGGTCGGTAATGTCGGCCACGCCAACGCCGTAGGGACCGGCCGCGATGATAGCGTAGAGCTTGCCGTCAAGCGGGTTCTGCCACAACTCGATGCCGGAGGCGGTACCGAGCAGGGGGTCGCCGGCATTTGCTCCCACGTTGGCCACGTAGAAACCGCTGTTTGAGGTTGATGGATCCTTGGTTACGTCGTAGATGGTGATGCCGTTGGGTCCGTCAGCCACGTAGGCGTAGTTACCGCGAAACTCCACGTCATAGGCCTTGTCCTGGAAGGGTAGCGCCTTGACGGTGAAGTCGCTGTTGTGCTCAAAAAGATCGTTGCGCTGCATTTTCATCAGGATCGGTGCGCCAACCTGGCCGAGACCGGCTTCGACCTGAGCGATCTCAAGACCTCTCATGCCATTGCCGACGCATTGTGCCCAGGTGGTGCCACGGGCCGTATCCACCACGTTGCGGACGGTGTGGGAAGCGGGATAGATGGTCTCGCTATTGACGACCATCGGGTATTCATCCTGCAGGCTGTTGGCCACCACATGAACGCTGTCACTGGCGAAACCCAGCGAGTCCAGCAGGTTGAAAGCAATAATGCCGTGGGGGCCGTCCGAGATGTACAGGTACTTTTCGGATGAAGAGATACCCGAGGCGTGACCAAGGGAGATGGTCTGGGTAGCACTACCGTCCGGTGCAGCGCCTATTTCGTCGGTGGTCGGGAAATAGACCGAGATAGCGAAGCGGTCTTCCATCAGAGCCGCGGTCAGGCTCTTAACATCAACAAAAACAAAACCACCGGCGCCTGAGGCTTCAAGCACGTCAATGTTACCCGTGATGGTGAGGGAAAGCGGATCGTTCAGCAGCAGGGTGTAGCCGTGGCCGTTCAATTCCTTGGTTGCCAACAGGCAGGGTGCCTGGTAAAAGGCCCAGGGCAGTGACTCGTTGTCCAGCGGGTTCCACGGACTCATATCGTAAGAGGTGATGTCCTCATAATCGGGTACGTTGTTGTTGGCTACGCCGTCGGTGTCGTTGTTGTACGGCGGCAGCAGGCCATGCCAGTAAAGATCGGGAGCGTCAGCCCGGTCGATGATCACCAGGCCGGCAAAGTGATCGGTCAGGAAGACCTTGTCGCCGGAGACGCGCACACCGGTTACACCGGATTCCTTCAGCATGCCGGCGCCCTCATAGGGCAGGATGCTGGATGGCAGGGAGTTGGTTTCATAGGGACCATTGACCGGGACTGCCGGAAAATAGCCGAGGAACGGCGCATTGAGAAAGCTGGAGGAAGTGGCGTTGGCAAAACCGGTAATGTCAACAGCCACCACACCGCCGAGAGAATTGGCGATATAGGCGATGGTGCGGCTTCCCTGGACTGCTATGTCGATATCCTGAGCTTTGTAGTACCACTTGCCGATTCGTTCGAAGTCGGCCCAGGGAGTTAGGCCGGTGCCGGTCCCCTTCATGATGACGAGCACCTCGTACTGCACCTGACGATAATCGGGCATGCCGGTAAAATCGTCCAGGTAGAGATCGCCGCTGGTGGCATCCCTGCCGACTGCGGTGCTTACGTTTAGCGGGCCGAAGTAATCTTCAAGCCTGGCGACGTCGGTGTAAAGGTTGTAACGGCCGACCTGGGTCAGGGTGGCCGGGTCAAAAATACCCATGCCAAGGGCGCCAAGTCCGGCAAACAATTTGCCGCCGTACAGTTTCAGGGAGACGGGGCCGCCCCAGGGGTTTTCACCGGCATACTGGAGTGTGTAGACCTCCTGGTTGATCAGGAGCGTGCCGTCTGCTTCCAGGACTCGGTTGAAAAGGTTTGCGAGGAGGGTCTTGTGGATGCCAAACCCAAAGTCGGCGATGTAGAGTGTGGTACCGTCGGTTTCCAGCGCGTTGATGGGTGCAGTGGTGCTGGAAATTGTGTTGTTGTACCAGATGGTGCCACCGGTATCGGCGAAAGTTATGCCGGTCTGGTAGAAATTGACCGGAGTTGTGCTTACCAATATCGGCAGGGCCGGGTTGGTGATGTTGACCACGGCGATACCCGCATTACCGCAGGAAGCCAGGGCGTAGATTCCCCCATTGTAGGAGACCACATCAAGGTCATAGATGAAACCGGGCAGAACTACGGAGTAGACCGGACCCTTGGTCATTCCAACCGGGGTGGTCTTGAATATATTCCCCACATTGAAGGCGCTCCAGGTGGCGCCACCATAGGTGAATTTCGCAATGGCGGTCGTGGCGCCGCCGATTTGGACGTTGGCGCCCAGGAATGGATTCATGTCAACCGGTTGCACAGCAACAGTCACGTCCTTGGAGGTCGGGACGCCGTCTGCGCCGGTTACGGTGAGGCGGAAAGTCATATCTGCCTCTACGGCCACATCGAGTGTTGTGACATCGCCAGAAGCCGCTATGGCGCTGGTGACAGAAAGCGGTATTTTGGGCCCGGACACTTGGCTCCACTGATAGCTGACAGGGATACCGGTGAGGGTTGCCGCCAAGCTGACCGTGGTTGCCGCATGTTCGGCAAACGATGACGGTGTTGCGGTCAGAGTGTTGATGGCTACGCCTGCGGAAGCCATGGTGAAGTTGAGGGTGGTTGTTATGTTTGCGGTTATCGTGGCCGATTTGGTCTGAGTGGTGTAACCGGTTGCGCTGCAGATGACACTGTAGGTACCGGCAGTCATATTGGTGATGGTGTACTTGCCGAGCGTATCGGTGGTTGCTGTGTAACCACCGGTATTGGTGGTGATCATTGCCCCGGAGACTGCTGTCCCGCCGGAGTTGGTGACGGTCCCGGTCAAGGTGCCTGTGGTAATCGTTGCCTTGGTGAGAGCAAAGTTGAGGACAGTTTTAATACCGGCTTTAATAGTGGCCGATGCGGTTGCGGTGTTGTAGCCGGTTGCCGAACAGGTTACGGTGTAGGTGGCCGGCAGCAAGGCAAGGGTGTATGTGCCGGTGGAGTTCGCAACTGCCGTAAAGGTGCCGGTGCTGCCGACAGCCTTGATTGTTGCTCCGGCAATGGCGGTCTTGGTTCCCGAGATTGTGACCTTGCCCGTCAGGGTGCCGGTAGTTGCTGTTGGAGCCGCGTACCCCGTGCTGCTCATCAAGAAAAGCGAGCAGGCGAGATACATGACCAGGGTCATCCATTTCATCACTTTGTTCATCAAATCCTCCTGTTTACTGTTGTCCCATCGAACTGTTCAGTGACAGACAATGGGGGTAAATGAGAAAAACTTTTTCTGGTCTGAAAGTAAGTTCTGTTCACCTCCTTATTGGTAAGTATCCCCGGGAGAAAAGGGGTTCCACGTAGATTAATTGCGCTACATTGATATTTTCTAATCTATGTCGGCGTAAAAAAGTTTCTAACCATGCTTTTATGGATTAGAAACAAATTACTCACCGGCTTTGATCTGTGCCGGAATGAACTCAGGATGTAAAATTATCGACGTAAGTCTCAGTCGTTAGGTGACCGGTTCCGACAAATAGCTGGGGAGGCGCCGGTCAGCGCCTCCCCTCAAATTAAAACTATCTATTTTATTTGAAAAACAACATACCGGCGCTGCCGTCAGCAACATATAGCCTGCCATTGCTGATGGTAATTGCGGTACATTCACCAACTGTCGGGGCGATTCCGGCCAGAATCGGTGCTGCCGGATTTGTCCAGTCAATTTTAAGAACGCCGGCTTCGGCAAAGGCAATGTAGAAGACCAGTTTGCCGTTGACCAGGGTGTAGTCCATTTTCACTGCCCCGCCTGACCACTCCTCATAACCGGGCACAAGCTGCAGCTTGAATCTGCTGACTGCTACAGGGCGGTAGTCATAGATAAGGTTGCCGGTGTTACTTTTTTTCCAGGTATCGGTCGGCTCAATCCCAGCCGGCAGCGGAGTGATCAGGTCGGCCAAACGGTAGGATACGACACCGAAGCTGTCATATGAGAAGTATGCGTAGTCTCCAACCACCTTTACGTCCACGGACTGGCCATCAGCTGCGCCGACTTTTCCGTCTTCCAGTTTGATCGGCTCAAATACCTTCACGAGTTGCATATTAAGTACATCAGTTGTGTCAACGACACCTACACCACGGGGGCCGGAAGCGACAAAGGCATACGACTTGCCTGTGGCCGGGTTTGTCCAGAGAGCGATGCCGGAAGCGGTCCCAAGCGGTGGTTTCTCATTGTCCAGCGACCCTATGTTGGAGACAAAGAAGCCGCTGGTCATCACGGTCGGGTCCTTGGTGATGTCATAAACGGTGACACCGTTGCTGCCGTCTGCGGTAAAGGCATAGTTGCCCTTGATCTCTACGTCGTAGGAGTGGTCCTGGTACTGGAGTCCCTCGACGGTTCCGGAAAGACCGTTGTGTTCAAACAGGTCAGTCAGGCTGAGCGGCAGTAGAGCGGGAGCGCCTATGGCGCCTAGGCCCGTTTCAACCTTGGAAATGTCAACCCGGCGCAGTCCAAGGCTTGAGCTGCCTGACCATGCAATTTGGTTAACCGGATCGTACACCACGTTCGTAGCATGCGAAGCGGGGTAGATGGTAATGCCGTTGACGGTTTCCGGATACTCATCCTGCAGTGTATTTGCTACAAGATGGATGTTGTCGGTGGGGTAGCCGTAATCGTCTACGATTTTCCATGCGGAAAGGCCGTGTGGACCATCGGCGTGGTAAATGTATTTTTCTGAAGAAGCGATGCCTACCGAGTGACCTATGGAGATCGTCTGCCCGGCGGTGCCGTCAGCCTTGGCGCCAATTTCTTCCGTAGTCGGGAAGTAAACCGGAACAGCATAACGGTCTGCCATGGAGGGGGCTGAAAGATTGATGATATCAACAAAATTGAAACCGCCCGCGCCTGAGCAGGCGAGAAGATCGACATTTCCCGCTGCCGCGATATTCATCTCGTCCATGAGGAGAAAACGGTTGCCGTGTCCATTGATTTCAGCGGTCGCGAGCTTGCAAGGAGCCTCGTACATCCACTTCGGTAACGATTCGTTGTCGAGCGGGTTATATGGAGACATGTCATAGGAGGTGATGAACTCGGAATCGGGGAAATGGTTTCCGGCTATGCCGTCCGTATCATTGTTGAAAGGTGCGTTTGCCCCTCGCCAGCCGGTTTCGGGGATGGAGGCGCTGTCGATGATGACCAGCCCGGCAAAATGGTCGGTCATGTAGGCATAGTCCCCCCTGATCTTGATGTCGATAATCCCTGCTTCCTTCAACATGCCTGCCCCGTAGTAGGGAAGGATGCTTTGTGACTGGGTGCCGGTTATCCTCTCCGGTCCATTTGCCGGGACTGCTGGGACGTAGCCGAGATAACGGCCATTCAGAAATGTTGAGGGGGTTGCACTCTGATAGCCTGTTATATCAGCAGCCACTATGCCGCCAAGCGAGTAGGCTATGTAGGCAATGGTGCGGCCGTTGAATTCAGCTATATCAACACCCTGGGCTTTATAGTAGAACTTGCCGTAACGGTCGAAGTCGGCCCACGGGGTGGGTGCGACTACTTCATTCTTCATTACCTGAAGTAGCTCGAAGCTGGTCTGACGGTAGTCGGGCATGCCGGTGTAGGAATCGACAAACGGTTCACCGGTCGCCGGGTCCTTCTGCACTGCCTGACGGACATCCATATTGATAAACCAATCTTCGGAAACCGAAGTATCGGTATAGAGATTATAGCGGCCGATCTGCTCCAAAGTCGCCGGATCAAAGATTCCGAGACCGAGTTCCTTCAGGGAAACAAAAAGCTTTCCGCCGTATAGTTTGAGGTCAACCGGCTTGCCCCATGGGTTTTCGCCTGCGTACTGCAGGGTGTATCTTTCCTGTTCGATCAGCAGGGTACCGTCCGCTTCCAGGACCGGTCCGGCTGTGCCCAACAGGTTTGCCAGCGTTGTTTTGTGGATGCCGAATTCATTGTCGGCTATGAACAGGGTAACACCGTCAGTTTCCAGTGCCGCTATAGGCGCCTGGATACTGGCGATCTCATTGCCGGTGAGGATTGCGCCGCCACCTTCGGCAAAGGATATATTGCCCTGATGGTAGTTGACATTTACGTTACTGACCTGAACCATGGCGGCCGGATTGGTGATGTCTACCACCACGATACCGGCGCTCCCGGCGGAAAGGAGGGCATAGTTGAAGCCGTTTAAGGTAACCAGGTCGATGTCGTTGATAAAGCCTGGGGCATAGATGGAGTAAACCGGACCTTTGGTGGTGCCGATTTGTGTTACGCACAATCTGCTGCCGATGTTGAAGATGGTCCATTCTGCGCCGCTGTACATGAATTTCTTGACTGCTGTGGTGGAACCGCCGACTTCGATATTGGCGCCGAGCACCGGATACATGTCGGCAGGCGCCACAAAAACACTGACGTCCTTGGTGACTGTACCGTTTACGGTGAGACGGAAGGCCAGCTCCGTGTCAACCGCAACGCTGAGGGTGCTGACGTCTGCTGAAGCAGCAGTGGCACTGACTGTGGTCAAAGGCACTTTCGGCCCCTTAACCTGGGTCCATTGATAGGATGAGGCTGTGCCTGTCACCGCTGCGGAGAGGGTGACAGTGCCTGCTGCCGCTTCAATGAAGGCATTGGGTGTGGCGGTTAGGTTGGTGATGCTTGTGGTTACGACATCTTTGACAAGAGCGAAGTTCAGTGTCGTCTTTACTTTGCTTTTAATGGTTGATGATGCGCTTTTGGAGTTGTATCCCGTTGCCGCGCAGGTGACTGTGTATGTGGCTGGCGTCAGGGAGATCGTATAGACCCCCTTGGAATCCGAGGTCGCTATAAATGTCCCCGGACTGCCGACAGCGGTGATTTTTGCCCCCGCAATCACTGTTGATGTGCCGGAGATGGTAACCTTGCCGGTCAGCGTGCCATTGGCTGCTACTGCTGTCCCGGTGGCACAACAGATACCAAGCGTAATGCTGATGACTAACTTGAGCCAACGAGTAATATTGAACATTTAAACCTCCTGTGGAATTTGTACAGCTTTACGAGCCATGTTACTTAACTGTTTGACTGCCTTATCGAGCAGGCAGCTTCCTGATTTTCAGACATGCTTCGCTGGCGAATGCTCTAGCCAAGAGCAAGGTCAGTGCCACATTTGTTTGTATAATTTAATTAATTAGTTTTATTAGTTATTTTTATGCTGGATAGGGCATAGCGGAGATAAACTGGCGCAACCCTGGTTGCAGCTGCGGGGCAAAGTAGTCGGCAGCTATCAATTGTTATTCAGGCAAGGTCTGGTTCTGGCCTGATAACATGCTGTAATTTTGTATTTTCAAGACGCAGGGAGCAAACAGGTCTGGTGGCAGGGCAGGGATAAAAACGGGCGGTACGAGAGATTCAGGACAACAGATGCAGCGACAGACTGCTCCGGCACGAGGACTAATTGAAGGCACTTATGGATGTTAACATAGTTTACAAGGCAACTATGGTTGCAGGCATTTTTTCCAGACTGAATTTTTTCAGACGTTTCGCCAACCCCTGACGGGTAATGCCGAGCATGATAGCCGCGAGCGACTGATTCCCGCTGGCGCGACGCATCGCTTCCGACACCACCTGGCATCCAACTTCCTCCAGATTAGGTAGCCGTTCGGGAAAAACCAGCTGAGACGCCGGACTCGGAACCGTAGGCGTATCCATCAATGCAGTTTCTTCATCTGAGAGGCCAAGCTTCTCCTTGAAGCTGTCAAGTGAAAGCACATGGCTGCGGTGCAGGCTCACGGCATTGTAGATCATGGCGCGCAGTTCCCGGATATTTCCCGGAAAATCATAGATGGAGAGCAGGGTAATCAGCTCTTTCGGTGCCGCAGGGGTCTTTTTTCCAAACGACTTGGCGGCATCTTCCAGGAACTCATTGATCAAGAGGGGAAGATCCTCAAAACGTTCGCGCAAGGGGGGAACATGCACCTGATGGGCGTTTAGTCGATAGTACAAATCCTTGCGGAACCTGCCGTTTTCAACATCATTCGCAAGGTTGTGATTTGTGGCAAAGATCAGTTTTGCCTTTAGCTTGCGTGGAACATCTGAACCTATCTGGAAATATTCACCTTCCTGGAGCAGACGAAGCAGCTTGACCTGTGAAATGCTGCTCAAGTCGCCGATTTCGTCCAGGAACAGGGTTCCTGCGCCTGCCTCCTCGACCATCCCCCGCCGTTCACGCTCGGCGCCGGTAAAGGCGCCCCTGGTATGACCGAAGAGGGTATCTGAAAAAACGTTGTCATCCAGTCCTGCCACATTGACAGCAACCCAGGGGCCTTCCGGGCAACGAATGGTGCGAATAGCGCGTGCGATAAGTTCTTTGCCGATCCCGCTTTCACCGGTGATCAGAATCGGCTCGCTGCTCTGGGCCACGGCTTCGCAATACTGCATAATTGCGCGCATTTTCTTGTTGCGGGTTGTAATTTTTGCAAAAGCCTCCGGGTACTCTAAATTGTCCTCCAGAAATCTGGATTTCATGCGTTGATTTTCATTACGCACATCCTGGATTGAGAAGGCGCGCTGGATGCCGGCAATCAACTGGCCCATATCTACCGTTTTTACGAAATAATCGCAGGCGCCAAGTTGCATGCAGCGTACCGCAGTATCAACTTGATTCATACCACTAAGCACAATAACCGGGATTCCCGGATAATCCTTGGTGATCATACGAAGCAGGTCCTGCCCTGAAAAATACGGCATGGTGAGGTCGAGCAGGATCATGCTCACCTCGGTTTTGCACAGAACATGAAATACTTCACGACTGTCTGAGCACTTGATGACATTGGTGATGCCGGCAGCTTCGCGCAGGCTTAGGGAGAGACTGCGTAGCCAGGGCGCTTCATCGTCAACCAACAGAATAGGTTTGGAAGGGTAGAGTTCATCCTTCATAGCTGGCTCGCCTCCTGTTTGACTGGCAGATAAAGATTAACGTTGGTCCCTTTATTCAACTCGGAATGAAATTCAAGGGAGCCGCCATAATTCTTGACGATGCGCATCGACACTGACAAACCAAGCCCGGTGCCGCCACTCTGGCGCTTGGTGGTGAAGAAGGGGTCGGTAATATGCAGCAGGTTTTCCTGGCTGATCCCAATCCCTTCATCACGCACCGTAATGACACATGACTTTCGCTCCGGGTGGAACCAGGTGGAGATGTGAATCCCCTTTTCGCTGTCCGGCAGTGCCTGGCACGCATTTATTACCAGGTTCACCACCACCTGCTCGATGTGCTGCAGATTGCCGAAAAAGGGTGGCAGACTGTTTGCCAGGTTGACAGTCAGGTTGTTTGTAGCATTTTTTACGGTGTTATCAACCAGACGGATTACCGTTTTCACGACCTGATTCAGATCGATGATTTCGCGCAGGTCCTGAGCATCAGCAAGAGCAAACTCCTTGAGATCACGGACGATGCGCTTGATGCGTCCGGCGCTTTCAAACATTTCCGCAAACAGGTGCGGCAACTCGCAGCTCATTTCTGAATATGGGAGACCGGCCAGAGGGAAATCACCAGCCTCTTCATAGTGTCGCTGCAGGATCGGGGCTGCATCGCTGCACGCCTTTTTCAACAGATCCGCGTTAAGCAGGATCAATGCGTTCGGGTTGTTGATCTCATGGGCCACCCCGGCTGCAAGTTCACCCAGTGCAACCAGCCGCCGGGTGCGGGTCGCTTCGTCGCGCAACCGGTTCTTTTCGGTAATATCAGTGGCCAGCATGATTACGTAGGAAATATCATCAGCACCATCCTTGACCGGGAAGGCCTTCACCTCCAACATTCTGTCATCAGGCGTGGTAATGATCGATTCTTCGGTTGCGCCTGTTTGAAAGGCTTTGATAGCCGGGCAGTTGTCGCAGATAGATGCCCGGTTGTAGAGCACATTGCAGCAGTATTCCTCAGGGATGGTTCCTAAACTTTTGGTGTAGTAATTATCCTTGCCCTTGTTTGACCAGATGACCTTCATCTCTTTCGAAACCAGGGTCAGGCAGTCGGGGATACCATCGAGCACTATCTGAAAGTGCTGCGAAAGCTCCCTGATTTTCTGTTCGCTACCCCGTAGTTCTTTTTCCATCCGGCGGCGTTGCACGATATTCCATGTCAACAGGAAGGTGATACCCAACAGGCCGAGCAGCGTAGCGACCGATATCCAGAAGTATGATTTGGCAATCTGGTACGATGATGGCGGTTCATTAATCAAAAGATGGTTCCCTGGCAAGCGATGCAAAGGAATTTCCAAGTGTCTCAGTTCATGGTAGTCGAAAACAGGAGAGTTCTTTACCGGTTGCACTATTGGAATTGAGCCAGCCGGCTCGCCCTGTAATACTCGCCAAGCTATTTCTGCAGCGGTAACCCCCTGATTCCAAGCGCTGACAAGCGGGCCGCCAACTATACCCTGTCCGAGATAAACATCCCAGAAGCTGTAAATCGGTGCAACGGTGGCTTGTTTTATCAGGCGAATCTGTTCTGTAAGTGATAGAAGGTTGCCGGCGCGATCGCGGATTGATCCATTGATGACGACAATTGTCCCACTGCCAAGAGTTGCAAGACGCGAACTGAGGATATCGGAACCTAGATCGTTCCAAAAATCAAAGGCAGTCCCAGGTGCAATCGTCTCCGACAACGATTGCAAGCGGTTCATGTTGATGCGATCAGTCAGTTCGCTGGTACTGCCAATGACCACGATGCTCTTTGTGCCGGGGTGCATAGTTAGAGCCTGACGGATAACGCCTGCAAAATCGGGGTTTCCACATACCCCTGTGACCTCATCACCCTTCCGCAACTTGGCGGGCGCTGAATTATTGACTCCACAGAACACGATCGGGGTAAGAAGGAACAGGTCATCGCGATGCCCAAGGGCAAAGTTTAGCGCCTCGTTATCCGAGACCAGTACCAGATCGTAAGTACTGTCTTTAAATTTGTAGTGGAGAATGGCGTCGAGAATATGGGAGAAGTAGGCCGAGTCCCGGTGGCGCTTCGTATCCAGATATTCCACATCGACTTTGATCTGCCGGCTGGGCTGGCCCAGTACCGACTGCATCCCTTCCATGACCCTGTCGGTCCACGGCAGACCCGGATGATACGAGTGGAGAATGAGAACATGTTGCGATGTTCCTGCCTCCGTCTTAGCTGCAGTTGCGAAGTAAGGATTCAAGAACGAGAAAAAACAAATCCCGATGATAAAAATGAGAACCTTGGTGAATAAAACTGTTCGGTCGATTGTTTTCATCATTCTTTGGCCTGTCTATACTGAACTGCTTTTAAATGTGATTCGGCCAAATCCCAGAGTGCCCGGCTTTTGGCGGAGTTGATTCAATAATTAATACTTTAAATAAATAGTGCGCAGCTGCTGAGTTCTTTCTCAAAGCAGGCGCAACGCCTCTGCGCAGTTTACGCAAAGGGCGCACCTATGCTAATAAGCATATTTTAATATGTATCTTATTATATTATGCACATTTTACGCCAATTGCCGTTTTTTAATAAACAGAATTATAGAGATGTATCAGGTATGCTTAGAAAAAGTTTGATGGCTAACTTCCCGCTGGCAGTGTCCTGAACCAGATCTAAAAGAGATTGTCTTTTTGGGCGGGACATTGTACATCTCTGGTGGCGGGTCTGAACCCGATTCTACGGAGTATTACATGCTGACTGTTGTCATGATAGCCATTTTCGGCGCACTGGGGTGTGTTTCCCGCTACTACCTGTCCGGTTGGACCTACGAAAAACTGGGGTGGGGATTTCCCTGGGGGACACTCTCGGTCAACGTGGCAGGCGCCTTCGTCATCGGTCTGATCATGGAACTGGGGCTGCGCGGGGCACTGATTCCAGCCAGCCTGCGCATCGGCCTGGTGACCGGATTCCTGGGCGGCCTGACCACCTTCTCAACCTTCAGCTACGAAACCTTCAAACTTCTCGAAACCGGCCGCTTTCTGGTCGCCTTCAGCAATGTCATTATCAGCGTCAGCGTCTGCCTGCTCTTTACCTGGCTGGGAATTGTTGTAGCGAAAATCCTGTAACATTCAACGACGAAACCGTTATCCCTCACTCTGCGCCTTCAAGGCCTCCATCTGGTAATGCGCCCGCAGTGCATCCGCAATCTCGGCAATATCCCCGGTCATGATCGAATCCAGTCGATAAAGCGTCAGCCCAATACGGTGATCGGTCATTCGTCCTTGTGGGAAGTTGTAGGTACGGATGCGCTCGCTGCGGTCGCCGGAGCCGACCTGCTGTTTGCGATCGGCGGCCAGCTTGGAATCCTGGGCTTGCTGGATGGTGTCGAGGATGCGGGTTTTGAGGACCTTCATGGCCTTGGCGCGGTTCTTGATCTGGCTGCGCTCCTCCTGACAGGCCACGACCGTACCGGTAGGCAGGTGGGTGATGCGCACGGCCGAGTCGGTTGTGTTGACGTGCTGCCCGCCAGCGCCGGATGAACGGTACACATCGATCTTCAGGTCATCCGGTCGGATGTCGATATCCACATCCTCTGCCTCGGGCATGATCGCCACGGTGCAGGCGCTGGTGTGGATGCGCCCCTGGGCCTCGGTCTCCGGCACGCGCTGCACGCGGTGGGTGCCGGATTCGTATTTGAGCTTGGCAAAGACCCCCTCCCCTTCGACCGAGGCGATGACCTCTTTGAAGCCGCCCCGCTCCGACTCGGAAGCCGAGATCATCTCAACCTTCCAGCGATTGGTATCGGCAAAGCGCGAGTACATGCGGAACAGGTCGCCTGCAAACAGGGCCGATTCGTCCCCTCCGGTGCCGGCGCGGATCTCCAGGATGACGCTTTTGTTGTCATTGGGATCTTTGGGCAGAAGAAGAAGCTGGATGGCAGCCTCCAGTTTTTCCCGTTCCTCTTCCAGTCTCTTCAACTCTTCTTCGGCCATCTCCTTCATATCCGGATCGGATAGCATTTCACGGTTTTCGGAGATCTCCTCCATCACCTTGCGCCAGCGGCGGTAGGCTGCCACCAGATTGCTCAGGTCGGAGTGTTCACGGGAAAACTTGCGGAATTCCGGTTGATTGGAAATAACGGTCGGGTCGGACAGCAGCGCTTCCAGTTCCTGGTAACGCCGTTCCAGCTCTTCTATCTTGTCGAACATTTATAAACCTCTTGAACACCCACCACGGAGGCACGGAGACACAGAGAAAATCTGAAGACCAAATCAAAAAAACAAAAAATTATTTTAAGTTTTTTCTGGTTGTTCTCAGTGCCTCTGTGTCTCTGTGGTGGATGTGGATTTTGATTTTTCTTATACGACCAACCGGTCATCCGCATAGCCCGCATTCATCTCCAGCGCCTCATCCAGTGAACGGATGGCAACCTCCAACTGTTCGTCGTCCGGCTCGCGGGTTGTCAAGCGCTGCAAAGCCAGTCCGGGTGTGATAATCATCTTCACCAGCGGGTGGCTGTCGTTCTTGGCACTCCACCTGAGGAACTCGTAGGAGATGCCGGCAATCAGCGGCAGCAGCACGATGCGCGAACCTGCCTTGAGATAAAAGGGCCACAATTTGGGAATTACCGAGAAAACCGCAATACTGACCAGCATGACGATCAGCAGGAAGCTGGTGCCGCAGCGAGGATGGAGGCGGCTATACTTTTTGACGTTCTCGATGGTCAATTCCTCCAGCGCCTCGTAGGCAAATATGCATTTATGCTCGGCACCGTGGTACTGGAAGACGCGCTGGATATCTTTCATACGGGAGATGCCCCAGATATAGATCAAAAAAATGATTACCCGAATGACACCGTCCACCAGATTGAAGACAATGTTGTTGTCGCCTATAACCGGCGTCATCAGCTTGGTCAGATAGAGGGGAAACAGGAAGAACAGACAGATGCCAAAGCCGAAGGCAACCGCCATGGTGCCGGCCATGGCCCAGGATGAAAGCTCACCCCCCTTGTCCACTTCCCCTTCCTTTTCCTCCTCGGTAACGGCCTCGTTGGCCGAGAAATTGAGTGCCTTGATGCCGATGACCAGCGAAGTGAACAACGCCACCGCACCGCGCACGATCGGAAGCTTGACCACCGGGTAACGTTCGGACAACGGCACGACCATTTCCTTCCGGACCACGATCTCGCCGTTGGGGCGGCGCACGGCAATGGCCATGGAGCGTGGAGCACGCATCATGACCCCTTCGATTACTGCCTGGCCACCTACATTGATTTTTTCCATTATTTCCTCAGTGTTTAATCCAGCTTTTTGAAAAATTCCCGCACCTCGGCCGTTTGCCCGCAGCAGAACACACCCTCCGGACAGGGACCGCTCGCACAGCCCGGCCCAGCATCCCGAAAAATGACCGGGGCGATCTTTTTCACCTGCCGCAGCATCTCCACACTCATCTCGCGGATTTCCCACTGGGCCCGCTGGCAGCAGCGCAGGGCAAAGAAATGCCTCAGTTCACGGGCATTCATGGTCATGATGATCTTGGTCTCGGTGGCATTGGGCAGGATGTAACGTGCATCCTCGGCCGGAATCCCCAACTCAACCAACTGGGCATAGGCCTTGTGGACCGTTTCGGACATAAAGGCAAAGATCTCGCGCGCATCCGGATCCATCGCAATGCTGTTGGGCATGATCGAGGTAAAATGTTCCTTGTGCGACACATAGCGCTGCGACTGCTGGGAAAACGAGGCAATCCGGTGGCGAACCAATTGGTGGGTGGTCACCCGTGAAATGCCCTCGATACCGAAGGTGAATGACGCATGCTCCAGCACCGAGTGATGCCCCAGCGACATGATCTTATCCAGAAACTGCTCGATATCCGTTGATTCAAGTTTTTCACGCAGATCATCAATGGAAATCGGTGAATAGCAAAGCCGGGCAGCCAGTGCCACGGTCTGTTCGGGATTAGGGGTATGTTCAATAATGGTAACGTTCATGGTGTCCTGACGCGAGCTGTATTCAATTGAATATAAGATGCAAAAAGGGGGATTTGCCTGATGACAAAACCCCCTTTGCACGTCAAACCGATGGTAAGCTACACTTGTCCGTAACGCCTCTTGAAGCGCTCCACGCGACCTGCGGTATCAATGAGCTTCTGCTTGCCGGTGAAAAATGGATGGCAGGCGGAGCAAATCTCCGTGTTGATTTCCGGGATGGTGGACCGGGTCTGGAACGTGTTGCCACAAATACACTTCACAGTGGCATCAGAATACATGGGGTGAATACCTTCTTTCATCTCTTCCTCCTAAATATCGTCGCAGCAAAAAGTTAAGCACGTGCTTCCAGTAAAGTTTGATGTTAGCGGTTCATTTTGATTTTTGCAACCATTTTTTCCATCACTTACTCATGGAGTCCAGGAAATTCTGATTTGTCTTGGCTTCGGAAAGCTTGTCCAGCAGGAACTCCATGCTGTCAACCACATTCATGGGGTGAATCACCTTGCGCAGGATCCAGATGCGATTGAGAGAGCTCTTCTCGATCAGCAATTCCTCCTTGCGGGTGCCGGACTTGTTGATGTCGATGGCCGGGAAGGTGCGCTTCTCCACCAGCTTGCGGTCGAGGTGCAGCTCCATGTTACCGGTCCCCTTGAATTCTTCAAAGATGACCTCGTCCATCTTGCTGCCTGTATCCACCAGAGCCGTGGCAATGATGGTCAGCGAGCCGCCCTCTTCGATGTTTCGGGCCGCTCCGAAGAAACGCTTGGGCTTATGCAGGGCATTGGAGTCCACACCACCGGAAAGGATCTTGCCGGAAGGGGGGATAACCGTGTTATAGGCACGGGCCAGGCGGGTGATGGAGTCCAGCAGAATCACCACGTCGCGCTTATGTTCCACCAGGCGCTTGGCCTTTTCGATGACCATCTCGGCTACCTGGACGTGACGAGTGGCTGGTTCGTCAAAGGTGGAAGAGATAACTTCGCCGTTGACGGAACGCTGCATATCAGTAACTTCCTCGGGACGCTCATCGATCAAGAGTACGATCAGATAAACCTCGGGGTGGTTGGCAGCAATCGAGTTGGCGATATTCTGGATCAGCATGGTCTTGCCGGTGCGGGGCGGAGCCACGATCAGGCCGCGCTGTCCCTTTCCGATGGGTGCGACCAACTCGATCACCCGCATGGGCATATTGTCGGGAACCGTCTCCAGTTTTAGCTTTTCATCTGGATATAGTGGAGTCAGGTTGTCGAAAAGGATCTTGTCACGGGCCACCTCGGGTGGTTCGTGATTGACCTCCTCCACCTTGAGCAGCGCAAAGTAGCGCTCTCCTTCTTTGGGCGGGCGGATCTGGCCTGAAACCGTATCACCGGTACGCAGATTGAAGCGACGGATCTGACTGGGGGAGACGTAGATATCATCCGGACCTGGTAAATAATTATAATCAGTGGCACGCAGAAAACCGAAACCGTCCTGCAGGGTCTCCAGCACCCCCTCGCCGTAAATCGAGCCATTCTGTTCGGTCTGGGCATTGAGAATGGCAAAAATCAGATCCTGCTTGCGCAGACTGGATGCCCCCTCAATGTTGAGCTCACGGGCAACAGCGTTAAGCTCGTTGATCTTCTTGCCTTTCAGTTCCTGTAGGTTCATCGGTTCTCCGGCATGTCATGCGACATGCACAATGCGGCTGCAAAAATGGGTGTTGTGCGGGATAGGATAAATAAAGAGTATGTGGCTAGTGTGACCTCAAAAGCGGTATTGGAGAGAATATGTTATGACAGGAAATTTCCTGAATGAACAAATTATTGGCATGTCAAGGATTCTAAGTATATATTATGAAGGATTTGTGAGGTCGTAAACTGTTAGTCGGAAATATATCAATTGGGGCTTTGAAAACGTTACCTCCATTGACTTGGACTTGTCAACAAAAAATATTCCTTATTCCACCGGTTTCACCTTATTTGTCTTGACCAGCCTGTCGGGGAGGCGATATACAAATGTCAATGTCCATCTTCCTGACCCTGACTGACAGGACAATTGCCTTAACGGATTCATTTTCTGTTCAAAAATGGCAGAAAATAATTTGTAACTTATTAAAACACAGACCAACACCCCATGACCCCTCTTGAACTCACACTCATAGCAGGCATTCTCTGCGCCTTTTCCGGCATCCCTGCCCTGTCACCACGAGTTTCACTGTTTCTTGGCCGCAGAATCTCCTGTGGATTCATAGCAGCAGGGGCTATTACCGGCCTGACCGCAGTGATTGACCCACTCCTGCTGAGCGGCAGGATAGAGACAATAGAGCTGGCCTGGCAATTCCCCATCGGGACGCTTCTATTCCGACTCGACCATCTCTCGGCCTTCTTCCTGATCCCTGTATTGATCGTCGCGTTCTGCGTTTCGCTCTACGGCTGCGGTTACTGCGCCACCTCGCCCGACAACCAGCGCGAGTCGCAGCTCTCCTTTTTCCTTGGCCTGGCCATATCAGCCATCATCTTTCTGCTGCTCTCCGCCAACGGATTCACCCTGCTCATTTTCTGGGAGGGCATGGCCCTGATGGTGTTTATTGCCATGTGCCTGGAACATGAAAAACCTGAGGTGCGCGAGGCAGGACTCCAGTACCTGGTTGCCAGCCACGTGACAACCCTTTCGTTGTTTGTAATGTTCTCACTGCTCTCCCGGGATATTGGCCAGCAGTTCCCTGGGGCGGGAAGCCTCGATCCAACAGGCATTACAGCGCTGGCGATCCTGCTGACGGCACTGGCCGGTTTCGGGATGAAAGCCGGCATCATGCCGCTGCATGTGTGGCTACCCACTGCTCACGCCAACGCCCCCAGCCACATTTCGGCCCTGATGTCCGGCATCGTCATCAAGATGGGCATATATGGACTGATTCGGGTAATTTCTTTTTTTGGCGCACCGCCGCTCTGGTGGGGCACCCTCTTTCTCTGCCTGGGCATAACATCAGCTGTAGCCGGCGTGCTCTTTGCCATCGGCCAGCATGACATCAAACGCCTGCTGGCCTACCACAGTATTGAGAACATCGGCATCATTATCATGGGAATCGGCGTAGCCCTGATCGGGCTTTCCAGCGGCAACCACATCCTGTTCGTACTCGGCATGGCCGGAGCTCTACTGCACATGCTCAACCACGCCCTTTTCAAATCCCTGCTTTTCCTGGGAGCCGGAGCAATTATCCACTGCATCGGCACCCGCGACATCGACCGGATGGGAGGACTGGCCCGTTCACTGCCGCTCACATCCGTTGCATTTCTGACCGGTGCCGTGGCCATCTGCGGACTGCCGCCACTCAACGGTTTTGTCAGTGAGTTACTGATCTACCTGGGCATCTTCAAGGGTTTTGGAGGTTTGTCAGGCAAAGCCGCCGCCATTCTGGCCCTGGCAGCTCCCGCCCTGGCTCTGACCGGAGGATTGGCGGTGGCCTGTTTCGTCAAGGTCTACGGCAGCGTCTTCCTTGGGCAGCCGCGTAGTGACCTGCCAAAACCGCATGAACATCCCGCCATGATCTCTGGCATGTCCATATTAGCCGCGCTGTGCATCCTGATCGGCGTGCTGCCATTCTTTGCCGTTCGCCTGATCGAACCGGTCCTGGCCGGCATCTTTCCGCAACAGGGCGCCATACTGCCCTCCATCCAGACCACCGCCCACCTCTATGGCTTGAGTGCAGCGGCAGCAATCCTGATCCTGATGCTGATCCTGCTGGTCATGTTGTATGTCAACCGCCTTAAATCCTCACATATCAGCGAAACCGGTACCTGGGACTGCGGCTATGCCGCCCCTTCCCCGAGCATGCAGTACACCGCTTCATCCTTCGCTGAATTGCTGGTCAGTATATTCAGTGGAATCTTGCGTCCAGTACGACATCCGCCGAAAATCAACGGGCTGTTTGCCGAACGCAGTCAATTTCAATCCCATGTTCCCGAAGTAGTGCTCGAAGAGGGCATCCTGCCGCTCTTCAGCTCCATCGACCGGCGCTTGGCCTGCATCCGCCGCCTGCAGAACGGGCAACTAAACCAGTACATCCTCTACATCTTTGTAGCACTGATCGTGCTATTGCTGATGTCAGAATTTTTGTAACGAAAGGAAAACTGTGAAAGGTCAAAGTCTTATCGAATCCATCGGCAATACGCCGCTGGTAGCCATCACCAGCATCAATCCCAATCCGCACGTCGCCATCCTGGCCAAACTGGAGGGCAACAATCCGGGCGGCTCGATCAAGGATCGCCCGGCACGCCAGATGATCCTGGCTGCCGAGAAGAGCGGCGAACTAACCCCCGACAAGGTCATCCTCGAACCCACATCGGGCAACACCGGCATCGCCCTGGCCATGATTGCAGCGGCCCGCGGGTACCGCATCAAGCTGGTCATGCCGGCTTGTGTCAGCATGGAACGACGCAGCGTACTTGAGGCCTATGGGGCCGAAATCGTACTTTCTCCCGGCTGCGAGGCCACCGACGGGGCTCCCTCAGTCTGTTGCAAAATCTATGGCGAGGAACCCGGCGTCTACTATATGCCCAACCAGTACGCCAATCCCAACAACGTACTGGCCCACTTCGAGACCACCGCACCCGAGATCATGCAACAGACTGAGGGGCGGATCACCCATTTCGTGGCCGGTATGGGCACCAGCGGCACCCTGATGGGGTCAGCGCAGTATTTTCACGCAGCCCGAGCGGAGATTCAGATCATCGGGATCGAACCGGTATTGGGACACAAGATCCAAGGGCTCAAAAACATGAAGGAAGCTATTGTGCCGCCCATTTATGATGAGAGCGCACTGGACCGAAAGATGGTCATCGACGACGACACCGCCTTCGAGACCGCCCGCCAACTGGCGGCTCACGAAGGGATCTTCTGCGGCATGTCAGGCGGGGCCGCCATTGCAGGCGCCCTGAAGCTGGCCACGGAGCTGGATTCCGGCACAATCGTAGTCATTATCCCCGACCGCGGAGATCGTTATCTGAGTACCAACCTGTTCAAATCCATGTGCGCCCAGTGCCCGCCGTGAGGGCCGTTCAACGTGCGACGTGCTACGTTCGAGAACTTAGATATTGCGCGCAGCACGCAGCACGTCGCACGACGCAAGTTAACCCATGACCCTTGAACGCCTCTATAAGCAGGCCACCCTGCTCGCCCTGATCACGATCGGCTACAACCTTATGGAGGGCCTGGTCTCGGTCTGGCTTGGCCTGGCCGATGAGACCATTGCCCTGTTCGGCTTCGGGGCAGATTCCTTTGTCGAGGTCATCTCCGGCATCGGTATCTGGCACATGCTGCGCCGTCAGGGTGCATCCCCCAGCCAGGCAACCCGGGATAACTTTGAGCAGCGCGCCCTGCGCATCACCGGCTCAGCCTTCTACCTGCTGACAACCGGCCTGATCGCAACCGCCATCCTCAATCTCTGGCAGGGGCACGCACCGGAGACAACCTTCTGGGGGATCGTGGTCTCACTGATCTCCATAGTTTCGATGTGGCTGTTGATCCGCGCCAAGATGCGGGTCGGCACTGCCCTGCATTCGGATGCCATTCTGGCCGATGCCGCCTGTACCCGCACCTGCCTGCAGTTATCGCTAGTACTGCTTGTGGCCAGCGCAGGGTACGAATTGACCGGCATCGGCCTGTTCGACTCGCTTGGATCACTGTTGATCGCCTGGCTATCCTGGAGAGAAGGGCGCGAGGCCTTCGGCAAGGCGGCCGGAAAATCCTGCTGCTGTGGCGGATAGCAGCGCATCTCCTCCTTGACCGCACCGTTTGGACCTGCTATTTTACAACTCTTTTTTTGCGTTTCTGCACACTCTCCCCATCGGAGGACCACACTGTGACA
>Ga0209212_1002466_pt1 | contig 26172 bp, 11 predicted proteins | sample RifGroC2_FD_183996 | JGI IMG/M metagenome (GOLD analysis project Ga0209212, IMG submission 183996) | Groundwater microbial communities from Rifle, Colorado, USA - Groundwater C2 (SPAdes) (version 2) | ecosystem: Environmental > Aquatic > Deep subsurface > Groundwater | place: Rifle, Colorado... | reverse complement strand
ATAAGAAGAAATGGGCGTGATGTAGACAGGAAAAAAAGTACACAAGGCAAAATCATCAATTTTTTGCGTCGAAGAAGAAAAATAATTTTCTAAAAATGACTCTTTCCCCTTAACTTAATGGCAGTGCTCCCCGGCCCTCTCCCACGAGGGGAGAGGGAGTGAGGGACAAGATGGAGGGGGAGTTGAGGCGCCCCTCTCCCCAGCCCTCTCCCACGAGGGGAGAGGGAGTAGAACGCCCCCGACGAGGGGAGAGGGAGTAGAAGGCCCCCCTCCCTTTATGGGAGGGGCTGGGGGAGGGTCGGCCTATGCCCCCCTCCCTTTATGGGAGGGGCTGGGGGAGGGTTACCTCATTTCACTCCTCAAGCTCCCCCAGGTTCCGGTACAGATCGAGCGCCTCGGGGTTGGCCAAGGCATCCCGGTTTGCCACCTCCTCTCCATGGATGACGCTGCGCACGGCGAGCTCGACCTTCTTCATGTTGATGGTGTAGGGGATCTCCGCGACGGGGATGATCTTTGCCGGCACGTGGCGCGGCGAGATGCTTTCCCGGATCCGCTGCCTGATCTTTTCCTTTAACTCTTCGCTGCAGTCGACGCCCGGGGCGAGACGGACGAAGAGAATCACCCGCTCGTCCCCCTGCCAACGCTGCCCCACGACGATGCTGTCGGCGATCTCACTCATGGTCTCCACGACGCGGTACAGTTCCGCGGAGCCTATCCGCACTCCGCCGGGATTCAGGGTGGCGTCGGAGCGGCCATGGATGATCATCCCCCCGCTCCCTGTGAGGGTGCACCAGTCGCCGTGGGCCCAGACCCCGGGAAATCTCTCGAAATACGCCTTCCGGTACTTGGCTCCGTCCGGATCGCTCCAGAAGTAAAGGGGCATGGAAGGGAAGGGGGCGCTGCAGACGAGCTCCCCCGGCTCACCGACTAGCGGCTCCCCTGCCGCGTTGTAAACCTCCACACGCATCCCAAGGCCTCGACACTGCAACTCACCCGGATACACCGGAGAGGTCGGATCCCCGAGCGCGAAACAGCCGTTGAGATCGGTGCCTCCGGAAATGGAGGCGAGCTGGAGATCGGCCTTTATCTCTCGGTAGACGTAGCGGAAGCCGTCGGCGGATAGCGGCGAGCCGGTGGAGAGGATGCTGCGCAGCGGCGTAAGGTCGCAGTCGCGGCCGGGCCGGGTGCCGGAGCTCTCCAGTGAAGCGAGGTAGCGTGCGCTGGTGCCAAAGACGGTGATCCTCTCTCTTTCCGCCAGCCGCCAGAGCGCGCCGGGGTCGGGGTGAAAGGGGCTCCCTTCGTAAAGAACGAGGGCGGCACCGCAGGAAAGCGCGCTGACCAGCCAGTTCCACATCATCCAGCCGCAGGTAGTGAGGTAGATGACGGTGTCGTCCCGCCTGAGGTCGGTATGGAGCAGGAGTTCCTTGCGGTGCTGCAGCAGGATCCCGGCGCTCCCCTGCACCATGCATTTGGGGCGGCCGGTGGTGCCGGAGGAATACATGATGTAGAGCGGGTGGTCGGCGGGAAGCTGCGCGAAGTCGATTGCGTCACCGGCTTGCTCGCCGGCGCTGAAGTCGTCGTATGGAGTGGTGCGGGGGATGTCGCCGGAGCGCGGCTCGCGGTCCAGGTAAGGGACCAGGATCACCTGCTCGATGGAGGGAATCTGCACCACGATTCCCTTGAGCTTTTCGAGGGTGTCGAAACTCCTGCCGCCGTATAGATAGCCGTCGGCGCTGAAGAGGACCTTGGGTTCGATCTGGCCGAAGCGGTCCAGGACGCCCTGTATCCCGAAGTCGGGCGAGCAGGAGGACCAGACGGCGCCCAGGCTGACGCTGGCTAGCATGGCGACCACGGTCTCGGGGAGGTTCGGCATGAATGCCGCGACCCGGTCCCCCGGTTGCACACCGGCTCGCTTGAGCGCCCGCGCCAGACGCGCCACGGAGCGGTAGAGTTCGGCGTAGCTAAGCCGCTCGGCTTCGCGCCCTTCACCCTGGAAAACGATCGCCGTCGCGTCATCGCGAAAGCGCAGCAGGTTTTCGGCGAAGTTGAGCCTGGCGCCGCTGAACCATCGTGCACCGGGCATCCGGGTAGCATCGTCTACCACCTGGTCGAATCCCTTCGAGGCGATCACCTCGCCGAAATCCCAGAAGGCGCCCCAGAAGGCGGGGATGTCGGTCACGGACCACCGGTAGAGATCCGGGTAGCAGTCAAACCGTGTGCCGTGCCGGTCGTTCACGAAGGCCATGAAGCGGCACATGGCGCTATTTTGCACCCGCTCCTTCGGCGGCACCCAGATAGGTTCTTTCATGGTTCTCCCTCGGCGCTACAGCGACAACTCATCTGAACTTGAAGGTTATAGAAGTAAACCCTCGCCCTCCGGGAGAGGGTGCCCGAAGGGCGGGTGAGGGAGGTGCCCGAGCGTTCAGTCGCTTGACGGCAAGACGACCGTATAGGTAGTGCTGAGAACCGAAACTCCCTCACCCCGACCCTCTCCCGGAGGGCGAGGGGGAGTTTCTTCAGAGTTTGGTAAGATGGGGAAAGCCTCCCCCTATCCCTCTCCCACAAGGGGAGAGGGGACTTTAGCCCCTAGCGACTAGTTCTACTTTGTCAGATTACAGCACAACGCCGTCATCCTCCCCCCATCCCCCTCCCAGCCTCCCCCTTGAAGGGGGAGGAGCCTTAAAATCCCCTCCCTTTCAAGGGGAGGGTTAGGGTGGGGATGGGGGCAAGGTGGTAATGTGACAAAGTAGAACTAGCCCCTAGCCCCTAGCCCCTAGCCCCTAGCCCCCGATTCACACCATCTTCCGGTACTCTCCGCCCACTTCCATGAGCGTCCTGGAGATCTGCCCCAGGGTCGCGTGCCGGACGGTCTCCAGCAGTTCGCCGAAGACGTTGCCGTCCTTGAGCGCTACCTGCTTGAGCCGCTCCAGATAGATCGGGGCGTCCTCGCGGTGGCGCTCCTTGAAACCGCGCACCCGGCTCAGTTGCCGCTCCCAGTCCGCCGGATCGGGACGCACCACTTCGGCTACGGCGGGGTACTTCTCCTTGTGCCCGTCGGGCAACTCGAAGCTGTTGTACCCTATGATCCTTCGCCGCGGCGGATCGGGGTGCTCGGGGGTCGCCCGCCGCCGCTCGCGCTCGTATTTGGTGCTGTTCTCCGCTATGCAGCGCCTCTGGTACCCAAGCTCGGTGGCGGGCCCCACGCCTCCCAACTGGTCCAGCCGGTCGAACTCTTCGAGCACCTGCGCCTGTACCTGTTTTACCAGGGCGCGGAAGGCGTAGGAGCCGGAGAGCAGGTTCTGGATCACGAACCCCTCGGCCTCCTCGCGCAGATAATTCGCTACCATGGACGCCTGGCGCACCCACTTCTCGGCCGGGGTGGTCATCGGCTCGTCGGCGGAATCGACGTGCAGCGAGTTGGAGTTGGCCAGAAGTCCCACGAAGGCGTGGTAGGTGAGGCGCACGGGGTTCAGGGTGTCCCACTCCTCGGCCTGCAGGGCCCGCCCCGAGGTCTGGGTGTGGAACTTGAACTTCTGCGAGCGCTCGTTGGCGCCGTAGACGTCGCGCAGGGCGATGGCCCAGATCTTCCGGCAGACGGCGCCGTAGGCAAGCCACTCGGCCTCATGGGAGACCTTGAAGAAGAAGGAGAGGCTGGGGGCGAATACGTCCACCGCCATGCCGCGGGCCAGGAAGTTCTCCACGTAGGTGAAGCCGTTGGAGAGGGTGAAGGCGAGTTCCTGGACCGGGCTGGCACCCGCCTCGCCGATGTGATAGCCGGAGATGCTGAGCGAATAGAACTTCTCGACACCGTTTTCGATGAACCACTGCTGCACGTCGCCCAGAAGCTTGATGGCGAAGTCGGGCTGGAACAGGTTCTCGTTCTGGGCCTGGATCTCCTTGAGCACGTCTGCCTGCACGGTGCCGCGCAGGTTCTTCAGGGTCTGCCGGCGCAACTCCTCGCGCTCGCCTTGGGAGAGCGGGGCGCCACGCTCCCTTTCGGCACGCTCCAGCTCGATCTCGATGGCCGCGACGAAATACATGGCGAGGATGGTGGGCGCCGGGCCGTTGATGGTCATCGAGGTGCTGATGTCGGGAATCCGGAAACCGTCCAGGACCAGCTTCATGTCCTCCCAGGTGTCGATGGCCACGCCCCCTTCGCCGATCTTTCCGATGCTCCCCGGGTCCTCGTCGCTGTCCGCCCCGTACAGGGTGATGCCGTCGAAGGCGATGGAGAGCCGCGGCTTGGCGACGCCGCGGGCCAGCAGGTGCAGGCGCCGGTTGGTCTCCTCGGGTCCGCGCAGACCGGCGAACTGCCGGGTGGTTTCCCCCGCCGAGATGGTGCGGTAGGGGTAGATGCCGGTGACAAAGGGAAATTCGCCGGGAAGTCCCTCTTCGAGCAGGAAGCGCAGCGACTCCTGGCGGTCCTCGGGATCGGGGAGCGCCACCCTCATCAGCTTCAGCCCGTTCGGGGTCTCGGCGCAGGGGTCGCTCCCCATGCTGCGGGCGGCTTCCCGGGAGATCTCCTGCCATTTCCGGGGCCACTGCCTCAAGAGCTCCGCGCAGGCGGGATCCAGGGTCTCCGTCTCCAGCGGATGTGACCGGACCTTTTGCAGTTCCCCCTCCACGAACAGGTCATAGCTGCGGACCTTGTCGGCGATCTGCGCCAGATAGGCGCGACGCCGGTGCGGCACCAAGGTGTTTTTCTTGGCGTAGCTGAAGATGTTGTCGGCGGCGGGAGCGGCCTCAGGGGGCGGCCACCCCAGGCTTTGACAGATGCTGGCGAACAGGCGGCGCGTGCCGGGATCGCGGGCGGCCTTCGAGGCGGTCGGCACCAGGGCATCCTGCTTCCCCAGTTCCGCGAGCACCCCCCGCAGCTCGGCGTAGGCCGCCTCGGCCCCCTGCAGATCGACCTTGTTCAAGACGACGATCCCGGCGTCGCGCAGCAGTTGGTCCTTTTGCAGCTGCAGGGCGCTGCCGTACTCGCGTGTCTTGACATAGACCAGCAGGTCGGCCCTGAGCGCGCCCAGGTCGAGTCCGGTCTGACCCGCCCCCGGCGTCTCGACCAGCACCAGGTCGAACCCCGCCGCGCGGAATACCCCCAGCAGTTGGGGGAGGCGGGGAGAAAGCGGAGCGTAGGCGCTTCCGGTCGCCACGCTGCGCAGCCAGACGCGGTCATGGTAGATGGCGTTCATGCGCACCCGGTCCGCGAGAAAGGCGGTGGTAGAGCGGCCGGTGGCAAGGGATGGATCGTTGGCAAGGATGGCAACCCTCTTGTCCGGGAAGCTCTCCAGGAACTGCCGGACCAGTTCGTCTATCAGGGTGCTCTTGCCGCTGCCGCCGTCGCCGGAGATGGCCACCACCTTGCCATCCCTTTTCCCCGGCCGTGGCGCCAGGGCATCGAGCAGGGCGTTACAGCTTTCGGCAGGCGCAGCCTCGGCCCAGGTCAGCAGCCGGCTCACCTCTACCGGGTTGCCAAACCCTCCACTCCAGGCGGCAGGCTCCGGCGCGCCGGAGGAGTCGGCGGGCCGGGCCAGAATCCTTTCGGTGATGTCGAAGGCGATGGCGTCGAGCGCCCACCCCGGGCCGTATATCTTCTCCACCCCGGAATCTTCCAGCGTCAGCGCATCCTCAGTGAGTATGGTGCCGCCCCCGCCGCCGAACACCAGGGTGGCGCCCATCCCCTTTTCCTCCAGGCGCCTGACCAGGTGGGGGAAAAACTGGAGGTGGCCGCCGTTGTAGGAGCTGACCGCAACGGCGTCGGCCCCTTCCTGCAGCGCCGCCTCGGCGATCTTGTCGCCCGTCATGTTGAAACCGAGGTAGACGAGTTCGACTCCCCTCGCGCCGGACAAAAGCGCGCGGTTCAGGGCGAGCACCGAGGCGTCGTGCCCGTCAAAGGCGGCCACCGCGGTGAGAATTCTCAGAGCTCTTTCTTCCATGGTCATCCTGTCCTTTCCTGTTGGCATCCAACTTCGCGTTGCTGCGCTTCCTCGGAGACCAAATATCCATCTTCGTCAGGCTCCTGCTCACTCTCCTCCCTCCGGAGGGGGGAGGCCGGGAGGGGGGAAGGCTCTGGCTTCTCTGAAGAACCGGTCGAGTTCCCCCTCCCTAGCCCTCCCCCTCCGGGGGCGGGGATGTGGACTTGGCAGGGGAGGGAGGTACTTCACCTGGATCAGCGTTAATCTGATATCTTCTTGAATCCCGCTGGGTAGCGCACGCTGGCAAGCTCGGCGTACTTGTTCTTGTAATAGAGCCACTCCTGTTTCTGCTCTTCGCTTACCTCGCCCACCACCCGGGCCGGAATACCGACCGCGACCGCGCCGTCCGGGATGTTGCCCCGCACCACCGCCCCCTCTCCGATGATGGCCCAGTTGCCGACCACTGCGTAATCGGAGATGATGGCTCCCACCCCGATCACCGCATTGTCGCGGACCGTGCAGTTATGCAGGATCGAGCCGTGTCCCAGCTGCACGTTGTCCCCCACCACGGTGCGGTCGCCGTCGCGGGCGTGGATCACCACATTTTCCTGCACCGAACTGCGGTTGCCGATCACGATGGTGCCGTAGTCGCCCCTGATGCGGGCGCCCACGCCGATGAAGCATTTCTCGCCGATGGTCACGTCCCCGATGACGTCTGCTGTTTCCGGGACGAAGGAGCCGGCTCCGATTGAGGGTCGCTTCCCTTCAAATTCGTATAGTGCCATGTCGTTGTCCTCATAGCTGCCCGATTGAATCTTTTTACCAGTTGATCACTCGGCACGATGTCACCAAAGTATACTTACCACCTTTGCGGTTGTCTAACGGCCTGGAGAAGAGAGCAGGAACAAAGCAGGATGAGAGCGATGGGAATAATCAGGATGTGCCGGTTGAAAGCCTCCCCCTTTGCAAAGGGTGATTGAGGGGGATTTCAACTCTGTTGCGAGCATGGGCGTTGTTGCAGCCCGGGCCAAATCCCCCCCCGCCCCCCTTTGCAAAGGGGGGAGACAGGCAGGCATCCCCTTAACTTAACGGCAGTGCCCTCCGGGGGAGGGGACAGAGGTAGGGTGGGCCGTGCCCACCACAACCGCATCCTGATGGTGGGCAAGGCCCACCCTACATGATTCACGGAATCACCGCTTAAATTAATGGCAGTGGAGGCTGGGGGGGAGACGCATCTGCAGCAGTTGACTATCAGATGACGGGTGTTAGAGTTTTCACTTATTCGGCCTGGACGTCGGAGCGATCGTGGCTGAACCATTCCAACTATGTGGGAGGAAATAAAATGGCGAAAGAACCTTGGGTTGATGAGGATGTCTGTATCAGTTGCGGCCTTTGCACCGATAACGTCCCCGAAGTCTTCCGGTTCGCTGACAACGGCAAGGCGGAGTGCTATGACCCGACAGGAGCGTCTGAAGAGGAGATCCAGAATAATGCGGTAGATGTCTGCCCGGTATCGTGCATTCACTGGCGGGAATAGTCAGGAAACAACGGGACGTGGCTGTTGCATTGGCCATGTCCCTTACCAAGGGGTTAGAGTCGGAGGAATACCATGACGCGCATCGAGACCGCACGCGTTAAAGAGGTGATCGGATTCAATATCACAGCGATCAAGGACGCCGCTACCAAGCTCGATGTGAATAGCGATCTCCCGGAACTGGAGGCAAACCTTTCGGAACTCGAGAGAGCAGTTGCCGACCTTAAGACCAGCCTGGCCGGTCTACCGTTCCAGCATTCGTCGTCGGTATAAACGAAGGTTGGGGCTCGGCGGCTTACTAGTTGTTTGGTAGAAGCATTCCTGGTCTGAACAACTCTCACTACACACGGCCACAGCTAAACGTATAACTGAACCTATGACTCACCTTTACTGTGACAGGTACAGGCCGCTACTCTTCCGGGTGCGGCCTTTACTGTAAGGGGGCTATGAAGCCCCCATCCGGTCTCTCCGGGCAAGGAAGCGAGAGGATAAGGCGATGCGCCCGGCTCGAAGGGGAACCTGATTAGTGTTAATCTTCCGCACGCTGTGCAAACACCCCTCCCCCTTGATGGGGGAGGGGTGGGGAGAGGGTGAAAAGCCGGCATGAGCCTCACCCTCCCCCCCCGCCCCCTCCCATCAAGGGAGGGGGAGTTTTAACCAGCGGAAGGTTCTCGCTAATCAGGAAGGGGGGTGCCTGTGGGACAGCGAAGACGAAGATGCCGATGGCCGTCGCAGCGCTGCGCTGCTGGAGCCGTCGCCGGATGGCTCGTTGCCGGCTGTGCCGTCGGCCCCGACTTCCGCTCCCCGGCAGCCCCCTCTGCCACCGGCTACACGGCGGCGCTCCCTGCGCAGACCCCCGCAGCGCCAGGCAAAGAGGGTATCTCCCAGCGTTTCGTCCCGGGCCGGGAGATCCCGGCCCAGTGGTGGACGCTCTTTCACTCAGAGCCGCTGGATCGGCTGGTCCAGCTGGCGCTCGCCAACAGCCCGACACTTGCCGCGGCCCGGGCGACTCTCAGAGAGGCCCGGGAGAACCGCAGTGCCCGGCAGGGGGTTCTCCTGCCTAGAGCCGATGCGGGTTTCACAGCAGACCGGCGCAAGATCTCGGGCGCCGGATTCGGGCAGGCGGGTAGCAATTTCAAACCCTTCACCATTTACAACGCCTCGGTAAGCGTCTCTTACGGCTTCGATCTCTTCGGGCGCTCGAAGCGCGAGCTGGAACTGCTTGAGGCACAGGTCGACTATCAGCGTTTCCAGGCCGAGGCTGCATATCTCACCCTGAGCGCCAATATCGTCACCGGAGCGATCCGCGAGGCCTCGCTGCGAGGCCAGATCCGGGCGACCAGGGAGATCCTGGCACTGCAGCAACAGCAGCTCTCGTTGGTCGAGGTACGGTTCCGGTACGGGGCGGTCTCCGAGGTCGAGGTGCTGGCACAACGGGCACTACTCGCGCAAACCCGTGCCGCGCTGCCAGCGCTGGAAATGGAACTGAAGCAGGCTCGCCATCTGCTCGCCGTCCTCGCCGGCAAATTCCCGAGTGAGGCGGTGCAGTTTCCCGAGTTCGAGCTTGACGGGCTGCATCTGCCGGAAGAACTGCCGGTGAGCCTCCCCTCGGCGCTGGTGCGCCAGCGTCCTGACATCCTGGCCGCGGAGGAACTGCTCCATGCGGCAAGCGCCCGGGTCGGGGTGGCCACGGCCAACCTCTACCCGCAGATCACCCTGACCGGCAGTTACGGTTCCGAGACGGTCGCTATGGGTTCGCTTTTTGGCAGCGGCACCGCAGTATGGGATTTCGGCGTGGGGCTGGCCCAGCCGCTATATCGCGGCGGCGAGCTGAGAGCCAGGCGCCGAGCCGCCATCGCAGCCTACGAGCAGGCGGCTGCCCAGTACCGGGAGACCGTCCTGCAGGCCTTTCAGGATGTGGCCGACGTTCTGCAGGCCCTGGACCACGACGCAGCGACGCTCAAGGCCCAGTCGGAGGCGGCGCAGGCGGCCCTGGAAACCCTGGAGCTCACCCGGGATCAGCTCCGGTTCGGAGCGGTGGGCTATCTCGCGCTGCTCGACGCCAGTCGCCAGTACCAGCAGGTCCGGCTCGATCTGGTCCAGGCCCAGGCGGCGCGCTACGCCGACAGCGCCGCCCTGTTCCATGCGCTGGGAGGCGGCTGGTGGAACCGCGGGAGTAGGGAGGATGTTGCAGCAGAGCTAAAATCCCCCTAAATCCCCCTTTGCAAAGGGGGACTTTCTGCGCCAACCAGTGATACTGAAGATCAGCGCTCATCGGGTTAAGTTAAGCTCCTGCCTGCTGCTCGCTCCCCCTCCCTTGATGGGAGGGGTGGGGTGGGGGGGAGAGTGCAGAGAGTTCGGAGAGTTCGGAGAGTTCGGAGAGTTCGGAGAGTTCGGAGAGTTCGGCGTTTCGCTGATCAGCGAGAATCTTCCGCTGGAAAAACACCCTCCCCTTCAAGGGGAGGGTGGGGGTGGGGTAGCACCGGCGCAAAAACACCCCCATCCCCCTCCTGACCTCCCCCTTGAAGGGGGAGGAACCTGGACAGCTGAAGTCATCGCTAGTCACGTTCGAAGTTGACTGCTTTTCTGGAGGTTCTCGTGGTGAGTTGCCGCCCAAGCCATAGCTGCGGCTGTCTCTGGTTTCCCCGGTTTTTCGCCGGGGCCGCGCTGCTCGCCTTGCTGCTGCCCGGATGCGAGAAGAAGGCGCCGCCACCCCCTCCGCCGCCCAAGGTCGTCGTGGCCCAGCCGGTACAACGGGTGGTCGCGGACTATCTGGAGCTAAACGGCACCAGCCGCGCAGTCAGGACGGTACAACTGGTGGCCCGGGTGCCGGGATACCTGGAACAGGTGCTGTTTCGGGACGGCCAGCTGGTGAGGTCGGGGCAGCCGCTCTTCGTGATACAGCAGGACACCACGCTGGCACGGCTCGGCCAGGCGGAAGCCCGGATCCTGCAGCAAAGGGCACGGCTTGAGTATGCGCAGAAGCAACTGGCCCGCTTCTCGGGCATGGTGCAGCAAAAAGCCGCGGCGCAAAGCGAGGTGGACAACTGGCAATTCCAGCTGGATTCGGCACGGGCAAATCTAAGCGACGCGGAGGCGGAGCGCGCCCTGGCGAGGCTCGATCTCGGCTATACGCGGATCAACGCCCCCTTTGCCGGCCGGATCGACCGGCACCTCAAGGAGCGGGGGAGCCTGGTCGGGGCGGGCGAGAACACGGCGCTCGCGGAACTGAACCAGGTCGATCCCATCTACTTCTATTTCACCGTCAGCGATCTCGACCTGGGGCGGCTTATGAAAAGCGCCCGGGGCATCCCCGGCCAGAACGGCTCCTCCGGCTGGCCCATGGCCGCAGCGCTTCCCCTGGAGGAGGGTTACCCCCACAAGGGACGACTCGATTTCGCCGCGAGCAGTCTCTCGGAAAGCACCGGAACCCTCCTTTTGCGCGGCGTCGTTCCCAACAGCTCCGGAGCGATCCTCCCCGGCCTGCATGCCCGGGTCCGGGTGCCGCTCGATGAAAGGAGGGCCTTCGTGGTGCCCGAGACGGCGCTGGGAAGCGACCAGCAGGGTCCCTACCTTCTGGTGGTAAACGAAAGGAACCTGGTGGAGCGGCGCGCCGTCAAGGCCGGGCTCCTCGTGGATCATCTGCGCGTCATCGAGGAAGGGGTGCGGGGAGGGGAGTGGGTGGTGGTGAAGGGACTCCTGCGCGCGATCCCCGGCCAGCCCGTGACACCGGAGCGGGAAGGGGGAGAGGTCGCGCCGGCGGCCTTCCGGTCCTCGGAAGCTGCACCAGGTAGGTCCCCCCTCTCCCTAACCCTCTCCCACAAGGGGAGAGGGGACTTTACCCCCCCGGGGGAGGGGGCAAAGCGGTGATCTCCCAGTTCTTCATAGAGCGCCCCATATTCGCCAACGCCATCGCCTTCGTGACCATCATCATCGGCCTGATCTGCCTCTACCTTTTGCCGGTCTCCCGCTATCCCCAGATCGTCCCTCCCACCATACAGGTGACGGCCCGCTATCCCGGGGCGAGCGCCTCGGTGGTGGCGGCCACCATCGGGGTCCCGATCGAGCAGGCGGTAAACGGCGTCGAGGGCTCGATCTACATGTCCTCCACCAGCAGCTCCGACGGCTCCTATACCCTGACCGTCACCTTCAACGTGGGGACCGACCTGAACGCCTCGCTCGCCCTGGTGCAGAACCTGGTCAACACCTCCCTGGCGCAGCTCCCCGGCGGAGCCCAGCAGCAGGGGGTGACCATCCGCAAGGTCTCTCCGAACTTCCTGCTGGTGGCAAGCCTTTATGCCGACGACGACCGCTTCGAGGAAAACTTCATCTCCAACTACGCCGCGATAAACCTGCAGTTCCCCCTGGCCCGCATCCCGGGGGTGAGCCAGGTGCGGGTCTTCGGCGCCGCCCCCTACAGCATGAGGGTCTGGCTCGACCCGGGCCGGCTCCAGGCGTTCGGCCTGACCACGAGCGATGTCCTCTCCGCCATCCAGGGACAAAACGTGCAGGTCGCGGCGGGGCAGCTGGGGGTCTCGCCGGTCCCCGAGGATCAAGCCTTCCAGTTCACCGTCAACTCCCTGGGAAGGCTCTCCGAGGCGGGCCAGTTCGAGGAGATCGTGGTCAAGAGCGTTCCGGGCCCGGCCTCGCAACTGGTCCGCCTGCGCGACGTGGCCCGGATCGAGCTGGGGCAGCAGAGCTACAGCAATTTTTCCACCTTCAGCGGCCACAGGGCGGCCCATGTCGGCATCTTCGCCCTCCCCGACGCCAACGCCATAGAGACGGCGGACCAGGTGTACCTGGCCATGGAGCGGATGAGCCGGCAGTTTCCCGCCGGCCTCAAGTACGCCATCAAGTACGACACCACCAGGTTCGTCCGGGAGGCGGTGGCCGGGGTCTACGAGACCCTGATCATAGCGGGGATCCTGGTGCTGGTCGTGATCCTGATCTTCCTGCAGAACTTCCGGGCCATGCTGGTGCCGGCCACCACGGTCCCGGTCACCATCATAGGCGCTTTCATCGCCATCGCGGCGCTCGGTTTCACGGTCAACCTGATGACGCTTTTCGCCCTGATCCTGGCGATCGGGATCGTGGTGGACGACGCGATCATCATCGTGGAGAACGCCTCCTTCCACATCGAGCAGGGGATGGCCCCGAAGCAGGCGACCATCAAGGCGATGCAGGAGCTGACCGGACCGGTGCTGGGGATCACCCTGGCCCTGGTCTCGGTCTTCCTTCCGGCGGCCTTTCTTCCCGGCATCACCGGGCAGGTCTTCAGGCAGTTCGCCCTGGTGATCGCCTCCACCGCCGTGATCAGCGCCATCAACGCCCTCACCCTGAAGCCGGTCCAGTGCGCCCTCTGGCTGAAGCCCCGGGGAGGGAAGCCCCCCAACCGGTTCTACCGGGGCTTCAACAGCGGCTTCCAGTGGGTGACCGACGGCTACATGCGGGTGGTCTCCTGGATGGTGCACCGCCCCTGGCCCATGTTCGTCGTCTTCGCCCTGATCATAAACCTGACCATCCTGGCGTTCCTGCGCCGTCCCACCGGCTTTTTCCCCACCGAAGACCAGGGGTACTGCATCCTCCTTTCCCGTCTCCCCGAAGGCTCCTCGCTCCCCCGGTCCCGTGAGGCGATCCGGCGCATCGATGCCGTGCTGGCCAAAACGGCAGGGGTGGACTTCTGGGTGGACGTCGGGGGGCTCTCCATTCTGGACGGCGCCAACGTCCCGAACATTTCGACCACCTTCGTGGTCTACAAGGGGTGGGAGGAGCGCGGCTCCGACCTGGACCAGGAGCGGATCATATCCAACATCTACCAGGGTCTCTCCGGGATCGAGGAGGGGCAGTTCTTCGTGGCGATCCCGCCGCCGGTTCCGGGCCTGGGGCAGACCGGCGGATTCCAGATGATGGTGGAGGACCGCCGGAGCCTGGGGCTGAACGAGCTGCATCAGGCCGCAAGCGAGCTGGTCCAGGCGGGAAACAGCCAGCCGAACCTGCAGTTTCTCGCCACCACCTTCAGCGTCAGCAATCCCCAGCTCTACCTGGACATCGACCGGGCCAAGGCGGAAGAGCTCCAGGTCCCGTTTTCCAGCGTGCTGGAGACCGTCCAGGCCAACCTCGGCTCCTCGTTTGCCAACCTGTTCAACAAGTTCAACCAGGTCTACCAGGTCTACATCCAGGCCGACAGCCGACACCGGCTTGAGCCCCGGGACATACGGAACCTCTACGTGAGGAACCGGGCCGGGGAGATGGTCCCCTTGAGCACGCTCGTCACCATCAGGGAAATCCAGGGGCCCGAGCTGATTACCCGCTACAACCTCTACCCCGCCGCCGCCATCTTCGGCTCCGCCGCGCCCGGATTCAGCTCCGGAGAGGCCCTGGCGACCATGGAACGGCTGGCCCGGGAGATCCTCCCGCCGGGAATTGCCTACGACTGGACCTCCACCAGCTTCCAGGAGGGGGAGGTGGGGAACCAGGCCTACTTCGTCTATGCCCTCTCCATCATCATGGTCTTTCTGGTGCTGGCGTCGCTCTACGAGAGCTGGACCTCGCCCGCGGCGGTGATCCTGGTGGTTCCCGTGGCCCTGGTGGGGGTGCTGCTCGCGCTTTTGAGCCGCGGCTTCGGCAACGACCTCTACACCCAGATCGGGCTGATACTGATGATCGCCCTGGCGAGCAAGAACGCCATCCTGATCGTGGAATTCGCCCGGGAGCTGCACAGGGAAGGGATGAGCAGCACGGACGCCGCCATCGAGGCGACCCGGCGCCGCTTCCGTCCCATCGTGATGACCTCGTTCGCCTTCATCCTGGGGGTGACGCCGCTTCTCTTTGCCAGGGGAGCCGGCGCCGCCAGCCAGCGGGCGCTGGGGACGGTCGTCTTCGGAGGTATGCTTTCCTCGACCCTTTTGGCCATCCCGTTCGTGCCGGTTTTTTATGTGGTGATGGATCGTGTCAGCGAGCGGCTGCGCAAGTGGAGGAAGCGGGGGAAACGGGCCGGAGCGGAGCCGGAAACGAAGGCGCCGCCTGAGATCAGAACATAGTCTCCCTCAGAGCCCAGCCTCTCTCTCCCCCCTTTGGGAAAGGGGGGTCGGGGGGGATTTTGCCCCCAGGTGCCACTGAGTGCAGGTTGCCACTGAGTGCAAATCCCCCTAAGTCCCCCTTTTTCAAAGGGGGACTTCTGCAAAGAGGGTTCCTGCAAAGGGGGACTTCCTGCTGCAATCGCGCAGCCTACCTGGGCGATCTGCCTATGATAAGGACCTTCGGGCCGTTCTTTATTTCGTGGACGGTGCCGGGATCGCTGCCGGGATCGACCACCCACTGGTAGAGAAGCTTGGCGCCTTGCAGAAACGGCTCGGTCAGCGGCTTGTAAAGCCCCTTGTACACCTTGCGGTCGTGGGCGCTGTAATACTCAACCTGCATCTCTTCGTCGTAGAGGCCGATGCAGCCGTGCGAGGCGGGGTAGCCCGGGACGTCGCGTCCGTGAATCCAGTAGGACGGCCAGGTGTCGACGCTCTTGTCGACGAAGAATCTGAGGCCGTAGTGCATAGGATAGGGGCGTCCTATCTCCTCCATGGTATACATGTTCGATTTATGCCGGCGATCCGCCGCGTCGATCTTGAAGGTGCCGAAGGGCACCTGGTGTCCTTCGATCCCCACGGCAACAGGGAAGGAAAGCACGAGCCTGCCGTACTGGTAGGCCCCCAGAAACATCTCGCTCTGATCTACCAGTATGAATTTGGGCTCCCTGGCGGCGTCCGGATAGCTCAGCGGCAGCGGCGTGAAGTTCTTGATCTGTTCCAGATTTCTCGGGACCTTGATCGATACGCCCCCCAGGAAATGGCGCCGGTCCATCCGGTTGAAGCGCAGCACGTCCTGCCAACGTTCACCGAAAAGCCCGCTCGGGGTATCGCCCCATTTAAGCTTAAGGCATCGCCACTCCAGACGCGAATCGCTCGGATAGCTGATGTCGCAAAGCGACCTGATCTTGCTGTCTGCAATCCCCGTCGAGGCGAAGAGCAGCAGCATCAGGACGGTGATGATGCTCGTGACTGGTCTCATGAATCCCGACCTCCCAGGCTGCCGCTGACCGTAAATCACTCCGAATACAGCTAGTTCCAATAGTAGTCGCTATCGACATGGGTGTCAATTCGGCCTGTCTGAGGTTTGACTTGGGGCTGCGGTCACTGTCAAGCAACCGCTTGGGCATCTCACAAATTCATCCCGGATACAGTGCATTGCCCCGCTCTCAAGGTTTTGCCTGACATGAAAAGCAGCAGCTTCCTCAAAAGGAGGGACGCTGCTTTTTTTTTTCTGCCGCGTGGCTATACTTAGAAAATTGTAATCTCTCCCGTTTCCCGCAGTGTCAGTCTGCCGGCCGGCGAAACTCACCTTTGAGGGGTGGCACGACATGAAATCAGAGCTCTTTTCCGGTGCCGCAAAGGCATTACTGCCATTGCTGTGCATCATGAACCTCTTCTTGCTCATCCGCCCGATGCAGGCACTGGGGGAGGCCCCCGGCATGCAGAACTACTGCAACGTGCCCCCCTTGCCCGGGTCCGGCGTGAAACCGAACCTGCTGCTCATGATCGACAACTCGGCCAGCATGTACGATCCTGCTTACACGGATCCCGCCAATTACTGCCTCGACGACAGCTATGACGACGCCTCGCACTACCCGGGATACTTCGATCAGGGCTCCTTCTACAGTTATACCTTCAAGACCGTTACCGTCTCGAACAAGAACGAGGACGGCTATTTCGTCCTCGCCCCCGCCGGTCAGACGATCGCCTCAAGCTCCTGCAACACGGCGAAGACGGATTTCGTATGCGTGAACATCCTGTCGGGGAAGGTCGATGGTTTCCTGGCGAGCGGCAAGTTCCTGAACTGGCTTGCCATGAGCAAGCTGGACCTGGAGAAACTCGCCCTTACCGGCGGCAAGATGGACACGAGCGGCCGGCTCCAGTCCGAGACGCGCGGCTGCCAGGGAAGGAGGTTCATCAGGATGATTCCCGGGCTGCCGGTCACCTTCGCGGTGCGCGGACCGCTCCCCTTGCGCAGCAGCAGCACGGTCCCCACGCTTCCCGCCGAGAGCGACTACATGTACCGGGCAGGCTACGGGGGGATGACGAGGATAGAGATTTACGCCGCTCCCTACAAAAAGGAGGCCTGTCTGGGCGCCGTGCAAGCCTGGCAAGAGGGAACCCTGGCAACTCTCAAGGCGGCAGCGCTTAACTGCATGAATACCCAGTATGACGATCCCCCGGTCAATAAGATACCCAGCAGGGGGAAGGTATTCACCGAGATCATGAGCGACTGCTACACGTACCTGGTCAAGAGGGAGACCTTGTCGACCGTGGACGAAACCCTGGTGGCAGATTGTGCAGCGAGGATCAAGAACAGATACCTGGACAACGCGGCGAAGATCCCCCCAAGCAACGGCGACGACGTCTGCGGCAAAGGGTTGTACCACCCGATCTCCTCCAACTCCTCCAGCACCGGATACCTGGGACAATGCTACGCGAGTCCCGCCTTCGACCTGGCCTGCGTGCTGAGGCAGACCAAGGATTACTGCGACGGCCTGGCCAACCCGTCGCTTACGGACCCCTCGGTAACCGCCTACAAGGCGGGGACCAGCGCCAACGTCCCCGGTTTCATCCTCGACGGTGGGATCTCCAACCTGGGGGATGCCTCCGGGACCATGATCGCCCGCTTCATTCCGGCATCTCCACAGCCCAAAGGGGTGATCCAGGAGTTCGGCAGCGAGATCAACTTCGGTGCCATGGTGTTCAAGGACAACGGCGCCGGCTCGGAATGCAGCAACACGACGGACAGCACCATCCACTGCGTGAAGCACTGTCAGCTTGATGCGGTGAAGAAGGAGTGCTACCAGGATACCGACTGCAGCAACAAGTCTCCCGGCTCGTGCCAGGAGGATCCCCACACCGACGGCGGCAAGGTGATCTCCTACCTGAGCCGTGACCCGATCGGCAGTCACAACGCCAGCGGCGCCCCCGGCTCGGGCCTCATCGCCGCCATCGACCAGATAACCGCGACCTCCTGGACCCCCTTGTCCGAGTCGTTCCGTGATGCCATGCGGCATTTCACCGATGATACCGGCCTTGAACTCCAGCCCGGCTGCCAGAGGAACAACATCCTGATCGTGACCGACGGCATTTCGACGGCGGACCGCGCCCAGGCGGTGAACGACTTCGTGGCGCAGGCCTTGGGACAAGATGGCATGCCGGCGAGCAAAACGACGCCGAACGACAACTCCGGAGCGGTAGATCCGCTCCCTTTCCAGGGGAGCTACAACCTCGACGACCTGGCCTGGATCGCCAGACACAAGAAGATCTCGGGTTCCGGGGAGATACTCAGTAGCAAGGATTACCTCTCCACCTACGTCATCTATACCGGCGCCCCTTGCGGCGACCGCAGCACGGAGCCCCCCACCGGCTACAAGGCCGACGGCAGCTGCACGACCAGCGACGAAGGGGTGCCTGAGAAGATGATGCAGCTTGTGGCCTCCAAGGGGGGCGGCACCATCGCCAGCGCGCAAAAGCCCGGAGAACTGGAAAAGGCGATGCGGTGGATGCTGCAAAAGATCGCCACCGGCTCCGGAGCGGAACCTTCCATCCTCTCCACCGGCGACGGCAACGGCGCACTGTTCATGCAGGAGCAGTTCCATCAGATCAAGAGCTTCGACGGCGGCACGACCTCGGCCTCCTGGATCGGCGAGATGCAGAGCCTGTGGTACTATATCGACCCCTTCATCGGCAGCCTCGCCGGTGCCGGGAGCGCGATCCGCGAGGATACCGTGGACGAACAGAGGCTCGACCTGAAAAACGACAAGATCGTCAACCTCCGCTTTGATGCCGCCAGCAACCGTACCTATGCCTACCTGATGGGGGACAGCAACGGCGACGGCATCGGTGACGGAGTCGAAAGCAAAATCGAGGTCGATCAGCTGAAAAGTCTCTGGCGGGCCGGACGAAAGCTCTGGGAGAGGGACCTGACGCTGGCGCCGCGGAGCATCTATACGCCGGTGCTGCCGGGAGGGACGCAGTTAAACGGCAGCGGTCTGATGAAATTCTCCTGGAGCTCTTCCGAGGCGATCAAGCCGTACCTCAACCTGAAAAGCGGCGACCCCGACGCGGCCAAGATCATCAAGTACCTGCACGGCTTCGATTTCCCTGACGACAGCGCCATGCGCAGCAGGACGGTCACCATCGGCGGCATCCCCGAAAAGGGGAGCGACCCGCAGGAAAAAGGGGTGGGGGTCTGGAAGCTCGGGGACATCATCTCCTCAACGCCGCAGGTGCAGTCGTCGGTCTCCCTCGCCAGCTACAACCTGAGCGCGCCAGGCGGGTACAACGACGGCTCGTACCGAAGATTCATCGATTCGGACGGCTACAAAAGCCGCGGCATGGTTTACGTCGGGGCCAACGACGGAATGCTGCACGCCTTCAAGCTGGGACAGCTCAATGCGGGAGATTCCGAGGCCTTGAAAGCGACCCTGACCGGGTCCGAGCTGGGCAAGGAGCAGTGGGCCTTCATACCGAAAAACGCACTGCCTTATCTCAAATACCTGGCAGATCCCAAGTACCCTCATCTGTACTACGTGGACGGGAAGATCACCCTCGTCGACGCGAGCATCGGCGACTTCAACAGCGGAAGCTGCAGCAGGGCGACCTACTGGTACTGCCCCAAGACGACTTTCCTGCCGGACAGCAGCGACCCGGATCCCGCCAGGAACACCTGGCGAACCGTCCTGATCGGCGCGATGGGCTTGGGAGGGGCTTCTTCGTGCGGAACCGGAGAGGTGGACTGCGTCCCGACGCCGCTGGCCGATCCGGCCGATTCCGGCAAGGGCCTTGGGCACTCCTCCTATTTCGCCCTTGACGTGACCGATCCCGACAACCCGTCGCTTCTTTGGGAGTTCAGCGACCCCGACCTCGGCTACTCCACGACCGGCCCGGCCATCGTCCGTATCGGGGAGCGCGGGCCGAACGGCGTCGGGCTGAACGGGAGATGGTTCGCCGTCTTCGGCTCCGGCCCCGCCGGCCCGATAGACAGCTCCAGCAGGCAGTTCCTGGGACGCTCCAACCGGGACCTCAAGTTCTTCATCGTCGACCTGCGCTCGGGAACCCTGGTCAGGACGATCACCACCGACATCGACCACGCTTTTGCAGGCTCGATGATCGGAGGTGCGATCGACGCCGACAAGTGGAAACCGAGCCACGAGGGGAATTATCACGACGACGCCATCTACATCGGCTACACCAGGAAGTCGCCTGCTACCGGTGCCTGGACCGACGGAGGAGTGGTCAGAATCATCACCCGGGAGAGCCTCCAGCCCGACGGGAGCAACCCCTGGACCTGGAGCAAGGTGATCGACGGTGTGGGCCCGGTAACGACCGGTATTGCCAGGCTTCAGGACCGGAGAAACCATAAGCTCTGGCTTTATTTCGGGAGCGGCAGGTACTTTTTCACCCAAGATGACATGCAGCCTCCGCGGGCCCTCTACGGAGTCAAAGAGCCCTGCTACAACTACAACCCGTTGGGGGTTGATCTCAAGGCGGACAAGATCGAGCCGAGGGATTGCTCCGCTTCCGTGGGCGTCGAAAATCTGGTCGATCAGAGCACCACCCTGCACCAGATCAACCAGAGCAACGCAGGGTGGCGCATCAACCTGGACCCCGCGAGCGGTGGCATCGGCGCCGAGAGGGTCGTCACCAACCCGGCCTCCATCACCGGCGGCGCAGTTTTCTTCTCCACCTTCCAGCCCAACACGGAGCCGTGCCAGCTGGATCAGTCCTACCTTTGGGGGGTGAAGTACGACACGGGAGGGGCCATTGCGGACGGGACGCTCCAGGGGAAGGTCCTGGTGCGGCTCGCCACCGGGAGCCTGCAGGATACCGGTCTCTCAGGAAAGCTGACCCAAAAGGGAGGCAGGCGCAGCGCAGATCCCATGAGCGGCAAGGCGGGCGGGATGAAGATCGTATCGAACAGCGGGCTCAGGCCTTTGAAGAAGATCATCCACATACAGGAGCGCTGAAGCGTCGGCGTTTTGTAGTCGGCTGGCAGTATCAACCGTAATCGGGCGTTGCGGAGATCGGCAATGTACAAAAGGCTTATCCTCATCTTGCTGCTTGTCCTGATACCCGCGCTGCTGCCGCTACGGTCACAGGCCGACACATACCCGGTCCTGGACGGTTTCCATAGCTTCAACTCCGCGATTTCGGGCACAGGAGGAATACGAGCGATAGCCGTGCAGCCCTGGGACGGGAAGGTCATCATCGGCGGAGATTTCACCATTACCGGCGTCGACTCGATCGAGCGGAAGCATCTGGCAAGACTCAACACCGACGGCACGCTGGATGCCAGCTTCACTCGGACCGTAAGCGATCCGGTCAATGCTGTCGTCATCCAACCTGATCCGGTTGATCCGAGGCAGAGCCTGATTCTGGTCGGCGGCAGTTTCATCAGCATCGATGAGCAGCCGCGCAAGGGTCTGGGGCGCATCAGATGCATCGACGGCTCCCTGGACGACTTCGATCCGGTGACTTCTGCGGGAAATGTAACCATCAACGCCATCTTGCTGCGGCCGGACGGCTTGAGCGTCCTGGTGGGTGGGAGCTTCGGGGAGATCAAGGCGGGCATTTCCTCTCCCAACCTGGCGGGGATCTCCGTGGCCGGCCCCGGCAGCGGGGGGCAAAATTGGCGCAATGCCGAAGGGATAATAGGCGCCGCCGGCAACGAGGTTAACGCAATTTTGCTGCAGGGAGGGATGATCCTGGCAGGTGGAAAATTCAGCATCACATCAGAGTCATCCCACCTCGCCAGGTTTCAGGAAGACGGCCATTTCGATCCCGACTTCAGCCCGCTGTCGCCGGGTGGCAAGGTCCGCTGCATGGCACTGCAGGCCGACGGGAGGATCATCATAGCAGGGGAATTTCCGGGGGGGCTGCCGGTGCGGCGGCTCGAAAGCGAAGGGACTCTCGACCTCCTTTTCAACCCGAGCTTCGATGCGGGCGGCTACGTCGCTTCGATCGTTGTGCAGCCTGACGGCAAGATACTGGCGGCGGGGAATTTTACCACCGGACCAGCGCCGTTGACACGCCAAAACCTGGCAAGGATCAACATCGACGGTACCCTTGACGCCGCGCGTTTTCAGAACCTCGATGCCGTGGTCAACGTGGTCGCCTGGCAGCTGGACGGGAAGATCCTGGCGGGCGGGGATTTCACGACGGCCGGGGTCGATCCCGGCACCGGTTTGGGGAAGCCTCGCAGCAGGCTTGCACGTTTCTATCCCAAGGGGGCGCTGGATGACGACATCCCTGTAGACGAGAGTTTTTTTGACTACGAAGTGGATGCGATATCCGTGCACCCTGACGGGTTGACCATCGCCGGGCTGTTCGAATTCGTACAGGGGGAGTTGAGGATTCATATCGCCCGGCTCAAGGAGGACTGGAACCTCGATCCCTCGTTCAATCCGGACCTGATGATAAACGCCTCGGTGTACGTCCTTGCGGCGCTCCCCGACAACGATCTCTTGGTAGGCGGGAACTTCTCAGCCCCCCAAAACGTAGTGGTACGGCTGGATCCCAGCGGAAATCCTGTTGGCGGTGCTGGCCATCCCGACACCACGACATTTAACAATACCATTAACCCACTCTTGGATAGCGAGGGGACGGCGCAGGCGATCGCTCTGCTGCCTAACGGAATGATGTACATGGCGGCACAGTTCATAGCCGACGCATCGTTTGAGACCCGGTTCCTGTCAAGAATCAGAAATGACGGCACGCGAGACGTAAGCTTCAAGGGGGGGATAGTAAATGAAAAGGTCAACGCGCTTGCCGTTCAATCCGATGGCAAGGTTCTCGTCGGCACTGACACAGGAAAACTGATACGACTGCTGGAGAGCGGCGAACCTGACACCGACTGGGACGAAGACGGGATCTTGCAGTTGAACGGTAAAATCAACTCCATCGTGCTGCAAAAACAGGGAGACATCCTGGTTGCCGGTGATTTTGCCAGCGAGATAACCCGTGAGATTGACCATGTTTCGGTGACGTGGCAACGAAATATCGTGCGGATCCATAATGAAGGATTAATCAATGAGGCATCCATCGATACCGACTTCAACGTCGAGGTGACGTTCGATGCCGGGGGGTATGGCGCAGGTATATCCGGCGTTACTTTGCAGACTAACGAGGACATGTTGATCTACGGGGTCTTCGATCATGTGAAGGATGCCCGAGGTGTCGTTCATCCCCGCGATAACGTCGCACGAATCAAGCCCAGTGGGGAACTGGAGACCCGGTTTGATCTGGGCGCCTTCACCTATGTAGGCGGGCCTGTCAATAATGTGGGCAGCGTCAACCTGCAACCGGATGGCAAGATCATTATCGGCGGCAATTTCAGTGAATTGAACGGCATATCAGCGAAGAATAAGCTTGCCAGGTTCGCCAACGATTGGGCGTGGCAGGATCTTTCGGTCTCGGCTAACGGCTCTACGATTACCTGGCTGCGCGACGGGACCGGACCGGAACTGTCGCGGGTGACCTTTGAAGATTGTGCGAACCCGGATGCCCCGATTCCGGATTGGACTGTTCTGGGTAACGGTGAAAGAATCGAGGGCGGCTGGCAGCTTGTCGGACAAAACCTGGCTAAGGGGGCGAATCGCTACGTGCGGGCCAGAGGTTACGCTGCGGGCGACAAGGGGAGCGCCGGTTCGCAGATAGAATCGGTCCGGCTCTATTACCTTGAACAGGGTACCCAAACTGTTCTCACCATCACCGCCCACGCCCAGAGCAAAACCTACGGTACCTTGGCGGATCCCGAGCTCACCTACAGCGCCAGCGGCTGGGTGAACGGCGACACCAGCGCCATAATTACCGGCAGCCTTCACAGGGCTCCCGGCCAGGACGCGGGCAGCTATGCCATCGACCAAGGGGACCTTAGTGCCGGCAGCAACTACACCATCGCCTTTAACGCTGCCAATCTGACCATCATTCCGGCGACTCTCAGCATCACTGCCGCCGCCCAGAGTAAAACCTACGGGACATTGGCGGACCCGGAACTCATTTACGGCAGCAGCGGCTGGGTGAACGGCGACACCAGCGCTGTAATTACCGGCAGCCTTCACCGGGCTCCCGGCCAGGTTGCGGGCAGCTATGCCATCGACCAAGGGGACCTTGGTGCCGGCAGCAACTACACCATCGCCTTTACCGGCGCCAATCTGACCATCAATCCGGCGACTCTCAGCATCACAGCCGCCGCCCAGAGTAAAACCTACGGGACATTGGCGGACCCGGAACTTATTTACGGCAGCAGCGGCTGGGTGAACGGCGACACCAGCGCCATAATTACCGGCAGCCTTCACCGGGCTCCCGGCCAGGACGCGGGCAGCTATGCCATCGACCAAGGGGACCTTAGTGCCGGCAGCAACTACACCATCGACTTTACCGGCGCCAATCTGACCATCAATCCGGCGACTCTCAGCATCACAGCCGTCGTCCAGAGTAAAACCTACGGGACATTGGCGGATCCCGAGCTCAGCTACGGCACCAGCGGCTTGGTAAACGGCGACACCAGCGCCATAATTACCGGCAGCCTCCACAGGGCTCCCGGCCAGGACGCGGGCAGCTATGCCATCGACCAAGGGGACCTTAATGCCGGTAGCAATTACACCATCGCCTTTACCGGCGCCAACCTCACCATCAATCCGGCATCTCTCGCCATCACAGCCGTCGTCCAGAGTAAAATCTACGGGACATTGGCGGATCCCGAGTTCAGCTACGGCACCAGCGGCTTGGTAAACGGCGACACCAGCGCCATAGTTACCGGCAGCCTCCACAGGGCTCCCGGCCAGGACGCGGGCAGCTATGCCATCGACCAAGGGGACCTTAGTGCTGGCAGCAACTACACCATCGACTTTACCGGCGCCAATCTCGTCATTAATCCGGCATCTCTCACCATCACTGCCGCCGGTCAGAGTAAAACCTACGGGACACTGGCGGACCCCGAGCTCAGCTACGGCACCAGCGGCTTGGTGAACGGCGACACCAGCGCCATAATTACCGGCAGCCTCCACAGGGCTCCCGGCCAGGACGCGGGCAGCTATGCCATAGACCAAGGGGACCTTAATGCCGGTAGCAATTACACCATCGCCTTTACCGGCGCCAATCTGACCATCAACCCGGCATCTCTCGCCATCACAGCCGTCGTCCAGAGCAAGACCTATGGCGCGGCTGATCCAATTCTCGCCTATACAACAAGCGGTTTCGTTAACGGTGACACCGGCGCCATCCTTACCGGTGTCCTACAGAGGGCAGCCGGACAAGGCGTGGGCAGTTATGCGATCACGCAAGGGACCCTTAGCGCAGGTAGCAATTACACCATCGCCTTTACCGGCGCGAATCTGACGATCAACCCGGCTCCGCTGACGGTGACCGCCGTCGCTCAGAGCAAGCCTTACGGTGCCGTTGATCCGCTCCTCACCTATACCACCAGTGGCTATGTGAACGGCGACACTATTGCCATCCTTACCGGTGTCCTACAGAGGGCAGCCGGGCAAAGCGTGGGCAGCTATGCCATTAACCAAGGGACCCTTAGCGCAGGCACCAATTACACCATCGCCTTTACCGGTGCCAATCTGACCATCAACCCGGCGTCGCTGACGGTGACCGCCGTCGCCCAGAGCAAGACCTATGGCGCGGCTGATCCGATTCTCGCCTATACAACAAGCGGCTTCGTTAACGGCGACACCGGCGCCATCCTTACCGGCAGCCTCCAGAGGGCAGCCGGGCAAAGCGTGGGCAGTTATGCGATCACGCAAGGGACCCTTAGCGCAGGTAGCAATTACACCATCGCCTTTACCGGCGCGAATCTGACTATCAACCCGGCTCCGCTGACGTTGACCGCCGTCGCTCAGAGCAAGCCTTACGGTGCCGTTGATCCGCTCCTCACCTATACCGCCAGCGGTTATGTGAACGGTGACACCGGCGCCATCCTTACCGGCAGCCTCCAGAGGGCAGCCGGGCAAAGCGTGGGCAGTTATGCGATCAACCAAGGGACCCTTAACGCAGGCACCAATTACACCATCGCCTTTACCGGCGCGAATCTGACCATCAACCCGGCTCCGCTGACGGTGACCGCCGTCGCTCAGAGCAAGCCTTACGGTGCCGTTGATCCGCTCCTCACCTATACCGCCAGCGGTTATGTGAACGGCGACACCATTGCCATCCTTACCGGTGTCCTACAGAGGGCAGCCGGACAAGGCGTGGGCAGTTATGCGATCACGCAAGGGGCACTTAGCGCAGGAACCAATTACACCATCGCCTTTACCGGCGCCAACCTGACGATCAATCCTGCACCACTCACCGTGACCGCCGTCGCCCAGAGCAAGGTTTATGGTGCCGTTGATCCGCTCCTCGCCTATACAACAAGCGGTTTTGTGAACAGCGACACCATTGCCATCCTTACCGGCAGCCTCCAGAGGGCAGTTGGACAAAGCGTCGGCAGCTATGTCATCAACCAAGGGACCCTTAGCGCAGGTGCCAATTACACCATCGTCTTTACCGGCGCCAACCTGACGATCAAACCTGCACCACTCACCGTAACCGCCGTCGCCCAGAGCAAGGTATATGGTGCCGTTGATCCGACTCTCGCCTATACAACAAGCGGCTTTGTTAACAGCGACACCGGCGCCATCCTTACCGG
>Ga0209212_1002464_pt1 | contig 26182 bp, 18 predicted proteins | sample RifGroC2_FD_183996 | JGI IMG/M metagenome (GOLD analysis project Ga0209212, IMG submission 183996) | Groundwater microbial communities from Rifle, Colorado, USA - Groundwater C2 (SPAdes) (version 2) | ecosystem: Environmental > Aquatic > Deep subsurface > Groundwater | place: Rifle, Colorado... | reverse complement strand
GCTTCAAGCGGGAATATCGACAGTGCGGACGGCGAACTCTTGCTTGGCAGCGACCTTTACGGCACCCATTTTAATGGGGTGCTTGATGAAGTCCGTATTTACAACAGGGCGTTGAGCGCTGCTGAAGTTCAAGGAATTTACAACGCATCCAACCAATATCTCGTCACGTTTACTGCCGGTGCAGGCGGGAGTATCAGCGGTACAACCAGCCAGACGGTCAGTTCCGGAGGTAGCACCGACCCGGTCACTGCTGTGCCAGCAGCAGGTTACTACTTCGTAGACTGGACTGGAACCGGTGGTTTCGTAACAACCGCCGCCAATCCGCTCACCGTGTTTAACGTCACCGCAAATCAGGCAATTACCGCAAACTTCGCTCCCACCCCGGCGACCCAAGTGTCGAACTTGGCATCGGTGATAGACGTTCTTGATCTTCCCGTTGGCACAACAGACAGCCTTGGGGCCAAGCTGGACAGTGCGATTGCGGGTCTGGAAGCCGGAAATACCAAGGCGGCATGTAATGCTCTCGGAGCCTTTATCAACGAAACCAAGGCGCAAAGCGGCAAAAAAATATCAACTGCTGAGGCGAATCAGATGATTGATGCGGCTCTGGGAATCAAAGCGTCTGCCGGATGTCCATAGTATAAGAGTTTACCCCCGGAAGGGGATGCGAAGCTGGTCAGACACAAGAGCAAGATAAGCCGCGTTAATGGCGACTTCTCTTGCTCTGTTTTTTTCAGAATCTGGCCATCGCGCAAAAGAGGACACTATTGTCCGGTTAAAAGCGGAAGCGGCGGAATCATATTAATTTTCTGGGCCAACCCGGGCGAGGAGAAACGGCGGTGCAATGTTATCTCTCAAACCGTACGCCTCCAATAGTTTGGAATAGCTGTTAATGGTTCAATCCCCGAAACATATCCCGAGATCACGGGCAGTCAGCACCGTATCACCATCGGTGCGGACGCGTTTTTGCACTCCCAGTGCTTCAGCCAGCGGCACCAGGGCGATATCCGGCGAATGGAGCGCTACCATGTGATCGAATTTCCCCAGCTCTATGGCCCGCACGGCAGCTGCGCCGAACCGCAGGGAAAGCAGGCGGTCAAAGGTCGTGGGGGAGCCGCCGCGCTGGAGGTGGCCCAGGACCATGGAGCGCGAGTCCTTGCCGGTACGCTGCGAAACCTCTTTGGCCACGTATTCGGCAATGCCCCCCAGAATCACATGCTGGCGGCCGGTTTCTCCGGTACCTTTTGTGATCACGTCACCCCCTTTGGGCAGCGCACCCTCGGCAACAACCACGATGGCGTATTTCTGGCCGTGCAGCTCGTTGTCCATGAGCTTGTCGCAGACCTTGTCGATATCGAACGGTATCTCCGGAATAAGGATCACATCAGCGTTGCCGGAAATACCGCTGTTGAGGGCGATGAAACCGGCATTGCGCCCCATAACCTCCACCACCATGACCCGATCGTGGGACTTGGCGGTGGAGTGCAGGCGGTCGATCGCCTCGGTGGCGATACTGACGGCCGTATCGAAGCCGAAGGTGATGACGGTCCCGCCCATGTCGTTGTCAATGGTCTTGGGAACACCTATCACCGGCATCCCCTTTTCGGCAAACTGGTGAGCTATCTCCAGGCTGCCGTCTCCGCCGACGGCAACAAGGGCATCGAAGCGAAGGCGGCGGAAGTTGTCCATGACCCTGTCCGATAGATCGCGCTGCTCCCATTCGCCGGCTGCATTGCAGATCGGCATCATGAAAGGGTTGCCCTTGTTGGTAGATCCCAGAATAGTACCGCCGATGCTGGCAATGCCGTTGACCTTTTCCGGGGTCAGGGTGATGATCTCTTCGGTGTTCAGGAGGCCGGTATAGCCGCTCTTGATGCCGTACACCTCCCATTGCCGGTTGTAGGCAGCCATGGTTACCGCCTCGATGACGGCGTTCAGTCCCGGCGCATCTCCGCCACCCGTATTGATGCAAATCTTCATTCTCTTTGACATGGGCTCCTCCGTTGAAAATGAATCAATAAATTTCTGATCACGTATACATGGCAATAAATTAAAATCAAAGAAAAAATAAGATCTGAATCCGTGATGCCGAAACGCCGTAGCGCGCGGAATGCCGGTGTTGACCGTCGCTTATGCCGGAACAATACTCTTGCTCCGGGTGTCCTCCGTAGAACAGTACCTTTACCAGGTAAAGCCAGAACATAAGGCGTTCCGGGCAAGTGAAGTCGTGAAGGCCTCACGGATTCAGGATAAGAGTTAAACGCTGGATTCAGGTCACAAAAAAAGGGCCCACGTGATGTGAGCCCTTTTTTTGATCAGCAGAATATAACGTTATGCATCATGCCAGATCCTGAACCGCCTGGTAGATGATGTCGAACAGCTCCTGGATATGCTCCTCGGCGATACAGGAGAAGGCGATGCGCAGGTCGGTCTTGGTGGTGGAGATGGCGCCGACCCCGTACTTGTCCAGCAGGTGGACGCGCAATTTTTCAGCTTCCACGGTCTTCAGCTTCAGGCACATGAAGTAACCGGAATTGAAGGGGTAGTAATCCCAGGCCTTGTCGTATTTGCCGCTGTTGAGAACAGCTTTGGTTTTCAGGGAGCGACCTTTCATGACCTGGAACTTCTCTTCCTTTTGAGCCAGGAACTGGGGCGAACGGAGCGCCTCGATAACAAAGGTCTGGGAGGGGTGCGGGCAGTTGGAAATTTTGGCGCGGATAATGCCCATGGCCTTCTTTTCAAGGGCGGTTATGACCGGTGTATTCTCGTACTCGTTGCCGTCGGCAAAGGTTATGAAGCCGGTGCGGAAACCCCAGACAAACTCCTCCTTGGTTGCGCCGTCCAGCTTGATGGCCAGGATGCGGGGGTGCAGGTTGGCGAGCTTGCCGAACAGTGATTCCTTGAGGCTGTCCTCGTAGAAAAGACCGAAATAGGCATCGTCGGAGATGGCAACAACGTTGCAGCCGGCCTCGGCAACCTCTTTGATTGCCGCCACCAGGGCATCGCCTTCAGCCACGGTCGGGGTGTAGCCGCTGGGGTTGTTGGGGAAGTTGAGCAGGACGATCGCCTTGCCCTTTTCCTCGGCGGTGTTCTTCAGTTCGGCCTTAAAGGCTTCGACATCGTAACCGCCAGTGGTGGTGAAGGTGGGGTGCTTCTTGACGATGGCGCCGTTGCAGGTGCCGAAGGTCAGGTTGTAGTTGCCCCAGAGCATGTCGGGCAGGATCAGGTGATCCCCCTTGTCGACGAACATGTCGCCAACGATGGAGAGACCGTGGGTCAGCGCATTGGTGACAATGGGGTTGCTGAAGTGTTTACCCTGTTGGCTGGGGTTCTCACGCAGCTGCTTATCCCGCCACAGTGAGCGCAGTTCCGGCTTGCCGGCCGGAGGAGCATAGGGAAAGATATCCTTGGGATCAAAAGCTGAAAGTTTGTCCTGGATGCACTGCAGGAACATCGGCCCGCCGTTCTCGGTGGCGATGCCTATGGTGGCGTTGTATTTGTGAGCCTTGTCCTTGGCTTCAGCCGACTGGGTCAGGATTCCCTTGGGGAAAAAGAGATTTTTTCCCAGGTCGGAGAGCATTTCCAGTACATGCGGGTTGTGCTGGGCAAGCAGATCGTTCAGTTCTTGTGCCAATGGGTTCATTGATTTCCTCCTGGAGCTTATAAAGAATGGTTGTTCTTTGTTGATAGACGCACGTGAAATTATGCCTCAAAATTTGTAATTGAACAGCACTAATAACGCTTTGTCAATAGAGAAATTTGAAAATACCATATACACATTCGCAACAGCGCCTTATGAAAAAGCTGTCGTTGATGAAACAGTTGCGATGATGTATTGTCTGAACCAGTTACAACCGGATGTTTACGATTGAAAAGGAGTTTATAATGATAAAGAGCATGACAGGCTACGGCAAGGGCGAGGCGGTTTCGGAACAGGGGCGCTTCACGGTTGAGATTCGTTCGGTCAATCACCGCTACGGTGAAATCTCGATTCGCATGTCGCGCGGTTTTATGGCCCTGGAGAACGAGATCAAGAAGATGCTGGCTGGTGTCCTCAAGCGAGGCAAGATAGATGTCTACATCCAGTGGGACGAGACCGGCGGCGCGGTCAACCTGCCTCAGGCTGATACAGCCCTGGCGCAGGGGTATGCCGGCCTGTTTCGCTCATTATCGGCAGATCTGGGTCTGGCCAACGGGGACGTGCCGCTCTCGCTGATCCTGGCCCAGAAAGGCGTGCTCAAGGATACCGGCACTACGATCGATGAAACTGAATACCTCCCCCAGCTGGTTTCCGCAGTCCAGGCAGCAGTTGCGGAAATCGATGCCATGCGCACCAGGGAGGGTGAGGCGCTTTCCCTTGATCTGTCGGCTCGCCGCAGGCAGGTGGCGGAGTGGATCGAGCAGATTAGTTCACGGGCCCCCCAGGTTGTCAGCGAATACCGGCAGAAGTTGAAGGTCCGTTTGGATCAATTATTGGATGGCACAGAGATGGATGCTGCCCGTCTGGCGCAGGAGGTGGCACTGATGGCCGACCGCTGCGATGTGACCGAGGAACTGGTGCGGCTCGCCAGCCATTTCGTCCAGTTCGACGAAGCGCTGCTACTGGCTGAACCTGTCGGCCGCAAGCTGGACTTCCTGATGCAGGAGATGAACCGCGAGGTCAACACCATCGGCTCCAAGTCCAGCGATGCCGAGGTTACCGGACTTGTCATCCGCATCAAGGCCGAGATGGAAAAGATGCGCGAACAGGTGCAAAATATCGAATGATAAAGTTTGCCACCGGTGTCATTTATGAAAAAGTAGAACAGAGCACAGTGGGGTGTTCATGAGACGTAGGACAACAGAGGCAAAGGTGCCGGCTGATGATCTGGCTGCCGGAATAGCTGAATTGGATGAACTGCTCGCCAGGCTCAGCAGGGGTGACACAGCATTGCGCGCCACCGTCAATTCAGAAAACGACATCTTCAGTGGCCTGAAAACGCATATTAATCAGCTTGCTGAATATATACAGGAGACAAATGATTACTCTCACGAAATGGCTATAGGTCTTTGTGAAAATTACGAAATCCTCAGCAGGATTGCTCATGGTGACTTCTCTGCCCGCGTAACAATGGATTCAAAAAATGAAGTGATTGCAAAACTTGGCGAGTTGATCAACCTGGAAGCCGATTCACTTACAAGTACGATTTTTCGAGTCAAACAGACCGAAGAGGCAAATCAGACACAACTTCAATTTTCTCGGGTGTTGCTCGATACGATCCCCAATCCGATATTCTACAAGGATACGAACTGCCGTTATCTCGGTTGTAACAAGGCATTTGAAGCATATGTCGGTATCTCTCAGGATGAACTGATCGGCAAAACGCCCCATGAACTTTGGCCCAAGGAATTGGCGGAGAGTTACCGGCAGCAGGATCTGGAGATGCTTGAAAATCCCGGCACACAGTTATATGAGACAACCGTCAGATTTGCTGACGGTTGTCTGCGGGATGTCATTTTCAATAAGGCGACTTTCAACGAAAGTGACGGTTCATTGGGGGGGCTTGTTTGCGTCGTCCTTGATATCACAGAACGTAAACGGACAGAAGAGGCTGTGGCATTTCAGAACATTCTGCTCTCCACTCAGCAGGAAGCCTCAATTGATGGAATCCTTGTGGTTGATGAAACCGCAAAAATAATTTCATTCAACCACCGCTTTGTTGAGATCATGGGTATTCCTTCCCAATTACTTGAGTCGAGGGAGGACGAACCTGTCTTGCAATATGTGACCGCTCGAATGGTTGATCCTGAAAGCTTTCTGGAGAAGGTTAGATACCTTTATGAGCATAAGCATGAGAGCAGCCGCGATGAGATTTCCTTGTGCGACGGCAAGACCTTGGACCGTTACACTGTTCCGCTTTTGGGCGCCGATGGCCGTTATTATGGCCGGCTTTGGTCATTCCGCGATATCACCGATCGCAAGTCGGCTGAGGATGATGTGAAAAATGCTTACCAGCAGCTGATGGATATTGTTGAATTCCTGCCGGATGCCACCTTTGTGGTGGATAAGGAGAAGCGGGTGATTGCCTGGAACCGGGCCATCGAAAAGCTGACCGGTCTGGAAAAAAATGAGGTAATCGGCAAGGGAGATTACGTCTACGCCATTCCCTTCTATGGTAAGCCAAGACCGATCCTGATCGACCTGCTGGATGAGGATAAGGAGATTGAAAGCCACAATTATACGTTAATAAAAAAGGAGGGCAGGACCCTTTTTACCGAGGCCTTTGTGCCCTCATTCCGTAAAGGAGACAGCCGTTATTTTTGGGCTACCGCATCGCCGCTGTTGGATAAAAACGGCAACAAGGTCGGAGCAATAGAATCTATCCGCGACATTACCGAATACAAACAGGCCGAAGAGGAACGTTTACGCCTGGAATCGCGTCTGCATCATGCCCGGATGATTGAGTCCTTCATGATCAGGCTGGGGCATGACCTGAGGACACCTCTAACCCCGTTGACCATTCTCCTCCCTTTGATCAGAAAACAGGTTGTTGACCCTGACTTGTTAAAACTCGTGGATATCTGCTGCAAAAGCGCGGTCTCCATGAAAAAACTGGCTGATAAAGCTCAATTGCTGGGCAGCCTTGCCACTGAAATCAAGACAGGTGAGTTGGAGTGCGTTACACTTGCTTCACTGGTGGAACTGTCGCTTGCCGACAGTGCGGATATCATGGCCCAAAAGAATATTTCCTGCAAAAATGAAGTTGCCCCTGACATTGTTGTCAATGTCATAACCGACCAGATCAAGGAAACCTTTGCCAATCTGATCTCTAACGCAGTCCATTTTTCCCTGGAAAACGGGGTCATCAGAATCGATGCCAAACAGCATAACGGAACCGTGACCGTGTCGGTTCAAGACAACGGCATCGGTCTTCACCCCGGTATTCTTGAACATATCTTTGATGAGTTTTTCAAGGCAGATGAATCGCGCCATGACCTCGATGCCCCAGGTCTTGGTCTTACGATCTGCAAGCGGATCGTAAGCAACCATCATGGCCGTATCTGGGCTGAAAGCCCAGGACTCGGCAAAGGAACAACTATTAAATTTACCATTAATGAAAAAGATGATAATAGCCGGATTTACGAAAAGGAGCAGTAATAATGGATGCCAAAGTAATGCTTGTGGATGATGATAAGATGATTCTGGAGGCGGTGGAACTGTTTTTCAAGTCTGAGGGCATCAGGATCTTGACCGCAGCAAGCGGACAAAAGTGCCTGGATTTTTTGGCTGAAGGATTCCGTGGGGTAATCCTTATGGATGTCATGATGCCGGATATGGATGGCTGGGACACGATCCGCAAAATTGTTGAGAATGATCTGTACGTGGGGAACATTATTGTTATGCTCACAGCCCTGGGAACACCGGATAATAAAATGGATGGGCTTCAGGAATATGTCACCGACTATGTAACCAAACCATTTAATACCACCAACCTGTTGAGTTCCCTTCAATATTACCTTGCCATCCTGCAGGCGGAGAAAAGTGGAACAACGGCACATATCAAGTAAATCCGTCGAAAATCCATGGCATGCACAGCTGTTAAACATCCTCAAACAAATCAGCAATAAAACCGTATAATCAATCCAATTGAGCCCCTGATTTCAATCACCACTTGAACTGACAAGTGGTGCCATGGTCAGGGGTTTCCTGTCTGGTCAATACCATCAACCATCTATCCTATAGCCCATCAAATATCGTGTTTGCACAAACAAATCCATCAGAAACATATGTTGCTCCTGTCAATTTCGTTGCTACCACATAACATATTGATCTTAAGGTAATATCAATCAAAAGCAGGAAAGTTTGTAAACTTTGTTGCATGGCACCCTAAAACTGATATTTCGTAACACTCCAGAATTGTTGATAAAATAACATACTAATAATTGGCACCGGTTCTGCAATACAAAATTATTAATTCGATTGTCCGCAAGATGGAGGATTCAAAGTTTATGAAAACAACTGAGACTTTCAGGTTGTGTCTTGATGGTGACTGGTCCATGAGTGGAGTAGCAGAGCGGTTTCCGCTTCTTGCAAGACATCTGTCCTTACTGTCTGCTTCCCCGCCAGATCAAGAGATTCAAGGTAAAGAATCCAACAAACTCCCGGAAATAGATCTGGCAGGGCTCAACGCTCTGGATGCATGCGGTTGTCAGTTGCTCGCCCTGTTTATCCGCAGCCTGCGCCGGTATGGGTTTACCCCGTGTGTAACCAACATACCTGATACGTTCAGAGCCAAGATAAATTTTCTCGGATTTGACCGTGAATTCAATCTATCACATTGATGTCCAAGGAATTCTGCATGACCCAATCCGATCAGAACAATATTAATATCGATCTTAACCAGTTCAACAAGGTGTTTTTCGAAGAATGCGCGGAACACCTGGCAGAGATGGAGCAGATCCTTGTCTCGCTCCCCGACGCAGGACCGGATGATGAACAGCTCAATGCCATCTTCAGGGCAGCCCATTCGATCAAGGGTGGAGCGGGAATCTTTGGTTTCCAGGATATGACCGTAGTCACCCATGTTCTGGAATCGCTTCTCGACCTCATGCGTAATCACGAGATTGCTTTCAGTACGGCCATGGTAGATCTTTTTCTTGAAGCGGGCGATGTCATTTCAATGCAACTGGCCGGCCATCGAGATGGATCAGAGGTTCGTCAGGAGGCCATTGATCAGATTCGTACCAAACTGCAGCAGGTCATTGACGCCGGCAGCGTCGCAAACCCTGTCGAATCCGCGTGCAGTCCAGAGCATTCAGTTCAACCAGTTTTCACAGCGGATAGCTCTGCTGTTAGCCGCTACGAAATGGAGTTCACCCCGGATCCGGATATCTTCAAGCGGGGCGTCCGCCTGGAGAGCCTGTTTGCCGAACTTGAAGAACTGGGCGAACTGACTGTGCTTGCCGAGCTTCCGGTAACCCCGGAATTCAGTACATTAGACCCTGAAATCTGCACAAGCTGCTGGCATCTGACTCTGGTCACATCGGCAAGCGAAGCGGATATCCTCGATATATTTGAGTTCGTGGCCGATGTCGATCAGTTGAAGGTTCATAAGGTATCACAGGATAGCGACATCAATCTTCACAGTGCCGCTCCCGAATTACCTGCTGCACAAGACCAGGATACAGCCGACAAAGCCGGTAACGATGTCGTTGACACTGCACTCGGCAGGAGGGCATACGACAAGAACGAGTTGGCGCCTGCGGCCTACGGACGGCGTACCAGCGAAACTGAGTCGTCGATTCGCGTCGGCGTCACCAAGGTAGATCAATTGATCAACCAGGTTGGGGAGCTGGTGATTACCCAGCTAATGCTTGCCCAGACCGCCGCTGTTCTCGATCCGGTCCTGTACGAAAACCTTCACCGTAGTCTGTTGCAACTGGAACGCAACACCCGCGATCTGCAACAGAGTGTCATGTCGATAAGATTGGTGCCGATCAGCATCGTATTCAGCCGTTTTCCCCGCATGGTCCGCGAACTTGCTGCAAAACTTGGCAAACAGGTGGAGCTGAAAACTGTCGGAGACACTACCGAACTGGACAAGGGGTTGATAGAGAAGATTGCAGATCCTCTGACCCACCTGGTACGAAATTGCATGGACCATGCCCTGGAGACCCCGGAGAACCGGATCGCAGCTGGAAAAGAGCGCTGCGGCACGATCACTCTGCGGGCTTCCCAGATTGGCGGCCGAATCGTCATCGATGTTATTGACGACGGCGCCGGTCTGAATCGTGACAGGATTCTGCGTAAAGCTTCCGAACGGGGTATTGCCGCATCCGACAGCATGAGCGATGAAGAAGTCTGGCAACTGATCTTTGCACCGGGCTTTTCCACTGCTGAGGCAGTGACGGATATCTCCGGCCGTGGAGTGGGGATGGACGTGGTCTTGCGCAATGTCCAATCCATGAGTGGCCGGGTGAATATTTCCTCTGAAGCCGGCAAAGGCACGCGGGTTACCATCAGCCTCCCCTTGACGCTCGCCATTCTGGATGGGCTCTCAGTAGCAGTCGGTGATGAGAAATTCATTATTCCGCTCAACTCGATCATCGAATCCATCCAGCCTACCGCCCAAAGCCTGAAGACCGTTAACGGCAAAAATGTCGTGCATGTGCGTGGCGAATATATCCCGATCATACCGCTGTATGAGCTGTTCAACATGGATGCTGTTGTGAAGAAACCGGAAGAGGGGATTCTGATCCTGATCGATGTTGAGGGCGAAAAGGCGGCAGTCCTGGTGGACGCCCTGCTGGATGAGCATCAGGTGGTCATTAAAAGTATCGAAACAAATTATCGCAAGGTGGATGGCACGGCCGGGGCGACAATTCTCGGAGATGGCCGGGTTGCCCTGATACTGGATGTCAATTCTTTACTTCAGATGCGAAAAAAGAAAGCAGTTTGTCAGTAAAATACAACGAAGTGGAGGTAACGCACATTATGCAGACAGGTCAGGAGATTACTGACAGGAGCGGAACGAATATCGCCTCGGAATACCTCACCTTTACCCTGGGTAACGAGGAATACGGGATCGACATTCTCAAGGTTCAGGAGATTCGTGGTTATGATGCGGTGACCCATATCGCCAATGCCCCGGAGTTCATCAAGGGGGTCATCAATCTGCGAGGGGTGATTGTGCCGATCGTTGACATGAGGATCAAGTTCAATGTTGGCGAGCCGACCTACAATGAATTTACCGTGGTGATCATCATGAATGTCCTGGAGAGAGTTATCGGGATGGTGGTTGACGGTGTGTCCGATGTGGTGGCGCTCAATCCTGAGCAGATCAAGGCTGCCCCGGAAATGGGCGCAGCAATGGATACCGATTACATTACCGGTCTCGGCACATTGAACGATCAGATGCTGATTCTGGTGGACATTGAAAAGCTGATGAGCAGTGAAGAGATGCAGGTCATGGACCAGGTAAACTAACCTTGATAAACGTATAACTTGCTAAATAATCTTAGAAAGGCGGAAATATTATGAAAATGAAGAGCTTTAAAAACTGGAAGATCCTTACGAAGATCCTGAGTATCTCGATTACAACCATCGCATTGCTGATCCTTGGGGTTACATTTTATGTCCTGCCCTATATGGAAAAGCAGCTGATGAACGAGAAGATATCCGCTACCAAGGGTGTTGTTGAAGTGGCCTCTTCGATGATTGCCAGCATCCAGGAAGAAGTTAAAAACGGTAAGTTGAACGTAGAAGAAGCAAAAAAACAGGCTTTGGAGGCGATTCACGATCTCAGATACCATGGTAACGAGTATTTCTGGGTCAACGATCTGGAGCCCAAGGTTCTAATGCATGGGGTCAATGCGGATCTGATTGGCAAAAATGTGTCTGACATCAAAGATCCCAACGGCAAGCAGATCTTTGTCGAAATGGTCAAGGTGGCCAAGGAAAAGGAAGCCGGCATTGTCGACTATCAGTGGGCCAAGCCTGGGGCAAGCAAGCCGGTGGACAAGATTTCCTACGTCAAATTGAACAAAGAGTGGGGCTGGGTTGTCGGCAGCGGCATCTACGTGGATGATGTCAAGGCGCAGGTGGCGAAGATGCGCTGGCAGATCCTCGGGGGAACTCTGTTGCTGGCCCTGATTATCTTTGTATTTTCCTGGCTGGTTGCCCGCAAGATCAAAGAGGCCCTTGACAAGGCTATCAGCGTGTCGGAACAGATCGCGGCTGGTGATCTGACCGTGAAGATCGAAATCGACAGCCAGGATGAAACCGGACAGCTCCTGGGATCTCTGAAGGAGATGAATGAAGGGTTGGCACGGATCGTGGGCGAGGTCCGCACCGGCGCTGACTCCATCGCCACGGCCACTGAACAGATCTCGGCCGGCAATGCTGACCTTTCCCAGCGCACGGAAGAGCAGGCCTCGGCGCTGGAGGAAACAGCCTCCAGCATGGAGGAACTGACCTCCACCGTCAAGCAGAATGCCGACAACGCCCAGCAGGCCAATCAACTGGCGATCAGCGCCAGCGGTGTTGCGGTCAAAGGGGGCGATGTCATCAACAAGGTTGTGCGTACCATGGAATCCATCACCGACAGTTCCCGCAAGATCTCCGATATCATCGGCGTGATTGACGGCATCGCCTTCCAGACCAATATCCTGGCACTGAACGCAGCTGTCGAGGCGGCCCGGGCAGGCGAACAGGGGCGCGGCTTCGCTGTTGTGGCGGCTGAGGTGCGCAGTCTAGCCCAACGCAGTGCAGCAGCTGCCAAGGAGATCAAGACCCTGATAGAGGATTCGGTCGGCAAGGTGCAGGATGGCAGCCGACTGGTGGAAGAAGCCGGGCATACGACTCAGGAGATTGTTACCAGTATCAAGCGGGTGACTGATATCATGGCCGAGATTTCGGCCGCATCGCTGGAACAATCCAGCGGTATCGAGCAGGTCAATACCGCCATCACCCAGATGGATGACGTGACCCAGCAGAATGCCGCTCTGGTCGAACAGGCCGCCGCAGCTGCCGAGTCGCTGGAGGAGCAGGCCCTGCAGCTCGTGCAGGTTGTTACCCGTTTCAAGCTGGATGAATCGGCTCATGCTCAGAAGGTCATGACGGAAAAAAAGACTCGTCGGATAGAAGCGCTGCAACCGAAGGCGTCCGCCAAAAAGGCCAGCCAGTTGGCAGCACCGAAGAAGCAGAAAAGAATGGATGCTCCGGCTTTGACCGGGCCCAAGCCTGCTGAACTTGATGATGACTGGAAGGAATTCTGATTCGCAGCAATTTTGCAACAACAACCGGACATGGGGAGCAGGGAATGTCGGCAGCAACTGATATCTACAAACCGGCATTCGGAGGAACAACTGTTGAAAAGGAACTGTACCTGTTTCCTTTCACCAGTGATGACTTCCACCAGATCAGGAACCTGATTTATCGGGTTGCCGGCATTTCCCTGGCCCCATCCAAGAAGGATCTTGTTTACAGCCGCCTGGCCCGCCGACTCAGGGCCAGGCGGATAGATTCATTCAGCGAATACATTCGGCTTCTGGTAAGTGGCGACCTGCGGGAACGTGAGGAGTTCATCAACGCCCTAACAACCAACATGACCTCCTTTTTCAGGGAGGCCCACCATTTTCCGATACTTTCAAAACATCTTGCCACTCTTCCCAAAACCAATTCAATCTCGATCTGGACCTGCGCCTCATCCAGTGGCGAAGAACCCTATTCCATCGCCATGACAGTCGTTGATCACTTCAAGACATTCAACGCACCGGTCAGGATACTGGCTACGGACATCGATACCAATGTGCTGGAAAAGGCCAGGCGCGGTGTGTATCCCATCGACCAGCTGAAAAAACTGTCGCCGGATCAGTTGAAACGGTACTTTTTGAAGGGTGAAGGGAATAATGCCGGCTTTGCCAGGGTTAAACCGGAATTGCAGCAGATGATCACCTTCAGACGTTTCAACCTTCTGGATACACAATGGTCGATACGTGAGAAATTCGACTTCATCTTTTGCCGTAATGTAATGATTTATTTTGACAAGGGTACCCAGTACGAAATTCTGAAAAAGATGCAGCCCTGCATACAGCCCCATGGGCTGTTTTTTGCCGGTCACTCGGAAAGTTTTCATCACGCTGCCGACCTGTTCAAGGTGTGCGGTAAAACGGTTTATTCACCAAGGGTCTGACGCATATGCACAGAGGTCGATTTTTTTCCACAAGCAGCTATTATGACCGGATTTTTGGCGCAAAGGCAGTCAAGATACTTCCAGGAGAGTATCATGCGACCGATGATGACACTATCATAACAACCGTGCTGGGCTCATGTGTATCCGTTTGTTTGTACGATACCGTCAACGGTGTTGGCGGTATGAATCATTACATGCTGCCGGGAAGCACGGGCAAACCGGGAAGTTCCGGTAACGGTTCAGCCCGATACGGCATCCATGCCATGAAGCTGTTGATCAAACATGTCATGCAGTTGGGAGCTGTACGAGACAACCTGGAAGCAAAGATTTTCGGTGCCGGTAGGGTGATGAACGGAATGAGTGACGTTGGTCGGCAGAATGCCGATTTTGCCATGTGCTACCTGAAACACCAAAAGATCAGGATCAGTGCCGTTGATGTGGGGGACATCTGGCCGCGTAAAATATATTTTTCGCCAGCCACCGGGCAGGTATTCGTGAAGCGAATTCAGAACCAAACGCACGTGCAGGATCTCTTCCAGTCATTGTTTGCAAACAGCGATTCAGATGGATAGCAGCTCAAACTAAAACTTACGGGATAACATATGTCCATCAAGGTTCTGATCATAGATGATTCCGCACTTATTCGGTCACTGCTGACTGAAATCATCAACAAACAGCCGGATATGGAGGTCGTGGGAACCGCACCCGATCCGCTGGTGGCCAGGGAAAGGATCAAGGCGCTCAACCCTGATGTTCTTACCCTGGACGTGGAGATGCCGAAGATGGACGGGCTTGCCTTTTTAGAGAAGCTGATGCGGCTGCGGCCAATGCCGGTGGTGATGGTGTCGTCCCTGACTGAAAAGAGCTCTGCCATAACCCTGCAGGCACTGGAATTGGGCGCCTTTGATTTCGTGACCAAGCCAAAGGTCGATATCCAGAGTGGGCTGCGGGAGTATGCCCAGGAACTGACCGATAAGATCCGCGGGGCCGCCAAGGCGCGTCTGCGGCAACCAGTGTTGAGAAGTGCCGCGCACATCTCTGTTGAACAAAAGAACAATGCCGACGTGGTACTGGCTGCCGAACATCGGACGTTTTCCACAACTGAAAAGGTCATTGTGCTGGGCGCATCCACCGGTGGCACCGAGGCGCTCAGAACACTTCTGGTGGATATGCCCCCTGATTGTCCCGCTATTCTGATCACCCAGCATATGCCGGAAACATTTACCAAGACCTTTGCTAAACGCCTCGACAGCATGTGCAAGATAGCGGTAAAGGAGGCAGAACATGGAGAGCGGGTGTTGCCTGGTCATGGCTATCTGGCCCCTGGCAATCGGCATTTGCTGCTGAAGAGGAGCGGCGCCAATTACATAACAGAACTGTCCGACGGACCTCCGGTAAGCCGCCACCGGCCGTCAGTGGATGTCCTGTTCCGTTCGGCAGCCAACTGCGCCGGCAAGAACGCCATCGGCATAATCATGACCGGTATGGGGGATGATGGCGCCAGCGGGATGCTGGAGATGCATCAGGCCGGCGCCTGTACGCTGGCTCAGGATGAGGAGAGCTGCGTGGTTTTCGGCATGCCGAAGGAAGCCATTGCCAGGGGTGGCGTTGATGAGGTCGTTCCGCTGCAGGATATGTCCAGACGTCTGCTGATGTGGCTGTCTGCGCAAGGCCGGCGCGGGTTCAGGGTCTGATGTAAGGTCTGTGCGGCGCCGAAAAGCGCCATGCAAGAGGTCGTATGGGCATAAGCAGACATACTTTCATAGCCGGTTCACTGGCCTTTATCCTCCTTGCCGGGTTGTCAACGGTTCTCTATGACGACTCTAGTCATCTGAGCGAACTGCTCCAGCAGCGGCTGGTTGAAAAGGAGGCCCTGTTCGACGAACTGCGCAAGATGAAAAACAGCCCCGTAGAAAAGATGGTGAAGGATTACAGCTATTGGGATGAGCTGGTTAATTACGTAGGGTCGCCAGATGATAAGTGGGCGCTGGATAATCTGGATTCGAGTTTTGCCACATACAATTACCAGTTCCTTTGGGTCTATCGCATGGACGGTGCCCTGATCCGTTCCGTTCAGAAGAATGGTTTGGCTGGCAAGCAGGGGGCTCCGTTTCCCCTGCCAGTTAATCAGGTTGGGGCACTGATTGACCGTGGCAACAATTTTGTACAGTTTTGCATCATGACGCCACGGGGTTTAATGGAGGTTTATGCGGCGCCCATCCGGTCGTCAAAGGAGACCGGTAAAGGGAAGTCGCACGGTCTACTGCTGGCAGGAGTGCTGCTGGATGAAAAATATCTTGGCGAGTTGTCCCGCTCGTCCCGCGGCAGTGTATCTCTGAAGGAAAATGCTGGGAGTGCTGCCGAAACAGTAACGGACCCGCTCCAGGGTGTCATTGCCTTTTCCCGTGAACTTCCGGGAGTTGATGGCAAGTCATTGAAAACGCTTGTAGTGCGGATGGATGCACCGGATATTCGGCACGTCGCCCGGCAAAAGGAAAAGAATGCGCTGATCGGCACTGGTGTGATAGCGCTGCTGTATATTCTGGCTGGTTATGTGTTGTTGTCGCGACAGCGCCTGAAAATGGCCAACCTGAATCTGGATGCCGCGCAACGGGCCTCTCGGATGGGAAGTTGGCAACGGAATATCGAAAGCGGCGTTTGCCTCTGGTCGGACAATCTCTACAGCATCTTCGGGCTGTCCAAGTCTGACGCCATACCAAGTCTGGAAACTTTTTATCCCTTGGTTCATGCCGAAGATCTCCCCCGTGTCCGCTCCGTCATCGAGCAGGCTATCAAGGCAAAGGAAGGATATGATGTTGAGTTTCGCCTGATTCGGCCGGACGGTGAGATTCGTACCATGCGTTCCAAGGGGAACGTGATGTTGGTGGAGGGAATGCGGGGGCTGATAGTGGGTTATACCCAGGATGTCACCGAGTTGGCCAGGATGACCAATGAACTGGTTGCTCTGAACGCTCAGAAAGACGGACTGATAACCATGCTCAGCCATGACCTGAGAACGCCACTGACGCCGTTGACCATTCTGCTCCCATTGATCAGAAAGCGCGTTGAAGACCTTGAATTGAGAAAGATGTTGGATCTCTGCTCCAATTGTACCGCCACTATCAAGAAACTGGCGGATAAGGCCCGCTTGCTGGCCACTCTCTTTGAGACGATCAAGCCTGGCGAATTGGAGAAGATCGCCCTTGTTTCAGTGGTGAAACAGTTCCTTGTCGAGAATGCCGAGAGTCTGTCCCAAAAGAAACTCGTCTGTTTGAATGAAATTGATCCCACGCTTGTGGTCAGGGTCATACCGGGGCAAATAAAAGACCTGTTCAGTAACCTGATCTCGAATGCCGTCCGTTTTTCTTTGGAAGGCGGAGTCATCCGGATCTCGGCCGAATTGAATAAAGGAGCAGTGCATGATGATGGCATTGGCCTGGATCACGACCATCTGGAGCGTATCTTTGATGAGTTCTTCAAGGTAGATGAATCGCGTCATGATCTGGATGCCCCAGGTCTCGGGCTTGCCATCTGCAAGAGGATAGTTGCCAATCTCCACGGTCGGATCTGGGCCGAAAGCCCTGGGATAGGGAAGGGAACAACTGTCAAATTTACCTTTAATGAAAGTGGTCGGGACACCGATAAGATTTAAGTCATGACCCTTGGTAATAGAGCACGACGAGGTGCTAATGAATCAAAATAATACAGATAAATATTTGCCTGCTGCTGAACTGGCGGCCGGTATTGCCGAGTTGGAGGGCCTGCTCACCAGGCTCAGCAAAGGCGATACAGCGTTGCGTGCCACTGTCAATTCCGAAAACGACATCTTCGCCGGCCTGAAAACGCTCTTTAACCAATTGGCCGAGCATATCCAGGAAACTAGCGATTATGCCCATGAGATGGCTATCGGACTTTGTGAACATTATGACACCCTTAGCCGGATTGCCAGCGGAGATTTCGCGGCCCGTGCCACAATGGATTCGGGGAATGAAGTAGTAGGAAAACTGGGGGAATTGATAAACCGGGAAGCTGATGTTCTTACCGGGGCCATTTCCCGTGCGCAACGCGCGGAAGAGGAAAAGCAGTCTCAACTGCAACTGTTGCAGACACTCATAGATACAATCCCCAGTCCTGTATATTACAAAGATTCCAAGGGGTGTTATCTCGGCTGCAACAAGGCTTTTGAAAACAGTGTCGGGTTGTCGCGAGACAAATTGATCGGAAAAACAGCCCTTGAAATTTGGCCAATGGAACAGGGTGTTTTATTCCAACTGCGTGACAAGGAGCTGTTTGAAAGTCCGGGTGAGCAGACCTATGAAGAAACCGTCCTCAATTCTGACGGGACCCAACGGGAGATAGTTTTCAACAAGGCCACCTTCCATAATGAGGACGGTTCTTTGCGTGGCTTGGTGGGAATCATGCTTGATATCACCGAACGCAAACGTGCTGAAGAATCCCTGGCAGTACAGAACATACTGCTTTTCACGCAGCAGGAAGCTTCGATAGACGGCATTCTGGTGGTTGATGAAAACGCAAAAATTCTTTCTTACAATCGCCGTTTTGTCGAAATCATGGACATTCCGGAGCATTTGCTGGGGACAAGAGAGGATGAACCGGTCTTGAAGCATGTGACCAGTCGTATTGTAGATTCCGAAAAGTTTTTGCAAAAAGTGAAATACCTTTATGAGCATAGGCATGAGAGTTGCCGGGATGAAATTTTCTTGCGCAACGGCAATACCCTGGACCGTTACACGGTACCGCTGCTGGACGCCGACGGGCGTTATTATGGCCGGCTTTGGTCGTTTCGCGACATAACAGAGCGCAAGGCCGCCGAAGAGGAAGCTAAAAACGCTTATCAGCAGCTTCAGGACATTGTTGAATTCCTGCCTGACGCCACCTTTGTGGTTGATAAAGATAAGCAGGTGATCGCCTGGAACCGGGCTATCGAAATCATGACCGGACTGAAGAAGGATGAGGTAATCGGCAAGGGTGACTACGTTTACTCCATCCCTTTTTACGGAGAAAAACGACCGATTCTGATTGACTTGATTGATGAAGATCTTGATGTTATCAGCCGCAACTATAATGCTATCAAAATTGAAGGCAAAACCCTGTTTGCAGAGACCTTTGTTCCTTCATTCCAAAACGGCGGTAGCCGCTATTTTTGGGGTACAGCCACACCATTATTTGACAAGCAAGGCAACCAGGTCGGTGGAATAGAGTCAATTCGCGACATTACCGAATACCGTCAGGCAGAGCACGAAAATATCCGCCTGGAATCGCAACTTCATCATGCGCGTATGTTGGAATCCCTCATGATCAAGCTGGGACATGATCTGAGAACACCGCTAACCCCGTTGACTATCCTTCTGCCTTTGATCGGGAAGAGGGTTGAGGACCATGAATTAAAAAAACTGGTGGGCATCTGTTGCAAAAGCACCATTGCCATGACGAAGCTGGCTGATAAAACCCAGTTGCTTGGTAGCATATCTTCCAGGGTCAATCCGGACAAACTGGAATGCGTCAACCTCTTTATGCTGGTAGAGCGAACACTTGGCGACAATGCGGACAGCATGGTCCAAAAGGATATTACCTGCAGAAATGACGTTGACCAAACAATTGCTTTTCCTGCCATACAGGACCAGATCACACAGCTTTTTGATAATTTGATCTCCAATGCAATCAAATATTCCCCTCAGAACGGGGTCATACGAATCAGTGCAGAGCAGCAGGACAACATGGTGTCGGTGACAGTACATGATGACGGCATCGGTCTTGCCCCTGAACATCTGGAACGCATTTTTGACGAATTTTACAAAGTGGATGAATCACGACATGATCTAGAAGCATCTGGACTTGGGCTTTCCATCTGCAAGCGGATAGTTCACAATCATCACGGACGGATCTGGGCCGAAAGCCCTGGAATAACCCGGGGAACAACCATCAAATTCACACTAAATGAACTATGTACTGACAACTGTAGCGTAAAGGAGCCGAAATAATGGAAGCCAAGGTGATGCTTGTTGACGATGAGGAGATGATCAGGGAGTCGGTGGAGCTGTTTTTTCAGTCAAAGGGAATCAAGATTCTGACTGCATCGTGCTGCGACGACTGCCTCGATCATCTGGAGACCGGCTTTCGGGGAGTCATCCTGATGGATGTCATGATGCCAGACATAAATGGTTGGGGCACGATCCGCAAGATTGTTGAGAATGATTTATACGAAGGGAACATCATTGTCATGCTCACTGCGCTTAATGCTCCTGACAATAATATGGAAGGTCTTCAGGAATATGTCAGCGATTATTTGACCAAACCGTTTAATCCTGATGAGCTTATGGAAATCCTCCGGTATTATTTCAGCCTCCTGAATGGTTCGGAACCGTCAAATGGTTAATAACAATATTGTCATGATCGGAGTCTCAACCGGTGGGCCAATTGCTCTCAAGCGGCTTTTCTCCGATCTTCCTCCGTTAAATGCCGCCATTGTGATCATTCTGCATATTCCGCCAGGGATGGATTACAAGATTGCCAGGAGCCTTGCAGCCGTGGCGTCCATGCCTGTTGCCTTGGCAGAAGATGGTGAATATCTCCGCAATGGCAGGATTTATCTGGCGCCTGGTGGTCTTCACCTGAGACTTGAAGGCAACAGTCGTATCATTCTGGAGGAAGGGGGAAAAGTCAACTTTGTCCGGCCCTCCGCAGACGTTGCAATGAAGTCTCTGCTTAAGCCATTGAAAAAGCGGCGATTGATTGGGATCATAATGACCGGAATGGGTAAGGATGGTGCAGACGGGATACGACATATCAAGAAAATCCGCGGGGTGACCATCGCCCAGGATCAGGAAACATCGGCAATCTTTGGCATGCCAAAGGCTGCAATGGATACAGGTTCAGTGGACTTTGTGTTTCCTCTTAAGAAAATCGGGAAAAAACTTGTCGAATTGTTGAACTGAAAATGAAGTACGGAAAATTCAGGCCGCTGCGAAACTATATCCCGCTATGTTTGCTTATGAAAAGAGTATGGAGGAATGTAAAATGACAAAAACGATAATGGCGGCTGACGATATACAAGCAATATCAGGCTGTTGAGCTGCATGTTTTATACTCTTATGCGTTTTGCATTGCAGTGAGTTCCGGTTCCGCAGGTAATATCGTTTCAAACCATTCCCGTTTTTGTTATTGTATCAACCTGTGCTAAAAATATTCCTTTTATTATCATGTGAATCACTCAGGTTCTGTTATGTCTTCAGACTATTATCGCCAAATAAGACTTAGATTCATAATCGCTGTTGCGGGTGTGTTGCTGGTGCTGTTGACACTGTACTGCTGGAGCAGCGTACGTGAATACCGCTTTGTAATATCCGGTGCTGAAAAGCGTTCCGCCAGTTATGTCAGCGCCCTCAAGGAACATGCTGAAAGGGTCTTTGCCGAAACAGACCAAATCCTTAAAAAACTGGCTGCAGATATTGAAGAAAATGGCGGGATACCTTACACGCAGGGAAGGCCGTTCCACAATCTGCTCACTGAGGGTGTCAAGGACGGCCCCTTTCATTCCCTGTTCGTAATAGACAAAAATGGAATGGTCATAGCCCATTCACAAGAATACCGCATGAAGAGTGTAGATCTGTCGGACCGTGATTATTATCTGCATCACCGGGATAATCCAGATTCCGGTCTGTTCATATCAAAGCCGTACAAAAGCCGGGTTAACGGTTTATGGCGCTTTTCCTTTTCCCGGCCTCTGAGAGATGCAGACGGCCGGTTTATCGGGCTGATAGCAGTGGGGTTTGATACCGGTTATTTTGAGGAATTCTATAAAACCATCGAAGTGGGTAAAAAAGGTCGCATAATTCTCTCCACAGTCACCGGTGATGTGCTCATTGCTGAACCATTTTCTGAAAGTGCATTTATTGTTGATTTCAAGAAAGCCATTCTTTTTACAAAGTATTTACCCAAGTCCGCTGAAGATACCTACCATGTGGATGCTTCTCCCATCGACCGATCCTCGCGCATTGTCTCCTACAGCAAGCTTGCCAGCCTGCCGGTTGTTTCCATAGTCTCTTTTGACAAGTCCGAGGTTGTCGGACCGTGGCGCGAATCTCTTTACAAGCAGGGAGCCATCGCCTCACTCCTTTCCCTGCTCGTTATGGTGCTCTCGTTCATCTTTCTCCGGCAATTGCGCCATATGGAGGCATCCTCCGTGAAGCTCGCAGCGCAGCAGGAGGAACTGGCTGTCAAGACCGACAGGATCATGGCTGCGGTCAAGGAATGGCAAGGCACCTTTGATGCTGTAGAGGATGCAATATGGGTATTGGATATGGATCGGAAGATCATCCGTGCCAACAAGGCCACACAGGATGTATTCCACAAGACAGCCCTCAAGGTTATCGGACTTCGTTGCTGCGAAGCGGTTCACGAGGATCAAAAACCACATCCGGCCTGTCCGTTTGGCCGGATGCTGGCAACCAAGAAACGCGCTTCCATGCAGATGTGCATCGCAAACAGATGGTTCGAGGTCTCGGTTGATCCGGTTTTTTCAGAGGATGGCGCCATCGTGAACGCGGTGCATATTGTCAAGGACATTAATGAACATAAAAAGGCCGAGATCAGAGAGCATGCCCGGTCCGAGATCCTGGAACGGATTGGCAGTGGCAAACCGCTGCCGGAATTGCTTTCCTTCATAGCGCTCTCCATCGAAAAGGAGCTTCCTGGTTCTTTGTGTTCGATTCTGCTGGTTGATGACAACGGGTTGCGCCTTCTGACCGGAGCTGCGCCCAGTTTGCCTGATTCCTATAACATGGCGGTTAACCGCACTAAAATTAATGAAGGTGCCGGTTCGTGCGGTACGGCGGCATTCCGCAAGGAAAGGGTCATAGTGGAGGATCTTGCTGGCCATCCTTTCTGGAAGGGGTTCATGCCGGCGCAGGAAGCTGGTCTCCGCTCTTGCTGGTCAGAACCGGTTATTTCCGCATCCGGTCATTTGCTGGGAACCTTTGCGGTCTATCACCGCCATCCGGCAACCCCTGGCGAAGAAGAGATCCGTTTGATCGAACAGGCTTCAACCTTTGCCGGTATTGCTATTGAACGAAGCAGAAACGAAGCGGAACGGAATGAACTGGAACAGCGGTTGAGCCAGTCGCAGAAAATGGAGGCGGTCGGTCACCTGGCCGGAGGAGTGGCCCATGACTTCAACAACCTGCTGACTCCGATCATCATCTACGCCGACATACTCAAACGTGCATTGCCGGACAACGAGAAGCTGCTTCCCAAGATCGAAGGAATTATAAATGCCTCCCATAAGGCACGAGATCTGACCCAGCAGCTACTCAGCTTCGGCCGTAAACAGGTTATGCAGATGCAGGTTATCGACCTGAATGAGGTTATTTCGTCGTTTTACTCCATAATGCGCCGAACATTGCGCGAAAGCATCGATATCAAACTGCAGCTTTCATCACAAGCTGCCATCATCCGTGCCGACCGCTCAAAACTTGACCAGGTCATCCTCAACCTTGCCATCAACGCCCAGGATGCCATCAGCGAGACCGGACAGATCGTCATAGAAACCGGACAGGTCATGATTGACGATGAATATGCCCGGCTGTATCCCGGAATGAGAACCGGAATTTACATACTACTGGCCTTCAAGGACAGCGGTTGCGGCATGAATGATGAAACCTTGCGGCACATCTTCGAGCCGTTTTTTACCACCAAGCAGGTTGGTCACGGTACCGGCCTCGGCCTGGCAAACGTGTACGGCATCGTCAAGCAGCACAACGGCTACATCTCGGCTGTCAGCAAGGTCGGCAGCGGCACTACCTTCAAGATTTATTTTCCGTTGGTGAACGAGCAGGTGAGCGGAGCCAGCGTTGCTGTAGCGCACTCGGTTTCTGATCATGGCGGCACCGAGACAATCCTGCTGGTTGAAGACAACGAAATGGTTCGTGTCATGACAGCCGAGCTGCTGGTGGGACTTGGCTACAAGGTATATATCGGTGAACACCCGGAACATGCCATGGAGATTGTCCGGCAAATCCCGGAAAAGATCGACCTGCTGATCACTGACGTGGTCATGCCGGGCATGAACGGTCAGCAGCTTTTCGAGCGTATCAATGCCGAGCGGTCTGATATCGATAAAGTGTTGTACATGTCGGGCTACACCAATAATGTTATCGTTACCGACGGAACATTGGAGGAGGGAATCCATTTCCTGCAGAAACCGTTTACCGTTGACGGACTGATGGCCAAGGTCAAGGGTTTGCTTCATCCCTCGGGATGACGACAGGCTGCAGCAGCACTACGTGTTACATTAGGAGAACAATTATGCCGTCACCACATGCAGATCGCGTGCTGGATGCCACCGGTCTTAAATGCCCTCAACCGGTATTGAAGCTGTCGGTCATCTCACCTGACATGAAAGCAGGGGAAATCCTCGAAATAATAGGTGATTGTCCTACCTTTGAGAAGGATATCACCGCCTGGTGCATCCGTCTGAAAAAGACCATGCTCTCCATGCGAGATGAGGGGAACTACCGCAAGCGGGCCTTGATCCGATTTTGATCATCAGGATTTAGTTCACAAGGGACACGTCTATGGCAGACACCAACTATCATTCTGACCGTTGTATCCTTTCCGGCGAACTTTCTTCGACTGAAGGGTATGATTCTTTCCCCGGTATGTCGCAGGCTCGCTGCGCAGGAGCCCCACCCTCTGACAAACTCAAGCTCTATTCCCTTTGCCTTGATTGCGACCTGCTGCATCAGCATGGCGACCGCTCCATTTTTTCCCGCATCTCATCCTGTCTTGCCCAGTGCCATGAAAACATCATTGTCAAACAACCCTCCATAGATCTTGGTTTTACTGCCATCCAGAATATGTTGGAGCGTCTTTCTATCGGTGATCCGAATGCGCGCGTGATCCTGCCCTATGATATCAAGGCGTTCGCTGTACTGGAACCGCTTCTGAACCAGATGGCCGACTTCATAAAGGATATGGTCGAGGATAGCCATGAAACCGCCATGGGTCTTTGTGAGCATTATGAAACACTGCTTCATCTTGCTGACGGTGATCTGGATGCCAGGGCTAGCGTAAACTCACCCATCGAATTGATTGCAAAACTGGGTGAGTTGATAAACAGCCAGACGCAGTCCTTTCTGAATGTCATCAAACTGCAGCATGCGCTGGAACAGGAGATGCGATCAATGAACCAGCGCCTGCAGGGAATCATTGATTTTCTGCCGGATGCTACGTTCGTTATTGACACTGATCATCGTGTCATCGCATGGAATAAGGCTATCGAGGAAATGACGGGGGTGGCAAAGGAGGATATTCTTGGCGCGGGAAATTATGCTTACAGCATGCCCTTTTACGGAGTGCGGCGCCCGGTCTTGATTGATCTTATCGGAACGGAAGAAGAAGTGCTGCTGTTCAATTACAAGTATTTCAAACGGCGGGGGCAGACGATTGCTGCAGAGGTACATCTTCCTGCAATCAATAACTTTGGAGAACGGCAACTCTGGATAACGGCATCGCCTCTGTACGACCATGACGGTAATCAGATCGGCTCCATCGAATCGATTCGCGATATTTCCGATTTCAAGAAAGCAGAGCTTGAGAAAGAGCAACTCAAGGAACAGCTGCATCATACCCAGAAGCTCGATTCCATCGGCCAGCTGGCCGGCGGGGTGGCCCACGAATTCAACAATGTCCTTGCCGGCATACTGGGCTATGCCGGTATCCTTGAAATGCGTCTTGGGCCTGATTCCCCCCATCTTGCCACTGTGCAGCGCATTATCAATGCTTCCCAGAAGGCAGCTTCGCTGACGCACGGCCTGCTGACCTTCAGCCGCAAACAGATCATGACAACCGAGCCGGTTCATCTCAACAATCTGATCTTTGACATGAAAGAGATGCTCTGTCGTCTTGCGGGCGAAAACATCCGTGTCGAATTTCAGTTGGTTGACAAGGACCTGGTTCTCATGGGGGATTTTGGGCAACTGCAGCAGATAGTGCTGAATCTTTACAACAATGCCCGCGACGCAATGCCGGATGGCGGCTGTTTGACAATTGCATCGACCAGGGTGCACTACGACGGCAATGAGCCTGACCCACCGGTCGGCATATCTGTCGGCAGCTACGTACTGTTGTCTGTCAGTGATACCGGCCACGGCATCAAGTCAGATGACCTGGAGCGGATCTTTGACCCGTTTTTCACGACCAAGGAGATAGGCAAGGGCACCGGACTGGGGCTTTCGATGGTCTTCGGCATCGTGCAGCAGCATAACGGCCATATCAAGGTGACAAGCAGGCCCGGTCAGGGTACAACCTTCTCGATCTGGTTTCCTGAAATCACAGTCATTCGAAGCGAAACGGTCGAGGAGCAAACCATTAATACGAGCTGCCAAATTCAGGATAGTGGAACCATCCTAATCGGTGAGGACAATGATGATGTTCGTCCGATGATTGTTGAACTTCTGCAGGGCATCGGCTACCATGTGCTCGAGGCTTGC
>Ga0209212_1002463_pt1 | contig 26187 bp, 26 predicted proteins | sample RifGroC2_FD_183996 | JGI IMG/M metagenome (GOLD analysis project Ga0209212, IMG submission 183996) | Groundwater microbial communities from Rifle, Colorado, USA - Groundwater C2 (SPAdes) (version 2) | ecosystem: Environmental > Aquatic > Deep subsurface > Groundwater | place: Rifle, Colorado... | reverse complement strand
TCTGTAACTTGTTGTAAAGTTGAGCCTTCAACCATATCAACAAATTTAACAATTCCATTAAGGTCAGAAAGAATAACTGCATTATATGGATCGTGATTATAAAGGGGAGTTCGTTTTTTAACTTTTATCCACTTCAGATGTTTGTACTTCTTGAATTTATCCTCGTCATCAATTATTTGTTCGTATTGTACAAAGTTTCGACAATTATCGATCCATCTATTCTCATTATAAAGAGCATTCGAAAAACCTATCATTGAAGCAGCAAGAATTATAAAGATCCAATTAGGCATCCATCTAAAACGTCTTTTCCTTTTGTATTTATTTTTCTTTTTTGATTTATCCATTTTCTATCCAATAGATGATTCCAAATAATATTTCCTACCTGGTGGGGAGTCCCATTGACAGAGCAGCAATGATTTTTGAGATCTGCTCTTAGGTAAGAAACATGGAAGTCATCTGCGAATAGTTGTGGGTTATATATTTTACTTAAAATCAGGTTTATAATGTCTATGCTTTTATATAATCTTGTCTGTAATAAAAAGAGCACAACTAACTTTCTATTAAATGAATCGCGAAATGCTTTTTCCCATTTTTGTTCAGTCAGGTTTGAACTTGCAACAACTTTAAAGAGATTTAAATGGAAACATTTCGAGGCTTTACTATTTGAGTTTGGTTTTGCTACCCACTCAGTTCCTTTTAAATATTTTACATTATACTTTGATAAAGATTGATCATTACTGAGACCCGATAGACTTAGGAAAATTAGAAAGAAGAAGATACAATTATTGACTATTCTCATCTGTTTTTACAACTAAATATTGGCTAACAGTCATGCAAAGGTAAAAATTATTTGAACTTTAATCCTAGCATATATGTCTCCAATTGATGTAAGTTTAATACCCCGGTTGTCAAGTGATATTCTGCTTTTTCGTTAGCATTTGGGCCATTTGTCTTCGATACGTAACTGTCTCGCTATGTGTAAATTGTCCGCGGTTACGTGTTCAAGGGCCTGAATGCTAACGGCCCGGTGGTATAGGGAGTTGCCGTCTGTGTCGGGGTTGGCATGCGTTTTTGCAAAGTCCCGGTAAGTGGGCAGGATTTATGTGTCACGATAAAGTTGTCCAGATTACTGAGTCCCGATAAATGAGCAGGGTTTGTCACGTCACGATAAAATTGTCCAGATGGCGATGCAAAAACCATGACAACGGCGCGTCGGCCAGCAGCCCTATTGACTTTGTCTCGGTAGCAGGATTAGTCACGGTATCGAAAAATTAATAAGTTGGTTTAAACTTACTCACATAGACTTATGGAGCTGATTACTAAGCAGTCCGGGCTGCTGAAGGCAATTACCTATACCATCCGTGTTAGCTACAGCTATTATTTTCATCACGAAGTTGTCATGGTAATTATTCACATATATTGTTAATAAATATATTTAGACGTATCTAAATAATACTTGTTTTATTCATTTATTTTGCAGATATTTGTCTGGTTAAATTAGATGCGTTATGGATACAATGTTATTTAGTACGTTAGTTAAAAGAAGAGATATTCTTCTTAATGAACTTAGACATATTGAGGAACTTATAAAGATCTATCAAGTACCTGAATCTAATCCTCAATCTATGGCTGATTCTAAGCCTAAAATGCAGAGGACTAAGTTTAAAAAAAGAAAGCATGATGTTAAAGGACAAGTAATTTCCATTTTAAATGGACTTGGCGAGGAATTCTATGTTATTGATCTTACTAATGCTTTACAAGCTAAAGAGCCTAGTAAAGATCATAAACATATTAGCAATAAAGCACGGAATTATATTCACATACTGAAGAAAGAAGGTGTAATTACAGGAAAACTTGTTGAAAATAATAAATATGTATATAGTGTAGTTAAAAAATAAAGGACTGCGCTTATCAGTCCTTAAGCTCCGTAGTTCAATTGGATAGAATGATTTTTCCTAAGAATCGGGTTGAAGGTTCGAATCCTTCCGGAGCAACAAATATTTCGAGTCGGTTCATTTACCGACATTAGACAGGTTAAGATTATTAAGGCGAGTCTCATTAGCTCTTAATTTTAATCTTACCGTCGGCAGAGGGGTTTCGCACGACCCCTTTGTTCATTACAAATATACTCAAGGCAAAATTATTAAACAAATAAATCCAGTAAAAAGTTGATATTGTGGACATTAATTTGCAATATTTATAAACATGTTATGAAATAGCTGCAAAAATCTATAACCTGGATTGACTAAATTGTAATGTGTCAGAGATTTATTAACCAGTTACAAACCTCGGTTAACTGTTGATCATTTGATAGATTTGCACAATTATCTAGAGTCCCTTTTTCTAGTTGCTTAAAAATTTCAGCAGCCATTGAACGTTCTATAGCAGCACCAATAAAAAACGTTTTTGGAACGTGCTTTTTCTTTTTAAAACCAGTCCTTATACGATTTAATGCTGTATGAGCAGTTTTCCAATGTTCATCTGCTCCTGCAGGATCAATACCTCCCTTTAGTTCACCTAATGCGATATATTTTTCAGGTTGGTAGATAATTGATTTTTTCCCATTTGTAAGGTCCTCAATCTTTGCATCAAAAATTGATAAATCAATATTCTTTCTGACTAGTGGTGCGTTTATGTTTAAAACCATTAACCTATGGGAATCTCCCTTATTCCAGTAGAATGCTTTGATACGTTTTTCAATTCCTGTGTCGTCTGTCGGTTTGTCTAACCATGTATTGGAGTCAGAGTCTTTCCACTTATAGTCAATCCCGGCTAAGTTGAAGACAGAGATAATTGATCTTAAGAATTTTCGCTCACCTAGGGAGCCTGCTAAATTTCGAGCCTTTCCACCAAGTGCATCTCCTTTTATTAGTAAATATCGATAAACTAATTCATCAATAAAATGTTCTCCAGACGGCTCAAGGAATTCTTTAATTAATCCTTTGATGGCAATAATCTTATCATCTTCTGTTAGGTAGACCATCGACTTGTCCGAAAGTCCTGATGCTGTAAGTAAGCCTCCTCTTAGATCGGTCTCTTTTAATAAATCTCCAGGTGTTTTAACGTTGGTAGCAAGTGCCTTTAACGCCTTGGCTTCTTCAATATATGGGACTGCTAAATAGTTTTTTTCCAGAGCCATTGATATAAATCCAGCTCTTGTTTGCTCACGAGATGTTACTAAATCACTTGCTTTTTTAATTAACATTGATTTGATTACTGTTTTTGCCATAGGTATACACATTTACGCACTTCAGTTCGACCATAATTTCCCATTTGTTGACTACTATTTCCTTTCCCTTTAGGTAGAACAAATATTTTGATGATATTATATCCAAAGTTTTGGGCAAAATCAGATAAGATTAGGTCCACTGGGATTTCCTCTCCGCCATACCGAACATTATCATTGACCATTACACAATAACCTCCACGTTTAGTTACTCGTGCCATTTCTGAAATTACAAAACACATCTCAAGAAAGTAATTTTTTACCATCCGGGGTATGTTACTGTTGTTTAGTTTTTCAATCTCATTGAGCTTACCAAGAATTGAATTTACTTCAGTCATAGCATCTGAATTGTTATATACGTTTAAGACTTTATCAAACCATTCTAAATTGCCCAAAGATTCATAGAAGAGCTTTAGAGATTCTATTTTACCCTTATTCTCAACAGTACAAGAAAGCATTGTTTGTCTTAGATTTCTCACTTGGTCATTATTGTAACCGAGGTAAACTAGTTCTAAGGCATAAGTCCTAGTGTAATCATATCTATTACAATAAGGTGGCGATGTAATTATAAAATCAATTGACTCACTCTTTTGTTTTGGGAGCTCTTCTAGACAGGTACCTTCAATAACATTTACTGGATATCTAACTTTAGGGTAGTTTTCAAACTGTTCGAATAAGGAAGATGTTTTAGTAGGGGTGAGATCGTTTACTATTTGGCTTAACTTATTTTTTACAGCTTCTTCGAATGATAGTATTTTACCTTTATCAAAAGGTTTACCAGCCAGATCTCTTTTAGAACGATAATCCCATCGAAGAAATTGTCCATCTTTTCGGGTGTAACTTATTTCCTCGAGAACTGAAAATGCAGCGAATCTAAGGATAGTTTGGATCTTGGTATCGGTTAAATCATTGCAATATGTCAAATATTTATTTATAAAAATTTCAGTTTCTACTGGAAAGGCATCTTTTGTCATGGAAATGTGAGTGAGTATTGTCTTGTACTCAACCATACTATCTAAATCTGTCCACAGTTTTTTAATAATCCTTCTGAGGTTTTCAGAGTCAATATTATTAAATGCTTCACGACTTTGCATAACAAATGCGCCTACAGGTAAAAGTTCTATACCCGAAGCTTCCCAACCCAATTCTTGTCCAGCAAACAAAGCAGTTCCGGCACCAGCAAAAGGATCAAGAATTTTACCTGGTTTTGCCGAATATTCAGAAAGGAAATATTTAACTAACGCTGAAGAAAATCCCTCTTTATATTTAAACCAGCGATATATTGGCTCTTCTTTATTTGCCTGGAAACTAACAACTTTACGACTTAAATTATATGCAATTTCTAGTTTAACAGATAATCTATCGTATAATTTCTGTCTCTCTGTGGGGAATATTTCAACTTCTGGTATCATGGTTCAAAATTAGCATTTTCTCTGTTGGAAACTTATCTTTTTCCTAGAAGCTTTCAACAATCGAATAATGAGGGAACTTTATGTCATACCTGAAGCCCCCAATGCTTGTTTCTTTATCTTAAATGTCTATTTATTTGAGACTCTTGTTAGTCCCTATAGATCAGCAGGCGTTTTCTCGTCAAGGCAAAGTTGTCCAGATGGCTGAATACCGGTAGAAGGAACGAAGTTGTCTTGTCATGATAAAACTGTCTAGGAGATATTTTAGGATTATGCAAAAGGCTGATAATATGGTTATTAGTTGTAGCTAACTTGTTTATAGAAGTAGTAAAATTACATTTTATTGACGGATTATGGTGGATAGTGTTATGTTCTTGCAATGTTGACAAAAACCCGGGTTGCCGGAACATACTTTACTGTATTTGCACTGTTAAGACTCTTCATAACCGGATTTTTGTCTCAGAGTTACTGTTTGCCGGCAACCAGATTGCCTCCCCTGACAGTCGCTCCAATGACAATACCGGCGCTCATTATTACTAAATTCTTTATAATATACTGTCCCTCCAGCGTCAGCGAGTAGGGGAATATATGAAACACTTCCTGCGGAAACAGAAATAACGGCATGAATGTACCAATCATCTGAAGAAACAACAATAGCAATGTCTCCCTTAAAAAAAGCTTAAATATCAATCCTATCCCGATCAAAACCTCCCACAGAGCCAATCCGATAATAATAATATTGTCATGGATCAATCCGAAGGTTATTACTCTTATGGTTTTTGTTGCAATATCTTCAGCTGGACTGAGTCCTTTAAAAAACTTCAGAAATCCGAACCAGAGGAAGATGATACCAATGCTAAGCCGTAAAAAAAGTAATCCTTTCGAAGCCATCCATTGAGTAGCTCCAATGTCAATCCTGTTAAATGTCTTACCTCTTAAGAGCATATTCAATTTAATTATAACCGGTATACCATCATCAATATGAAAAACCTGCACTGCGATCAATCCCGATCTCTCCGGTAAAAACAGACTGATGCTGTAAAATCACCGGCCAACACCTTACCTGCCCCCGAAGATACTCCAATTATTTTACATCCAGATCCTCTATCGGACTCCTTACCGCTATCAGATTCCTCCTGCTTACATGCGTGTAAATCTCAGTGGTCCGCGTGCTCTTGTGTCCTAACAGCTCCTGTATATACTTTATATCCAGTCCATTCTCGTGCAGATGGGTGGCGTAACTGTGCCTCAGACTGTGTACTCCTACATCTTTCCTTATCCCTGCTTTAACTAACGCCGACTTGAATACCCTGTAAACACTCTCCGATGAATACCTGCCTCCCGTCTGTCCTTCAAATAAATACTCCCTTGGCGAATAACCTGCCAGGTACTCATCAACCTTGTGCCATACCTTTTCCGATACCGGCACTATCCTGTCAACCATCCCCTTGCCTTCCCTGATATGTATAATACTCCGGTTCCGGTCTATATCCTTCAGCTTTATATTCGTTACCTCCGACCGACGCAAACCACATGAATATATTATCCATAACAACAGCTTATGCTTGATGTTACCCGATGAATTCAGGATCCTGACAACCTCCTCCTTCGAAAATGTCTTTGGAAGCGACCTGGTCCTCCGTGGACGTCCCGGTACCTCAATATTCAGAGCATTTTCTCCCATCATAGAATAGTAGGTCTTTATTGCCGATATCATCTGATTCTGATATGATGCCGAATAACCGAGCTTGATTATGAATTCATATATAAAGCGCGACATCTCACTATTTGAAATCTCCATCGGATCTTTGTCACTGAAATACCTGAAGAAGAAATCCATCATCGACAGATATGCCTCCCTGGTACGTGTACTGTACCTGTTCTCATCAAGATACATCGTCAGACTGTCCAATCCGTCCAGGGCTTTCCTTCCTGGTGTGCGATCCCTTACATCATCTCCGATCCTCTTCCTCTCAAGCCTGAGAGCTTCATCAACTATCTCCTTCTTCACATCAACCTCAACACCCTGCCTGCTGAAATAGTCAGCAAGCGAATCGCAGGTAAGCTTCGACCATGGCAGCGACCATTCCCTGCTTGCTCCGTTATATCTGCTTCCCCGGTAACTCCTTAATTCATCAACCCATTCAGTGGAGTAGGGTATAGGCAGCCTTATAATCAGATACCCGCTGCTTTCATTTATCCTGAATTCAACAGATCTTAATACTTTCCTGACAGCAACCGGGTAATCTTCGGTGGCTGATATTTCATTGGAAATAACTTTTTCATTTTGTATTTTCTCTTTACTGCTTTGATCAGTAAGCTGTTCAATATCAATGTTGGCTATCTCCCTGAAGGTTTTTAAAATGATCTTTAGATTCTCTTCAGTATCATTTGTATAAAAACATTTGTTGGTATTACTGTATTGAATACCCTGTATCGATTTGACCATTCTCTTCAGCTCTTCATCGTAACCGAAATAAATGGCAATACGTAATGCATCGCGGTGAAAGATCCGCTTAAGAGTAATCTTTTTTTTCATGTCAGCAACGAGACTTGCTGTAAAGATAAAAGATAAAAATCACAAGACCAAAGACAAAAGACAAAAGACAAAAGAAACAAGACCCAAGATTTAAGAAACAAAGCCGTGAGGAAGTATTTCTATTTGTGGTTAGTTTATCTGCATTTCTGAACAATTGAACCCAAAATACTTTTAAGTTCAAATTCAAATAGCCTGTCGGCTAAATCATTTTTCTTTGTTTCCATATTTATTCCACTTTTAAATTGTTTAGCACTCTTAATATTCCTTTGTTCTTTCTCTTGTATCTTTTGTCTTTTGTCTTGGGTCTTTTGCCCTGAGCCTTGCGCCTTGCGCCTTGTGCCCTTCGCCCTCCTACAGCACCGCCCCGTCAGTCACAAAGAAATAAGCAACCAACAAAGGATGCAAGACCTTATTCAGTGCATTGCTCAGACCACTTATGCCACCCCGGATGCATTGCTTACCAAATTTAATAAATTATAATGTAAATGTCAATACTGAAAATGTAAAAGGAGGAAGGCGAAAAGAAAAAGACCAAAGTCCTCACTCCTCATCTCTCGCCGCATCTTCATGCATGCTTCTGAAACTTGTCAGTGTGCTGATGCTTTTCGCAGGAAGATCAAGTACTATGACTTTTCCATCTCTGAGATCGATCTCCTTTAATGGATCCATCCTGAAGCCAGGATTTGTAACTTCCTCTTTTGTAGCACGATACAGGTATAACTTCTGATCATCAACGCCTGTCATCCTGATTTTCACAACCAGTGAGGTATCACTTTTGTTAAGAATATATGTTGTAATCTTCCCGCCATCGCTCTTAAGAGTTTGTGAGAGGATGGCCTTATTTGCAATTGTATCTGTGTGTACAACAGAGGAGTGCTTTGCCATGAACCGGGTAATTATCCCATAACCGTAGAAGGCCTCCGGTTCAACCTCAATTTTATCATAGTACTTTTTATTTTCAATATCCCACGTTCGTATTAATTGAAACTGCCCGTCGAGATCGCCCCTGTTGGTAAAACTCCACCTGTTAAAAGCGCTCACCCCTGCGTTCAGACCTCTGAGCACAGATTCGGCATTCGAGAGGGCTGTGGCAAACGACTTTGGTCCGGGATTGCTGTCCTTCCAACCCAGCCTCATGTCGCCTATCTCTGAAAGAAACAACGGTTTGTTATGTTTCCGTGCCCACTCTGCCCAGTCCTCAACTATCTTCTGCTTCTTTTCGTCAATTCCCTGGTAGGAGTGGATATCGTATGCTCCTATAAATTCATCAAAATCGATTTTAGCTTCATCGAATACCGGAAGGTCAGTCCAGTCGGGTCCTGATATTGGTAGCGTCAGATTCCTCTTATCGAGCGCTTTTCTCACCTCTTTCCAGGCAGGAGTAACAGGAGGATTTGTTTCGCCCATGCTCCACCACGATCCCCAGCTGCCACCCGGAGGCTCATTGGTTATGCATACCCATTTTATACAGTTGTATTTTTTTGTTACTGTAAGATGTTCCACAAGAGTTGCTATTCCTTCGGCAAAATCCTCAAGCGACTTTGGTGCACTAAGCAGAGGCTGAACACCCGGGTATGAGTTCCACTTTACATTGTGCCACATCTGTTGCAGGAATACATCAGCGTTATTGGCTTCGGCCCAATCCAGAATTTTATAAAGAGCCAGCATCTCTTCATTATCCCAGTCGAATTTATTTCTTTCGGGTTCATACATACGGGCGCTGAGCTCAACCCTTACGAATGAGAATCCCAGCCAACCTGCATGCTTAAAGATCTGTTGCCATGCTTCAGTGTTTGTTACCGGAGGATTTCCTCCCCAGGCGCTTCCGCGGGAATTTTTGTATCGCAAAGCCCATTTATATTCAGGAGCCTCATCAATCGTATCTTCGCTGATAGCATGCCATGATGCCCCTATACCTCCTGCCATTTTATACCTTACCTGGTCAGCATTAATGTTAATGTCAGCCTTGTCGCTGCTGCATGAACTGCATAGCACAAACAAAAAACCCGCCAATACAAGATTTCTCATATCAGGAAATTTAGGTGAATTAAAAAAACAACAGAAAGATAGAAAATTCTCCGGTTATAATTCAATTACCTGCCAACAAGCTTTTTTTCCATGAAAGTGTTATCCTGCAGCAGGACCTTTATTGTGTATATTCCTGAGGTTGGAACATTTGTTTCAACTTTGGTATCAAGATAGACTACCCCGTCGGCACATGCAATTCCTTCGTACCGGTAAGTTCCACGTACCTCTACCGTTATATCCTTTTGTTCCGTAACAAAACAATATACTTTCTCGAGTGAGTAGCAGGAGCTTGGTCCGACGATGCCATAAAGCCTTATCTCAAAAACAGTTTTTGGAGTAACAGTATCAGGCGCCATAATGCTGTCGACCTGTATTAAATAGGGCTCAACAGTTTTAGTATCAAGACTGCATGAACCAAAAAATACCATCGATATTATTACAGCTGTCAGTCCGGCAATAGTTTTCTTCAGATGCATTTTATATGTATTTGACTGCAATATTACAAAAATCAGGCCAGATCACTATCATCTTAAATGCAGTTACCTGATTATGAAAGTTTCACTATCCCCGGCATTTAATGATCTTACTTTCTTTCCTGATACTGATCCTGCTCCTTCTATTGTCATTTTTATTATCTCTGATCTGCCATTCAGAACGGTGATAAGAACAGATCTTTTTGCTCCGGCTTCTCCGGCTGATATATCGGCTGTTCCGTATGCATATCCGTCTGACCAGAAGTATCTGCCTGTTTTATCTCCAAATTTCATCTCCTTTGTAACAGCTGAATAATGGAAACCTGTCAATGCCAAAGCAGACGACCAGCTTGCCATAGCCCTTCCATAATGATGGCCACATTCAGCTTCGTCGAATGGACTTCTCTTACGCCCGTCATACCTGTCGCGTATATTGGCAATACATTTCAATCCTTCGTCAGTCTGGCCTTCATAAAGCATACCGATGGCAGCAGTATATTCGAAACCTGTCATTACTTCGGTGAAGTACGGGAATGGATTGACCGGTCGTGATTTTGGATAGGAGGCCATTAGCAAGGCTGCTTCATTGCCGAGGGCATAACTCCTGAAACAATTGAAATGATCTGAGAGGTCGCTCTTGTAATTGTACTTCATAATGCTCTCCAGGGTTTTTGCAACATTCTCTTTTTTGAGAAGATAACCCAGTCCGCAGACATGTGCAAGATACTGGCCAACAAGCTGGTCCACCAGGCAGCCTTCACCCAGCTGGTAATCGGGATTTCCATAATCAGCTGACCCCATTCCCACAAGCTGTTCTTCCGGTATATCTTCCTTCTCCGGGATAATTATTTTATGGATGTAATACTCTCCGTTGAACAGATTTTCATCGGTCCGCAAATGCTGAATTTAACCGCTTCCTTTGAGTGATTGGTCAGCTCATAGTCAATTACTGCCACAGGTATACTGCTGTTGTCAATATCGCCGGGGATCATCGGATTAAATGCTTTCATCCTGACACTTACAGGGATCTGAGGAGTTCTGAGGTTTACCTGTCCGAAAGGATAAGCAGCATCGAATGTGGCTTCACTGAACCTTGGCAGTCCATGATTTGTGGCTATAGCGCCGGATGCTCCCTCATACTCGTAAAATGGGAGGGCTCCTTCAATTAGCCGGAGATCTTTTTTGCCATTTGCTTCTGTATAAAGGGTGAAGAATGGTGAATTGTTTCTTCCCGGTCCCGGGTTATATCCTTTTGCCGGCCTTCCCATAATCTCCCAGTCCTGGAGGTTTCCCCTTCCCCCGAGAGAGACAGTACCTGTTCCGATTCCACCTACAGGCATAGCAATTTTGTAGATGCGTTCACGGTCATATTTTTTCAGTACAGGCCAGTCGGTTGAATAACATGAATGAGAAATAAGAGATAAGAGCAGGATTAAAAAGGTCAGCCGGGTAGTCATGTTTTTAATTTTCTTTAATGAAGTAAAGTTTATTGTCTTCTACTTTATAATATAATGGGGCTATTATAACTTTCGGATAACGAAGCCGGAGACGTTTAGTTTCGCTCAGTATGAAGTCAGTTTCATTGCCAATTTCGAACATCGGAGCAAAGTGCATGAAATGTTCTTCAGCCCGCTCTTTTTCCCATCCGGCAGTATTTACGAGACCTCTTATAAACTCAGCCTCTCTTGAGATAAGGTTTACCATGCCGCAGTTGTTGTGACCGATAAGTACTATGTGGCTCACACTTCCAACCGCTATTGCGTATGACACTTTGAATTCACTGTATCGAAGATTGGCTCCACCTGACCGGATGATGAAGGCAAAATTATCCGGGATATGTAGATGCTTTCGGTTGTCCATGCACATACCTACAAGAAGTTCAGCTTTATCATAGGTTTCATAGGGCCGGTTCAGGTTATGGTACTCAAGGAGAAGTCCGATTGGAGTTCCTGTGTACATAGGAAGAATATCACTGATTGAATTGACCGGAAGGAATTTATTCATAACATTCAGGTATTAATTATGAGACCACATGAAATCTCCATTAAGATCGTGAATATAGGCCCCTTCACAATGTACCTACTCCAATAAAGCCTGTTCTCACTTTGTTGAGTTTGGGAGCAGAATAACCCGACATGTTAAATGTTTGGCTATGTGTCTGTTGTGAAAGATCATTTAAGAAAGAGGAGCTTGCCAGGCCCAGACCTGCCAGGCCTGAGATCCTGAAAAAATCCCTGCGGTTCTTTTTCATCGATTTTTATAATTTACCCGAATAATTTTTTACTTATCAGGACCTTGTCAATCCTTTTACCATCAATGTCAACTATCTCAATTATGAAATCATTGAATGTAAACTTGTCTCCTACCTGCGGACTTTTATCTATTTTACTCAATACAAATCCTGCAACTGATGTATAGTCAACATTTTCAAGATCAGTAAGATAGTTATCGAAGATCCCGTCGAGTATTTCAACGGGAGCATCACCGCTAACCAGGTAGGATTTATCATCACGGACAAATATGTCGGGTTCATATTTTTCTCCCTCCTCAGGGATGTCGCCAATAAGGTTTTCGAGTATGTCGTGGAGAGTTATTATCCCTTCAATGCTGCCATACTCGTTCACCACAATGCAGAAATGCAACTGCTTTTCCCTGAAAAGATTCAGAACTTTATAAGCTTCTGCAGTTTCAGGGACTATAAGCGGCTGTGTAAGAAGATCAGAGATCACAAATTCATCGGAAAAGTGATCGGCAGCAAGGAAGTCTTTCAGACTAAGGACGCCAATAAAATTGTCAAGGTTTTCCATGCAGCATACCAGCCGGCTGTGCTTTGATCTGCGGATGCTTTCCTTAATAACTTCAGGAGGAAGATTTATGTCTATCCATTCAACCTCCATTCTGTGAGTCATTATATGTCTGGCTTGTTTATCAGAGAAGTAGAAGACTTTCTCATGAATCAGGTTCTGCTCTTTTTCTATCACACCCTCATGCGAAGCAATCTTGAGCATATGTCTCAGCTCGGCTTCTGTTGTATGTTCATGGGGTTTCCTGATACCTATTATATTATTTATCAGTGTGGTTGAAAAAGAGAGGAATTTCACCACAGGATAAAAAACCAGGCTGAAATAGTATATAACGGGAGCTATTCTGACTGCAATCTTTTCAGGATTGCTTAAAGCCAGGGTCTTTGGCACCAGCTCACCAAAAAGTATCGAGAAGTAAGTAATTATCAGAACAGTAACCGTAAGGGCTATTTCGTCAGCTGAATTCCTTAATAAATCGAAACGTTCGAAGAATGGTGCAAAGTCGTCTGCTATGTTTATACCTCCATAAACACCTGTTATTATCCCGATAAGAGTTATCCCTACCTGGATGGCAGAGAGAAAACTCTCCGAGTCATTCATTAAAAGCAAAGCTGATTCAGATCCTCTGCGGCCTTCTTTTCTAAGCTGTTCAAGTCTTGATCGTTTACTTGAAACAAGAGCGATTTCGGATAGTGCAAAGAATCCGTTCAGAACTATAAGAATGCTGATAACTAATATCTCCATATATGTAATTATAGTTATTTTTACAAAAATACTTAAATATGACAGCACTAAGCAAAGTCGGGAATAAAAGGATGAAAGATTCTTTTCTTTTGTTAAGTATGTTTTTGCTTTTCATCACAGCCTGCAACACCACACCGCGAACAAAAGGGCAGGAGTCACTTAAGGGAGTATCTGCTCCTCCTGCTGCAGCAGATGTTAAAAAAAAGTCAGATGAACCGGCTATCGGTTCAGTTGTATCAGCTGATTCCCTCCAGGTTTTGCTTAAGGGAAAATGGCTGAGATCTGATGGTACCTATACTATTGAGATTTTTTCAGTGAAGGAAAATGGCAAAATGGATGCTGGATATTTCAATCCCGGTCCGATAAATGTAGGCAGTTCTGTATGGAGCGTCAATGAAGGCAATATCCTTGTTGAGATTGTACTCAGGGATGCCAATTATCCGGGATCAAAGTACAATCTGATATATGACCGCCGGAATGATCTCCTTTCAGGCAATTATTTTCAGGCAGTGCAGGGAATCAATTATGATGTAATATTCACCAGGAATAAATAACCCGCCTGCTTCAGGAGTCCGGGAATTCGTTTTCAGGTGAGAGGTACTTATATAAAACACCTGCCAGCGAAGCACCTATTATGGGAGCGATCCAGAAAAGCCAGAGCTGACCCAAAGCCCAGCCTCCTGCAAAGATAGCCTGGCTTGTGCTTCTTGCAGGATTTACGGAGGTACTGGTAACAGGGATGCTGATAAGATGTATCAGCATCAATCCGAGTCCGATAGCCAGTCCGGCAAAACCCTTAGGAGCTTTTGAGTGAGTTGAGCCAAGGATGATCATCAGGAACATAAACGTCATGACAATCTCAGTTACAAGTGCAGCAGTCATTCCGTAGCCTCCGGGTGAATGCTCTCCATAGCCGTTTGCAGCGAAGCCTCCTGTCTCAAAACCCGGTTTCCCGCTGGCAATAAGGAATAGGATTGATGCACCTGCAATACCACCAAGTACCTGTGCTATAATGTATGGACCGACATCTTTCCCTTCAAATCGACCTCCTATCCATAATCCGACAGAAACGGCAGGATTAAGATGACATCCTGAAATATGGCCGATAGCATAAGCCATAGTTACTACTGTGAGCCCGAATGCGAGAGCAACTCCTGCAAATCCGATACCCAGTTCAGGATAAGCAGCTGCCAGTACAGCGCTTCCGCAGCCGCCGAGAACCAGCCAGCATGTACCAATAAATTCTGCAACAAGTTTTTTCATTTTTTTCTGTTTAATTGGTTAAGATTAATCATCTGTTAAAAGAGACCCCGGTTTTTTAAATCCTGATTTACCTGATAAAGGCTCATTGAATCAAAATTATGAATATTTTTTTCTCAGGGTAACCCATGATGCACCTTGATATTTTCAAAGTTTGCAGGAATATCTAAATTTGTGTCAAAGCAATAAACAGGCATAATGAAAAAGTTTAAAAGATTTGAAGGTCTTGTTGCGGCACCATTCACAGCAATGGATAAAGGCGGCAATGTTAATACTGAACTGGTACCTGAATATTACAACTTCCTGAAAAAGAACGGGGTGGTTGGGGCATTTATCAACGGATCTACAGGCGAAGGGGTCTCACTCACTCAGAAGGAGAAACAACTGCATGTTGAAAAATGGGCCGATTGTTTCAAAAAAGACGGAAGTGTCTGTGTAATTAACCTTGTGGGAGGGACATCATACAAAGAGTGTATTGACAATGCAGTAATCTCGTTTGAAGCCGGTATCTCTGCTATTGCTGTCCTGGCGCCATACTATTTCAAACCGGCAGGTGAAGATTACCTGGCAGAATTTGTCGCCATGGTAGGAGAGTCGGTTCCTAAAATGGCGATCTATTTTTATCATATACCTGTTCTCACAGGTGTTAATTTCCCAATGATAAACTTCCTGAAGAAAATATCAGGAATGCTTCCGAACTTTGTCGGGATAAAATATACGCATGAGGATTTCATGGATTTCCTCTCATGCCTGAATTATGATAAGGGGGCATATGAGATGCTCTGGGGACGTGATGAGAACCTTCTTGCAGCGCTGGCCCTTGGTGCAAGAGGTGCAGTGGGGAGTACATATAATTATGCAGCTCCTCTCTATAGTAAGTTGATCAAAGCTTACGATGAGGACAACATGGCTGAAGCCAGAAGGCTTCAGCAGCTTTCGATCAATATGATAACACTGCTAGGCAAATACGGAGGAATGGGAACAGGGAAAGCATTCATGAAATATATCGGTTTGGATTGCGGCGAGTTCCGTCTGCCGGTAAAAAATGTGGACCAGAAAACCTATTCTTTATTCGTTGAAGAGGTCAGAGCTCTTGATATCGACTATCTGTTCTCTGTAAAATGAAGCTGAAAGAAAAATCCTGGTATCCCTGGCTGGTGGTTGCCCTTCTTTGGGGGGTTGCCCTTCTGAACTACCTGGACAGGCAGATGCTTTCCACAATGAAGGCGGCAATAATGGGAGATATCAGTGAGCTGAATACTGCGGAAAATTTCGGAAGGCTGATGGCTGTTTTTCTCTGGATCTATGGACTGATGTCTCCGATGGCAGGATTGATTGCTGACCGCATCAGCCGCAAATGGCTGATAATCGGAAGTCTTGGAGTCTGGTCGGCAGTGACGATGACGATGGGTTTTGCTACTTCTTTTAATCAACTTTATATATTGCGCGCTATAATGGGAGTAAGCGAAGCGCTTTATATTCCTGCAGGACTTGCGCTTATAGCAGATTATCATCGCGGAAATACCAGGTCGCTTGCAATCGGGATTCATATGACAGGGTTGTATACAGGACAGGCTCTCGGTGGATTCGGAGCAACGGTGGCACACAACTGGTCATGGCAGACGGCCTTTCAGAGCTTCGGGCTAACAGGAGTGATTTATTCAATTGTCCTGATCCTGTTATTGTATGAGAAAAGAACTGTTCCCAGCGCTTCACAGGAAAGTGATGATTCATCAGGCGGATTCAGGTCGGTAACTCATAGCCTCTCGGTGCTGTTGGGTTCGATGAGTTTCTGGGTCATCCTCTTTTATTTTGCCACCCCCAGTTTTCCGGGCTGGGGAATTAAAAACTGGCTGCCCACATTATTCTCAGAAAACCTGAGAATTGATATGTCAGTGGCTGGTCCTTTAAGTACAATAACAATTGCTGTTTCATCATTTATCGGAGTTCTCTTCGGAGGCCTGACGGCTGACCGGTGGATAACAAAAAACATTAAAGGCAGGATCTATACCGGTGCAATAGGCCTGACACTGACAATACCTGCACTCATATTAATCGGATTTGGTGAAGGTTTGTTCAGTATAATTGGTGGTGGTATTTTATTTGGAATAGGTTTTGGGATGTTTGATGCCAACAATATGCCGGTACTATGCCAGTTTGTATCGCCAGGTCATCGCGCAGCAGGGTATGGGCTTATGAATATGACAGGAGTTTTTGCCGGAGCACTTGTCACCAACTGGCTGGGTAAATCGACCGATACAGGCAGCCTGGGACCTGATCTTGCTCTTCTTGCAATACCGGTAGCTCTGGCTGTGTTTCTTCAGCTTGCAACAATTAAACCGGTTACGGCAGACAAATTACAGGATTGAATTATTTCTGTTTTTAGTAACTGTCCTTAGGCTCGCTTCCCATTTTAAGTTTCAAGCTACCGCCTTTTACGACCTCCCGGAAAGGAACAAAAGTTCTGTTCAGATCGCTATCATTCAGTAACATCGATTGAATATAAACATTCTCGGGGCTGTTGTTTTCTGCCTCTATCACAAACACTTTTCCCTGATAATATTTGTTGTTCAGACTGATCGATATCTTATCAAAAAGAGGGCTGCCAATGCCAAATGCCGGCACCTGATCTGTTAATCCCTTAACATCAAAAAGCCCCATTCCTGCCATTACTATCCATGCACCCAGCTGACCCTGATCCTCATCCTGTCCAAAACCGTACCCATGGATCCCTTCCGTTCCATAGAAATCCTTACATATGGCCCTGACCCACTTCTGTGTTTTTGAAGGCATTCCGGAGTGGTTGAAGAGGAATGATGTATGGAGGCATGGCTGATTGCCATGGTTATAGGGTTTGGTTATACCTGCAAAGGCATGGATCTCAGTACCGCCGCCAAACAGATCTTTCTGCGATATCAGGAAAATGCTGTCGAGCCTGGTATTGAATTCATCCCTTCCCACGAGGTGTATGAATATTCAAGGGTATGTGAACAGGCAAATCTCCATAGTTCATCCGATCCTTCTCCTTTTTCCATGTATGGGACATAGCCGTATTTTACAAACTTTTCCACATCCATCTTACCTGCTCCGAAAACACGTCCCTCTGATGTTATCTCATTTTTCAGGGATGCTTCATAGCCTTTCTGAATATCGAAATCCCTGATGCCGCACATATATGCAGCAACAATTGCCAGTGGAACCTGGTTGGTCCCTACACCCGATACATATTTGCTGTTGGCAATACCATCGCCAAGCCAGCCGGCATCGTTGTAAACGGTCAGATGGGTATTAATGAAACCGGTAAGGTATTCAGGGTATACCAGGGCCCAGAGCTGTATCAGGTTCCACTGCCCTCCCCATATACCATCAGTATTATAGAACTTAAATTGAGGCTTGTTGTCCGCTCCCGGGGGTATCTGTCCTACAGTGCCATCATTCTTTGGATAAGCGCCGTTTATATCACTTGCCAGGCCGCGTCCCTTCAGTGCATGATAAAGACCAGCACCCTGACCGGTTGCTTCATTCTTTCCCGATTCGGATACCGTTTTATTGAAGATCCCGTAAGATTCCGGTTTCCTGTCGATGTCAGCCGAGAAGTACATTTTTACACTTGCCCCTGTCTGATATTTTTTTACATATTCAGGATAAGTCTCAACGAATCCTTCAATCCGGCCATCTGGCATATATGTAACCCTTGCATCTTTCACTTCACCGCTTTCACCCTGCTTATTTCCGATATCGAAAAGGATGTGTGATTTTTCTCCGGCAGGGAATGTGTAGCGGTGAAAACTTACTCTGTCTGTTGAAGTTACCTCAGCTTTAATATTATAATCCTTTAGAATTACCGAATAGTATCCGGGCTTTAATACTTCATCCTTTTTATCAAATGAAGAGCGGTATCCTTCCCCGTTTGAATCAGGCTTGCCGGGAATAGTTTTCAGTTCTCCGGTTGTTGGCATGAATACCACGCCTCCAACCTGGAACTCATGGAAATTTGGGAATCCTTCAATGGATGTATGCCTGAAATCATATCCGACAGCTTCCCATCCGGTCAGGTTTCCAAGATGCCCGTCTGTTGATGGACCGGGTTTTGCCATTCCGAACGGATTCGATCCGGGAGCAACATGAAACCACCTGCAGTGTGCCGTTCCGATCATAGGGTCGACATATTGTGTAAGGTCTTCAGATTCCGGAACCGAAGCAGTCTTGCATGAAAAGGTTATGATGAGTAATATAAGTATGATCAGTATAAATGTAAATTTCTTCATAGAGCAGAGTTTAGAATTATTATTTGCCAAATTTAGGAGAAAAGCAGAGATGTTCAAAAATAAGGGACACGCCATGAAAATTATAGAACGGAAATAGGGTCATTTCCTGTAGGGACACGCCATGGCGTGTCCCTACTTATACCCTTGTCTAAATTGTAGGTTCATGCCATGGCATGAACCTACTTTCTAGTTGTCCGGTACATATCATACCAGAATAATGATACTTCCGCATATGAATAATTCTGTGTTTTGAAAAGTTTAGTGTTGAAGTATTTCTTGTCAGCCATACCATCTATTTCCTCTTTACTCTTGTTTATTCCGAAATTGTAAGCAGTAGCCAGAAATTTAACTCTGTCACGTTCGTTCATCCTGCCGGTCCTGAATTTTCTGTCAGCTATTTTGATGAAAGCGACCAGATATACGAATTCACTTTTAGGATCTTCAAGGTCGGTAACGATTGATTTTCTGTAATCCGAAATGTTGTCAAAGTCATCTGGCTGCTTAAAAATTATATCTGACCGGCGTTCGGTAACAGCAGGCGCCTCACGGCGGATTATCTCCGCAAATGATGGTTTCATCTGGAACTGGCCGATTGAGAAATTGGCATATGTTTCCCCAAGATTAATATAAAGTGCTTTTAAAAGGGTTATTTCCATCTTATCGCGCAAGGCAGAATACCTGACAAGTTCAGGGAATATTACAGCTATGGCCAGATCATATGGAATATTGCTTTTTTCAAGAATGGGTTTCATCCAGCTCCTGTTCTCCTTTTCATATGAGAGTGCCTTGTCCCAGTCTGATCCAAAAACCTCAGAATAGGCCACTGATTGCGTCAAGGCAAATACCGGGAGTATGGAAAAAAGAAAAAAGAGAGATAAGAATCTCACTGTCAGAACGGAATCTTACACTTCATTATCGAATTCTTTTTTGGCGAATAATACATGTAAGCAAGGTAGATTTTACCGTCAACTTTCATGAGCAGAGGATTGAAGAGTTCGGGGAGTGTAGTTTTATCGCTTAAGCTGAGTGTTCCGTAACTGTACCATGCAGTTCGGGTATTGTCGGAACTGATGAAAAAATCTGCACCTGCCTGCTCACTGGTAACTGTATGGATTGTTTTACCATTCAGGTCCTGTATTTTGTCCATAGAAGTTACAAGTATATCATCATACTTCATGTTGTTGTTCAGATTTGCGCCATAATTCGGATCTAAAGTGGCTCCCGGAATGTTGGTAATCAGTTTGGCAAGCATGCTGTTTGGTCCGCCACCCTGCATCATTTTCTGCTGCATTTCCGCTGCATATTTCATTGCCAGATCTATTCTCTCCTGATCTGTTTTTGCCTCTTTCATGGCCTTATCCATAGCGTCGCCCTGGTCAGCAGTGACAACAATGTTTTCAACTACAACTGCAGCAAACTTATCTTTTGATTTAGTGACTTTAATATTATTTATCCGGGCATAAGGACCATAGCTTTTTCCAGCGAAGGTTATCAGAAATTTATCTCCCGATTTTGTTATGTACGGGTTGCCCTCCCAGGAATTTTTTTTAGTATCGGTATCAGTATCAGAATCGGAATCAGTGTAGGTATTATGGCTCATAACACTCTCAAACCCTTTTAACCTTTTATCTCCTGGCTTAAATGGTCCTGCAGTTACGCCATTCTCTACTATATAATAATTATCAGCGTGCAGGTCTTTGGCAAGGATTCTTCCATCGTCTGAAATACTTATTGTTAACTCAGTATAATCGAGCTGGAGTTTTCCTCCCATATCCATTACGAGTTCTGCATCAGCGCACGCTGAAGCAGGTTCCGGCTGGTTGGATTTATTATTGGATCTGCCGAGAAGCTCGTCAGTCATTGATTTCGAGACCTTCTTTAACAGACCCTGCGAAGTGGCTGAGGATGAAAATATAAAACTGATTATCAGAATAAAATATAATGCTCTTTTCATATCCTTTGTTTTAATTTAATCTCAAAGATAGTTATAACTTTTATGATCTGTAATGACAGATATGCCCCATAATATTATTTTATAGTAAGAATATTTTTCTCGAATGCCGGTGAGATATAGGTCGGATCAAAATCCGGATTCCTTGTTATTTCACCGGTAAGATGATTGATGTAACCTTTTATGAACTGGTGTGGCAGGATAAAAACAGGTTCCGCATTCTCATTCCGTAAAGGCAGCTCTTCTGTTAAAACATTTTCAAAGGAGATATTTTTAAGGCCTGCTTTTTTGATTTCACCGGAAAACTTCCTGACAGTATCATTTGCTATTGAGATTATTACAAGATAATGTCCGTAATACTTCTGGCTGTTATGCTTAATTATCATATCCAGTTTGTCCCTGGTAACCGGTAATGCGGTCTTGTAAAAAGAGTTGACAAACCTGAAACCGACCTTAAGGATATTTCTGGCATCTGCCTCATCGCGGGTATAATGCATATAAATTTTCTGCTTATCTTCATTTTCAAGAATGAAATCAGTTGTGCTTTCCTCCATGAATTTATCATGGTTTGCACGCTGATAAAGTCCGGCTTTATTTATCTCCTTCAGGAATTCCATCATTTCATCAAGGCTTCTGGTCTTTTCCAGACCAGCCAGTTTCTTCACGGTTGTTTCAATAAAAATATTCTTTTTCGACAATTGTAAATGCAGAAAAATAATGTAAACAAGCAAACCTGCAATAATAAAAGCTTCCAGAATCTGCAAAACCATTTTATCGGAATTTAGGTTATTGTTTTTTATAAAGTTATAACACAATTACTTTACCTCAAAGAAAAGAATCAGGAATTTTTATCAAAAGTAAATCAATATTCTTTAGTAAGATATGTACATCATCTGACCACCACTTCCGGAATTACCAAAACGTGGATTAACTACATTGTTGTATATCGAACCGAATGTATATGAAAATCCAAAATTAGTCCAGTAACTGAATTGTGTTGCAATCTCTTTCCTCCTGAGCAGTACCTCTTCTGTGGTTGCGCCTCCTTTAACAAGTCCCAGCTGATCGTGGATCAGCGATGCTCCTCCTCCCAGGTTCAGCGATAATCCTTTGGCTATTCTCAATTCAAATCGTCCGAATACAGAAAGATTGTTTAAACTCCAGTCATGCAGATAATTGCTGTACTCAGCACTTATGTCGATCGTTCCCCATTTCTGCACAACCTCATAAGCTGCCAGAATTGAATGTTGAAGATGTGCTTCGCTCGTTTTATCATAGATTGTTGTATCAATATATACAGCAGCATTATAACCTATTGAATATAAAAGCCTGAGCTGCCTGCGAGTAGCTTCGGAATATGGGAATAGATCATATTCAATTCCAGGCATTACAATAACTGAATTTTTCAGATTTCTGTAACTGCCGGCCCCAAGATTTATAGTGCCTCCGACTGACCAGTGGTCGGAAATGCTTTTTACTATCAGACTGCTGAATGATCGTGAAGTATTTTCGCTGGAAATAATCTCTTCATCTATGTCGAATTTCTCAATACTGTACCCATATCTTGCTCTTAAGCTGATTTTCCAGGCCTCAGTCACCCTGGATGCAGAAACATTACCATTCAGATAAGTTGTTTCATATGATTGTTCTTTATTGAGGTATCCGTTAATTGAAGCCCTGAATACCCAGCTGTTCCATCTGTCAGTTGAAACCTTTTCGGACATCGGCTGTGTATATGTTATTTTCAGGTGTTTTGCCAGAGGGGTTCTGGCTACAAAACGAATCAATCCCAGTTGTAGTGTATTCACCTGCTTGATCCTTGTTTCATCGTCGGTTTCATCCGGTGGTGAGGTGAAAGAAAGAGTATCAGCCATTCCTTTGTATTGGTTCTGTCCGACAAAAAAATAGGTATATTCACGTCCTCCGGAACCGGTATGCTGTACAGTTGAAATAATATATACTCCGGCGTCTTTGATATCCCTCACATAGTTTATATATGGAATTTCCTTCCGGATGTAATCTGTGTTTTCCATATAAACATTGAGGGCATCTTTCCGAAGGGTATCGGTTAAAATGCTGTTTAATTGCGAATGAGCCTCAATAAAAAAGGCTGTTGAAAGCAGAATTATCATGATACTTTTCATGGCAGGCAATGTGATATTATATCAGAAGCCCGAAGGTATAAAACGAATCGGTTACTGTCAAATGAAAAATTCTGTTTAACAAATAATTATCAAAAAAAAGAAATCCGGCACCAAACAAGGAAGCCGGATCTCATGGAAGATATTAAGGAATGAAAAAACAGGAATTACTTTTGTTTTGAAGAGTATTGACCGGCAGGCATTAACCCGTCATCTGTGATCTTCCAGAAACTGTAACCTTCCTTGTGTTCCAGCGGATAATCATTATCCCCTTTATCAAAATTACGGTTCATGTCTAAAAGTCTTTCAAGCGATGAATCAATTCTAAGAATTGTGCCTTCAGGCAGATTGATTGTTATTTCAATATTATCAACCGACCATCTGCGACCCGCGGGAATTGTAAAATAGTCATCAAAGAATATTGTATCACCACTTATATTATAGTTATAGATCAGCTCCTTTGTATTGTTAAATGCTTTGATTTCATTGCTGCCATATGACTCCATTTTAACGGAAATGCCTGAAGGTTCTTCAGAGGTATTCTCAATTTCGAGTTCAGGCGAAATATAGAGTTCCATCTTTTCATTATTTATGAGGACAGAATAATCTTCAGTATTAAAAGGCAGTGTATTTTCGGTTATAAGATCCGACACCCTGTTTGCCGCAAGAATATGGATTGTGTCTGATGGATTATTGAGGGGGATCTTTGATGTGGATCTCGATTTTTCGGCAAAGCTTACTTCTTCACTGAACAGAAGTATTACCAGCGCAGTAAGAGAGAGGGTCCATACAACAATAAGTATAAGGCTTATTGCTCCGTCATTTGCCCTGAACCAGAATATCATCTTAACACCCCAGTAAATAAGTGCGAGCAGGGGCAGAATCAAAACCAGTGAACCCAGGATGATAATCCATGGAAAAACAGCAGGGGAAACCAGATAGTTAATAAACTCAGGGAGATATACAATATTGAAGTCCAACGCATTTGTTGAGAAAGCTCCCGGCATTTTGAAAACGAAGATCAGAACAAATGTCAGCAGGAAGATGAATCCTGTAAGCAGTAGAAAAGCGCCAACAAATACAAGGAAGATCCGGAGTATGATGAACAATACCCTGCCTGCGGCCCGGAACGATTCATTTAATGCATTTCCCACCCTCGAGGTCTGGTAATAGCCCTTATTGTAGGAAGGTGAATATGTTGTATTATTCCCTGGAGATTGTCGTCTCTGTGCCATCACCCTGCCATATTCATTCCCATACATTTCCCTTCTCCTGATCTCGTTGTTTGCGACCGGCAATGCAACCCAGAGAATGAGGTAAACAAAAAATCCAACCCCGAAGAATACCGTAAAAATGACAAACAGGATTCTTAATAGAACGGGATCTGTATTAAGATATGCCCCAATGCCGCCGCATACTCCTGAAATTATTGTATCATCAGGATTCCGGTAGAGCCTTTTTCTCCTGAAGCCAGTATCTGCAAGCTCTTCTTCGGTTTCTGCACTTTCAAAATCCTCAGGTTTGCCAATGATCAGAATCATCGATTCCACATTCTCTTTTGAAATCACCCCGGCTATCCCTTTCTGTGAGTTGAAGATCTCAGCGATCCGTGATTCAATATCCTCAATAGTTTCATTTCCTCCCCTTGTGTTCCTGAACCGGAGGTCAATAGCCTGAAGATAATCACGTAGTATCTTAAATGCATCTTCGTCAATTTTAAAAAGAGTGCCGGCGAGGTTTATATTTATGGTTTTGTCCATTATGCTCAGTATTAAATGGTTAGTTTATTTAACTGGTTCTGATCCTGTTTACTGATTCTACAAGTTCCTGCCATGAGTTATCCAGATCGGCAAGATAGTTTCGTCCTGAATCGGTGAGTTCGTAATATTTGCGGGGAGGCCCCTGCTGTGATTCTTCCCACCGGTAGCTAAGCAGACCGGCATTTTTCTGCCTGGTCAGAAGCGGATAGAGAGTACCCTCCACTACAATCACTTCTGCTTCCTTGAGTTCCTTTATTATGTCGCTTGCATAACAGGAATTCCTGGACAATACTGACAGAATACAGTATTCCAGTATCCCTTTTCGCATTTGAGCCTTTGTGTTTTCTAAATCCATATTGTTGAATTTAACGGGTTTACAACTTCATATTTTTCCTTACGGTATCAAACTCCTTTTTCACGGCATCCTTTATATTGTGAATATTCACCGGATCGCCCTTCATTTCAATTTTCTGGGCGGTCGATCTGGCTTCGGGAAGAACTATGTAAAGGATAAGGTAAATTAATGCCCCTATACCTCCGGCAAGTACAAGTGCAATAAAGATAATCCTGATAATCAGGGGCTCAATGTCCCAGTATGCACCCATACCGGCACAAACACCTCCGATTATTCGATTGTCCGGATCGCGGTACATCCTGTGATAGCCCGGTGTTGAAAATTTTTCACGGGTGGTCTTTCCTCCGTTATCTGAAATATCTTCAGGTGTGCCCATCACTGAAATGGCCTGTTGCACATCATCAATATTGATAACCTGCTTAAATGAAGTTAATCTGGCACGGAATATTTCCGCCATACGGGTTTCGATATCCGAAAGGATCTCGGAAGAGCTCTCTTCTCCTGCAAAGTGGAGTTCAAGGTTCCTCAGATACCTCTTGAGTTCGGCATATGCATCCTCGTCGATATTGAAAGAGTAACCTCCGAGATTGATGCTTACTGTGATTTTCATGGTTGTCTGTGTTTTTTACTACTGTTTAATACAAGTAACATTACAATACAAAGATATATATAAATAATTATACTATGCAATACATAGTACTAAATAAATGTAAATAATTTTACATTTATTTTATAAATGACAGTAAATCAATTATTTTCAGACTCAGGTTTTTTTATTATTTTTAAAGGAGAAAGGCCGAAGGTGAAGCGCTGATGGCATAGCCGTCAACCTGAGTCTGAAAAAGTTTATTCAGGGAGGATCATTTAAGGCAAAAGGATTTTGATATCGAAATGCTGTTCGGTAATAACATTTTCCCCTCCTTTTGAAGCTAATCTTTCATCACATCTTTATTTATCCTGCTTGTAAGAAGGTGATTCCTCAATACATCTCCTTCGCAGGTTATTGGAATGACACTTGTTGTAAGGGAGGCAAGGGGGAAGGAAGCAGCGGCGATTCAATAGTCATTTTATCAGAGAATCATCATTCAAGTGAATCGCCGCTGCTTCCTTCCTCCATACACTCAAAAAAATGTGTCATCCCGAAACTCATCCACCCAAGGACACATCTCTAAAGCAATGAATATGAGGTGGATGAGTTGAGGGATCTCCCAATCACTAAAACGGATATT
>Ga0209212_1002462_pt1 | contig 26191 bp, 31 predicted proteins | sample RifGroC2_FD_183996 | JGI IMG/M metagenome (GOLD analysis project Ga0209212, IMG submission 183996) | Groundwater microbial communities from Rifle, Colorado, USA - Groundwater C2 (SPAdes) (version 2) | ecosystem: Environmental > Aquatic > Deep subsurface > Groundwater | place: Rifle, Colorado... | reverse complement strand
TTTGACATAATAACTATTGTAGATGAATTTAACATTCTTTAATGATTGGCATGCAGCCATTAATCCTGATGAAGTCTCATGATTGCTGTGTATGAGAATAAATGGTTTTCCTATACTATCAAACATTCTTAATAGCACATGCATATTGCTCTCAAATATTGTGAAATCTCCTGCACACACAACAAGATCAACATTCTTAGACTTCTTAACGATCTCTCTATGATACTGCTCGCTTCCATGAGTATCAACAAAAAACAGGATCTTCATAATACGCGGAGAAAGCTATTATTTAAAAATTATTTGAATTATCTCTCCTTGACAAAAAGGAATAATATAAACGAAATTAAGAATAACGCAATTATTGATAAAAGCGCTAATCTTTGATTTCCGGTAATAACAGATATTGCTCCAAAAAGAAGCGGCCCTGTAGTTGCGGCAATCTTGCTTGCAAATGCATTAAAACCAAAGAATTGGGATCTTTTAGCATAGGGGATTATTCTTGAAAGCCAGGATCTGGCAATTGCTTGACTGGAACCTATTGCCAATCCTGAAAGTACGGCCACAATATAAAATAGGGTTGCAGAGAATGAAAAATAAAGTATTGCAATAGATAACATCCACACACCAATCGCTGCTAATACTAATTTTTTTGAACCGACTCTGTCTGATAATGACCCAAAAATTATTGTTGCTATAAAACCAATAACTTGCCCTAAAACCGCCCCAATCATTATCTGAGTAAAACTGAGTAATAACGTAGATTTTGCGTATATCGGAAGGAATGTAAATACTGTAACTAGCGCATCATTCATAAAGTAAAATGCAACCAAAAATAAGCCAACATTCTTATATCTTCTTATCTGTTTCAATGTTGTTAGCACATCCTTAAATCCTTGAACTGTTTTCTTCCAAATATTTACTTTTGTTTTTTTGAGTTTCTTATCTTTGAGATTTATAAATATAGGGATTGAAAAAATAAGGAAAAATAAAGCTGTTAACGGAAACACTAATCTATATAATGTATCATTGGAATATCCATTGACATACAAAGGCCTTAAAGCCAGCATCGCAACTATGCCGCCTAAATATCCTAAGCCCCATCCTAGACCAGAAACTTTTCCAGCATTTTTGTTTTTAGATATTTCTGGAAGAAAGGAGTCATATAATGCCTGTGCTAATTCGACAAAAATATTTGCAAGAATAAATATCAAAGATGCAAAAAGAAGTGTTCCTTGCCCAGTAAAATATAATGCTGCAGTGCCAATAACTGCTATTAGCACGAAAATTATGAATTTTGATTTACGTCTATTGTCATAATCTGCTACTGCTCCTATAACAGGAGCAATTATTCCTCCGATTAGAATCGATACGCTTACTATTAATCCCCAATAAAAGTCTGCAGCAGCATTATTGGCGATGACTTCCTTGAAGTATATTGGAAAAACAAAACTCAGTATTAATATAGTATAAGCTGAATTTGCAAAATCATATAAAGACCAAGAAATAACTTTTTTCTTATCCAAACCTTTAAAATATTTGTTGAACATTTTTAGAATTTCAGCTGCCCTGCTTGCATGTTCTTCATCACTTTTTCCATGCCCTTCTCATTGCCTTTCATCATTCTCATTAATTTTCTTGCCTGCTTATACTGCTTTACTAGCTCTCTTACATCTCCTGTTGTTACTCCTGCACCTTTTGATATTCTCTCTGCTCTTGATGAATCAATGATTTCAGGATCTTCTAGCTCTTCTTTTGTCATTGAATGCATTGCAATCTTCCATTTATCAAGCTTAATCTCCTGATTCTCCATTAATTCTTTAGGTATTTTCACTGCATTCATTCCAGGGATCAATTCCATAACTTTTGTTAACGGTCCCATTTTCTTCATTGCCTGCATCTGTTCATACAAGTCAATTAGATTGAATTCTCCTTTTAAGAATTTTTTTCCTAAATCCTTTGCATCCTCTTCAGATATTGCTTCATGGACTTTTTCTAATAGAGATTCTAGATCTCCCATTCCAAGCAATCTTCCTACAAATCCTTCTGGCTTGAATTCTTCTAATGCATCAACCTTTTCTCCTAAGCCAATGAATTTCACAGGAGCTTTTGTTACGGAACATGCTGTTAATGCTCCTCCGCCTTTTGCTGTTCCGTCTAATTTTGTTATAATTACTCCTGTTACATTGCATGTTGCATTGAATGTTTCAGCCTGTTTCTGAGCAGCCTGTCCTATGTCAGCACTTATGACTAATAATGTTTCATCTGCTTTAACGGTTTTATTTATCTGATTTAATTCTTCTATCAATTCATCATTTAATGCATCTCTTCCAGCAGTATCTATTAATATGATATCATATTTTTTTAATTGGGAATCAAACGTCTTATATATTGCAACAGGATCTTTTGCTGTTTTGTCGCCATAGAAATCAACATTAAGCTTTTCTGCCAATTGCTTCAATTGATCAAATGCAGCAGGCCTCCAAGTATCTGTTGTTAGGACAGCAACCTTAAATCCTCTTTTTTGATAATATTTTGCTAATTTTCCTGTTGTAGTTGTTTTTCCAGATCCAAATAAACCTACTAGCATTACATAGAATGGCTTTTTCTTAATCTCTATCTTTGCCCCTTCTCCACCTAAAAATTTGACTAACTCTTCATAAACAATCTTCACTAGATGCTCTTTCTTTGAGATGTTTTTTGGAACTTCTTCTTTTAATGCCCGCCCTTTGATGTTTTTTGTAAGTTCAAATACTAATTTAACATTGACATCGGCTTGGAGTAATGATTTTTGAATATCCTTAACTAATTCATTGACTAGTTTCTCATCTACAAACAATGCCCTTGTGATCTTATCAAGAGTATTCTTCAATGATTCTCCTAACTTATCTAAAACCATGATTCCAGAAATAAAATAGGATTTATAAAGGTTTATTCTTCTTTGATTAGAGAGACACTGTCTCTCATTTGTTATGATAAAATCACCATAACATTATGGCAGATTTACATTCCTAATTCTAATTAATAAGTCTTTCTCAAAGAAAAAGCGGAAGATTTACTGCAAATAACGGAAATCCTCCGAAAATACAGCCAAAAATATTATGAAGAATCAATCATTACTCGATTTATGAGAGTATATGTTGACACAAATGTTTTTATGGATTTCCTTAATGACAGAAATAGTGCTGCATATGATTTTTTCATTAGGGTGATTTCCTGTATGCATACGATAGTAATTTCTGATGTGGTTCTTGAAGAATTATCATTCCAGAAAGTTAATTCAGATAGTCTTATGAGGTTAATATCACATAAAATAGAAACAATATTCGCAACACTGGCAGACAAATCTCTTGCTAAAAGACCTCCAACACACTTCAATGATACACTTCATATCTGCATTGCAGAACGTTCAAATGTGGATGTGATTGTTACTAGAAACAAAAAAGATTTTATAATTGCTAAAATACCTATAAAAAGTGCTGATGAGATATGACACAAAGAAAAATCAAAGATTTTTCTGTTTCAAAAAGCGATGCTTTTTGACATCAAAAGATAACATTTATAAAAGCAGGAATAAATCTATTGTTATGGTCAATAAACTAGTAAGCATACGCTTTTCAGACTCGATATTGAAAGATGCAGAGTCCATATCTATTATAGAAGGATATTCAAATCTTCAGGAATTCATAAGACATTCAGTCAGGGAAGCAGTACAGAAACATAAACTACAGCAATCAATCCTTGCACTTGAGAAGCTTTCTGGATCTCAGAAAATAACTCCGAAGACAAAAAAAGAAGTTGAAGATCATATAAAGAAGATTTTTAGTTGAATTCTAATGAATATCATTATTTTTGTTCGCTGAGATGAACGATTTCATTAAGTTTTCAATCTATGTCAGCACAGTGTTCAGCTTGGGGATGTGTTATATATAATAACAATACACAACAAGATTGTAAACAAGATACTTACACATTTAACAGTAACGCTAACTCATATCCGACTCTGATTTCAGGATCAATACTGAAGAATACTGTAACAAATGAATATTATGTATATTTTGAGGCAAAAAACTCAAATGGAGGGATATGCTATTTATCCTATAACGCGTATTCAGGCACACAACAAAATATCTGGTAGGGAACGTCTCTAGATAATTGTCCAACACAAGTAACATACCTCGCACCGCTAAACATCTCATCAAAAAATGTAAGTTCTAATTTGTATTTAAGTATTTATCTGAGACCACAAGAATACAGGATGAGCACATCAGGATGGGGACAATTTACATTTGACAGTTATGCAAAATCAATAGCTATTCAAGGAAAAAATCTTGTTCCATTCAAGAAAGTAGCAGTAAGCTCAGTATTGGAATCTAAACAGAGAGTTGCCAACTTGGTGAAGCAAGAAGTGACTAAAGCAACAACAGGTAAGCCAGTGAACGCAAAGACTCTAGCAGTTAAATAATTTTTTTTTATTTTTTATTTTTTAAAAATTAAAAAAATATTTATCTTCTTTCTCTTCTTCTTCTGCGCTCGTTCCTGTCCTGGCTTGTTGTACTGGATCTGTCAAATGGTTTATGGAAGCCTTTGCTTACATTTCTATGTTCACTAGGACCTCTATATGCGCTTGGACCTCTATGATAGCTAGAACCTCTAAATGATCCACCACGGGAAGAATCTCGGCTCAATCTCTCGAACTTAATCATTGGAAAAGCAGGCATTACCCCTTTCTCGATCTTTATATTCCTATCACTCAATATCTTTGAGAATTTATCATAATCAGCATGTGTTAATAATGTTATTGCTTCTCCTTCATCACCTGCTCTTGCAGTTCTTCCAATCCTATGAGTATAGTCTTCAGATGATTTAGGAAGATCATAATTATAGACATGATCAATATTTCTTATATCCAATCCGCGTGCAGCAACATCTGTTGCAACCAAAACATTTACATGCTCTTTCTTTATCATCTCAACAGTATGCAATCTCTTGCTTTGCGTCAATCCTCCATGTATTGCAACTGTCCTTACACCCTGCTTCCTTAGATTATTGTTTACAACATCAACCTCGTTTCTTGTTGCACAAAAAATCAATGAAATGCCTTTTTTCTGATTCAATAAATGCACTAGCAAAGAGAATTTCTCATGCGGTTGTAAATTATAATAAATCTGCTTCAATAATGATTTATCAACATGTTTCTGTCCTGTAATAAATATAGGATTCTTAAAGTTATGTTGTACTATGCCTTTTATTGGTGTTGGCATTGTTGCTGAAAACAATAATGATTGCTTATCCTTTGAAACATATTTCAATATTATTTTAATATCATCAATAAATCCCATCTCAAGCATCCTGTCTGCTTCATCTAAAACAAATATCTTAACTTTAGAAAGATCTAATGTTTTTCTGTCTAAATGATCAAGCACTCTTCCTGGTGTTCCGACAACAATCTCTGCTCTTCTCAATTCATCAATCTGTGGACTGATGCTTACACCGCCATAAACAGATGCCATCCTTATCCTCATGAATTGCGCCATCTGGCGCATAATATCATGCACTTGAACGCATAACTCTCTTGTTGGTGTTAATATAATTGATTGAACTCCTTTTCCTGCCTCAATCATATTAAGTATAGGCAATCCGAATGCAGCTGTCTTTCCCGAACCTGTCTGGCTCTGTCCAACCATGTCCTTTCCAGATAATATTACCGGAATACATTTTGCCTGTATCTCTGTGGCTTCAGTAAAGCCTAATTTATGAACTGCCTTATGCAGTTCTGGTCTCAAGTTTAATTCTTCAAACTTCATTTTATCTCCAAAAGAATCTTATAACCAATCAAATTTTAGTATGCAATTAACTTGCCCATTGATTGTGAGCAAGCAACATAAGAATGTCAGAATTTTTCATTTATCGAAAAATTCTGATCATGATCAAGAACCGCTTGTTCTTGACATGCGCCAGCTCTCAAAAGTTCTTTTAATAATGAAAGAAGTTAAGGAGTGTTTATAAATGTTTGTTTGTACTTTAATTATCTTAAAAAACTTTTTAAATATACTATCTACCTATTAATTATGAACTGGAAGAAATTCCTTGGATTAGCAAAAGAAATTATTGCTCGTTCATTTTTCTATATTACAGTATGGCTATCAATCATCTGTCTTTTAATAACGTTATTGCTTTTAGCAATAGCAGGATTCAGTGCAGAAGGCGCATTCAATGCATTTCACAATCACCCTATATGGGTAATTATAGGAATTTTGCTATCACAAATTATTACCATAACACTTCCGCCATCAATAACAGGAATACTTAGTCCAGAACCAGTAGTTTCTAAAGTCGGAGGAATTTTAGGAATATCAGGATCTACATTAACTGCGATAATATTATTTATAATGATGCTTTTTATTGCCGGACTCGGTTTAATAGTATTCACAATTATGGGCATAGTATTCATATTTTTTGCATTACTAATAAGAAAATATATATCTATAAAGAAATCCTTATTATTCAGAACTTCTGGAGTATTATCAATTATTATTGGATTATTATTCTTAATAACCATATTTGTTGCACACGTGTTCAGAATGAGCACTACATTAGGCATAGTAGGTATTATAATTTCAATATTATTAATCGCTCCCGGAATATTGGTTTTCTTTACTGATAAAAAATGGAAATAAAATAATTCTCATATTAACCCATAAAAAAATTTAAACAACAACAATTTACGATGACTATGAACAGAAAAGAAAAAACATTAGAAGATCAGAATGAGTTTCTTAGAGATATGATAGAGAGCCTAGAGGATGTTAAGGCAGGAAGGGTCAAGGATATAAAATGTCTAGAGAAGAGAAATTATTAAAGGAAAGAGAAGAATTGATGAAAAAATTCGCATTATTATTGCATGAAATAGAGACTGGACAAATTAAAGTAAGGAAATAATTCTTGATTAGAAAACTTAAAATTATCCATCAATCTCTGTAAACCTTCCGGAAATGAAAAAATACTATATATAAAGCATACTACTATTCCCAAATATTTTCCGAAATTCTATGATAAAGGCATATTAAGGATTATCACTTACCTATTTTATGGTCAAAATAAGTGTATTAGGAAGTAACATCTCAATAAAGGACGAAGAATATATATCCTTGACAGATATTGCCAGGTATAAGGATGAGAGAACAGATGATATCATAAAAAATTGGCTGAGGAATAGGAATACAATAGAATTTTTAGGTATTTGGGAGAAGATAAATAACAAAGATTTTAATCCCGTCGAATTCGACGGGTTTAGAAAAAGAGCAGGATTAAACAGTTTTGTGCTTACAGCTACACAATGGATGGAAAAGACAAGTGCCAAAGGTATTATTTCCAGACCAGGAAGATATGGGGGAACATTCGCCCATAAGGATATTGCTTTTGAATTTGCCTCATGGATATCTGTTGAATTTAAGCTATACCTGATTAGAGAATTCCAGAGGCTAAAAGATGAGGAAAATGAAAGAAAATCATTAGACTGGGATATTAAGAGAACACTAACAAAAATAAATTATCGAATACATACAGATGCAATACAAAAACATCTTATACCAGAAAAAATTACTAGAAGTGAGGAAAACCTAATTTATGCTACGGAAGCAGATATACTTAATCTTGCATTATTCGGAAAGACTGCAAAGGAATGGAGAGAAAGAAACCCTGAATTAGAAGGAAATATTAGAGATTACGCAGATGTCACACAATTAGTATGTTTATCAAATCTTGAGAATCTAAACGCATTATTTATAAAGGAGAAAATTGAGAAAACAAAAAGACTTGAGAAATTAAATACTATAGCAATTGATCAAATGACTTTATTGATTGATGAGACTAAACAGATCAAAGCAAAGAAATAGTTCTTATTTGGTAAAATTGATAAATCAAAACTAATGAACAAGCTCATGCAAGATGTTGTTGTAAAAAAATCGAAGATTAATGGATATGGCGTCTTTGCAGCAAGAGACTTTAAGAAAGGTGAAATAGTAATAAAATGGGACATATCCCATCAATTAAATAAAAAAGATGTTGATAAACTCTCCAATAAAGATAAGAAATATATAGCATATTATAAAAAGAAATATATCCTTAACCAGAGACCTGCCAAATATGTCAATCATTCCTGCAAGGCAAATACATACATTAAGAACTTCTGTGATGTGGCGAAGAGAAATATAAAAAAAGGCGAAGAGATAACAGGCAATTATTCTGAAGACAAGCATTCAGGTTTTGAAATGAAATGCACTTGTGGAAATAAGAATTGCCGCAAAACAATATATCTTTGATTGATATCATGCTAATCATATTTCCACTAATTTTATAAATCCATAATTTTTTCTTTCATCAATGCGCTTGTGGTCTAGCGGTTATGACTCCGGCCTTCCATTGTTTCTGCATCTGCAGAAAAAGAGGCTAGCCGGGTGCCCGGGAAATCGTTTCTTGATTGAACGATTCGGGAATTCAAATCCCGGCGAGCGCATTTATCTCTTATAAGTTCCTTAAATTTATTTTTCTTTTTTGAGTGAACCAAATTCAAACTCCTAAGCCGACATAGATTTAATCCGGATAGACTTATCGTGTACAAAAATCTCGGATGTTTATCTGAAGGTCTTCTTATGTAAATCTTACAATTAATATTTTCTGATTTTAATAATCTTATTATTTGATTTTTTCCTTTTTCATTAGTCGTATATATCTCTATAGAGTTATTTTTAATACATCCTTCATCATCAATAAAAGCAGCCAGCCATATTAATCTATATTGATGATTCTTTAATATATATTCAAATATATGCCAATCTTCGGTTTTCCCGCATCCTAAACTTTTCATATAATAAAAAAGTGTCTTATTTCTGACTCTAACAAAATTATTTCCTCTTGAGATATATGATAAGGGAGCAATTTCGTATATAATCCTCTGAAATTCATCAAGTAAATTCTTATCTACATTAGAATAATCTACGACATATCTCTTGAATCTTCCTACTCTGCCTCTGAGGATATTAGATCTGCTCGGTTTTTCCAGTTTTTCATACAAACAACCATCTCCACATAAATGTGCGTGAAGTCGGACAATATCCCTGCATAAATAATTTATTTTCAAATATGGTTTCATGATGAACCTCTGAGAAATATCTTCTCACTCAGAATGAAGATATTTCGAAAGGTTCAGCAGAGAAATGTTTATCTGTTTAAATACCCTGCGCGTGAATGTCCAGTGAATCTCGGCTGACGCATTCTTTATCTTTAACACAAAAGAAATCTTTAGATTTCTGTGTCATCAAAAATCTTTGATTTTTGAGAAACTTTAAAAAGACATCATAGTATCCTTTTTATACTATGAGGTGTTTATTATGAAGATTTATGGAATAATTGCAATGATTTTGGTTTTAGGATTATTAGTTGGATGTACACAACAGGTAAAGCCTACTGGAAATACAGTATCAACAAATAATCAAGGAGGACAAGATTATATCTCTTCAAATAACGGAAATACTGTAGGTAATACAAACACGCAAACAACGCAGCCAAACACCACAACAAATACTCAAACAAACAACATTAAGACTATAAATATTGTAGGATATAATTTCGGGTTTGATGTTACAGGACCTCAAATCAATAAAGGAGATAATGTCAAGATAATATTCTCTGTAACAAGCGGGACGCATGGCCTGGCAATACCTGGATTAAATGTCGATACTGCGCCAATCAGCCCTGGGCAAGAGAAAGTATTGGAATTTACTGCAGACAAATCAGGAACCTATGACTTTTATTGCAACACTTATTGCGGCTCTGGGCATCGTGAAATGACAGGCACACTTGTAATAAATTAATATTGCAACATGAGGTTTGCTTGATGGCATGGTCATTTGGTTAAATTTAAAAACCTCTGATACAATTCTGTGATAATGATTAAGCCAGACCCGAACAACATAATGATTATTTGTGCGCATTCTGACGATCAGATATTTGGTCCAGGCGGAACAATAGCCAAATATGCAAAAGAAGGCAAAGAGATCTTCACAATAATATTCTCTTACGGACATTTTTCCTCTCCATTAATAAAAAAAGAGATCATTGCCTCCGCAAGAGTTAAAGAAGCAAAGGATGTTGATAAATATATTGGTGGCAGCGGAGTCATATTTTTGGGACTTGATGAGAATAAGTTTGCAGAGCAATTCAAAAGTAAAAAAATGTATGCCAAGCTTAAGAAATTAATACTAGAACACAAACCTACAAGAATATTTACTCATTCTCATGATGATCCTCTTCCTGATCATAGAGTATTAAACAAACTTCTTCTAGATACTCTTGATAAAATGAAATACAAGTCAGAGGTGTATATGTTTGATATATGGAATTTATTTAATATAAAGAAACAACATCATCCAAAAATTGTTATTGATATATCATCAACATTCAAGATTAAAATCAAGGCGTTGAAGATGTTTGAGAGCCAACAGGTTGCATTAACAACACTCTTATGGAGTGTTTACCTAAAGGCATGGCTATCAGGAATATTAAATAAAATGAAATTTGCAGAGGTTTTTTATAAGATAAGATGACAGAAGCAAAAGATAAAAAAAGACTGTTGATAGCAACAGATAATTTCCTTCCTAGATGGGATGGAATAAGTAGATTCTTATCAGAAATAATTCCGAGACTAGAAGAGAATTACGAGATCACAGTAATTGCCCCTGATTATGGAGTATATGAAGATCCAAACATAAGAATAATTACGATACCTTTATCAAATATTATTAAAGTAGGAGATTTTCCTGCAGCAAAATTCAAGCCATATGTTATCAGAAAATTTGTCAAGCAATCAGATATTGTCTTCTGTCAAAGTATAGGATCTGTAGGATCAATTGCAATCAATGCAGCAAAGAAATACAAAAAGCCATTAGTGAGCTTCATTCACAGCATTGAATGGGAACTTGTCCCAAAAGCTATGCATAATATATTATTAAAAAAATATTCTAGAATACTTGCAAAAAGAGTTGCAAAGAATCTATATAATAGGTGTGATCTGATAATAATGCCATCAAATAATGTTGCTGAGATATTCATGTGGAATAATATCAGGACAAGATCAGTTATTGTTAACCTTGGTGTTGATACAGAAAAATTCAAGCCATTGGATAATGATGCAACAAGAAAAGAATTAAGAGATAAACTGAATATCGAACCTTCTGACATAGTCATTGGTTATCATGGAAGAATAGGCAGAGAAAAAGATCTAGTCACATTATTAAGAGCATTTACTAGACTGCAAAATCATTATACGAATATTAAATTAATGATTGTTGGGGATGGTGTTGAATCAGTAAAGAAACAGTTTTATGATAGGAAAGATGTTATTATGATCGGATCAAAAAATAATCCTATACCATATCTTCAAATAATGGATATATATTGCTTGACATCATTGACAGAGACAACTTGTTTGAGCATGCTTGAGGCAATGTCCTGCAAGTTAGCTTGTATAAGTACAGAAGTAGGTTTCATAAGATCATACATTAAAAATGGTTTTAATGGATTGTTCTTTGAAAAACAGAATCCATATCATCTAGTCAGGCAGATAGAGAGGTTTATCAACGATTCTGTATTAAGACAAAAACTTGGAGAAAATGCTAGAGCAACTGTTATTGAAAGATTCTCCTGGGACAAGACAGCAAAAGGCATAAATGACGCATTGGAATCATTGACAGAGAAAAAATAGAAATATATAAAATTATATCTTCAAACTAGTCACTTTTGATATTCCATGCTCATTCATTGATACGCCATAAAGAGTGTCTGCTTCTGAGATCACAGAATCATTATGACTAATTATAATGTATTGGGCCTTGTTTGCATAATTCTTTATCAATTGCGATAATTGCTCTGAATTCTTTTTGTCAAGAGCAGCATCAACCTCATCAAGAATATAGAATGGAGCAGGATCATATTCCTGGACTGCAAAAATGAATGCAATTGCTGCCATTGTCTTTTCCCCCCCAGAAAGTGATTTAATATCAAGGAATTTAGTTCCTGTAATTCTTACTTTCAATAATAATCCTCCATTAAATGGATCATTCGGATCCTCTAATTCAAGGCTTGCCTCTCCTTTTGTTGATAATGCAGAGAATATCACTTTGAAATTATGGTCGAGTATTTCGTATGTTTTCATGAACAATTCTTTTTTCCTTGAATCAATCTCATTGATCATAACTAATACTGATTCACGCTCTTTGATTATTTTATCTTTCTTTTCAATAAATGTCTTGTATTCTTTTTCTATCTTTTCATAGATCTCAAGAGCTCTCATGTTTACAGCTCCAATGTCTATTAGTAATTTCTCGAATTGGGCTATCTCCTTAAGAATTTCTGATTCTGGCTTATCAGTAAACAATTCAATTCCTTCATATTGTTTGAACTCCTCTATCATTCCTGATAAATGAGCCCTGATTTCAGCTGATTGCAATGAAGTAATATTAACTTTCTGCTCTATGCTTCTTGATTCATCCTGTTTTCTTGAAACATCAGATTCATGTTTTGAGACTTCATCAGCAAACTTATTTCTTTTATTGAACAGGCCTTTGAATTGTTCAAAGAACTTCTTTTCAACTTCCTCTTTTTCCTTAAGTGAAGATTCTTGTTCTCTAATCCTTTTATTCAGTGCATCTTTCTCATCCTCAAAAGATGTCTTCTCTTTATCCTGCTGTTTAAGGATTTTCTGTATATTCTCTCTTTCAGGATTTAATACATTGATTATTTGAGCATCATTATTTCTAATTTCCATTCTCATATTGTTGATATCTTCTTTGATCTGCTCTTTTTTCTGCTCAAAAGCATTTAATTCAGCTAATAATGCAGGATTTCTCAATTCATTGATCCTGTCTCTTAACTGCTGTTTCTTCATCTTAAATTGTGCAAGCTCTTTGTTTTTCTCAGAAGTCTTGCTCATGATATCATCAATGTCTTTTTCAAGATTCTTTAATTGCTTGTTTAATTCTGATTTCTGTTTTTTGCTTATGTCAAGATCATTTGAATCAAGATGCAATGTTTTTTCCATTGCTGAAATCTCTCCATCAAGACTGCTTTTTAGTTCTCTTAATCTTCCTATCAATTCCTCATTGTCTGCTCTTTTCTGCTCAAGATTCTGAATGACTCTATTGCTATCATCAATCTCCTTGTTCAGTTTTTCAATATCCTCTCTTAATTCTTTTTCCTGGAATCCAAGAGCTGTCTTCTGTCTGAAACCGCCCTGCATTGCTCCAGAAGTCTCAACCAGATCTCCTGTCATTGTGGCCATTCTGTAATTTCCTATACCGATCTTTCTTGCTGTCTCAATATCATCAACAATTATTGTATTTTCAAATACATAGCTAAAGACTTTCTCAAATTTAGGATCATAAGTTATTAAGTCAATTGCCAATCCCCTGATTCCTGGAGCCTTAAGATTTTTTAATTCGGGTTTTATAGCAACACTTCTTATCTTGTTTAATGGAAGAAATGTAACAACTCCTAATTTATTCTCCCTAAGATACTTTATGCATTCAGCAGCAACCTTATCATCTTCAACAACAACACTCTTGATTCTTTGTCCTGCTGCAACCTCTAATGCAAGACTGAATTCTGATTTGACATTTCCAAGACTGCTTACTAATCCATGTATCCCAGGCTTTGTACTTTTCAGCTCTAGAATCTTCTGGACTGCAACTCCTGCAGCGACACTTTCTTTAAGAGATGAATCTCTCGCATTTAATTTAACTAAATCCTCTTTTCTGCTTAATATTCTTGATCTAGCATTATCAATCTGTGCTGCAAGACTTGAATTCTCTGATAATTGAGTGTTTAATTCAAGTGTTGTTTTTTTGAATTCATCTTTTTTATGTTTTAATTTTTGAATTTGATCCTTGTTTTCTTTTTCAAGTTTTAAGACATTATCTATGCTTTCATCAATATTAGCAATTATTAATTCTGTCTTGTCCTTTTCTCTTAAAAGATTTTGCTGCTGCTCTCTTAATTTCTGTATTTCCTCATTCAATGATTCAGCATTCTTATCAATCTCTTCTATTTCTTTATCAATGACTCTTATGTTATCAAGATCATTCTTCTGCATAAATGCCTTGATCTTATCCTCGACCTGCTTTAAGTCTTTATCCTTAGAAGAAATCTGATTCTCTAACTCTTTTTTTTGTAACGCAAGTCTTTCAAGCCTTTCATTAAGATCACTAAAATTATTCTGTAATTGAGATCTTCTCTCATCGATTTTTGAAAGCTCCTGATCAATATTACTGTTTCTCTGACTAGTTAATGCTAGATCAATTTTTAATCTCTCAACCTCTTTATGTATTGATACTTGTTCTTTTTCTCCTTTCTCCTCAATTTCCTTATTGATCTTATCTATCTCGTGCTTTTTGTTTTCTATCTGTTCTTTAAGCTTATTGCATTCTTCATTTAATTTGGCTATCTTATTATTGCCTTCATCAATTTCTTTTGTTAATTTGCCTTTTTCTGTTGATTGAGAATTTATTTTTGAGTTTAATATTGTTGCTTTGTTTCTTTTTATCTTATCATTCAAGTCTTTAAATTTTAGTGCTTGATCCCTGTCTCTTTTTAATTCATTAAGATGAGTTTTTCTTTCTGCAAGAATAATCTCTACTTCATTCATTTTTTCTTCAACTCTCTGAAGTTCTCTTAATGCTTTTTCCTTCTTTTCCTCATAAACTGAAAGCCCTGCAATCTGTTCAAGCATCTCTCTTCTCTGTTGTGTTGACATCTCAATAAGATTGACTATTTCACCTTGAAGAACAATATTATAGCCATCAGGATTGATCTTTGCAAATGCTAATAGATCAAGAATCTCTTGCCTTGTTTTTGTCTTGTCATTTATCTTGTAATTAGATTGACCATTTTCCTTAATAATTCTAGTGATTTTTATTTCATCTTTATATTTTTTTTCCTGCGGCTTTTTTCTTTTTGATTCATCCTTTATCTCAGGAAACACTTTTGATGTATTATCAAAGAATATGCTTACCTCTCCTTCTTTAGCAGGATTCTTAAGCTTTCCACCATTATATATAAGATTAGAACTTTTCTCTGCCCTCATCTCTTTGCTTGAACCTTTTCCTAGAACAAAGCATAATGCATCCATTACATTAGATTTTCCCGATCCATTTGGACCTAGAACACAATTGAATTGATCTCCAAATACAAGTTCAATCTTATTGGCAAATGATTTAAAACCCTTTATTTCAAGTCTTGTAATACGTGTAAGTCTAGACATTACCTCACCATAAATCAGTGGAAATTATCTACTAACTATATATAAATTTGATGGTTTGAGCAGAAATATATAAATCTTATGGCTTTCTAACCAACAACAACGATACATTATCCAAATCTCCATACGCAGAGGCATATAGTCCATAGAAGAAGTCTTTTTTAGTATATTTCTTTTTGCCACCTCTTGAATCTGGAAGTGGATCATTTACATATACATATTTGTCATCAATACCTGTTATTATGTTAAAATGGAAATTAAATTTTGGTTCTTTGCCATAAATAAAATTCGTTGTCATTAAAGCACCTAATGGCCTTTTATTCCTGATTTCTTGTATTATGTCTGATTCTTCAGGAATCTTTACTTTGATTTCTCCTCCATTATCTAAAAATTTCTTAAAAAAATTTAATACCTTGTTTGACTTATTAGTAAGCTTTGCAATGATTCTTTTAGTGATTCCATTTTTTGATAGGTTCTTATCTTTTGCAGCAAATATTTCTGGATGATGAGTTATTATCGATACTTTAAATCCTTTTTTAATAAGATATAACCCTAGCTACGGTGCATATGTGCCTATTTTATCAACAGATATCTCATTTTTCAGCTTTTCAAATGAAACATTAGAACCATAATACTTCATAATCATTGCTAAGCCAGCTATTCCACAATCAACAGAACCTTTAGGTTGCCTGATTAATGGCACATCGAGTTTCATTTTCTACACATTCCTTGTCCTTGAATAGTATTTCTCAATAAAGAACAATGCTCCAAAAGCTACAAGAAGGACTGCTATTGCATAGATCTTATTTGCTTCAAATACCTCAACTTTAAACAGCATCTCTCTTATGATTGAGATCATTCCCAATTCAACAACCCTTTCAACCTTGATGTAATGCTTCTGAAGATATGAATATAATATTGTGAACAATTCAATAAGGATCAATGTCAATAACAAGTCATTGATTATTGAATTAAAGTCTCCTGAAATGAGATCTTTGAAGAACAGAATATATAATTTGTATAATATAGTTATCACTAATGCTAGTATCAATAGAACAATGATTATGTTTGCAACATATTTTATTACCGGAAGAATCTTCTTCACAAATACAGGATTATCATCTTCTGGATGATGGAATTGCTCATTATGAGGATTAAAGTACAATGGCTGCTTAGAAGGATCATTCATTAAAGGTGGTTTTCCCATTCTTTCATCCAATAATAGGTTATTTAAATAGTTAACTGAACATTCAGTATCTCCGATTGAGTTTCTTTGAAATCTTTGTTTGTTATTGTTAGTTCTATTTTTTGTGAATTTTTCTTGTGATTTCTTTTTTCTCCTTCACCCCTATTTTTTCTTTGTCGTCGATAAACATTTTTTAAAAGTTTATAGCTATCGCTATGTTTGATTTCATTCAAAAAATATTTTTTTCTCGACGATTTCCGTTTCGGATAGTGTTATGACAAATTTTTTGAATGAAACTTTAAATTTTTGTGTGGCTGACCACACAAAAAACATTAGCAACGCTATCATGAAATAGAATAGCCTAACTTCAGGTCTTACACTCTTGCTCTTTATTCTCGCTTCATCCTGCACTCTGAAGTCTGTTTCTATATTCCATCGTACACGATATGCTTTGACAATTTCTGCTCCAGTAATTGTCATATTTGTTGCAAATACCCAATCATAATTTTTAATATTTTTTGCGAGTGCAATATTTGTTTGCACTCGCAATATGCTCTTATTTTTGCGTGTTTCCATTTGATGCTCAATAACTGCTGATGTTTCTGTTGATGCAAGCATGCTGTTGAATGTGTTGCTTTTTCTTGCAAAAATTATATAATTTACATCTTGATCTTGCAATTCTTTGATTATGTCTGTAGCATAGAATCCTCTATCAAATAATACTGTCCGTATGTAAACTCCGGCAGTCTTACAGGATGATAAGACCATGCCAATTTCTCTGGCGATATCTGAACCTAGTCTTATCATTCTCACAGCAATAGGATATTTCCTATTGCGAAATTTTATTGAACAAACAAGAAATTTGAAATGACCTTGAACTCCTTTTTCTTTAGTCCATGGAACAATCCAGAAGTCTTGTGTTTTTCCATAGAAATCTTCTTCAGTTATATCGATGATTATATCGCAAGCTCCAAGACGAAGTTTGCGTATTTCATGCACGCACAAGCGAGCATATTCTTGCTGCAAAGCAGCAATATCCCAATCATCCAAACCTGAATGAAGAGTGTCGGCATTATTATCGACCGTTTCCACGTATGTATTGTGAGAACTTGCATTAAACAAGGATTTAGAAATACGTCGAGGATTACAAAAACACAAACTTTTTATGAAAGTGCTCGTAAGATGTTTATTGAATTTCACAAGAAGAATCAGTGCAGGTCATCCTGCATTGATTTTTCTATAAATTATAGAGTAACAACTAGTTCTCGGAGATACTGTTTTATATACTCATCTATGCCTTTTATACCCTTTAAATATTTTTTTCATGTTAAATCGCATTTTAAATTTTGATTTTTTAAGAATATATGCAAGCAGAACAATAATACCGACAAAAACTATCAAAGGCAATAATACTATGCATAATATGATTCCAACCACAATTAATAAAATTTTAACCTTACTTTTTGATATACCGTTACCAACCTTATACCAAAATGCACTACCACTTGCACGTTCACCTTCACGCGTATTTACCTTATGCCAAAATGCTCCTGTCAATTGTGTTTGTGGCCTGCTAATACCATGTATTTCCTCATGCTCTTCCTGTGTTAAAAGTTGTAAATTAGAAACCCTATTATCTAATTTATTACCGTTCTTATGATGAACTTGGTATTGACTGAATCGCAAAGGGTATTTATCTCTATTCTTTAAGTAAATCTTTTTATACGTTATGTTTCTATGCAATAAATTAGAATGTTCAATCTCTTCAACATACCCATTCTTGTTAACAAATCTTTTCCTCACAAACAAATATGATAGTAAGAGATTATTTAAAGGTATCTTTTTAGAAACCGAAAATTAATTAAATACATAGAGATTTATCATACTATGATTAATCCAGATAATTTTGATGAGGACTTAAGAGGCTTTTATTACAATCATGTACAGTTGGGTTGTAGGATTAGTCAGGGTGAATTTCTACATAGATTTTCAGTATTAGAGATGGAACAAGATAGAAGGGATATGGCAAGAGCAGTGGGTAATGCATATAAAAAAGAGCAGAAAGATAAAATAGATGCCATATTCAATGTATATAATTCTAAAAAAAAGGATGATGATCCATTATTCATTCCTCGTTAATTCTCAGTATCAAAAGTATGTGCATGATTAGAAGAAGTGACTTCTTTATCGACAAAGCCATTAAAATTATAAATGCTCCGGACGGGATTCGAACCCGTGTCGTCGGATGTTTTCAGCCAAAAATATTGAATGACTTTCAACTTCGAAAATCCGAAATGATTGGCCGGACTACACTACCGGAGCATGAGCCTGCCGAGACTTTCATGCTATTGCAATTTGAACTCGGGACCACTGGCTTGCTTAGCTGCATCAAAGATGATGCATGGTCGTATAAGACCAGCACTCTAAACCAGGCTGAGCTACAGGCTCATCTCTCAACAGAAAAGGAATTCTTTTAAAAAGGTTATTTTTTTGAGAAAATTAAATACATCAAGAATTATTTGTGCTTCCAGCAGTATGGGTCCTCACCACAATAATCGCTATGCTTATAATATGCGCGTGCTCTGCATCCACCACAAAGGTATTTAATATCACAATCACCACACTTACCCTTCAGTTTATTTCTATCAGTAAAAGGTATTTTTTTATCAGCATGTATCAATATTTCACTAAGTTTTTGTTTTCTTAAATCACCTAATTCTATCTTAATGAACGAGCAAGGATAAACCTTCCCTGCCGGTGAGATATAAAACATATTAATCCCGGCTAGGCATCCGCTCAAAAATTCTCCATTGCATAAACAAGGATTCTCCAAAGAGACCTTATTAAAAAGAGTTTTATCTGCCAGAATCCATAATGGATCCTCCGATGCTATCTTTATTCCCTTATTTAAATATTTTTCCTTAGATAAATTATTCATGAGAGAACGATAAGTTTTTTTGGATAACAGCAATTGTTTATCAGTTCCGCGTCCAACAGGAATCACTGCCCGTGAGAAGAATGTATCTATATGCAATGATTCACATAAAACTAATACTTTATGCAACTCATCCCTATTCATAGGATTAAGGGTAAACTCAATATGGACCTTAAAACCTTTTGCTTTAATCTTTTTGATAGCTAAGATTGTCTTCTTAAAAACCCCTTTCTTATTCCTTAACCAGTCATGATATTTAGCGCTACAACTATCTAGTCCTACACCTATCTCCCTACATCCGGCATTCCATAATTGGTCAAGAATCTTATCGGTTATTAACTGGCCATTAGTCTGAATCCTGACACGAATACCGCCTTCTACAGCATGTCTCACCAAATCAACCAGATCTGCACGAAGTATAGGATCCCCGCCAGATACGGATAGAACCTGAATCTTTTTCTTGATTAATTGATCCAGAACATTCATGGTCTCCTTACTGGTTAATTCGCACATTCTTTTTGGTGCAGCTGCACGACAATGTTTACACTTTAATGAACACTTGTGAGTGATGTCCCATAATACGTAAATTATTTTTTTGTACATTTTCTTGCCTTAACAATAAACCCTCCAGTATGTAACGCTGCCTTCGGACCTTTTATAACCCTGTCTTCTTCAGGATATGCTAGCTTTAAAAAGTCAATGACCTTGAATCCCGTATTTTTTAACAAATTAACAATCTCTGGCTGACTAAAAAAATGTATCTTAACACCCTGTAATGCTCCACTTTTTATTTGCTTATCCCCAAATTCGACATCAGACCTAAATAAGGACTGCTTGAACGTATCATATAGGAAATACAGATTTTTTATATGATGTCTATTATGCACGTGCATAATTAATATCCCATCATCTTTTAATGAGGAATATATTTTTTTTAGTAAAGATGCTCTCTTAGATTTCGGTACAATACTGCCAAACGTATGATACATCATGATTACTGCATCGAATTTTCCTTTTACTAATTTGTTCATACTGCAAATGTCGCCGACTATTAAGTCTGCATTAATTCTTCTCTTTTTTATTGCTTTTTGGGCCAGACCAATCATGTGCGGAGATATGTCTATGCCCGTAACACGATGTCTTTTGCCTAAAACTACGATATGCCTACCCGTACCGCACCCAAGATCTAAGATTCTCGAAGCGTCCTGACAATTCTTCTGTATATATTTCATGTCAAAACTACATAGGGCTTTTCTTCTGGCCAACGTTGAACCATAGTTCTTCGCTATCTGTTCATTCTTATACTTTTCAAAAGTCATTTTCTTTCTTGTGCGTGTATTAGATAAATATATAAAATATGGATATATTATAAATATTATGTTTAAAAAGATTCTTCTGGATGAGACTCCGATAATGGATGTGTACCGAAATATTTTTTACTCCTACGGATATCAATCATTCGGTAAAAACATTTATGTTATACCATATTACTTTCTATCCAAAAATATTGACACTAAAAGTATCGTTATGACTAAATTTTATAGGAACATAGAAAAAAAAAGGATAATAAATAAACATTACGTCAGAACTCATAATATATTGGATGGCATAAGGATCGCTAAGGGATTAGGGTATAATGTTGGGCGTGACCCTCGATACGGTTTGCCTTGTGTCATACTTGGCGTATCAAAAATTGTCAAAATATTTAATCCATTATCGACTAAAAAGTATCTTGACCTGAGGAAAAAAATATCTGAGTACTTCGATATACCCCTAAATTCTGTCGGTATATTACGTTCTTCATTGACCGGCATGGACATGAAAGAATCGAACATTGATATAGGTATTTTTGGAGTCAAACACTGCAGCCCTGTTATCAACAATTTTGAGAAATTTACTGATTTGATGGGCAAAAAAAACACTGTTCGTATAAATAGGCATGTAAATTTATTGCCTAAAAGGCTTGATGGTATAAAATCCTGGCTGAAGAAAAAGCAATGGTATTCTTTCAATTACTCGGGCAAGAGTGTCGATTTTCACTTTATCAAAAAAGGGAGTGAAATGAACACATATCGTCTAATCAATAATTTTGGTAATTCCAAAATAAAAATAAAAATACTTGACTGCAGGGATAGTTTTTATGCACCATTCTCATATAAGATAAAGATACTATATCCAAAAAAGTACTCGAATATGACTGCATATTTAATCACTTATTCCAGATTCTTCTCAGGATTGTTTAAGAAGAATGAACTGCTAAACTTTCAAGGTCGCATAGAAGAAAATACTTTAGATGACAAAAAAGTCATTACCACATATATCGACGAAATCTAGTCAAACACACAGGCAAACTCTACTATAATCTTTTTCTCTAATTTACCACTGTGCACTTTTGTATTTGTTCCCGAATACAATATCTGTTCCTGAACAGTCTTGTTGTATTTGTTTAAATTCGTTTCGTATTTCGATTGTGTATATTCCATAGGGGAGAAAGACACATTATTGTTTATAAACTTTTCTCTTACTACCGGAAATCTTCCGGATTATATCAAACACTAGATATAATAAAAAAAAAGGTGCGATCTGCGGGGATAAAACCAGTGGTTGAATGCGACAAAAAGAATGTGTGCCTGATTTATATACCATAATATTTTAATATTGATTTTGAGGGTGTATCTAGCAGTCTTTTTATATTTGTTCTTTTATGTTTTAGGAAATTTTTCACAATTTTATATCCGATAGCATATCCTGTCCATAAAGGATATTTATCTGCGTTATAGAATAGATCTTTGTACAATTGATAATCCATCTTAAATAATGAATCCTTTATTTCATGCATAATCTTTTTTAGTTTAGCTTCACTTATATTTTTTATAATTCTCGCATCTGAATTTTCGAGAACGTACTCTCTGAATACTTCAGCCAGGCCTTCATGTATCAGTTGTTTATAAATTGCCTTATTTTCTTCATAAAATTCTTTTGTCTGAGTATGTGCCAATTCATGTAAAAATACACTTTTTAATACATTTTGCCATCCTTTGCACGGGTATATATGAATCAGAATAGTGTTGTGCCAGGGGGTGTATCCTGCGATACCACCTAATTTTTCAATTGTGAATTTATTGAATGTCGGAAATATAAAGATTCTTAAATTCCTTATTTTTAATATATTTTTAGTTGAGTTAAGACATTCTTCAATAATTTGGCTAATTACCTTCTCATCATATTTAACTGATTTATTTTTGACTTCCGTGCTATAGATTGACCAATTCAAATAATATCTTAAGAATTTCTTATTTCTATAACCTGCATATCCTATCTCTTTATCAAATGCTACTTTTTTTAAGGTTGTATCTATAAAATTTTTCCTATCAGCATCTTTCAAAAATATATATACTGTAATACTATTTTTATCTGTCATATTAATAAATAATCCTATCTATTTAAATATTTTTTCTCCAACCTAGACTAATAGTGTACAATGGAATCTCTTCGGAGGTGATATCCAATATGCTGTTTATTGTGCTATTCACAAATCCGCTTACTGGACAGCATCCTATCCCAATTTCTGCACACTTAAGCAGAATATTTTGACCCATATGTCCTGCCTCGAGAAAACTATATTAAAACGCTTTGTAACCATACTTTATTTCTGATCTACTAATTACAGAAGTAAAGATTATTGTCGCAGCGGGATTTTCCAAATACGGAGATATCAAATCTCTAGATAATGTTCTTAGATCTTCTTGTAGAAGCAATTCTAAGCCGTATTTTTTCATATTATAATGATATGCGCCTCTTTCTAATTCATTAACATTATTAACCACTAAATACATCTCTACAGGAAATCTGGCCCCGCCTGATGGGTAAGTTCTTTTTTCAGGATCTCTGGGTGTATCGACGATTTTGCATGATGACAATATTCTTGATATATCGATAAAGCTTACGGGCTTATCGGAAAAGTATCTTGAAGATTCTCGTAAAGATAATAGTGTATCAAACTCAGTAAATTCATCATCGACTAGACTAACAAATCTGAATCTAGGATACTTTTTATAAAATATCTTTATCCATGTGTCTGGAAAATTCTCGTCTGTAAAAGTATTATCTACTTTTTTAAGTTCTGTTTTCCTATATAACTTTTTAATTAAGGGTAACATTTTAAGTGAATGGATATGGTTCTAATATTTTATCAATTTGCATAGTGCCATAGTGTGTACTAAATAACGATTTTGCATCTTCGCTTAAAAATAATGGATGTAATTCTGGAACGATAACTTTCAGCACTTCACATCCTTGAGTGGCAAGTTCCGGTAACGTAATATCTGCAACAAATAAATTGAATTTCTTTATTTGCAGAGTATTTATTATCGCATCTAAGTTAGATTGATGACTTGCCAATCTCTTATAACTGACAGTATCGTTGTTATTTAGCCAGAAATCTAAATCAGTAATTTTATCAGTGGAATACCAATAATAATATCTGTCGTCTACTCCTGTAATTTTTTCTACATGAGGGAGTTCCCTTGAATATTTTGTCTCTCTCTCGATTCGTGCAACTCTACGACATTGAATAGATTCTAAAATTGCTCTCTCAATAGCATAATTATAAGTATATGCTGCTTTGGAGCCAACATTTATTGCTGCACCGACACCCGTTCTGTCTACGGTGATTACAGCTATTGTCGGGATATTCAGGTCAGATGTAACATCAAGAACGTGAGTTTCAAGGCCATATCTATCCAAATACTTAACTAATGTTGATATGTTTGGTGGGAGATCTATTATTTTTTTTACAGGAGTTTTCTGAAGATACGCACCCATACATGCATCTCTTTCCAGAACTTCTAAAAGCCCATAGGACATAGCATGATCTGTGCCTTTAATGCCAAGGGCGCCCCCAGTTGTAATTCTTTCTAATCTGATTGGAAATTCTTCTTCAAAACCTCTGATAAATATCATTTGCGCTGGTATAAATACATCTTTATTATTTAGTACATCCTTAACCTTCATCCATAAATAGCGTGATTTTTTTGAATTTTCAACGTGATCCTTCATTTTATCTAATTGATTTTCAGAATAACAACAAAATATCTGTGGATTCGCATAGTCTGATTGAGATACATAATTATCGAGTATTAATAAGTTTTTATTAGGGTTATCAAAACATAACCTTTCAAGAAATTCACCTACTGATTTGATCCTCGCTTTTGTTTCATTTCTGTCATATCCCTGACCGAACACTTCATCAGTTATATATTTTTGTTCAGCGATTTTATTGGCAAAACAAAGGAATCCAGGGATTTTAGGCTCATCTGTAATGTATGGTATTGCTTGTATAGAATTACTTAATCCTACGGATTCTAGTCGATTTAATATATTGGTGAGTCTCATTTGAACATAAACTCACCGCTTAAAAAAAAATTTATAGTTTCTTTTCTAGATTTGGTCCAGATACTCTTGATGCACTGTGTCCTGAATTGCTGCTATGACTGCTACTATTTGAGGCACCACCACAATTACTAGAACCGCCGACTAATTTTAATTGATATGATTCCTGTATTACTCCTGGCGCATTTTCTATAATTGCACTTGCTTGCATATAGGTGTCCGTTATTTTTGGTTTTTGATATGTTTCCATTTTGTATCCCTCTCGACCTCTGTGTTATAAATCAGAGATTATTTATAAATTTTCTTATTAATTTCCGGAAAATATCCGGATAGTAGAAATCAACAAATGAGAATTTTTGTTGACAAAAAAACAGGTCTGCGATCTGCGGGAATCGAACCCGCGACACAGCCTCTTTGCAAACTTTACAGATTGTGGCAAGGCCGTATTATACCATTTAACTAAGATCGCAAAACTATGGACCCGACCGGACTCTCTCACTGGCGTTCGGAGCATTGTCGCTCTCGCGCCAATATTTGAACCGGCGACCTACTCCGTGTAAGGGAGTTGCATGGAAATTACATTTCCTGCACAAGAAATGCGATGGGCCCAGCCAGATTCGAACTGGCGACCTTCTCCGTGTAAGGGAGACGTCATAGCCACTAGACTATGAGCCCAAGCATTTCTTTGTGTCATAACCGCTAGACCACGAGCCCATTGAATAATTTGAAAATATGAACACTTTATATTGTTTATCATTTTAATAATAAATCCCAGAATAAAGACAGAGTCATAATGCATTGTTTATTGCATCTACATGTTTTGCTACTTCTTCGCCTTTTTTTGTCAACTTAAGAATTTTTAATCTCCCTGTTTTTTCGAAATTCACTAAGCCTGCATCTTCCATCTCCTGAAGAATCTTTACAACATGACTATAAGTACAGTCGACTGTTTTTGCTAATGTAGAAGCATAAACCTCGTTGTTGGAATTTAGCATATTAACAAGCATCATTGCAGGCTTTTCCCTTACGAACACATCAAAGATTTTCTTGTTTTTTGCCATTTCCCCCTCTTGAAAAAAGTAATATATGCTATAAAAATTATATTATAATATAAGTTATCGAATCTATATTTTGTAAATAACTGATTGTTTATAAATTTTCTCTTTTGATAAAAATCTTTTTTTATCAATCACCCACAAAAATAATCTGGGATACATGTATTTAAATATTTATTGATTTCTAGTATTGACTTAGTATCTTGAAGGGTTTTTCATTATTTGTTGTAGTTTTTGTAGTAGGTTTTCTTTGTTTAGTCTTATTGTTTGTATTATTGACATTAGTATTGCTGTTGTGTTTGCTCCTCTTGTGC
>Ga0209212_1002461_pt1 | contig 26200 bp, 25 predicted proteins | sample RifGroC2_FD_183996 | JGI IMG/M metagenome (GOLD analysis project Ga0209212, IMG submission 183996) | Groundwater microbial communities from Rifle, Colorado, USA - Groundwater C2 (SPAdes) (version 2) | ecosystem: Environmental > Aquatic > Deep subsurface > Groundwater | place: Rifle, Colorado... | reverse complement strand
TGTTTGCGGTGGCGGTCTACCTGGCCATCGGACCGCTGTTCGCTACCCCGCGTACGGCGGTGGTTTCGTTCGAGATGGGCGTGGCGCCTTTTGTCGGCAACCAGCCGCTGCCGTTGGCTCTGTATACCCTGGCGTATTTCGCGGCGGTGCTGTTTCTCGCCCTCAATCCCGGTCGGTTGCTCGAGCGGGTCGGCAAACTGATTACCCCGGTACTGCTGGTCGGGCTGCTGGTGCTCGCCGGGGCGGCGATCTTTGCGCCGGCCGGCGAGGTCGGCAGCGCCGCGCCCGACTATCGGTCCACACCGTTCATGCAGGGCTTCCTGCAGGGCTACCTGACCATGGATACCCTGGGGGCGCTGGTCTTCGGCATCGTAATTGCCACGGCCATCCGCGATCATGGCGTGGCGATGGCGCACCGGGTGACGCGCTACTCGATCATGGCGGCGCTGATCGCCGCCATCGGTCTGGCACTGGTCTATCTGGCGCTGTTCCGCCTCGGCGCCACCAGTCAGGGCATCGCCGGCGATGCGCAGAACGGGGTGCAGATTCTCACCAGCTATGTGCAGCATACCTTCGGTATGCCGGGCAGCCTGCTGCTCGCCGTGATCATCACCCTGGCCTGCCTGACCACCGCAGTCGGCCTGACCAGCGCCTGCGGCGAGTTCTTCAGCAGCCAGTTCCCGGTCTCCTACCGCACGGTGGTGGTGCTGGTCGGTCTGTTCAGTCTGCTGCTGGCCAATCAGGGGCTGACCCAGTTGATCAGCGTCTCGGTGCCCGTGCTGGTCGGCCTCTACCCGCTGGCCATCGTGCTGGTAGCCCTCAGTCTGGGCGACCGCCTGTGGCGGCATGCCCCGCGGGTATTCGTGCCGGTGATGGCGGTGACGCTGGTGTTCGGTGTGAGCGACGGCTTGGTCGCGGCAGGGTTGAAGGCGGTGGTGCCGGCGCTGCTCGGCCGCTTGCCGCTGGCCGAGCACAGCCTGGGGTGGCTGTTGCCGGTGCTCGTCACCCTGCTGGTGATGGCCGTGATCGACCGGCTATTGGGCAAGCCGCAGGCGGCCTGAGTCCGGCAAGGCGTCGGCAGGCAGACTGCAGGCGCTGTACGAGTTCGATGAAGATACTGGCGGGCAATGGCGTCCCGCCCCGACTATCAAGGAGTTGTCATGCCACTGGAGCAGCACTTGCCCCACATCGTCGCTGTTTGCTGGTTTGTCCTCTGCTGGTGGGGATATACCCGCTACGCGATCTGGAGGGGGCGGGATACGCCCTGTCTGGCCAGTGTCCTGCACCTGTACCGGGAAGACTGGATGCGCCGTCTGTTGATGCGCGACAACCGTATTGCCGATGCCAACGTGATCGGCAATCTGGAGCGCAATGCCTCGTTCTTCGCCTCCAGCACCCTGATCATTCTCGCGGGTGTGCTCACCGTGCTCGGCTCCACTGAGCGCGCGGTGTCGGTGTTGGCCGAGCTGCCGTTCGTGCAGGCGGTCAGTCGCGAGATATCCGAGATCAAGATCATCGGCGTGGCGATGGTGTTCATCTATTCCTTCTTCACCTTCACCTGGTGCATGCGCCAGTACAACTTTTCCGCTGTGCTGGTCGGGGCGGCGCCGATGATTGCCGAGCGGCATGTCACCGAGCAGGAGCGTCATGCCTATGCCGAGCGCACGGCGCGGGTGATCTCGATGGCCGCCAACCAGTTCAACCTTGGCCTGCGTTCCTACTATTTCGGTCTGGCGACGCTGGCCTGGTTCATCAATCCATGGTTCTACATGCTGGCTACTGCCGGAGTGGTGTTCGTGCTCTATCGCCGCGAATTCCACTCGGATGTGCTGGAGGTGATGGTCTATAGCCCGACTCCGCCGGGTGAGCCGACCAGGGACAAGGGGGGCGAGGCGTAGGGGCTGTTGACGTTTTGCTGCGGGGCATTGAGGAGGAAGAGCAAACCCGCAGGAATTGAGTGAGGTTCCTACGCCAATAACCCTGCGGGTTTGCAATGCCTCGATCGATGCTCAGTGCCGAGCTTTGCTCGAAGCTGGGAAAAATCTGCTTCAGCAAGCGATTCACCACAAGCCAGATCTGCGGATCGCGCGGCTTGCGATCCCGTCGCCGCTTGATTCTTGGATGATCGCCTGCTGTTCGTTGGGCCCCGGATTCTCTCGATCAAAGAACATCAGCGGCGCTTGCTAGTTGCTGGGTGGTGCGCGCCTAGCCATCGTCCCGACTGAGCGTGCCTTCTGCATGCTGCTGGTTGCGGATCGGCGTCTTTGCTGCCTGGCGCAGGCTGTCCAGCAGGTCGAGGGTGGTGCTGTCCTGGTGCGGTTCGTCGCGCCAGCACATGCCGATGGAGCCTTCGGCGGCCAGGTTGAAATCCAGGGGCACCAGCAGCCCGCGGCCGGTGAAGTGCTCGGCGACCCGTCCGGAGGCGACCGACAGCATGTCGCTGTTCTGCTGCAGCCACAGATTGGCCATCAGCGAGGACGACTCGACCCGGCAGGACAGCGGCTTGAGCGCGGCGTGGGTAAGGGCCATGTCGAGGCGCGTGCGGATCGGCGTGCTCTCCGGCCAGAGGATCCAGTCGTAGGCGCTGAGATCGTCCCACTGCAGCTGCGGGCGACCACCTGCATCGGCTCGTTGTAGAGCAGGGCGCTGCGCAGGTTGTCGCGCGGTTGGTAGTTGTCCAGGCGGCCGACTACCACATCCAGCTGGCCCTGCTCGAGCTTGCCCAGCAGGGCGTTCATGGTGTTCTCCTGCAGCTCCACACGCGCCCGCGGGTGACGGCGCAGGATGGTCTCCTACGTTACCGGCGCCGGCTTCCTGTTCAGTATCGGCCAGTTCTACGCCAACTACCCGCTGCTGATTCTCTGCGTGGCCGGCATCGGTGTGTGCATCAGCGGCTCGCAGGTCGGCGCCAACGCCCTGGCGGCGTCCTACTACCCGACCGCCAGCCGTGCCACCGGGGTCAGCTGGGCCCACGGTGTCGGCCGCATCGGCGCGATCACCGGCAGCCTGAGTGGCGGCGTGATGCTCGGTCTGGGCATGGGCTTCGACTCCATCTTCACCCTGCTGATGCTGCCGGCGCTGCTGGCTGCCGCGGCGATCTTCTTCATGGGCATGCGCTACCGCACGTTGGCAGCGCAGCTGGCTTCGGTCGCTCCCTGATCCTGCGAGGAACGAATTCCATGCAACTCTACAGCTTTTTCAACAGCTCCACGTCCTACCGGGTGCGCATCGCCCTGGCGCTCAAGGGCCTGGCCTACGACTACCGCGGCGTCAACCTGCGCAGCGGTGAGCAGCGCAGCGCCGAGCACCGCGAGCTCAGCCCGGTGGGCGGCGTGCCGGTACTGGTCGACGACGACGGCGTGCAGCTCACCCAGTCGCTGGCGATCATCGACTACCTCGACGCTCGCCATCCCGAGCCGCGGCTGATCCCGCAGGACGCCCTGCTGCGTGCCCGGGTGCTGGAGGTGGCCAACCTGATCGCCTGCGACATCCACCCGATCAACAACCTGCGGGTGCTCGGCTACCTGCAGAAGGAGCTCGGCGTATCCGCCGAGCTGAAGGACGCCTGGTACCGCCACTGGGTGGCCGAGGGGCTGGCTGCGGTGGAGGAGCTGCTGCGCCGCCACGGGGGCGAGGGGCCATACTGCTTCGGTGCCGAGCCGACGCTGGCCGATTGCTGCCTGGTGCCGCAGGTAGGCAACGCCGTGCGCATGGGCTGCGACGTGGCGCGCTTCGAGCGGGTCATGGCGGTTTACCGGCACTGCCTGGAGCAGGCGGCGTTCCAGCAGGCGGCGCCGGCGCAGCAGCCCGACTTCATCGCCTAATATCCGACGGCGCTTCGGTGCCGGCAATCAGCCTTGGGGTGTCGCGTCCTTGCGTGCGTTTGGATCGAGTGCCCCTCGATGGAGAGCAAGAGTCATGAGCAAGCAACAATCTGTAATCGTCATCGGCGGCGGTATCGGCGGTATCGGCGGTCTGGCCGCGGCTCAGGCGCTGACCCAGCAAGGCATCCAGGTGCTGCTGGAGCAGGCCCACGAAATCGGCGAGATTGGTGCCGGCATCCAGCTTGGCCCGAATGCCTACTCGGCACTGGATGCCAGGGGGCCGGCGAGGCCGCGCGTAACCGCTCGGTATTCACCGATCACCTGTTCATGATGGATGCCGTCGACGCCCATGAAGTTGGCCGCATCGAGGTCGGCGAAGCCTTCCGCAAGCGCTTCGGCAACCTCTATGGCGTGATCCACCGTGCCGACATCCACCGGTCGATCCTCGAGGCGGTGGAGAAGAACCCGCTGATCAGCTTCAAGACCTCGACCCACATCGATAAGGTCGAGATCAAGGCTGACGGCGTGCTGCTGACCGACAGCAACGGCAACACCTACGAGGCCGACGCGGTGATCGGCGCCGACGGCGTCAAGTCGGTGGTGCGTGAGCAGTTGATCGGCGACCCGCCGCGCGTCACCGGCCACGTGGTCTACCGCGCGGTGGTCGACGAGGCCGACATGCCCGAGGACCTGCGCATCAATGCGCCGGTGCTGTGGGCCGGTCCGCGCTGCCACCTGGCGCATTACCCGTTGCGCGGCGGCAAGCAGTACAAACCTGGTGGTGACCTTCCACAGCCGCCAGCAGGAGGAGTGGAGCGTCACCGAAGGCAGCAAGGAAGAGGTGCTGTCCTACTTCGAAGGCATCCACGAGCGGCCGCGCCGCCTGCTGGAGTGCCCGAAGTCCTGGCGCCGCTGGGCCACCGCCGACCGCGAGCCGGTCGAGCAGTGGGGCAAGGGCCGCGCCACCATCCTCGGCGATGCCGCGCGCCCGATGACCCAGTATCTGGCGCAGGGCGCCTGCATGGCGCTGGAAGACGCGGTGACCCTCGGCCAGGCGATCAAGGTCAGCGGCGGCGATCTGGAGGCGGCGTTCCGCCTGTACGAGTCGGTGCGCATCCCGCGTACCGCGCGGGTGGTCTGGTCGGCCCGCGAGATGGGCCGTCTGTACCATGCCAAGGGCGTCGAACGTCAGGTGCGCAACCAGCTGTGGAAAGGTCGCAGCCATGAGCGCTTCTACGACGCCATCGAGTGGCTGTACTCCTGGAACGTCAACAACTGCCTGGACGGCGCTCAGTCCTGAGTGCCTGGCGTCCCCGTCGCTGCGGGGGCGTTGCCCGGCGAACGGACATGGCCTGCGTGGCGGCCATGTCCGTTCGTTCATGCCGAGGAGAGGCTTTTCCCGCACCGGCCGAGTGCGGGGAAAGTCATAGGAGTGACAACAAAAATGATGAAAAAGAATCTCCGTGCCACCAGCGGTTGGCTCGCCTGGCGGTCGCGATCGCCCCTTGCGCCGCGGTTGCCGCCGACAGCCTGCCCAAGTCGCCGCGCCCGGCGTATCCGCATTTCCTGGACAAGTATCCCGCCCTCGCCGATTCGAGCCGCTACAGCGACCTCCTCGATTCGGATCGCTACTTCCGGCTGGGTGAAGCCTCCTCGCTGACCCTGGGCGGCGAGTTGCGTTATCGCGCGGATAGCGTGACCAATCCGGCCTTCGGCCTGAGAGGCGTGCACCGCGACAGCTATCTGCAGCAACGGGCCCTGGTACATGCCGATCTGCACCTGTTCGACGATGCCCTGCGGGCCTTCGTGCAGTTGGCGAATACCGAGTCCTGGGACAAGGCGGTGTTTTCGCCGTACGACGAGAGCCGCAACGAGGTGCACCAGGCATTCGTCGACGTCAGGCTGCCGGCCCGCGAGGGCAGCCAGCTGATCGGTCGGATCGGGCGTCAGGAGCTGAGCTACGGCAACCAGACGATGATCGCCACCCGTGCGATTCCCAACGTCCGCCAGACCTTCGACGGCGGCCTGCTGAAATACAGCAATGCGTCCGGCTACAAGCTGGACGTGTTCGCGGTCAAGCCGGTGGTGAACGTGCGCGAGCAGTCGTTCAACGACAGCTCCTCGGGAGCCGGCGGCTTCTACGGCGCCTACGCCACGCTGCCGCTCGGTCGCGAGGTGAAGGACGATGTCTACGCCTACAGTCGGCAGCGCGACAGCGCCACCCTCGACGGCTTCACCGGCGAGGAGGACCGCCACACCCTGGGCAACCGCCTGCACGGCAACGTCGCCGAGGTCGACCTCACCTGGGACCTGATGTACCAGTTCGGCCAACTGGCCGACGCCGACATCCGCGCCTGGGCCACCTCGGCCACCGTCGGGCATGCCTACCGCGACCTGAAGTGGCAGCCGGCGCTGGCCCTGCACTTCAACGCCGCCAGCAGCGACGACGATCCGCATGACAACAAAAGCAACACCTTCGACCCGCTGTTCCCGGCCAACGGCAAGTTCTTCGGCGAGGCCAGCCTGACCACCCTGGCCAACCTGGTCTCCGCCGGCCCGCAGTTCGTCATCGCGCCGCGCAGCGACTTCACGGTGTCCACTACCCTGCTGGGCATGTGGCGGCAGACCGAGAACGGTGCCGTGTACCTGCCGGGTATGCAGCCCCTGGCCGGGACCAGCGCTGCCGGCGGCGATTTCATGGGCACCACTGTCGACCTGTTCGCCCGCTGGGCGGCGACCGAGAACCTCACGGTCGATCTCGAGTACCTCTACTTCGACGTCAGCGGCCCGATTCGCAGCGTCGGCGGCAGCAACAGCCAGTTCGTTTCCCTGCGCACTTCGCTGATGTTCTAAAAGGCTGTTCAAGGTCTTCTGGCAGTAGGTACAAGAAGGCCAAGTGGACGAACGGCAGGCTGGAGATCAATTTCGCGCATCATGAACCGGAGCGGCAGCTGCCTGGCGGAGTGCCGCGCGCCATGGCGCGCCCGCAGGTAGCGCTCCTCGGCCCATGGCGCTGGCGAATTTCGCCAGCAGGGTCCTGATGCCGAGCGGCTTGAGCAGAATGTCGGCGATGCCGGCGACCGCTGCCGCTGCGCGGCGCCTGGAGGGCAGCCCAGATCGATCCGCTCGCCGCCGAGGTCGGCGCGGTTTGTCATGGGGCGATGCCATTTGTTAAGGTTCGGCCGGGTTTATCGGCTCCAGGCGAGTCTTTCAGGCACTTTCGAGGTATGGCGTGATCAACGTGCTCGTCGTGGATGACCACGATCTGGTGCGCACCGGTATCCGGCGCATGCTGGCCGATGTTGACGGTGTGAATGTGGTGGGTGAGGCCGATTCGGGCGAGACGGCCTTGCTGCGTGCCCGCGAGCTCAAGCCGGATCTGGTGCTGATGGACGTGAAGATGCCCGGCATCGGCGGCCTCGAGGCGACCCGCAAGATCATCCGCAGCCATCCGCAGATCAAGGTGATCGCCGTCACTGCCTGCGACGAGGAGCCGTTTCCCTCCCGGCTGCTGCAGGCGGGGGCTGCCGGCTACCTGACCAAGGGCGCCGCGCTGGAGGAAGTGATCAAGGCGATCCGCCAGGTGTTCGCCGGGCAGCGCTACCTCAGCGCGAACATCGCCCAGCAGCTGGCGCTCAAGTCGTTCCAGGCGCAGGGCGATGCCTCGCCCTTCGATCTGCTGTCCGAGCGCGAGATGCAGATCGCCCTGATGATCGCCGAGTGCCAGAAGGTGCAGAGCATCTCCGACAAGCTGTGCCTGTCGCCGAAGACGGTGAACACCTACCGCTATCGCATTTTCGAGAAGCTCGAGATCACCAGCGATGTCGAGCTGGCCATGCTGGCAGTGCGCCACGGCATGGTCGATGTTGCCAGCTGAGATGGCCGCGCCCTTCGACAGCAGCGGCTTTCTCGCCGCCTGCAGCTCCCGCCCCGGCGTCTACCGGATGTTCGATGCCGAGGCGCGGCTGCTCTATGTCGGCAAGGCCAACAACCTCAAGAAGCGCCTGACCAGCTACTTCCGCAAGAGCGGGCTGGCGCCGAAGACCGCCGCGCTGGTGGCGCGCATCGCGCAGATCGAGACCACCATCACCGCCAACGAGACCGAGGCGCTGCTGTTGGAGCAGACGCTGATCAAGGAGTGGCGGCCGCCGTACAACATCCTGCTGCGCGACGACAAATCCTATCCCTACGTGTTCCTCTCCAGCGCGGACGAATACCCGCGGCTGGGCATCCATCGCGGCGCGAAGAAGCAGAAGGGCCGCTATTTCGGCCCCTATCCCAGCGGCTTGGCGATCCGCGAGAGCCTCAATCTGCTGCAGAAGACCTTCCAGGTCCGCCAGTGCGAGGACAGCTACTTCAAGAATCGCACCCGGCCCTGCCTGCAATACCAGATCAAGCGCTGCAAGGGGCCCTGTGTCGGGCTGGTCAGTCCCGAAGAGTACGCCGAGGATGTGCGGCGCTCGGTGCTGTTCCTCGAGGGGCGCAGCAATGTGCTGAGCGACGAACTGAGTGCCGCCATGGAGAAGGCCGCCGCAGCGCTGGACTTCGAGCACGCCGCCGAGTTGCGCGACCAGATCGCCCTGCTGCGCCGGGTGCAGGACCAGCAGAGCATGGAGGGCGGTACCGGCGACGTGGATGTGGTCGCGGCGATGGTCAGCCCCGGCGGCGCCTGCGTGCACTTGATTACCGTGCGCGGTGGCCGGGTGCTGGGCAGCAAGAACTTCTTTCCCCAGGTGGCCATCGAGGAGGAGGCGGCCGGCGTGCTGGCGGCCTTCCTCGCCCAGTACTACCTGGGCGCCAGCGAGCGCGACCTGCCCAGCGAGTTGATCGTCAATTGCGAGCATGAGGACTTCCCCGCGCTGGCCGCGGCGATTGCCGAGGTGCGCGACCGCGAGCTGACCATCAGCTACCGGGTGCGTGGTACCCGCGCGCGCTGGCAGCAGTTGGCCGTGACCAATGCCGAGCAGGCGCTGGCCGCGCGCCTGGCCAACCGCCAGCATGTCGCCGCGCGCCTGGAGGCGCTCGGCGAAGCGCTGGGCATGGACGAGCCGCCGCAGCGCCTGGAGTGCTTCGACATCAGTCACTCCAGCGGCGAGGCGACCGTCGCCTCCTGCGTGGTGTTCGGCCCGGAGGGGCCGCTGAAATCCGACTACCGCCGTTTCAACATCGAAGGGGTGACCGCCGGCGACGACTATGCCGCCATGCACCAGGCGCTGACCCGGCGCTTTCGCCGGCTCAAGGACGGAGAGGGTAAGATGCCCGACATCCTCTTGGTGGACGGCGGCAAGGGGCAGCTGAACATGGCGCGCGAAGTGCTGCAGGAACTGGCGGTGGTCGATCTGGTCCTGCTCGGCGTGGCCAAGGGCGTGACCCGCAAGCCGGGGCTGGAAACCCTCTACCTCAATGATGCCGAGCACGAATTCACCCTGCCGGGCGACTCGCCGGCGTTGCACCTGATCCAGCAGATTCGCGACGAGGCGCACCGTTTCGCCATCACCGGCCACCGCGCCCGGCGCGGCAAGGCGCGGCGCACCTCGAGCCTGGAGGAGGTGGCCGGCGTCGGCCCCAAGCGTCGGCGCGATCTGCTCAAGCACTTCGGCGGCCTGCAGGAGCTGGCGCGCGCCAGTGCCGAGGAAATCGCCAAGGCGCCGGGCATCAGCAAAAAGCTCGCGGAGTCGATTTATGCCGCCCTGCACAGTGAGTAGAATGACGAAACTCTTTGAATATCAAAGGCCCCGATGAATATCCCGAATCTGCTGACCATCCTGCGCGTGCTGCTCATCCCGGTATTCATCGCGCTGTTCTACATGCCGTTCGCCTGGAGCTATTGGGCGGCCAGCGCGGTGTTCACCTTGGCCAGCCTCACCGACTGGCTGGACGGCTACCTGGCGCGGCGTCTGGGGCAGAGCACGCCGTTCGGCGCCTTCCTCGACCCGGTGGCGGACAAGCTGATCGTCGCTGTGGCGCTGGTGCTGCTGGTGGAGGAGCACGCCAACCTGTGGCTGACCCTGCCGGCGGTGATCATCATCGGTCGCGAGATCGTCGTCTCCGCACTGCGCGAGTGGATGGCCGAACTCGGGGCCCGCGCCCAGGTGGCGGTGTCGAACCTGGGCAAATGGAAAACTGCGGCGCAGATGGTGGCCCTGGTCATCCTGCTCGGCAACCCGCCGCGCATGGACTTCTGGGTCGGTCTCGGCTACGGCCTGTTGATCGTCGCTGCCGGCCTGACCCTGTGGTCCATGGTGCAATATCTGCGCGCCGCCTGGCCGCATCTCAGCAGCGCGGCAAACGGCAAATAACTTTTTGAATCAAAGAGTTGACAGCGGTGCGGAATGCTATAGAATGGCGCCCGTCACCAAGACGCGGGAATAGCTCAGTTGGTAGAGCACGACCTTGCCAAGGTCGGGGTCGCGAGTTCGAGTCTCGTTTCCCGCTCCAATTTTCAAAGTGAGCGCTGTTTTTCAGTGTTCATTTGAGGCCGGGTGGCAGAGTGGTCATGCAGCGGATTGCAAATCCGTGTACGCCGGTTCGATTCCGACCTCGGCCTCCAGTATCTAAGCCCCGCAGGCTCTAGCTTGCGGGGCTTTTTTACGTCTGCGGGGAGGTGCGTTTCTTGCTTCCATTCTGGCGCGCGTCCCAGAACCTCGACTATTTCGAGGGCGTGGCGACGGCTCCCGTGCGGCGCTAGATTTTCTCGATGATCTGCTCCTTCGCGCGTCTCGACAGCTGGCTGGCGGCCGGCAGGTCGTCGATCTCCGAAGCCGCTTGCGGCCGAATATCCCTGAACTGAAATTCCCTGATCCGCCGGGGCGGCGCCTTGTCCTTTGCGTGCCCCGCTTCGGTCGTGGTTTTCTCCCGCAGCCTGTGCGCCCGGACCCGCCCCGGCCGATGCGCGCGCCGGCGCCGCAAGCCCGGCTCAATGACTCCCGCGTGCCCAGCGTGCCCGACGCCGGTTCAACGAGTCGCCGGCAGCACCGCCTAAGGAGACGAAGGGCCGATCGCCCTGGCTGCCGTCGGGCGTATGCGCGGCAGCTGTCGCAGCGCTAGAGGCTCGACAACACGCCTGCCGCGACCCCGACAGTCAGAACGACGCCGCAGACCATGTTTGCCCGCGCCCGCTTGGGTCTAGGGGTGATCCCCAGGGCCGCAGCCCAAATCGCTGCAAGTGCAAGCGCGAGGTAGTGAATAGCCACCATATCTCCCTCCCGGCCACGGACAGGCCCGAAATCATTCGTTGAAAGGAGTGCGGTCGTGCGGATGCAGGTGCATCCGGGCGGCCGACGAACCTGAAGCCGCTCCTGCAGGCCCGGCCCAGGCTCCCCACTCCGTGCATGAAGTATCCGGAGCCTATCACTGTTCATCCATACAGTTCTAGGCCTTCCCAGGTCCTGCGCGGTCGGCGGAAGGCTCAGGTTGGGCAGGGGGCGTGATCCCGGGTGGCAGGACGGCTGCAGCCACGTACAGGCCGACTGTCTGCAGCGCTTCTTGTCCCGGCGTGGAGATGCGCGGAGCAACTGCAGCAGGCGTTGTCCGGGGGACGGGGAGGGTGGGCGATTCGCGTGTCCGACTGATAGCGCGGCAGAAATGGCGGAAAGAAGTATCGGAGAAAGAGGTTTGAGGTAGCTACACTCTTGATATAGTGAACCAGTTCGCAAGTCGCCTACAGTGATCATCGCCAGTATGTACTCGATCAAGACAAAGCAGCCCGAGCAGCTGTCGCCGGCAACCCCGGGCGCGAACCAAAGCGCATGGGCGAGTCGGGTTCCGGAGCGTGCGCCGATCCAGCGGCCAGCCATGACCGCCGGCTACACGCCCGAAGTCCAGTTCAAGGTGCGTTTGGAAAACCTTATCTGCGACGCTCGGAAGGTGCTGGACGATCTCTATGCACGGCAATGGGCGAGCTACAGCCATCCGGAAAAGATCGTCGAGCGGCTGAACACACAGCTCAAGCGTGGGGTTTTGCTGCGCAGCCTGCTTGAGCTGGGCATGCCCGCCAGCGAGCTTCATCAGCTCGAGCAGGAAGAAATCGACTTCGTGCGCGGCGCCGAACTGTTTCTCGACCAGCTCGGTGCCCAGCAGTTGCGCGAGCGGGAAGACTCTCGACGCACGGAACTTATCTAACTCATATGAGTCTTCATCTTCCGCGTGACCACGGGCGCCAGTCCGCTTGCGGATGTCCCCCGTCTCGCTTCTCAGCCACGAACTAATCAAGGCTGGGTTACCGCAAGCCCAGGTCAAGAGCTTGGGCGGTCGTCGCGTCCTCCACGCTCGATCTTTCAATAGTGTTGGCCGGTTCCTGGATTCGGCTTGGCGTTAGCGAAAGAATGCCGGCGGTTTTTCGTTTATCCGCAGCGCACGCTCGTCCCCTTGTCCGGCGAGCACAGGCAATGCACCTACAGGCTCATGCCATGCACACCCAGCAGCAGTTTAAGGCTCGTGTCGCCAGGGTTCTCGCTCTCACGGCGCGCACCCTTGACCCACAGCAGTCCAAACACCAGCACAGCGCGCAAGTCGTCGATAAGCTTGTCAACATTTCCAAACGCTGCAGCCTGATACATAACCTGCTGCAAATGGGCATGAAACGCGGCGAATTCGAAGCTCTGGTTGCACGGGAGATCGATTTTCTCCGTTGCTCCGAACTGTTTCTCGACCAACTCGGTATACGCCATTTGCGGGACGCGGAAGCGAAGGAGCGCGGCGGGCTTATTTGATCCCGGCGCTGCCTGGGCCCTCCTGTAAGTAGCCGCCCCTCCTGAAGCCTTTGGCGACGCCACGGCTGACCGCAAAGGGCAGGAAACCGTTTCCGAAACCGAATGGGCGAGGGTTCTGGAGTGGGGCTTGCGGATCGGCGCGGTTTTCTTGGTTTCGGCGGCGTTTTTCGGGTAAGATGTTGAAAATGCAGGCTTTCTGGTTCGGATTGCAAATCCGTGTGCAGCGGTTCGATGTCGAGCTCGGTCGCCAGTATGGAAAGCCCGCTGTAGGTTTATGAGCTGCAGGGCTTTTTCTTTTAGTGGCAACCGGCTTGAGTGCTGGTTGTTGTGGGCGCCACCGACTGCATATGGTCACGCCCCGTGTTGCTGGGCAGCACAGCAAAAGCGCTACCGCCCGAATGGCGAAATCGGTAGACGCAGGAGACTTAAAATCTCTCGGCCGCAAGGTCATGCCGGTTCGAGTCCGGCTTCGGGCACCACATAGATTCTTCCGCTTGCTCCCGAGCAAGTCGGAATCCAGAAAAACCGGCCTCCAGGGCTGGTTTTTTTTGTGCCCAGATTTGCCGTTCCTGGATGGTGCTGCGGGGCAGGGCGCTTCGCGTTGAAGCGCTGCGGCGCCTGTATTGGCCAGGCGCTCTGGCGCTCCTTGCCCTCGATGGGGGATGGCCGCAGCTGGCATTGCGGGCAATGGCGTGAGCTGACGGCAGGCGGGCGCCCCTTTCCTGGCTGTCGCTCGCGGGGGTATCAGTGGGCCTTGAGCAGCGCTTCGACCTCGCTGGCGCTGAGCACCTTGCCCACCGACACCACTTTGTCGTCGATGGCCAGTGCCGGGGTCGACATCACGCCGTGGGCGGCGATTTCGGCGAAGTCGGTGATTTTCACCAGCTCGGCCTCCCGGCCCAGGTTGGCCAGCGCCGCCTGGGTGTTCTCGCCAAGGGTGACGCACTTCTTGCAGCCGGAGCCGAGGATTTTGATGATCATGGAGTTTCTCCCGGGTTGAAGTCGATGAACCTGCTCAGGTCAGCAGGTAGGCGAAGGCATTGAGCAGGTAGCCGATGATCACGATGCCGACCACTACGATGGCGAAGAACAGCGCCAGCAGCGGCGCCGCGACCACCTTCTTGAGCATGATCAGCGACGGCAGCGACAGCGCGGTCACCGCCATCATGAATGCCAGCACGGTGCCCAGGCCGACGCCCTTGCCCACCAGCGCTTCGGCGATCGGCAGGGTGCCGAAGATGTCGGCATACATCGGCACGCCGACCAGCGCCGCCAGCGGCACCGACCACCAGTGTTCTTCGCCGAGCAGCGCGCCGATCAGCTCGGCGGGTATCCAGTTGTGGATCGCCGCGCCGATGCCCACGCCGATCAGGATGTACAGCCAGACGCGCTGGAGAATCTCGCGCACCTGCCCGGTGCAGAAGGCCAGCCGCTCGTGGCGGCTCGGTTGCGCCTGCTCGACGTCCAGTACCGGGGTGTGACGCACGAATTCGGCGACATGCTGCTCCATCCGCGCGCGGCCGATCAGGCTGCCGCCGAGCACTGCCAGCACGATGCCGATCAGCACGTAGGTAATCGCGATCGACCAGTTGAAGATGCTCGCCAGCAGGATCACCGAGGCCAGGTCGACCAGCGGCGAGGAGATCAGGAAGGAGAAGGTCACCGCCAGCGGCAGGCCCGAGCTGGTGAAGCCGATGAACAGCGGGATCGACGAGCAGGAGCAGAACGGCGTGAGCGTGCCGAGCAGTGCGCCCATCACGTTGGCCTTGAAGCCCTGCAGGCCGCCGAGGATGCGCCGGGTGCGCTCCGGCGGGAAGTAGCTCTGCACCCAGGAGATGGAGAAGATCAGCACCGACAGCAGGATGAAGATCTTGAGCACGTCGTAGATGAAGAAGTGCAGGCTGGCGCCGACCCGCCCGGCCATGTCCAGGCCGAGCACGTCCTCCACCAGCAGGCGCACCAGCGCGGCCAGCCAGTCCATGCGCAGCAGCTGGTCGTTCAGCCACCTGAAGATTTCCATGACGGTTCCTTAGCGGCGGGGCAGGGCGCGCTCGTACCAGGCGCGGCTGCTGTTGACCATGCGCACCAGCCAGAGCATTACCGGCACCTCGATCAGCACGCCGACCACGGTGGCCAGCGCTGCGCCGGAGTCGAAGCCGTACAGCACGATGGCCACCGCCACCGCCAGCTCGAAGAAGTTCGAGGCGCCGATCATGGTCGCCGGGCCGGCCACGTCGTGGCGCACCTTGAAGCGGCGGCACAGCCAGTAGCCGAGGCCGGCGATGAACAGGGTCTGCAGCAGCAGCGGCACGGCGAGGATGGCGATCACCAGCGGCTGCTCGACAATGGTCTTGCCCTGGAAGGAGAACAGCAGCACCAGGGTGGCGAGCAGGGCGAGGATGGAGAACGGCGAGATCTTCGCCAGCGCGGCCTGGAAGGCCGCCTCGCCGCGCTTCATCAGTTGCGCACGGAAGAACTGGGCGATGGCCAGCGGGATGACGATGTACATCACCACCGACAGCAGCAGGGTGTCCCAGGGCACCGGGATCGATGACACGCCTAGCAGCAGGGCGACGATGGGGGCGAAGGCGAACACCATCACCAGGTCGTTGAGCGCCACCTGGGTCAGGGTGAAGTTGGCGTTGCCGTTGCACAGGTTGCTCCACACGAAGACCATCGCCGTGCAGGGCGCCGCGCCGAGCAGGATCAGCCCGGCCATGTAGCTGTCGATCTCACCGGCCGGCAGCCAGGGCGCGAACACGTGCTGGAGGAACAGCCAGCCGATCAGCGCCATGCTGAACGGCTTGACCGCCCAGTTGACGAACAGGGTGATGCCCATGCCGGCCTTCTGCTCGCGTACCTCGTGCAGCGCGGCGAAGTCGATCTTCATCAGCATCGGGATGATCATCACCCAGATCAGCACGCCGACCGGCAGGTTGACCTGGGCTACCTCCAGCGCGCCGACCCCGTGGGCCACGGCCGGGGCATAGAGGCCGAGCAGGGTGCCGGCGACGATGCAGAGGAACACCCAGAGGGTCAGGTAGCGCTCGAAGAAGCCGAGCGGGGCGCCGGCGGCCTGTTTGGCCGCCACTTCACAGGGGCTGGACATCGGTCTTTCCTTCCTTTCTTGCAGATGCCGGGCTGCCGACGGGCAATCCCGGGTAGTTAGTGCCCACCAAGAGCCTCGACGATCTCGCTGACGGTGCTGCGCGCCGTGTGCGTCACGCCGATCAGGGTGGCCGAGGCGGCGCCGGTCCACTCGCCGTAGCCGACCAGCCACAGGTTGGGCTGCTTCAGCGCGCGGGTGCCCTCGACCGCCACCTTGCCGTCGCTTTCGATCACCCCCAGTTCGCCCAGGTGGGCGAGGGCCGGGCGGAAGCCGGTGCACCAGATCACCGCGTCGATCTCGGCGCGGCGGCCATCGGCCCACTCCACGCCGTGCTCGCTGAAGCGGGCGAACGGCCGCTCGGCAACCAGCACGCCACGGCTACGCGCCTCGCGCACCGGCTCGACCATCACCACATCGCCCAGACCGCCGATCGGCTGGTCGACGGTGCGGCCTTCCTGCTGGGCCTTCCAGCGCTCGGTGGCGCGCTCGAACAGCACGCGGCCGTCGACGTCGTCGGCCAGGAACAACGGCGGTTCGGGGGTGATCCACAGGGTTTCGGCGACCTTCGACACCTCGGCGAGCACCTGTGCGCCGGAGTTGCCGCCGCCGATGATCAGCACCCGCTGGCCAGCGAAGGGGGCCGGGTCGACGTAGTGTGCCGAGTGCAGCTGCACCCCGGCGAACTGCTCGCGACCGGGATAGGCGGGGATGTACGGGTTGCTCCAGGTGCCGGTGGCGCTGACCACTGCCCGCGCCCGCCAGCTGTGCTCGCCGGCGCGTACCCGCAGATAGTCGCCGTCGCGCTCCACGGACTCGACATGCACCGGGCGCTGCACCGGAAGCTGGTAGCGCTCTTCGTAGCGGCTCAGGTAGTCGATGACCTCGGCACGGGTCGGGTAGGTGGGCGCACTGGCCGGCATCGGCCAGCCGGGAATCGAACTCCAGGTCGCCGGCGAGAACAGCCGCAGCGAGTCCCAGCCGTGCAGCCAGGCGCCGCCCGGCGTGGCCTGTTCGTCGAGGAGCAGAAAGGAGAGCCGGGTGCGGCGCAGAAAGTAGGCAGTGGCCAGGGCGGCCTGGCCGCCGCCGATGACGAGTACATCCACTGTAGTCGGGGTATTCATGCCGAGGCCTCGTGTGTCCAGGGTGACGACTGGCGGCGGGAAGAGTGCGGCAACCTTAACATGCGAATAATCGAATATGCAGGTTTCTTTGCATCATGGCGACGCGTCGTCTGCCGTGTAAGGGGTTGAAGGGCGCTGTTCGAATGTTCCTTTTGATACACGGCAGCAATATGTTCGGAACGGCATATTCGGTGTCGATGATGCGTCATGGGCTATAAATAACTATCCCCTTCACGCTACTCGCGAACACAGACATCACGCTGCGCCGCAGTACCCGTGGCTGTCAGCCTGTCCCTTTGCGCGGATGGACGCCATGCACGACGACCGGTCCAACAGCGATCCCGAACAGTTCGACCTGCCGCGCCCCGGTGATGGGGCCGATGGCCGCCCCATGGTTCCGGAGCCGACGCCGGCCTCCGCCGCTGCCATCGACCCCGTGCCGTTGGAGGCCATGGCTGTGGCCCGCCAGCTGGGCGTGGATGTCGAGACCGGCCTGTCGTCCGCCGAAGTGCGAGTCCGTCAGCAGCGCGACGGTCCCAACCAGTTGCAGGTCCAGCCGCCATACCCGGCCTGGCGGCACTTTCTGGCTCAACTCCAGGATCCGCTGGTCTATCTGCTGCTGGCGGCGGTGGTCATCACGCTGGCCACCTGGGGGCTGCAAGGCTGGGAGGGCTGGCCCATCGATGCGCTGGTCATCCTGGTGATCGTGCTGCTCAATGCGCTGCTCGGTTTCCTGCAGGAAACCCGCTCGCAGCGCGCCGCCGACGCGCTGACCCGACTGACCACCAGTACCTCGGCCGTGTTGCGCGACGGGGTTCAGCTACGGGTGCCGAGCGCCGAACTGGTGCGTGGCGATGTGCTGTTGCTGGCCGAGGGCGACAGCGTGGGGGCCGACGCTCGCCTGCTGGAGGCCAACACGCTGCGGGTGCAGGAAGCCTCGCTGACGGGTGAGAGCGAGGCGGTGACAAAAGACCCGGCGCCGCTGGCCGCAGGCACGGCGCTGGCCGAGCGCTACAACATGGTGTTCAAGGGCACCGCGGTGGCGCAGGGCACCGGGCGGGCGGTGGTCACCGCCATCGGCATGGGCACGGAAATGGGCGCCATCGCCCATCTGCTGCAGGCCACGGCCGATGAAGCCACGCCCTTGCAGGAAGAGGTGCGCCAGATCGGTCGCATGCTGGGAATGGGGGTGGTCGTCATCGCCGCTGTGGTGGTGGGCGCCGTGCTGATGGTCACGGAGATTCGCAGTGCCGAAGACGTGCTGCCGGTGCTGTTGCTGGGGGTGTCGCTGGCGGTGGCGGCGGTGCCCGAAGGGCTGCCGGCCATCCTCTCGCTGGTGCTGGCCATGGGCGTGCAGCGCATGGCCCAGCGCAACGCGATTGTGAAAAAGCTGGCGTCCGTGGAGACCCTGGGCTCGGCATCGGTGATCTGCACCGACAAGACCGGCACCTTGACCCGCTCGGAAATGACGATCGAGCGCGGCATGACCTCCTCGGGGAGCAGTCAGGTCAGTGGTGTCGGTTACGTTCCCGAAGGGCAGGTGCATGACCAGGGCCAGCCGTTGACGGCAGGTCCCCTGCACAGCGAGCACATCCTGCTGCTCGCCTGCGGCAGCCGCGCAGGCAACGCCGCACTGCGGCAGGAAGGTGACGGTACCTGGGTGATCCAGGGCGATCCGACCGAAGCCGCTTTTCTGGTGGCCGAGCGCAAGCTGGATGGGTACGAGGCGCGCTGCAAGCATTTCGAGCGCATCGGCGAAATCCCCTTCACCTCCGAGCGCAAGATGATGTCCATCCTGGCCATTGATCCTGAGCGGGCTGGCGAGAGAATGCTGATCAGCAAGGGGGCTCCCGATGTCCTGCTGAACCACTGCACCCGGGTGCAGGTCGGCATGGATGTGCTGCCGCTGACCGAAGACACGCGTGCACGCGCCCTGGCCGACGTGGATGAGCTGTCGAGCGACGCCTTGCGCACGCTGTCGGTGGCCTACCGCCCGCTGACGCCTGATGAGGATGTCCATGGTGGAGAGGCACTGGAGCGGGAGCTGATCTTTGTCGGCACGGTCGGCATCATCGATCCGCCTCGCGAAGAGGTCGCCCCGGCGATTCGGGACGCGCACCGGGCCGGTATCCGCGTCATCATGATCACCGGCGATCATCCGCGTACTGCAGCGCGGATTGCCGCCGACCTTGGCATCATCGAGGCCGGCGGTACGGCGCTCACCGGTGCGGATCTCGACCAGCTGGACGACGTGGCGCTGGCGGCGGCGGTAACTACCACCTCGGTGTATGCGCGGGTGGCGCCGGCGCACAAGCTGCGCATCGTCGATGCCTTGCAGGCACAAGGGCATGTGGTGGCCATGACCGGCGACGGCGTGAACGACGCCCCGGCGCTGAAATCGGCGGATATCGGTGTGGCGATGGGCATCACCGGCACCGAGGTGACCAAGGAGGCCGGCGACATGATCCTCGCCGACGACAACTTCGCCACCATCGTCGTGGCGGTGCGCGAGGGACGCGGCATCCTCGACAACATCCGCAAGTTCCTGCGCTATCTGCTGTCGTCCAACATGGGCGAGGTGCTGACGGTGCTTCTGGCCGTGCTCGGCGCCAGTGCCCTGGGCTTGATCGACGCCAATGGCGTGCTGATGCTGCCGCTGCTGGCCACGCAGATCTTGTGGATCAACCTGATCACCGACGCTGCGCCGGCGCTGGCGATGGGCGTGGACCCGCCAACCGACGACGTGATGGCCCGCCGTCCGCGCCGCCCCACCGACCGGGTGATCGATGCCCGGATGTGGTTCGGCGTACTGCAGACCGGCTTGGTGATGGCTGTGGCGGCCCTGCTGACGCTGGACTGGCTGTTGCCGGGCGGCTTCATCGCCGGCCAGGACAGCCTGGATACTGGGCGCACGGCCGCGTTCACGGTGCTGGTGCTGGCCCAGTTGTTCAATGCCTTCAATGCCCGCTCCGAGACGGCCAGCGCGTTCCGCGGCCTGTTCGACAACCGCTGGCTGTGGGCGGCGGTGGCACTGGGGCTGGTGCTGCAACTGGCCGTGGTGGAGTTGACGCTGTTGAATACGGCCTTTGGCACCGTCCCGCTCACCGCTGGTCAATGGGGCTTGTGCCTGGCCATGGGCAGCCTGGTGCTGTGGTTCAGCGAGCTGCGCAAGCTGTGGCTGCGCCGCATGCGCAGGGAACCTGCCCATTAGCGCGTGCGCCCCGGCGACCCGCCGGATGCCTGGAGTGACGCGAATAGCCAACAACGGGAGCGCCACATGGAATTCGTGCTGAAGTTGCTCAACGGCGGTGCTGGTAACCTGGCCGCCTACCTGGCGGCGCATGTGTTGCTGTGCCTGCTGCCGGCTTTCTTCATTGCCGGCGCGATGGCCGCGCTGATCCCCAAGGCCAGCATCACCCGCTGGCTGGGCCGCAATACGCCGGCCTACGTGTCCTACCCGGCCGCGGCAGCGGCGGGCTCCCTGCTGGCGGTGTGCTCCTGCACCATCGTGCCGCTGTTTGCCGGCGTTTACCGCAAGGGTGCCGGCATCGGTCCGGCCGTCACTTTCCTGTTCTTCGCTCCCGCGGGCAACATCATGGCGCTGGCCTACACCGGCAGCATCCTGGGTGCGGAGTTTGCGGTCGCACGCCTGCTGCTGTGCCTGTTGTTCGGCATCGGCATTGGCCTGCTGATGGCGCTGCTGTTCTGGCGCGATGACGCCCGCCACGACGCGCAGACCGACACGATGTTCGCGCAACAAGCCAGCATCGCCCCGGCAGCGCTGGGCGTGCTGCTGTCCCTGGTGGCCGTGCTGATCGCCGGCACCTTGAAGCTGTGGCCGCTGACCGCCACCGTGGCCACCGTTCACCTGCCACTGCCCTGGGCCGAAGCCTGGCAGGCGACCCTGTTCGAGTGGGTGCCCTTCGATGCCGCTAAGGGCGAAGAAGGGGTGAGCTTGCAGGGCTCGGTGCTGATTGGCCTGTTGCTGCTGATAGCAGTGACCGCCTGGAAGGGCCTGGAGAACATCACCGAAGGTGCCAATCTGCGGACATGGGTGACCCTGGGCCTGACCGCCAGCACCTTGCTGGTGGCGGCGTTGCGCCTGACGCCGCAGGCTGGCGGACTGGGTGTGGCCCTGACCGGCCGCGTGCTGGCTGTGGCGTTGGCCCTGGGGGCGGTGTGGCACTTTGCGCGCAAACTGGCAGTCGACGACTGGCGGGCGTGGCTGTGGGAAGCCTGGCGCTTCGTGAAGCAGATTTTTGTACTGCTGGTGGCGGGGGTGTTCATCGTCGGCATGGTGCGGCAGATCATCCAGCCCGAGTGGATCGAAGCCCTGGCCGGCAGCAACACCGTGTCGGCCAACGCTGTGGCCGTGGGCTTTGGCGTGTTCATGTACTTCCCGACCCTGGTGGAGGTGCCGGTGGCGCGCATGTTCCTCGATCTGGGCATGCACGAGGGCCCGCTGTTGGCCTACCTGATGGCTGACCCCGAGCTCAGCCTGCAAAGCATGTTGATGGTTGCCGCCGTGATCGGCCGTCCCAAGACGGCCGCCTATGTGAGTCTGGTGGCGCTGTTCAGCATCTGTGCCGGCCTCATCTATGGCGCCTGGGTGGATGGCCTTGGCTGGTTGCCGCTGGCTCTGACCCTGGGCCTGTTCATGGCGGTGCTGGCCAGTGGCTTGGCGTGGCTGCGCCATCGCCAACACGCGAACACGCCTGCTTGATGTATTCCTGACCCGTAAGGAGAAACCGCATGTTGACCGTCAAGATCCTTGGTTCCGGCTGCGCCAACTGCAAGAAGCTCGAAGCCGTGGCGCGCGAAGCCGCCAGCAAGGCCAATCTGCAACCTGAATTCATCAAGGTGACCGACATGATGGAGATCATGGCCTATGACCTGCTGTCCACGCCGGCGCTGGTGATCAATGAAAAGGTGGTCAGCAGCGGGCGCATCCCCACTGTTGCCGAAGTGCAGCAGTGGCTGACGGCTTGAGCCAGTAACCCGGCGCAGCAACCGTCACGGTAGGAGCGGGGGCTCTGGGCAGGGCGGCATTGCTGCGCCCAGAGCTTCATGTCGTTCCGGTCCTGATATTCGAATGGCTGAATATGCGGACTTGTTTTCAACCTGAGCCTCGCCGGCTGGGCACTTCCTTGGCCTTGCGGAAGGTTTGAGCAATTGTCCACCGATGCAGGTAGGCGTCCGTAAGCCCCGCAGTAAGCGGATTTCGCCACTGCAGGAACGCTGGGTGGCGGCCATTCAGCGACGCTCCGAGATCTTGCCTTGGGCTCTCGACACGCCACCCCGCTTTACTTGATATGCGACAAGCAATATATTCGCGAAAGCATATTCAAGGGTGGGCCCATCATGGGTCGCAAGACCCGGTGACCAGCGACAAACCTGACGCCACGCCATTCACGAGATCCACGAGCGCTTCAAAATGTTCGTGCTGGTGAAGAACAAACATTGAGGACTGCCATGGTCGAGCACCTGACCCCCACCACGGTTTTCAAATGCCTGGCTGACGAGACCCGGGCACGGATGACCCTGCTGATCGCCCGCGAGGGCGAGCTGTGCGTCTGCGAGCTGACTGCGGCGCTGGAGGAAAGCCAGCCGAAGATCTCCCGCCACCTGGCGCTGCTGCGCAGCTCCGGCGTGCTGGAGGATCGCCGTCAGGGCCAGTGGGTGTACTACCGCCTGCACCCGCACTTGCCGGACTGGGTGCACGACATGCTGAAGACCATACTGGCCGCCAACAAGAACTGGCTGAGCCCCGAGGTGCAGCGCCTGGAAGGCATGCGCAACCGCCCCGAGCGCGTCGGTGCCTGCGGCTGATCCGTGAGGAAAACAATGAAGGTTCTGTTCCTGTGCACGGCCAACAGCTGTCGCAGCATCCTCTGCGAAGCGCTGTTCAACCATCTGGCCCCGGCCAGCCTGCGGGCTTTCAGTGCCGGCAGCCAACCGAAGGGGTTCGTGCATCCGCTCACGCTTGAGGCTTTGGCGAGAGCAGGCGTGCCTGGCGAAAGGCTCACCAGCAAGCCCTTCGAGACCCATGCCGACCTGCAGCCCGATCTGGTCATCACCGTCTGCGACAAGGCGGCCGGCGAAGCCTGTCCGGTGTTTTTCGGTCCGGCGATCAAGGCGCACTGGGGATTGGCGGATCCCTCCGAAGTTGAAGGTTCGGATAGCGAAATCGCGGCGGCCTTCGATGCCACGGTGGCGCGGATCACCGCCCGAATTCAGGCCTTTCTCGCCTTGCCCCTCGACGAGCTGGATGCCGCTGCCCTCAAGGCCGAACTGGCCCGCATCGCCAGCCTGTAACCCTTGCCCCGGATGGACGCCATGTACGACGACCTGCCCAACATCGATCCCGAGCTGCTCGACCTGCCCAGTCTCGACAAGCTGGGCCTACCGGCGCAGCCGGAACACAAGCCGCGCATCCTGCTGCTCTATGGTTCCAATCGCGAGCGCTCCTACAGCCGCCTGCTGGTGCAGGAGGCCGCCCGCTTGCTCGAGCGCTTCGGCGCCGAGACGCGCATCTTCGACCCGTCCGGCCTGCCGCTGCCGGACGACGCGCCGGAAAGCCATCCCAAGGTGCAGGAGCTGCGCGAGCTGGTGCTGTGGTCGGAAGGCCAGGTGTGGTGCTCGCCGGAGCGCCATGGCGCGATGAGCGCGGTGTTCAAGGCACAGATCGACTGGATCCCGCTGACCATGGGGGCGATCCGTCCGAGCCAGGGCATGACCCTGGCGCTGATGCAGGTCTGCGGCGGCTCGCAGTCGTTCAATGCGGTCAACCAGATGCGCGTGCTCGGCCGCTGGATGCGCATGTTCACCATCCCCAACCAGTCATCGGTGGCCAAGGCCTTCCTCGAATTCGACGAGGAGGGCCGCATGCAGCCATCGTCCTACTACGACCGGGTGGTCGACGTGATGGAGGAGCTGGTCAAGTTCACCCTACTGCTGCGCGGCCGCGCCGACTATCTGGTCGACCGCTACTCCGAGCGCAAGGAGTCGGCCGAAGAGCTGTCCCGCCGCGTCAACCAGCGCTCGATCTGAAAACTCAAGGAAACCCTATCGTGCAACACCCCTACGACATCCTCGGCGTGCCCGGCTGCTCCGGCCGGCTGATCTTCACCCCGTGTCCGGGCACCCAGGGCGGCAGCCTCGCCAGTGCGCTGGATACGCTCAAGACGGCCGGCGCCGAGGCGCTGATCACCCTGATGCCGGCCGGCGAGCTGGAGCAGAACCAGGCCAGCGAGCTGCCGGCGCGGTGTGCCGAGCGCGACCTGGCGTGGTTCCACCTGCCGGTGGCCGACGAGCAGGTGCCGCTGGACGACTTCGACAGCGCCTGGGCGCAGGCGCGCGAACGCATCCAGACGCTGCTCGGCGAAGGCCGCAGCATCGCCATCCACTGCAAGGGCGGTTCCGGTCGCACCGGCCTGATCGCCGCGCGTATCCTGATCGACCGCGGCCTGCCGCGCGCCGACGCCATTGCCCTGGTGCAGGCGCTGCGGCCCAAGGCCATCCGGCATCCGGCCCATCTGGCCTGGATCGAACAGTTCGACGCCGCATAACCCTCCACCGAGAAGAGAAGAAGAACATGACCATCAAAGTAGGCATCAACGGCTTCGGCCGCATCGGACGTCTGGCCCTGCGCGCCGCTTGGGGCTGGCCGGAACTGGAGTTCGTGCAGATCAACGACCCGGCCGCCGACGCGGCAACCCACGCGCACTTGCTCAACTTCGACTCGGTGCACGGCCGCTGGCAGCATGAAGCAGGCAGCGACGGCGACTGCATCGTCATCGACGGCAAGCGCATCCGGGTCACCCACAACAGGGCCATCGCCGACACCGACTGGTCGGGCTGCGACCTGGTGATCGAAGCCAGCGGCAAGATGACCAAGGTCGCTCTGCTGCAGGCCTACCTCGACCAGGGAGTCAAGCGCGTGGTGGTCAGCGCGCCGGTGAAGGAGGAGGGCGCGCTCAACATCGTCATCGGCGTCAACGACCAGCTGTTCGATCCGGCCAAGCACCGCATCGTCACCGCGGCGTCCTGCACCACCAACTGCCTGGCCCCGGTGGTCAAGGTGATCCACGAGGCGCTGGGCATCCGCCACGGCTCGATCACCACCATCCACGACCTGACCAACACCCAGAGCCTGCTCGACCAGCCGCACAAGGACTTGCGCCGCGCGCGCGCCTCCTTGATGAGCCTGATTCCGACCACCACCGGCTCGGCCACCGCCATCGCCGAGATCTTCCCCGAGCTGCGCGGCAAGCTGAACGGCCACGCGGTGCGCGTGCCGCTGGCTAACGCCTCGCTGACCGACTGCGTGTTCGAGGTCGAGCGCGCTACCACCGCCGAGGAAGTCAATGCGCTGCTCAAGGCCGCCGCCAGCGAAGGCCCGCTCAAGGGCATCCTCGGCTACGAGGAGCGTCCGCTGGTGTCCATCGACTACCGTACCGATCCGCGCTCGTCGATCATCGACGCGCTGTCGACCCTGGTGGTCAACGGCACCCAGGTGAAGGTCTACGCCTGGTACGACAACGAGTGGGGCTACGCCAACCGCACCGTCGAGCTGGCGCGCAAGGTCGGCCTGGCCGGCTGAAAACGACCGTGCCCGACTGCGTAGGGTGTGCCCTGCGCAGCGGGGTGCGGCGATCGGTGCGCGCGGCGCACCCTACATCGACTTGCACGGTCCGACCGTAGGGTGCGCCGCGCGCACCCAGCGCCCCCTCGCGGCCTGTCCACGCGGGAGCGTGGCGCGATCAATGTTCCAGAACACCACCCTGCCGCACGGATTTGCCATGCACGCCCTGTCCCGTCTCTCCCCCGCAATCCGCCAGTACCTGCTGGTCACCGGCAACTACTGGGCCTTCACCCTCACCGACGGCGCCCTGCGCATGCTGGTGGTGCTGCACTTTCACGGCCTCGGCTACAGCCCGCTGCAGATCGCCGCGCTGTTCCTGTTCTACGAGATCTTCGGCGTGGTCACCAACCTGGTCGGTGGCTGGCTGGGCGCACATCTGGGCCTCAACCGCACGATGAACATCGGTCTGGGCCTGCAGGTGGCGGCGCTGTTGATGCTCACCGTGCCGGCGGCCATGCTTACCGTGCCCTGGGTGATGGCGGCGCAGGCGCTGTCCGGGATCGCCAAGGACCTCAACAAGATGAGCGCCAAGAGCTCGATCAAGCTGCTGGTGCCGGACGGCCAGCAGGGCACCCTGTACCAATGGGTGGCGTTGCTGACCGGCTCGAAGAATGCGCTCAAGGGCGTCGGCTTCTTCCTCGGCGGCGCGCTGCTGGCGCTGCTCGGCTTCACCGGCGCGGTACTGGCCATGGCCGCGGTGCTGGCGCTGATCTGGCTGGCCAGCCTGGTGACGCTGAAGAAGGATCTCGGCAAGGCCAAGAGCAAGCCCAAGTTCCGCGACCGCGGCCTGG
>Ga0209212_1002456_pt1 | contig 26235 bp, 30 predicted proteins | sample RifGroC2_FD_183996 | JGI IMG/M metagenome (GOLD analysis project Ga0209212, IMG submission 183996) | Groundwater microbial communities from Rifle, Colorado, USA - Groundwater C2 (SPAdes) (version 2) | ecosystem: Environmental > Aquatic > Deep subsurface > Groundwater | place: Rifle, Colorado... | reverse complement strand
AAGGGTGTTTCGGAGCTTGTCAGGTGCGCGCTGGATTTGTATTTTAAAGAGGCCACTAAATGCCAGTAGCCGCCGATATCCGCCTTATCTCCCTCTCCGATCAAGTGCGATGGTTGGAGAAGGTACTGTTTGCCATGCAACGAGCCAACAAGCCGGAGAATGAGATAGCGTTGCAGGAGGCTTGCTTGTTTACTGTAAAATCAAGAATGGAAAGTCTGGGGTTAAAACATGAATGATTACGATTCTTTTTTATCAAGTAAACGCCAACTTGGAAATAGGCATGGGTTTAAACCTAACTTCATGCCGGATTGCCTGTTTGATTTTCAATCCGAGTTAGTGGATTACGCTATAAATCAAGGACGTTCTGCAATATTTGCGGATTGCGGTATGGGCAAAACCTTAATTGAATTGGTGTATGCTGAAAACGTAGCTCGTCACACTAACGGAAATGTTTTGATTTTGACGACATGCGCCGTCGCCGCTCAAATTGTCCAAGAAGGGATTAAATTCGGCATAGATGTTACACGGTCCCATCATGGCGAAATAGGCCGCATAACGGTATGCAATTACGAAAGATTACACCTTTTAAACCCATCGGATTTTACCGGAGTCATATGTGATGAGAGTTCTATTTTAAAGAACTTTAAAGGCAAGATGAGACTCGAAATCACCATATTTATGCGCAAGGTACAATACCGCTTACTTGCTACTGCCACGCCTTCTCCTAATGATTTTCCTGAACTTGGAACGTCCAGCGAAGTTTTAGGATACATGGGACACATGGACATGCTGAACAAGTTTTTTAAAAACGACCTCAACAATAGTTCAACCGGCAGAATCGGCGGAGAGGTAATCAAGTGGAGATTGAAAGGACACGCAAAACAAGCTTTTTGGAGATGGGTCGCTTCATGGTCAAGGGCCATAAGAAAACCATCGGATATGGGTTATGAAGACGGTGATTTTATTCTCCCTGAATTGACCGAATCGGAACATGTGGTAGAAGCTCGAAAGCTTGCACCGGATATGCTTTTTGCCCTTCCTGCTGTTGGTATGAAGGAACAACGAGAGGAACGAAGAAGATCTGTCCAAGAACGATGTGAGAAGGCCGCTAGCCTCGTTAATGATACCGGTGATTATGCAATAGTGTGGTGTCACATGAACGACGAAGGGGATTTACTGGAGAAATTGATTCCAGATTCGGTGCAGGTATCCGGCAAAGATGGTGATGAAAAGAAGGAAAAGAAACTGATGGACTTTGTGAATGGTGAATATAGAGTACTGGTTGTCAAGCCTGTCATAGGGGCTTGGGGTTTAAATTTCCAGCATTGCAATCACATGACTTCATTTCCATCTCATTCTTTCGAGCAATATTATCAGGCTATCCGAAGGTGTTGGAGATTTGGCCAAAAACGTCCTGTAAAGGTCGATGTTATCACTACTGAGGGTGAGCATAGAGTTTTAGCCAACTTGCAGCGTAAAGCAAAACAGGCCGACGAAATGTTTAACAGCCTGATTGCCGAAATGAACAACGTACTCAAAATTGACAATAAAAAGTCATTCAATCGAAAAATGGAGGTTCCATCATTTTTATTGTAAAACGGCGGTGCATAAGGTACACTCCCATTAACTAAACAAAGGGGGTGCCAAATGTATAAGTATTATCCTAGTGTTCAGGTTGATGGAAGGCAAGTTAGGAAACACAGGTATGTGATGGAGAATTATTTAGGTAGAAAACTGCTCTCTTCGGAATTAGTACACCACAAAAACGACGATGTAAACGACAACAGTATAGATAATCTAGAATTGACAACACGGAGCGATCACAAAAAGCTACATAGAGAAATAGGGGCAGGTACACAATTTAAATCAAAAATAAATGTAACCAAAGACGAATTAATTACTATGTATAAAACCATGACCTTATATGGGATAGCAGAGGTCTTCGGGGTAACACATGCAGCCATTTTATGGCACATGAAAAAACATAATTTAGGGAGGCGCAACCGTGGTAATAAACCAAACGGTAACTGATAAATACGCACTATATAATTCTGATTGTGTCCAAGGGATGAAGGGTTTGCCCGACAAATCGGTACACTTCACCATATATTCGCCGCCTTTCTGCGGGTTGTATCAATACAGTTCGCATGAACAAGATTTGTCGAACTGCGACAGCTACGATCAATTTTTTGAGCATTACGAGTTTGTGGTTAAAGAGATTGCCCGTATCACCCTTCCGGGAAGGTTGTCGGCGGTTCATTGCATGGATACGCCTAATAGCAATTGTGGAAGGGATAGTTATAACGACTTCCCTGGTGACATTATCCGTCTTCATCAAAAACACGGTCTTGAATATATCGGCAGGCATGGCATATGGAAAGAACCACTGGCCGTGAGATTAAGAACCATGCAAAAGAATCTTGCCCACCAAACTCTTACTATCGATTCAAGCCTGTGCGGTATCGCTTCAATGGATTATCTTCTTTTATTCAGGAACAAAGGTGATAACCCTATACCTGTTTCTCATCCAGTTGGTTTATTGAACTACATTGGCGAACGGGTAATGCCTCAAGAAATTCAGTGTTATAAAGGCCACGAAGGGAAACAAACCGAGAACCGTTTTTCTCATTGGATATGGAGGCAATATGCTTCTTCCTTCTGGGATGATATACGAATCGAACGAGTATTGCCTTATCGTCCGGCAAGGGACACCGACGATGAAAAGCATGTGCATCCTTTGCAACTGGATGTTATTGAACGTGCTATCACATTAAGGACTAATCCCGGCGAGGTTGTATTGACCCCATTTATGGGTGTTGGGTCGGAAGTATATGGGGCTGTTTCTCTTGGTCGCAGAGGTATTGGGTTTGAGCTTAAAGAATCCTATTACCGGCAGGCCGTTAAAAACGTGAGCTTTGCCGAAGTCGAAGAACACGAACAAACTACATTGTTTGGCTAATACAAACCGTCACCAAAATCCATCACTTTTGTACTATGAGGCCAACATGACCCCAAAAGAACTAAAAGCAATACAAGAACGCATCAAGTTTGATGGCCCTGCGACAGCCCTATGCCGGTTCATCCCCGCGCATGCGGGGAACAGCACACTGCGCATCATTCGCAGAAGGGAACATACGGTTCATCCCCGCGCATGCGGGGAACAGGCCGACGAGCGCACCGCCGAGACCGGCGTGCGCGGTTCATCCCCGCGCATGCGGGGAACAGAATGCATAAGCCCGTGGAAAAAAGGTTCTGAGTGGTTCAAATCATCTTTGGAACATGCGACAAACGTTATCAGGCAGGTCTTGACAATGAATGCGATGTCTTGCATTGAAGAAGATGTCTAATGGCTAAAATCACTCTCCCAAACAACTGGCGTCCCAGACCGTATCAACTCCCAACATGGTCATACCTCGAAAACGGCGGCAAGCGCGCTGTTGAAGTTTGGCACAGAAGAGCCGGAAAAGATGAAGTGGCACTTCACTGGACGGCCTGCGACGCTATCCAGAACCCAGGCAACTACTGGCACATGATGCCGGAATACTCTCACGGTCGGCGCGCTATCTGGGATGCAGTCAACCCCCATACAGGCAAGAAACGCATCGATGAGGCATTTCCTTTAGAGATCAGAACAAAAACCAATCAGCAGGAAATGAAAATAGAGCTGGTAGGCGGTGCGGTCTGGCACATTGTCGGCTCTGATAATTTCAATGCGTTGGTAGGATCTCCACCTCGCGGTGTTGTATTCTCCGAATGGTCCCTAGCTGATCCTAGAGCGTGGGGCTTCATTGAGCCGATACTAGAGGAAAACGGCGGGTGGGCGATATTCCCCTACACTCCGAGGGGAGCGAACCACGGCAAGACGATGTATGATCATGCTATGCAGCACCCTGATTGGTTCGCTGAACTACTCACGGCTGATAGTACCGGTGTATTCACGCAAAAACAATTGCTCAACATCCGCGCGGGATTGATCTCAATCTATGGCGACAACGAAGGCGAAGCGCTTTATAATCAGGAATACAACTGCTCATTTGAGGGATGTGTACCAGGAGCCTATTACTCGAAGCAAATGACAGCCGCAAGACAAGAGTTCAGAATTACCCGCGTACCGTACCAGACCGGCACAGAGGTCGACACGTTCTGGGATTTAGGTGTTGACGATTCAATGACGATTTGGTTCGTCCAGCCGGTAGGTAAATCATTCCATGTGATAGACTACTATGAAAACACCGGATTTGGGCTTGAACATTACGCGAAAGTGTTGAAAGATCGTGGATACAATTACGGCAATCACTGGATGCCGCATGACGCAGAACAGCGTGAGATGGGAAGCGGGGAGATAGCCAAAAGCCGCAAAGAGATTGCCGAATCATTAGGAATCAGGCCGATTGAAGTCGTCCCCCGCGCAAAGAACATGGATGTAATCATCAACGTGCATATTCCCGCAGTGCGTATGATCCTGCCGTTGTGCTGGTTCGATGCTGAGAAGTGTGCAAAGGGTATATCGGCACTAGAGGGCTATAGGGCCGAATATGATGAAGTCAAAAAGAAACTCGGCAACAGGCCATTACATAGCTGGGAATCACACGGTGCCGATTCATTCCGTACGTTTGCTGTTGGCTACACGCCGCAATTAGCAGAGCGTTTTAGGGCTGCAGCAACCGGCAATACAAAACAGGCAGAAGCATGGTCCCCATTCGATTAAAAAAATATGTTGACAAACAGCACGATTGAGTAAATAAATAACACTCAAGGGGTAAACTATGGATATTCGGCAACTCACGGAAGCAGATATCCCCCAAATTATCCACCTTGGAAGACTCATGCATGATGAGTCACAATACTCCTACCTTCATTTTTCCCCCGATAAAGTAATAGCGAAATGTAACGATGCACTCGTAAATCCCCAAATCCGGTGCTGGGTGACGATCAAAGGCGAGACAATAACAGGCATGATGGCAGGCCAGGTGTTTGAGTACGAGTTTGGCCAATCGTTAATTGCTAGTGATATCCTTGTTTTCGTCTCACCGGAGCATAGAGGCGGCACAGCGTTTTTAAGGCTCGTCAAGGAATACATCGAATGGTCAAAATCTCTTGGCGCTGAGTTGATATTCCTGAATCAGACCACCGGAGTTAATCAAGAAGCTACGGGCAAATTATATCAGAGAATTGGTTTTGATCCCGTTGGTGGAATGTACGTGATGATTATAGGAAAACAATCAATGAGGACTAAACAATGTTAAAAAAAATCATATTTATCATCAAATCAGTGATGCTATTCCCGCTGTTCGCTTGCGGTGGGGGACCTCCCCCGGTACAACCATATAAACCAGCCCCGAAACTGGAAGATCCCTCAGTGCAAGAAGCGTTGCGCAAGGAAAAAGAACTCGCCAGCAAGCGCCGTGGGCGGCAATCAACTATCCTGACACCAATGGCTACCGATCAGAATCAGCAAAAAACCCTATTAGGGGCTTAAAGGAGACAAAGAAATGAAACGATTTATTGCGTATGTTGTTCTCGGATTTCTTGTATCAACCAGTTTGTGCTATGCCACGACAATCAGAGATAAAACCACTTTCACCGGCCCAACGACTATCAAGGGAACTATCCAGGGGGCTACGCCATTCGTCATGGAAGGTGCCACTGTTGACGGTTATCAAACATCCGTAGCGGTAACGGACCCAACTGCAGACAGAACGGTTACAATCCCCGACGCAACCGGTGAGGCCGCTATCAACTGTATCGCATCGCATGATTATGATGATTCAGTTGTTGACTGGTCTATGACAGTTGCGGAGGCTAAATGCTCTATGGCGGTTTTCACGAATGCCAGCGGGGCGGTAAATGCTATTCTGCCTGCGGCCTCAGCCGGTAAATTCCGTACAGTTTATAACAACTCCGGCCAGGCTGTGACATTGAAAGTCACCGGACAAACCGGGGCATCGGTTGCAACAGGCAAGTATGCTATATTCACCGACAATGGTATAGATGTTATAGAAATCTACGAACAGCCGTAATGGAACAAAACCAGACTCTCATAAAGCTGATTACGGGCCGTCAAACGAAGCTCGAACAGACCAAAATCAGCTTTAACGACCGGATGCAGGACGTTGCGGACTACGTTTGTCCACATCGTGACGATATTCTGGGCAATCGGCTGCCAGGAGAGAAGAAAGGTACAAAGATATTCGATGGAACTGCTGTAAGTGCCGCTGTTCTGGCTGCTGATGGTATCCACGGCTATCATGTATCCCCTGCTTTCCCTTGGTTCAAGTACACAATGAACCGAAAAGCGGCAAACAAAGTGCCGGAAGTCAAAGAGTGGCTGGAAGACACGGAATTTAACATCTACACGGCGCTGAATCGGTCTAATTTCTACTCAGAAATGTGGTCATATATCTACGACGGGTTCACTATTGGCACAGCTCCGATTTATGCCGAAGAGGATCTGACAGACGGTAGAATCATATTCGAGGCCGTCCACCCTGGCGAAGTGTACATAGCCGAAAACAAGTACGGCGAAATCGATATTCTGCACCGTAAGCGCAAGTTAGCCGCTCGAAAGCTTGTACAAATGTTTGGGGAGAAAGATTGCCCTCAGTATGTCTGTAATGCCTGCGAGTCCGATCCGTTCAAAGAATTCGAGGTAATCCACGCTGTTTACCCTCGAGACGATTACGACGACCGCAAGAAGGACGGCAAGAGTAAGAAGTTTGCATCAGTGTGGATGGTTACACAGAGCAATCACATTTGCCGCGAATCGGGAATGGATGCGTTCCCTTACAATGTGTGGCGATATCTCAGGACGGGTAAAGACCCGTTTGGTATCAGTCCTGCACATTTGGCAATGTCGGACATCAAAGGTCTAAACCTGATGAGTAAGACCTTGTTAGGTGCTGCTCAACTGTCTGTTGACCCCGCTTACAACGTCCCGGCGTATTTGGAAGGTAAAGTCCAACTCAAGCCACGCGGCCTGAACTATCAGAAAAACGGCGACAGCATAACTCCTATCCACACCGGCCAGGGGTTCCCGATTGGTATCGACCGTGAACAGGCCAAGCAGAGAAGCATTCGCGAAAGGTTTCATGTTGACACATTCCTGATGCTGGCTAACCTCGAAGGTAGGGGACAACGCACAGCTTACGAAGTTTCCCAGATGATGAGCGAGAAAGCCGCTGTGCTTGGTGCAGAGCTTGGGCCGCTCAACACTTGCCTGGATAACATCCTCGATCGTGTATTTGATATCGAAACTGCCGCGGGTAGAATTGCTCCACCTCCTGACGTGTTACAGGAAATGGCAGAACAAGACCCCAATTTACGGTTTGACCCTCAATATATGGGACCACTGGCACAAGCACAGCGAGAGAGGTTCCAGAAGGACGGACTAAGCAAGTTCTTTATCGACATTGGGCCGATAGTCCAGGCCGATCAGAACACGCTTGACCTCATTGATACTGATGCTGTTGTGTTGTTGATGGCGGAAAACAACTCTGTTCCGGTCGAAATACTGAGGCCAAAAGAAAAATACGATGCTATCCGCGAAGGCCGCATGAGAGCCCAAGAGCAAGCAACACAACGCGACGCGATTGAGCGAGTTGCCCCGGTTATGAAAAACATGGCAGAAACCGACGAAATATCAGGCGGAAAACTGTCGGAAATGATGGGAATGAATGCGTAGACTAGATTTGTTCCCAAATAACGATCTAATCAGCCTGTATCGGCAGGTATTCTCGTCTGGCGCTGGTATGCAGGTTCTGTCTCACATGCTGTATGATTTGGGCGTATTTGTCGAGATTACCGAGGGCGCGGAAGATGTCGCACTGAAAAACTACGGTACCAGATTGGTAAATATTCTGGCAGGTGGCGAACCATCGCAGGACAGTATTGAACAGTTTACTAAGCGTCTTATGAAACAACCGTTGCCGAAACCGGTAGAGGATTGAAATGGCCGTCAAGCAGAGCATGTATAAAGGGTCATCGAACGTAAGCGGGATCGTCAATGGAAACGTCACCGACGACTCGCCATTACAGACTAACGGTTTAACGAATACTGAACTACGAGCAACACCTGTGCCGGTATCCGGCCCCCTCACGAACACGGCATTACGAGCGGCACCGGTTGACGTATCAGGGCCGTTGACGGATACACAACTAAGGGCGACGGCAATACCGGTGACTGCCAGCGCCGGGACAAACCTGAACACATCGGCACTCGCCCTCGAAGCCGGGGGTAATCTAGCTGGTATCAAAGCTGTGACCGATCAACTTGATTTTGACCCGGTGACGACACATCCACTTGTCATCAACCATGACCACGGTGAAATACACGATGGAAACAATTATTTCTATACCGATCCGGTAACGCTCAACGCTGCTGCCGTACAGGATTATTTGATAACCACACCAAACACGGCGGTAAGAGCGCATTTTCTGTTTGACATTGTTTATCTGTTTGTGACTGAGATTCAACTGTATGAAGGGGCCGACCGAACAGGAACGACGCTTCAAACCACGCACAACAGTTACCGTCCATCATCGAACGTGGCGGCAACAACCGTTCACAAGGGGACATCAGGCGGGACCACTGACGGCACGTTGATATTCAACTATCAGGGTGGTCTTTCAACCGGAGCGGGGGCAACGCTTGTAACGCAAGGCGGTACGCTGAACGGTAGAAACGAGATAGTTTTAAAGGCCAACACAAAATACATCTTGAGGATAACGTCTTCAACTGCAGCGAACCTGATAAATACGCTTTTAAGCTGGTACGAAATTTAAAACAAAGGAGTAGCCCGTATGAAAACGCCGCCTATTGAGATTAAAGAAGAAAAAAAAGACGGTTTAGATGTATTGTCAGTCAAATATGGGAAGATAGTGTGTGAGATTGACAAGCAGCTAATTGCAGCATGCCCCCCCTGCTGGCAAGGTGATTTTATTATTGGTGAACTTTATCCATATATTGAGGCTTTTTACCCAAATATGAATGTTATGGAGCTTATACGGATAAAGGGTGTTGTAGAAGAGTACATGAGAGGTAGCTGTATATGAAACCCGAAACAATAGAAACCGTAATTCGCCACTTGAAAGGCATTGTTGCTGCTTTGGAGAAAGAAAAAGATCATTCTAAAGACGGATCGTTTACATTCAAATGCAACGGTACTATTCCACGGGATGAAGTATATATTTACCAAGGAAAAGAACTGAAAGGTAAAATAGTTAATATAGACGGAACTATTTATTTAACTAAGTAAGATCAGAACACAACCAAACAGGGCACGTTTCGACCTCCCCTGAAGACCATCACCGTAAAACCGGAATGTGTTTTCAGGGGTATTTTATTTTAAGCAAAGGAGATTTAAACGATGGGAGATCAAGCCAACCTCGAAAACGGGGGTAACAACGATCAATCAGCAGACGGCGGCGATAAAGCACCGGCATGGACAGCGCAGCTTGACAAAGACCTGCAAGGCAACGAGAGGCTGACCCAATTCAAGACGATTGGCGAAATGGGAAAGACTCTGCTTGAGTTGGAGGGCAAGAGCAAGAACGCATTATACATCCCGGGAGAGACGTCGACCGACGAGGAAAAAGCGGCATTTTATTCAAAACTGGGGAGGCCGGAATCACCGGATAAATACACATACACACGCCCCGCCGATTTGCCGCCAGAAATACCGTACACAGCCGAAGTCGAGACGGTGTACAAGCAACTGTTTCACAAGGTTGGTTTATCCGATGCCCAAGCAAAGGAGATAACCGAAACACATCTGAATCTTGCTAAACAGGGGCTGGAATTACAGCAAAAAACGGAACGTGAAGAAACCGAGAAGGCCATCAACACCCTGAAAGACGAATGGAAGGGTGATGCTTTCAAGGAAAACTCCGAACTGGCTGTAAGAGCATTCAGGGAATTAGGTGGCGGCGAAGAGGGCAAAAAGTTTATCGAAGAAACAAAGGTGAACGGAATACCACTCGGCAACCATCCTATATTCCTCAAGATATTCGCAAACATCGGAAAACAGATATCCGACGACAGAATCAACTCAGGTCGTGACGGAAACAACGGGGAACTGTCCGAAGAGGACAAGGCTAAAGCCAGGTTCCCGAACACTAAATTTAAATGAAGGGAGTAATATAAAATGGCACTTCAAACCAGCACATACAGTTTTGTCGAGCAGGCAAAACGCATTGATCCTTCTGGTAATCTCGCAAGGATTGCCGAAGTCCTTAACAGAAGCACCGGCAACATGCTCGGTGATGCCCCACACGTTGCATCTAACGACGTATGGACCAACAAAACCACCCGCAGAGCTTCACTGCCTACCGGTTCACGCCGTAAGTTGAATGCTCGTGTGGCCGCCTCCGTATCTCGTACTACTGAGATCATGGATGTGATTGAAACAATCGAGGATTACTGCGACGTGGACGCGGCTTTGGTTGATTCTATGCCGTCTCCTGGTATGTTCCGGTCGATGATATCGGATGCGTTCATTGAAGGGCTTGGACAGACAATCGCATCCGATATCATCTATGCCGACTCGAATGCGGATCCTGATGCAATGCATGGCCTTGCCGCCCGTCTCAATACGCTGGATGGTCGCTTCTGTATTGGTCAATCTGGTACCGGTTCTGACGTGACTTCGGTATACATTGTTGATTGGGGCCTGGATAAAGCACACTTCATTTATCCAAAAAACATGTCACCAACCCTTGGCGTACAGCACACCGACAAAGGACAGGTTACCTCCGAAACCACATCCGGACTGATCGAAGTTTATCGTGACCACTTTGTTGTCCGCTGTGGTCTGGTAGTTCGTAACCCTCGTGCAATAGCCCGTCTTGCAAACGTCGAAACAGCAGGAACTTCCAACCTGTTTGACGAGGACAACCTGATTACCCTGCTCAACAATATGAGCAAAGGACCGGGACGCACTATCTACGTCAACGAAACGGTGTTGACCCAGATGCAAATTAAAGCCAAGGATAAGTCGAACATCTACTACACCCCTGGTGGAAATGCCCTGTCTGGCGAACCGCCTCTTTACTTCCAAGGTGTACCAATCCGTCAGGTTGACCGCGAGATCCTTCTCAATACTGAAACAGCTATTTCTTAATAGCAGAAAGGAGATAATCAAATGAGACGAGATTCACAACTTGTATTTACCACAGCCCAGGCTATTTCCGGCGCGGCTGCAGACGTAATCGTCCTGACCGATCAGATACTGATCCCCCAGATGAAAGACCACACCGGGACCGCTACAAATGACCGGCCAAACGTATCCGGTAAACTCTTTTGGAACTGCATTGTAGACGGCGCCGATCTTTTGGCCGCAGTCGATGGATGTGTTATCACATTCGACCTCTACGCAGATAGCGACTCCACCCCAACCACCGGGGGGACTGTTATTGATTCGTTTGCAGTCACCGAAAATACCCCATCCGAGCATAAGGACGGCACGTATCTGTTCAGCCGCGCACTTCCTAACGGCACATTCAGCCCTTACCTTGGGGTAACTGCAACCCTGACTGTCCAGGCGCTTTCAACCGGCAAGGTAACTTCTTGGATTGGACCGCCACTGCAGCAGGGCAAATAACCACATAGGGGCGGGGACGACTCGCCCCTTCTTTTAAGGAGCACGTATGCCAAAATTTATAGTCAACGAAAATTTCCAGTTCTACGGGATCATTCGCCGGGAAGGCGCAACGGTTGAAGTAACCGAAGAAATCCTGACTGTTGAACTCGAAAAGGGAACTAAGGAAATTACTGACAAAAAAGGTAATGTCACTATCAAGCACGTTTCCGGCCTGCTTAACCATTGTTCGCCTGCCGACAAAGACACAGCCGATTTGATCAACGCGGACATGAAACCACCGGCACCGGTCGAAGAAAGCCCAGAAGACAGAATAGCCGAAATCAAGGATGCCATGGACAAGATCGGTAAAGCCTATGATAACAGGTGGAGCCTTAAACGCTTTGAAAACGAACTCCAAAAAGCCAGAATCGAAACGGGTCTGTAATGTCTGCCTCAGTGGTTCAAATATGTAATATCGCGCTGCTTAAATTCGGGTCAACCACAATCACCGAACTTGGCCCCGAAACTAAAGAGTCGAGGGCGTGCCAAGTATTCTATCCGCTAATGCGTGATGAGTTGATTTATTCGCATCCATGGAACTTTGCCATGGCAAGGGCAGATATAAGCGCACAAGTAGCGCCTGTCCCGGCTTTTGGGTTTGATTATGCCTATACACTTCCAACTGATTGTTTGAGAGTCTGGGAGCTTATAGGTGATTCAGAATGGGCGGTTGAAAGCGGTCAACTCTTAACGAACCAAGATACCGAAATTTACATCCGATATATCCGAAGAGTGGAAGAATCAGGCCGATTCACTCCGTCATTCGTTTCGTGTTTCGGGACATATTTGGGGGCGGAACTCTCCGCCAAGCTTGCAGGCGATAAGAGCATGAGACAGGCGCTTTTACAAGAACTGCATGAAATCCAGCTACCTGCTGCTTACAGCCTGAACGCCATGGAAGGCAACCGACCGAAGCACAAGGACGAACAAAGCATGGACAACGGAAATTATTCATGGGCTAAGGAAGGTCGTTGATGGCACAAGACTTGATCCAGACAAATTTTACAGCGGGTGAATTTTCGCCACTACTTGACGGTCGCACAGACCTGTCCAAGTACGCAAACGCTGTGCATGTCATGGAAAATTTCATCAACGACCCTCGCGGCCCTGCCGTTTTCCGTCCTGGATTTAAATACATCACAAGTGTCAAGAATAGCGCCAAAAAAACCAGATTAGTACCATTTCAATTTTCAACTGAGCAAGCTTACATGCTTGAATTTGGCGATCAATACATAAGGTTTTACAAAGACAAAGCACAAATACAAGTAACTGGCGTTCCTTATGAAATAGCATCCCCGTATCTTGAGGCGGATATTGAAGATATCGACGTCAGATGCCAATCCGCCGATGTCCTTTACTTACTCCACCCGAGTTATCAACCACGCAAATTATCCCGTACAGGCCACACATCATGGGTACTGTCGGTTATCAACTTTAAACCTCCCGCAATCAGCGAACAAAGCTTTAAACCAGTAGCAACACTGACCCTCTCGGCGGTTACCGGAATAGGCATAACTGCGACGGCAAGCGCTGCAGTTTTCCTCTCTGGCGATGTGGGCAAAACCATCATATCAGGGGCGGGTGTCGGGTCTATCACCGCGTTCACGTCTTCAACCGTAGTTGAATTGGAGGTCATAGACGACTTCGCGTCAACATCCCCCATAGCATCCCAATCGTGGTCAATGAGAGGGACGCCAAACAAGAGAATCACACCCGACACCGATAAACCAACCGGCGCAATAGTTACCGTAGCAGCATCAGAAACGGTGAATGATTACGTTGATCTTTTGGGCGAAGATCAGAATTATTGGACGGTGTCATCAGTCGCAGGAACCTATTACCTGAGAGACAGCGCGCCAGGGTACACGAGCATCAAGCCTGCCGGGGTGTTGATTAGCGGTATCTGGATACCAGAAGGTGTAATGGGTTCGCTTGGTATTGAGCAATGGGCGTTTGGTGACAACGATACACTCGGGTTCGATACGATCTATATCCGTCTCTCCGATGGCACGGATCCAGACACAAAAAGCACCGTTGACACTCCCAATAACAGTTATGTCAGAAGGTCGCCAGTTCCTGCAAGCGCGGAGATATTCCGGTCGTCGGACGTGGGGAAATACATCAGAGTCCATGGCGGTCTGATCGAGATAACATCTATTGTCTCGGCGGGATCGGCTAAAGGTGTAATTCTTAAAGAACTAACCGCGATCACAGATACAAATAACTGGTCACTTGAATCCGCCGTGTGGTCTTCCACAAACGGATATCCATCATGTGCGACTCTATACGGCGAAAGGTTGGTTCTTGCAGGTTCCACAGCATACCCGGAAACCATGTGGGGATCGGTAGTCGGAGGTTACGAGAACTTCACGCCTGGGGTAGATGATTCTGATTCTTTTGAATTTACCCTTGGTGGGAACCAGGTCAAAAAGATATTTTGGTTGGAAGAAAAAGAAGCCTTGATTGCCGGAACTCCAAACGGGCCTTGCCGGATAGGGCCGGAAGACTCAAGCCAGCCGTTGACCCCGTTGAACGTGCAGGGCAAAAGGAGGGGTACAAAAGGCTGTGCAGACTTGGCGCCTATCACAATAAACGAATCCACGCTTTATATCCAGAAAGCGGGAGCCGACGTTAAGTCGGGAAAGAAAATAAGGGAATTTACCTACCAATGGGAACAGAACGGATACACTGCCCCCGACCTCCTTCTGCTTGCAGAACATGTATCCCAAGAGGGAATAAGCGGTATCACATTCCAGGAAGAACCAAACTCAACAATTTGGGGATGGACTACTGACGGGAAGATGGTATCTTGCACATATCTCAGGGAACAAGACGTTACCGGCTGGCACCGTCATCCAACAACCGGGACGGTCACAAGCATGGCGTGTATCCCTGGTGTTGATAACGACGAGGTATGGCGGGTTGTGACAAGGACTATTAACGGGCAGACTGTGCAATATATCGAAGTTTTAGCCGAACCGTTTACAGACACGGAAGAAGAATATAGAACCAACAAAGGGCTAAACGCTTTCTTCGTGGACTCAGGAATAACGTACAGCGGGGCAGCAACTACGACTATCACAGGACTGTCTCACCTGGAAGGCGAAGAAGTGGTTATCCTCGCAGATGGGTCTTATGTATCCCGCAAGACTGTAACCGGGGGTCAAATCACTTTAAACACCGCTGCGTCAGTAGTTCACGCAGGGCTGGAATACACCGGAACCCTGCAAACAATGAGACTTGACCCGCAACAGGCCAACGGAACGTCACAAGGCAAGGTTAAAAAGATTCACGATCTTACTGTTAGGGTTTACCGTTCAGGGGCTTTCAAGTGTGGGCGTGACGCTAATAACCTTGATTCGATGTTTGACAGAGAACGCACATTGATTATGGGCGGCGCTTATCCGTTGTTTACAGGTGATATCCCTGTCGGATTTGATGGGAAGTGGGAAAGGGACGGGCGTTTGATGATTGTTCAAGACAAACCCATGCCTCTTACAGTGGTGGCTCTCATGGCGGAGGTGACAACCAATGGATGAAATAGATATCCTTACATCACCGGTCCAAAATATTAGAAACAAAGTAGCTTTGATGGAATCCGAAATGAAAAATATGCCACAAGTGGTCATGACTCCAATTCACCATTTTGCTGATGGTCTATACGGAAGAGAGATCCTAATACCTGCAGGAACGTTGGTTATCGGAAAAGTCCACAAACGAGAACATCTTAATTTTCTGATGCAAGGCGATATTACAGTATGGACGGAAACCGGAATGAAACGGGTCCAGGCACCGTTAATCCTCAAATCGTACCCAGGTATAAAACGGGTGGGGTTGACGCACTCCGACACTATATGGGTTACTGTCCATGCCACTGACGCACGCGAAGGATGCGACCTTGAAGAACTTGAAAACGATCTTACCGTACCGACCATGGCTGATTACGATTTATACATTGACGAACAAATCAAAATGATTTTGGAGGTAACTCCATGAGCATGGTTTACGTTGCCGTTGCTGTTGCTGTTGTGTCCGCAGGTGTATCCGCGTATAGCCAATATTCTGCTGGCGAGAATGCCGCCGAAGAAGCGGATTACAACGCCAAGGTAGCAGAGCAAAATGCCCTTGCGGAGAAAGATAAAGCCTCCTACGACGAAAACATACACCGGGACAACGTACGTAAGCTGTTAAGCACTCAACGCGCCTTATACGGCAAATCTGGGGTTGATATGACCGGAAGTCCATTATTGGTGATGGAAGACACCGCAGCCAAAAGCGAGATTGACGCCCTGGCAATTCGGCACGGTGGAGATATCGCAGCAGCACAGCAGAGAAGCGCGGCGACTCTTTCCAAAATGAGAGGCAAAAACGCGCAAACAGCCGGTTACATTGGGGCAGGGAGTTCGTTACTATCCGGCGCATCTTCCGCACTAAAAGCGAGTAAATAATGCCACGTATCCCGACATATCAGAGACAAGGCACCGTATCAGGACAAGGACCGAACGTAGGCGGGTCTTTCGGTGAGCAAGCAGTACCGAATGCCCTTGCCGGGGCTGCTGTGGTTATTGGCGATCTTGGCAATACCCTTCTTAAACGTCAGCAAGAGATTAAAAAAGAGGAACAATATTACTCGACGCAACGGATAGGAACACTGGTAAATGAAGAAGCCTTGAACTTTGAAAAAGACAGCCTGTCTCGTAAGGGGACAGACGCTTTCAATAGCATGGAATGGGCAGACGAATGGAAAAAGTCGGCTGTTGGAAAATATACCAAAGATCTCACCGATGAGCGGCAAAAGTTTGATGTTTCTCAACATATAGAATCGCAAACCCTTAAAATAAAGAATAGCCTTTCTAGCCACGAAGCCAAACAACGCGATGCGGTTGCGGAGGATACCCGAATCGGCGCACTTGCCAGTGCTTCGAAATCGGCTTATCAGGGATTCGGGACGCTTGACGATAACCTCAATATCTACAACACGTCCATTATAAACGATCCCAGGTTAAGACCGACCGACAAGGAAAACAAACTCGTAGCCGGTCAGTCGGCTATTGCTGATTCCTATCTGGACGGAGTTGTTAATCGCAACCCTTTAGCCGCTATGGAACTTATCAAATCGGGTACGTTTAATAAATACCTCACTAAAGAACGACTACAGGAATTCGACACCAAAATTAAGCCCAAACTCCAAGCTTCACAGGTGGACAGTGTTATCAGCGAATTAACCCCTTTAATGCCGAAAGACCTTGACGCACCTTTTGAAATCGACAAGTTAATGGCTGAGGTCAACAAGAAAACTGCCGATACCGATTTGCGGAAACTGGTAAGAACCGAATTAAAATCGTTGGCCGCCGATCGTGCCGCTGCTGGCAAAGAACGATTCGATTATAACTATGGCAAAATCGCTGATGCGTGGGAAGTTAACCCGAAACTAACCACAACCACTATCATGAAAATGCCGGAATTTACAAATCTGACTATCGCACAACAGGGCAACGTTCTCGCCAAAATACGGCAGAAGATCGAACACAGAGACACCACGGAACGCGCGACACGCGCAAGCGAACGGAGTGCAGTAGCGGCAGAACGAAGCGCAGACGCGGCAGCAGCGGCAGCAACACAGCAACGGTACGATGCATCCTATTACTATTACCGTTCGCGCCCTGAATTATTTGCTGCTATGCCTGAAAACGAATTTAAAGCATTACGGCTCGAAATGGGTGATAAACAGTTCGCCCACTTGCAGGATGACCGCAAGAAAGCCTCGACACCGGAAGCATTAAGAGACGCAACTACTCACGCAGCAACCATCAACAATGTTTTGGACAAAATACCAGGATTGGACGATTCCGAAAAAGCCAAGTATTTCACCAAGAACAAAAGTGCCATTGCCGCAGCCCAGAAACGCAAAGGATCACCACTTTCACCGGCAGAAGCACAAACGGCCATAGTCGAGAACATGCAATTGGACTTTGTGAAAGAGCCAGGACTATTTGGAGGTAAAAAGCTCAAGCGCAAAATTGAAATAGGCAAGGAAGACAAACCCGTCGACATCCCGGCAGATTATGCCGCCAAGATCGATGCATTGGAGAAAAAGCGCGGTAAAACATTTTCTCGTGAACGAAGAGTAGCCCTTTACAATGAACTATTGAAGGAAGGCAAATAGTGTCAGTCGAAGATTTACTTGCACAATTTGACGAGGAAGACTCTAACGCAACCAAGTCGGCTTTAACCAAGTCGGCACTGATTGCACACGATACCAACCCTGACCAGTACGCCGCTAATCGCAACAAAACGATTAAGCGCGGTCTGCCGGTTGCGTTAGCCGCACCCGCCAAACGTCCGTCGAGTTGGGAAGATGCTAGCATTCTGATGGACGACTTTAGCAGGCTAGTTGACAATTCACCCTATACAGCCGCTTTCCTTTCCAACCCAGAAAACGCCAAGATATCTTACGACGATCATCCGAAACTGACCAAAGTGGAAACCGCTTTGACCGCTTTGAAGGGTGCCGGTAAAAATATCGTTGGCATAGCGGAAAACGTGGCAAACCAAGTCACTCAGTTGGGCGCAATGACGCTAACGGCAATCCCAAATATCATTGGCAGCACAGGGGCGGAAATAGCCGGGGCGATCGTCAACGAGCGTATGCCGACACTTTCTGGTATTTCGGATAAGTTTCACGAGAATCTTGGTGTACAGATTTATCAACCCCAGACAGAATCAGGCAAACAGCAGGTCGATGCAACCGGTAAGATAATGACCGCTATTCCTGCCGCCGTAGACGCGATAGACGCCGCGACAGGTGACACATTCAAGCGCAACTTTCCGAATACTTACGCAGGCGTCCAGGTGGCCGGAGAATTCGCTCCTTGGGTGGTATTTGGCAAGGCAGTTCATAGCGGAATAGCCGAAAGACCCGCTACTATCTCAGATGCGAATGCTAACAAGATTCTTGATATAGTCAACGTAGCCAAAGAATCCAAACTTGCCAAGCGGGACGTTGAGACGTTCAAAGACTTTACTGCCTCTGCAGGCGAAATGCCTACCGTCACCATGCCGGTTGAAAAGTTTGATTCACTACTGGCGGAAAAGAAACTGAAACCGGAAGAAGTGCTGACCGATACGACACAGTATCATGAGGCAAAATTCACCGATAAGCCGGTTGAAATACCTGTTTCAGATATAGCCGCCAACGCGGAACATATCACGCCTGAGCATATCAAGGATATGAGCGTAGACAGTAAGCCGTCGGTAAGGGATATCGAAACAAAGATTGAAGCAGAAAAGGTGGCGGAAGGAAAACCTGAAGAAACACCAAAACCGGAAACCAACGAAAGCCGACTTGCCCAACGGGCCGAAGCTGACGCCATCGAAGCCAAACTGACGAAAGATTTCGGCGCACTTCCCGAATACAAAACCATGTCCATGAAAGACCAGGCCGACCGCGCTACTTATATCATGGAAGCCGACTATGAAGCCGCTAAACGTATGGCTATGGGTGAAGAATTACCCCCAGAAGGCGTACGTGAAGCCACTATGTATGAAGCGGTCAAGATCAGGGCTATTAAGGAAGGTGACGTTGAAACCGTCCGCAAACTCGCCACAGAGTCAACCGTTCCAACAAGGCTAACTGAGTACGGCCAGGCCATCAAAGCGGCTGACTCTCGTCTTAATATGGACCCTGTAAGGGATATTCAGGAAGTCATTGCGGACCGGAAAGAAAACGCCAAAAAGCAAGGCCTGTCTCCCGAATCAACCGCCAAAATTGACGAACTTACCGCCAAGCTGGACGAGGCACAAACCAAACTTACATCCTACGAAGAGGAACTTGCCAAGAAGCACGCCGAAAAGGTGCATAAGCAGGTTGTCACCGAAATAGCCAAAACTACCCGTAAGACTACCAGACAGTCAAGCAGAGCCGCGCTTGATGCTGAATTTAAAGACCTGACTAGCAAACTCAATTCCATCCTGAACCCCAATAAATTGAATGTTGGTATTGACCCCGCAGCTATCCCGGTGCTTGTCGAAATGGCAAAGAATCGGATTAAAGCCGGTGTCCTCACCGTGGAAGGTGTTGTTGATTCAGTCCACAGCGAAGTACAACGCTTTATCAAAGGCGTTTCGAAACGTGAGATAAGGGACGCTATTTCAGGTTATGGCGAAACCTCGAAGATGAGCCAGGACGAAATCAATATCCAGTTAAGGGAATTGAAACGCCAGGCGCGTTTGGTTTCGGCTCTCGAAGATGCACAAGGTGGCGAATCCCCCCAACGGTCAGGGCTCCAACGCGACCCCGTAAGCGACAAGGTTCGCGAACTGCAGAAAGAAGTCAAGCAGGCCATGCGGGAAAGTGGTCTTGATGTTGACTCCACCAAATCACCGGAAGAACAATGGAAAACTGCGCAGGACGCCAGAAAGACCGCTCTTAAAAATCAGATTGCCGACCTCAAAAGACAGATAGAAACCGGCAGGGAACTGGCTAAAAAAGAAGCGGTCAAGTACGACGAAGAGGCAACCAAGCTTGCCGCCGAACGCGACGCCCTCCGTACCAAGTGGCAGGAGAAAAAGACCTTACTCGAAGAGATGAAAAAGAAGGGTGTCCCCGACGAAGACCCTTTGATAACCGCTGGCAAAAAGTTCATGGCTGACACGGAAAAGCAGATCAAGGCCAAAGAGAAAGCACTCGATAAAGCCATTGCGGAGAAACAGCGCCGGATTGATGAACACGACCTTGAACCGAATAAGAAACAGAGAGCCACACCACGGACGCCTGAAATTTCCGAGAAGCAGTCGCAACTTGATAAACTGAACGAAGAATACAAACAGATGCAAAAGGACGCTAAGCCGCCGAAAGACCCCGAAGCGGCACGTTTGCAGTCCTTTAAAACCCGCATTACCAACGAAACCGCGAGACTCGAAAAAGCCCTTGCCGACGGTGATTTTGCCAAGAAGGAAAGAACGCCCGTTACCCTTGACGCGCAAGGCAAGAAGTTAAAAGCCGAACGCGACAGGGCAAAGGAAAACTTCCAGTCAGCCCAAAGTGCAATGGGTACGGTATCGAAAGAAGAAGCCGCGCAGATCGTCCGTTTGTCAAAAATAGCCTCAGACGCACGAGACGCCATTGAGAGCGGCGGCAACCGCCTGGACTATGGTGCTGCAAGGGTGGCTTACGAAAACTACGTAAACGACCTAAAAGGCGCGAACGCTTCTATAAAGACTTTGTTAAAGAACCACGCACAAGAGTTGAAAACAACATGGCAGGACAACAAGTCAAAAGCGGTATGGGACGCCGGGACGGGGGCATTGAAGACCATCACCGATAACTCTATTGCAATGGTAGCTTCCCTTGATAACTCATTTTTAGGCAGACAGGGCTTAAAAACCTTAATGACCCATCCTTCGGCTTGGTGGCCGGGTGCAAAAGCATCATTCTCGGACTTTGCCAATACTCTTGGAGGCAAAAACGCCCATGACGCGATGATGGCCGATATTGTGTCGCGCCCCAATTATCTTAACGGCGAATACCAAAGAGCGAAAATTATCGCACTTACGGAAGAACAGTTTCCTACTACGTTACCGGAACGTATCCCCGTAATCGGAAGAGTTTTTAAAGCATCCGAAGCAGCCTTTACCGGTAGCGGTATGAGAATGAGAACGGATCTTTACGACTTGCTTTCCACCAAGGCCAAGGAAAACGGCGTCGATATGACCAACAAGGCACAAGCTGAAAGCCTTGGAAAACTCATCAACTCCCTAACATCAAGGGGGCAATGGGGGAACCGTGGGCAGTCCGGTGCTATAAGACTTATTCTATGGGCGCCCAAAATGCTGAAAGGTAATATTGATGTATTGACCGCTCATAACTTTACAGCGGGACTAGAAAGCAAATTTGCCCGCAAAGAAGCCGTTGTGAATCTGCTTAAGATCGTCGCCGAAACCGCCACGCTAATGTCTATCGCAAACGCTCTCAAACCTGGTAGCGCGGAGTTGGATCCAAAAAGCACCGATTTCGGAAAGATCAAGGTAGGAGAAACCCGCTTCGACATTACAGGCGGCGCGGCTTCAATCGTAACTCTTGCAGCGAGGCTTTTAACCAATTCGTCAAAAAATACGCAGACCGGCCTTGTCACCGAATATGGTACAGGTTTTGGGCAAAGGACTCTATTTGATGCATTGATTGATTTCATCACCAATAAAACCCCTCCCACTACCAGCGTCGTGGTAAGCTGGCTGAAAGGTAAAGATAGGGAAGGCGAGCCATTTACAGGGGGCAACGCTACTTATCGCGCTTTCACACCAATAAGCCTGCAGAATGCCATAAAAGCGAAAGACGATGTTTCCGCCGATAAGGTAGCTGGGGTACTGGTTGACTTAATAGGTATCAACGCCAATTCATACAGCGACGTAAGCAAACAAAAACGGGATATAATAAGTCGGATCAGAAACGGTAAGCCGTTATTACCGGATCAACAAACCGTTTTTGACTCCATGTCTCCAAAAGAACAATCCAACATCGAAAAGCAGACCGAAATGACTGCGATACAGGCCGCTTTTGATAATCTGGATATTGGGAATGCAATTCATGCTTGGTCGAAAGCCACTGATTCACAACGGGATGAACTTCGTGATATTTACGAAAGCAAAATTGATAAATACATGTTAAAAACGGATATCGAAGGTGAAGATTTGGACGAGTTAAACAATAAAATACAGAACGCTGAAGAGCGGAAATAAAAGGAGGTATCAAATGAAGACAGTAATTTTAGCGGTGCTTTTGATTTTTTCCGTATCGATGGCGAACGCAACCGATTTGACAAAAGTCGGATTCAGGGCGTTTTCTTCCGCAACATCGAAAACCTGTACCGTATTCGGTATGAGTGACGCTCTTAAAAAAGACGGCTATCTGAAAACGCCGATTCAAGGCTTTTCGCCTGATTCCGCTTATTCCAGGTCGTATGTGTTAGGTACTAAGGGATTCGGTAATTATTCTACCACCGGATACACAAATAACATTACTCTGTCAGCAATGAAGTTTACTTGCGTACAAACCGGAACCGCTACTTTGGAACCGGTCAAGATTTATCTCAATGGCGTTGAAACTTTCTACTTGACGCTTGAATCAGATACTTTCGTATTGGGGAGATAACATGACCGTATCAATTGAAACAACCAAAGTATCTTATTCCGGCAACGGAGTCACAACGGTTTTTAGTTATCCGTTTAGGATCTTCGAAGACAACGATATACAAGCTGTCGTAACTGCAGAAGGTGGGGCGGCAACCGATCTTGTATTGAATACCGATTACAGCGTTACCGGGGCTGGGAATGTTGCAGGCGGCACCGTTGTTTTGACGGCTGGGAGCAAATGTCCTACCGGTTCAACTTTGACCCTTCTCCGCAATATGGAGTTAACGCAAGACACTGACTATACCGATGGCGAAGCCTTTACCGCCGAGTCTTTAGAAACCGTTATTGACAAACAGATGATGATAGCCCAGCAGGAAAAAGAAAAGAATGACCGTTCGTTAAAAATCCCTCACGGGTCTACCGTAAGTGTTTCACTACCTGCCGTTGTGCCGTCCGGTCTGTTTGCGTGGAACGCAGCAGGCAGTGCCGTCGAGTTTTTACTTTCTGCCCCTCCTTATATTAGTATTGCAGTTTCCGCCAGCAGCTACGGGGCCGACATTTCCGCCGCAATAACGGCAATAGGGTCATCAAATGTGACTCTTATTGTGGACTCACCTATCACAGTCAATGACAATGCGGTATTCCATGCGAATACAAACGTGGTTGTTCAGTCGCCGGGATTATTCGTTGTTGCCAGCGGTAAAACTCTCACCGGCCTGAAGGAATCCCGCCCGGAGTGGTTTGGTTCCGGCACGGACGCAGTAGGTAAAGCCATAGCAACAGGTGGAGTCGTCAAGTTACAAGATGGAGTTACTTACACGACTGCATCTATTACGTATAACGGTAGCGTCAAAATAGAAGGTTCTGGAACGCTGAAACATGCCGACAGCCAGTCAACCCCGCTAATATCATCAACCGGGGCGTATAACCATAAAATAAGCGGTATCACGATAGACGGCAACCAGGCGAATCAATCCGCCGACTTCGCCACAGTTCTAATTACCGGAGCGTCTTCCGTAGCCATGGATAACGTTACGATGGTCAACGGCAACGGAGTCTCGGAGGCAACAACAGCCGGTCGTGCCGGTGTCACATTCGTTGAATGCTCCAACGCCGTCGTCAACAACTCCAATATGTCTGCCGCCAAATACTCGGCTTTGATGTACAAAAAACTGAATGGCACCGTAACAAATACTTACGGCAACAGGGTATCCGGTGGCAGTTACAGCAGCAACGGTGGGTCCGGAGTTGTCACTTTCCTTTCGAACGATGTCGAGATATCAGGTGTTACGGCCAACAGCAACGGCGCAGGGATAGCCAACAGTGGTATATCTATCAACGGACCCCGTAACAAGGTTATTGGCTGTACGGCACACAACAACGATGCATCAGGGATTAATGTGGGGCATGACATCGACCCCGATTTGGACGCATCTGGTTCGATTGTTACAGGCAACCATACCAATGACAACAACTATGGCATTACAGTCGTAGGGGATAATACGGTTATTCAGAATAACATCACCGTAACCGGCAATCAGACGTACAGCAACACTGCCGCAGGTATTGCGATACCTAAATACGCCAAAGGATGCACGATTAGCCACAACACCACCCGTGGTGAATTAATTGGTATGAGGCTAGCTGGCGAACAGCACATCGTAATTGGCAATGATTGCGGTCTTACAAACACAGATTCAATACTCATTGCTGCTGGGGCTACCTACGTCGGTCAGGACATGATACTCAGTAACAACATCCTAGAAGGCGCTACAAATGCATACGTCAACACATCGGAATCAGGTGGCGCACTGGTCAAGGGGATTTTGAACGACGGCTATGTCGCTCGGGTTTCTCCAAACTCAGCCCACACCGGAACCACAGCGGAGACCCTGATATTTTCCAAACCAATCAGATCATGGCTGGTTTTGAACGGTTTGACGAGATTCAGAGTTAAAGCCTCGGGATTAAAAACCGGTACCGCAAGCAAAACTATTCGCGTGGAAATGGGTGCAGCTGGGTCAGGCACCGGTATTGTTAATCAGGTTGTCACTACCACAAACGCATGGTCGGTGGATGTTTTTGTTAACGCGGTCAGTACTAACGTTGGACATTATCAGGTACAGGTTTATGACGCCGGGACCAAATCGACAGACACATTCGGCACACAGACATTCGGGGTGAATTTCGGGGATACGTTCTTCGTGGAGTTATTTTTCCAGCTGGGCGATGCGGCGGAATCTATAACGCTTTCGTCTTACTCAATCGAACTGGTCAGATGATAACCGCTCTCGACATTATAGGGCAGTCAATGGCCCGCCTAATGGTTGTGCGAGACGATAGAGATTATCTGCCGATTGATGGGATTATCAATGACTTGACGACAGCGGGGAATAGGATACTCGACCATCTTGGAAAACATAAGTGCGGGGCGTGCTATAAAGATTCTAATACCGGAGGGGACAATGCCCGATAACCAGGAAACCGAAGTAGACAAGCTCCAAGACATAATGGAGTCCTTGCCCGACTCGACAGAGCATGTGGGAGTCGAACGTCGAGAATACTCATTAACCAAAGGCGATGTGCTGTTGATATACCGGATCGCCAAGGTAGCCAACACACCTCACGTCTGTCCATTTGAAGGTGAAGAACAAGAGACGTTGAAATCCAGAGCACGCAACATGATTAAGACTCAGCGCATAGCGTCAATGGTTATTATCACCGCTTTGGTAACAGGCATGGTAAGCGGAATATTTATGATGGTTAAGAGCTTTGTGATTAACTGGCTTAAAACGAACGGTGGTCACTGATGAAAATCTCCGATAACGGCATAGCGAAGCTGATGGAGTGGGAAGGGACAATTCTCCACGTCTACAATGACGCCGCAGGACTGCCGACTATTGGAGTCGGACATTTGATCCAGAAGGGTGAAGATTTTAGCAACGGCATCACTCACGACCAAGCGTTTGAACTGCTTAAAAAGGATCTGGTACGCTTTGAGCGTGTGGTAAATATGTACGTGAAAGTACCTCTCACGCAGAATCAATTTGATGCGCTTGTAGCCTTTGCTTTCAATGTGGGGACCGGAGCCTTTTTAGATTCGACGCTACTCATGAGGCTTAATTGCAGAGAGTATAATTCAGTACCAGAACAGTTGATGCGTTGGACAAAAGCGGGCGGCAAACAAGTCGCGGGTCTGGTAAACAGACGGCAGAACGAAATCGAACTCTGGGAGGCTCATAATGGGAATTCTTGACGAACGTATGGAAGACCTGGCAGAAACCGAACTGTTAAAATGCTTCTCGTCCTGCACCGGCAAAGCATGTTCACGATACCGACAATGCCCGATGTTCGCGGAGGTCGAGTTGTGAGTTACTGTGAGACGACAGGCGGCCTACTCAGTAAAGATTATCCGTGTCAACAGTGTGGGAAATGCAACGGTCAGGGGGTAAGACTAAATGGCGGGTCA
>Ga0209212_1002454_pt1 | contig 26245 bp, 14 predicted proteins | sample RifGroC2_FD_183996 | JGI IMG/M metagenome (GOLD analysis project Ga0209212, IMG submission 183996) | Groundwater microbial communities from Rifle, Colorado, USA - Groundwater C2 (SPAdes) (version 2) | ecosystem: Environmental > Aquatic > Deep subsurface > Groundwater | place: Rifle, Colorado... | reverse complement strand
TCCACGCCGACATGGATACCGGTGCGGACGCCATAGGCGGCGCCGAACTTGGCCATCCAGACGAACATGTAGATGCACAGCTCCTGGGCCCAGCCCATGTTGAGGCCAATCAGCCAGTCCTGCAGACCGGGGATCGGCAGGCCGGCTGAATAGCGGTGCAGGACGGCAGCGAAAATGACCAGCGTTGCCGCACCGATGAGGAAGGTTATGATCCATTCCTCCAGGTGGTCGAGGTATTTCATCATGGGAAATTCTCCTGGCCCCGATTGCCGGGATACGTGGGGTAACGAAGCTGAGTGCAACTTCTGGTGTACGGTAATTAATGGACGTTAAAAAGCCGCTACGGGTGACCGTAGCGGCTATGTGGTCCTGTTACGGCTTGTAGCCGGTTACCTTGTAGACTTCATTGACAACGTCGGCGCCTATCCGGCCCATGTTATCCTTGTGGGTCTTGTCCATGGCTTTTTTCCAGGCAGCCCGTTCCTGCGGGGTGAGGGTGATGATCTGGGATTTTCCAGCTTTTTTGACCGCTGCCATTGCGTCGTCATTATCCTTCTTGGCAACACCGTTGGCAAAGACGGTGGCGTCCTTCATGGAGCTTTCCAGGGCTGCGCGGATATTGGCCGGCAGTCCCATCCAGAACTTCTTGTTGACCAGGACGGCATAGCCCAGGTAGCCGTGGTTGGACATGGTGACATACTTCTGTACCTCATGCATCTTCTGGGTATAGAGGTTTGAAGGGGGATTCTCGGTGCCGTCCACAACGCCGGTCTGCAGCGCCTGGTAGACCTCGGAGAAGGCCATGACCTGGGGGATGGCGCCGACGGAACGCATCTGGGAGTCAAGCACCTTGGAAGACTGGATGCGCATCTTCTGTCCCTTGAAGTCGGCAACATTCCTGAGAGCCTTGTTGGCGCTCATGACCTTGAAGCCGTTGTCCCAATAGGCCAGACCCATAAGGCCCTTGGTCTCGAGTCTCTTGAGCAGTTTGGCCCCTACCGGACCCTGGGTGACCTTGTGCAGTTCAGCGTAATTATCAAAGATAAACGGCAGGTCGAAGACCTCGAACTCTTTCAAGCCGAGTGGACCGAATTTCGCCAGCGAGGGGGCCAGCATCTGTACGGATCCCATCTGCAGCGCTTCCATCTCTTCCTTGTCCTTGTAGAGCTGGCTGTTGGGGTAGACCTCGACCTTGACGGCCCCCTTGGTGCGCTCTTCGGCCAGTTTCTTGAAATACTCCGCCGCCTGCCCTTTGGGGGTGTTGACGGCTACAACGTGGCTGAACTTGATCACGATCGGTGCGGGTGCGGCCAGTGCGGTCATCGGCAGAGCCAGTGCAAATGCACCGATCACCAGGCTTTTCAGACATGCATTCAGTTTCATACGTGTTCCTCCTTGGTTTGTGATGTACTGTTTGATTGATTGAACAGCAGACGAGATTACAGGCAAACTGCGCTAATTAATGCAGTGGTTGTGCCAAAGAGAGTTGGGGTTGTAACTTGCTGATATGATGTTTTATTATTGTGTATGTCGTTATCGTGAGTGCGGCTGGAAGCGTGTTGGTGGCCAAAACCGGCCAATCCTGGTGGCGGATAACCGCCACCAGGCGAAGCAGGGCAAGGTTCAAGCGGGGATGAAGAAACGGGAACCCATCTCTTCCAGACCCAGTGTACAGAGCATTTCATTCAGGCGTTCGCCGGGGCGGCGCCGGGGCAGGTCCATGTACTCGGCGATGATCAGCTCGTTTTTCATCGAATGTTCCCAGCCGACCAGCTCGGTTACATTCACTTTGTAGCCGTGAGCCTCCAGTTGCAGGCAGCGAAGCACGTTGGTGACCATGCTGCCGAATTCACGGGTGTGCAGCGGGTGACGCCAGATTTCGGACAGGCTGCTGTTGGCCAGCGCCTTGCCCTTGTTCTTGCGCAGCACCGCCGCAACTTCGGCCTGGCAGCAGGGTACCAGCACGATGAAGCGGGCCTTTTTCTCCAGCGCAAAGCGGATGGCGTCGTCGGTGGCGGTGTCGCAGGCGTGCAGCGCGGTGACCACGTCCACCGTCTCCGGCAGGGCATCCGAGGTTATGGAATCGGCCACGGACAGGTTCAAAAACGACATTCCCGGAAAACCCAGCCGCTGCGCCAGGGACCTGGATTTCTCCACCAGCTCGTCGCGGGTCTCGATGCCGAAGATCCTGGATCCGTTGTCCCTGCCCTTGAAAAACAGGTCGTAGAGGATGAAGCCCAGATAGGATTTGCCGGCGCCGTGATCGACCAGGGTGATGTCGTCGTGATCTTTTTGCACCTGTTTCAGCAACGGCTCGATGAACTGGAACAGGTGGTTGACCTGCTTGAGTTTGCGCCGGCTGTCCTGGTTGAGTTTGCCTTCCCTGGTCAGGATATGCAGCTCTTTCAGCAGCTCGATTGACTGTTCCGGTTTGATGTCATGTTTTTCCGGCATTTAATAATATCCTTTTTTGTGATGTTTTATTCCACAGCCGGCAGGCGCAGCAGCAACAGCGCCACCCCGAATGAGGCGATAATCAGAAGCGAGATCATAGCGGCCACTCCATTCCAGCCGTAATGCATCCAGAACAGCCCTCCCGCTGTACCGGAAATGCTCGATCCCAGATAGTAGCAAAACAGGTACAGCGAGGAGGCCTGGGCTTTGGCGGTTCTGGCGCGGCGGCCGACCCAGCTTGAAGCTATGGCATGTGCGCTGAAGAAGCCGCAGGTGAAGATGCCGACACCGGCAACGATTATCACCATCGATCCCGCCAGTGTCAGCAGGGTTCCGGCCAGCATCACGGTCAGCGCCAGCCGGATCATGAACGGTCGTCCGAATCGATGGATCAGGCTGCCGACAATACCCGAACTGAATGAGCCCAAGAGGTAGACCAGGAATATCAGGCTGACCTGGAACTGGCTCATGCCGTAGGGGGCTGCCAGCAGACGGAAGCCGATGTAGTTGTAGAGCGAGACAAAACCGCCCATGGTGAGGAAAGCCAGTCCGTAGAGACAGAGCAGGCCCGGTTCGCGCAGATGCTGGTAAAGCGAGGTGAACAGGTAGCCGAACCGGAACCGGCGCTGGCGGAAGTTGGTCGAGGGGGGCAGGCACTTCAGGAACACCAGGCTGAGTAACAGGCTGATAACTCCGACCAGCGCAATTGCATTCTGCCACGGCACATACTCGCACAGGAGCGCCGAGCCGATCCTGCCCGACATGCCCCCCAGTGCGTTGCCGCTGATGTAGAGCCCCATGGCCGGGCCGATGGAACCGGCATCCATCTCCTCGCCCAGGTAGGCCATGGCCACCGAGGGGACGCCGGCCAGTGCGATTCCCTGCGCCAGGCGCAGTGTCAGCAGGTATTCGAAGGAGTGGCTGAACAGGGTCAATAAAGCCAGGATTGAGGTCAGGAACAGCGCCGTGGTCATTATCGCCCGTCGGCCAACTGTTTCGGAGAGTGTCCCGGCGATCAGCATCCCCAGTGCCAGCGCTACCGTGGAAAACGACAGCGGCAGGCTTGCGGCGGCCGGTGATATGCCGAATTCCCTGGCAAACAGCGGCAGCAGTGGCTGCAAGTCATAGAGCGTGATGAAGGTTACGAAGCCGGCGCAGAACAGCGCCAGATTGGCGCGCCGGTAGGCGCCGGTTCCGATGCGGATCTGTCCGTCAGGTTCCCCGCTACAGTTCGTTGAGGTGCTGACTTCTCTCAATGCCCAGCCAGGCTTCCCCACAGCTCTTTCAGACGTTTGTCACGGCCACAGCTGCCACGGTAGTACTTGTAGCGCAGCGGATTCTTCTTGTAGTAGTGCTGGTGGTACTCCTCGGCCGGATAGAACTCCGTGGCCGCGGTGATTTCAGTTACGATCGGCTCCCTGAACGGCTTGCTTCTGTCCAGCGCCGATTTTGACAGCAGCGCCGCCTGTCGCTGCTGTTCGCTGTGATAGAAGATCCCCGAGCGGTACTGGTGTCCGATATCGCAGAACTGGCGATCCTTGACGGTGGGATCAATGTTGTGCCAGAAGATCTCCAGAAGTTTGGCGTAACTGACCCTGGCCGGATCGAAGACGATCTGCACCGCTTCGGCATGGCCGGTCACGCCGGCCGATACCTGTTCGTAAGTCGGCGTCTTGACGGAGCCGCCGGTATAGCCGGCTGTGACGGAAAACACTCCATCCAGTTTGTCGAACGGGGCTTCCATGCACCAGAAACAGCCCCCGGCAAAGGTGGCCTTTTCCTGTTTCGAAGCCGCGGAACAGTCATTAATGGAAGTGGCTAATGTGCACAGCAACAATCCAATCATAATAAGTAAGTAGCGCATGGTGTACCTCCTCGGACATATTGATAGTTATAATCCGTATTTATCCATCTTGTAGCGCAGTGTCCCGCGCGGTATCTTCAACATCCCGGCGGTCTGCAGGACGTTGCCCCTGGTCTTCCTCAGCGCCTGGCTGATGATGTTCTTCTCGAACTCGGCCACGGCATCCTCCAATCCACCGGCGGATTCGAGAGATACAGCCGTTTTCGTACCTTGCACCGCGATTGAAGCAGAATTTGAGCTTGAGATTCCCAGGATTTCGGGGGGCAGGTGTTCCGGTAGCAGCGCCGGGCCGTTTCTCATGATGCAGATGCGTTCGATCACGTTGCGGAGTTCACGGATATTACCGGGCCAGGCGTACTGTTTCATCAGCTCGGCCGCTTCCGTGGAAACCTCGCTGAAGTTGCGGCCGAACGAGCGGCTGAAGCTGTCCAGGAAGTAGGCCGCAAGCGCGGGAATGTCGTCGGTCCGTTCACGCAGCGGCGGGATGTGGATCGGAAAGACATTCAACCGGTAAAACAGGTCCTCACGAAATCCGCCGTTGGCGATCTTGTCGTGCAGGTTGCGGTTGGTGGCGGCGATCACGCGCACATCGATGGCGATATCCTTGATGCCACCCACGCGGCGGATGGTCCGCTCCTGAAGCACGCGCAGCAGTTTGGCCTGCATGCTCATATCCATTTCGCCGATCTCATCCAGAAAGATTGTGCCCAGGTGCGCTTCCTCGAAAAGACCCGGCTTGCGGCTGGTGGCGTTGGTAAAGGCGCCTTTCTCGTGGCCGAACAGTTCGCTCTCCAGCAGGTTGGCCGGCAGCGAGGCGCAGTTGATGCCGACGAAGGCGGCTTCCTTGCGCTCGGACAGATCATGGATGCCGCGCGCCACAAGTTCCTTGCCGGTGCCGGATTCACCGGTGATCAGGACGGTGGAGGAGGGGATGCGCGCGATTTCGCGCACCTGGGAAACCACTTCGCCGAAGGCGCTGCTGGTTCCGATCATGGGAAAACGCCCCGGCAGGAATCCGTCGGCGCGTTTCAGGTTGCGTACCTCGCGTTTGAGTGTCTGGGTTTGAAGCGCCAGTTTGACTATTACTCTTAAAGCATCGGCTTTGAACGGTTTTTTCATGTAGTGGAACGCGCCCAACTTGAGCGCATCCACGGCGCTCTCCACCGAGCCGTAACCGGTGATGATTATCACCAGCAATTCCGGGTCGATCTCCTTGAGCGCTTTAAGCACGTCGATACCGTTTTCCGTTCCCAGGTTCAGGTCAAGCAGCGCCAGATCGATGTCATTGGCCAATACTACTTCGCGCGCCTCGTTACCGGATGCGGCGGAGCAGACCTGGTAGCCGTCATCACGCAGGATGCGTTCGACGTTTTCGCAGATGAAGGATTCATCGTCTATTATCAGTATCTTTTCCATGGTTGGCCTTTTTCATCTGTGTTTCAGTTTATCAGGATCAGTAAGCCAGCGGCAATTCCAATGTAAACACCGTTCCGGTCCCGGTGGAACTCTCCACCCGGATCTGCCCGTGATGCTCCTCGACGATGCGTTGTGTAATCGAAAGTCCCAGTCCGGTCCCGGCCCCTTTGCTGGTGAAGAAAGGCTCGAAGATCAGCGGCAGATCCTCTTCGCGGATGCCCGGCCCGTTGTCGGAAACTATCAACTTGGCACGCTGTGAGTCAGCGGATGTGGATATGCGGATTTCGCCGCCGTCCGGTATCGCTTCCAGCGCGTTTTTGATGATGTTTATCAGCGCCTGCTTGATCTTTTCCGGATCGAAGCGGAAAGAGGGCAGTTCCCCGGCATCCACCACGATGCTGGTCTTCTGCCGTTCGCATTGTCTTTTCATCATCAGCGCGGTGTCATTGATCACCAGGTTCAGGTCACCCATCCTGAAATCGGCCCGGACCGGTGACGAGTAATTCAGCAGTGCGCTGATCAGCCGCTCAACCCGTTCGATTTCGGCCAGCGCCTTCTTGATCATGTTCTGGTCGTCGGGCGCCAGCGCGGCATTGTCGTGCAGGTCGTCCAGCAGCAGCGAGATGCCGGTCAGCGGGTTGCGCACCTCATGGGCGATACCTGCCGAGAGCTTGCCCAGCGAGGCCAGGCGGTCGAGTCGCATCATCTCCTCGCGCAGCTTCTCCTTTTCGGTTTCGTTTCGCATGGTCACGGTCAACCCGCGTTCGGCATTGTTGCCGATCGGGAAGAAGCCGACGTCGAAATGGGCCCAGCCGTTGTTGCGTTCGAAGCGCATGGCCTGGCGGCCGTAGCCGCTGTGCTCTATCAGAGCCATTTGTGTTCGCTGTTCCATCCCTTCCCAGCCGCTGAAAACATCCCGATAGTGCATGTCAACCGCCACCTCGCTGCCGAGGAAATTCCTGCCGGTGGTGTTGATCGAGGTCAGCAGGCCATCGGGAGAAAATGTGACGATGGCACTGGAGATACTCTCCAGGATGCTTTCCTTGAAGTTGCGTTCGTCCAGAATGTCAAGCCGTGAGCGCCGCAGCTCGTCCAGGGTCGATAACAGGCTGACCTTGCGGATCTCCAGCTCATTGGACATGATGTTGAAGGTGTCGGCCAGTTCTCCCATCTCATCCTTTGAAGAAACGCTGACCCTGCTCAACGTATCACCCTCGGCCAGACGTCGGGTTCCGTCGATCAACTGGTGCAGGGGGTGCGTTATGCCGCGCGATAGCGCCCAGGCTGAAAAACCGGCCAATAGCGCGGTCAACAGGATGATCAGGGCGCTGACCCGGCGATGTTCGCGCAGTTCGCGATTAATAAGGCGGCTTCCTTTGCGGGCCGCGTCGTGAAACTGGTCTACCTGGAAGCCGATGGTTACTCCGCCAAATATGCCGTATTTGCTGTAGTCGCCGGTGTCATAGGGTATCGGCGCAAACGACATGATTTTTTTTGCTCCGCCAACGTTAGTGGTATCCACGTAGCCGATTTTGCCCTTCCTTACCTCGCTAGCTGCAACAGGGTAGTTCGGATGTATAAAGCCAGCCTGGTCGAGATTGAATGGAATCAGTCCTGCCTCGATATCAGCAGCGCTGGAACCTGCATTATAGGCCGGCACCGGCTTGCCGGTACGGTCCAGTCCGCGTATGTCCCAGTATTTGGGATGGGTGATGATCCAGCCCTCGTCATCGAACAGGAAAGCGTAATTACCGCTTTTATAGGATGGGAATACAGTGGAAAAGTTGCGCCCCGGATCGATGTGTTGCGTGAACTCCATCAGGTGGCGGTGATCGAGGGAGATAACCACCATGCCGATAAAGTGGCCCTTGTCGTCATACTGTGGCGAGCCGAAGCGGATCACGCCGTCGTAGGTTGCACCCTTGGAGGTGCTTTCCGGATCAGATGCCCCGAGCAACTGCTCCTGTTTGGAAACGTGGAAGCCGGTCAGGTGGGAGACGTAGATCTCGCCATGCCGCATTTTTTTTATCCGGCTGAAGTAATCTTCACTCTTGAATTCAGTGTTGGCGGGTATGGCGACATTGCGCAACTCGGAAGCTGGCAAAAACTGGCCATCACGGATGACAAGACGCTCCTTGCCGCTGCTGTCGATGAAAGCGATTGAACGGTAGAGTGGAAGTAATTCCCGGATATCTTCATTCGTACCGAACCTTTTCCAGACCTCGCTGCGGCGTGTGATGTAGAAGTTGCTCAGGGTCTGCTTATTCATGGGGGTGCTGGTGAGAAAAAGCAGATCACTTTCACACTTGCGAAGGAAATCGGCAATCGTATCGGCAACATGCTGGGCGCGCATTTGGAGCGATTCGGCGGCCTGAATGTCGGAGGTGCCGCCAATTTCAGTCGTCAGTCTGGTGTTGACCGATTCGAGATTTGACATGAGGATCAGCGATGATGCCAAGAGCGGCAGCAGCGACAGCAGCAGGGTGACGGCCAGGATTTTTTTGAAAAGGGTCAGACGCATTGTTTCATGACCGTCCCGACCCTTGGTGAAATGTATTGGCGGTAACTGAAGGTAGCGGTAGTCATCTGCCTAATTGTCGAACATCAGTTTGCGCTCGAAGTCCATGGAATGGGTCAGGCGTTTGGCGTCTTCGATAGAGATCATGTCCTGGCGGTACATCTGCAACAGATGCATGTCCAGCGATTGCATCTGATACTGGGAGGCGCCGTTCTCGATATGTTTCTCGATCTCGTCCAGGCGGCCTTCGCGTATGCAGGCCTGGATGGTTGTGGTCGATCGCATGATCTCCACCACCGGCAGGATGTTCTCGCCGCTCTTGTCCTTGATCAGGCGTAGTGAAACGGTGGCCACCAGTATGTCGGCCAGGCGCTGGCGGACGATCTCCTGGGCCTCGGGAGGGAAGTGACCGATTATCCGGTTGATGGTCGAGACAGCGCCCTGGGTGTGCAGTGTCGAAAGCACCAGGTGGCCGGTTTCGGCCGCCTTGATGCATGCGTCGATGGTCTCCTTGTCGCGCATTTCACCAACCATGATCACGTCCGGGTCCATTCGCAACGCCGCCTTGAGCGCCGTGGAAAAGCTTTCGGTGTCGATGCCGATTTCACGCTGGATGATGCAGCTCTTTTTGGAGGTAAATAAAAATTCTATTGGATCTTCAATGGTTATGATGTTGTAGCTGAAGTTCTCATTCAAGTGTCGCAGCATGGAAGCCAGTGATGTGGATTTGCCGTTGCCGGTGGGGCCGGTGACCAGGATCAGGCCGTTGGGGGCCTGGGCGATCTCGCTCAGCACCGGCGGCAGATTGAGGTCCTCGAAGGTGCCGATCACCGGTGGAATCACGCGCATCACGATTCCATAGTGCCCTTTCTGGCGGAAAATGCTGACCCTGAAGCGCCCGCCGGTAGGGATCGAGTAGGATGCGTCGCTTTCTTTCAGGTCACTTGAGAGTTGGCGGCCGTTGTATTCAAGCACCTGGGCCGCGATGAACTCGGTGTCGGCCGGAGTCAGGTTGGGCATCTTGGCGCGAATCAGTTGGCCCCTCCCCCTGAAGAAAGGCGGATTGTCAACCTCGAAGTGCAGGTCCGAGACTTTCTTCTGGAATGCTATTTCAAGAATCTGGTGCAGTATGTTCGCGTCCATCATTTCCCCCGCTGTAAATGAATCGAAGATTGCTTCTTGTATAACAGATCAGGCAGGCTTTTCAATGCTCTTGCGGTACAGCGCGTTGTCCAGCACCAATCCGGCGTGCTGGGCCATCGCTTCCAGCAGGCCGGTATGCGGCGGGGATACCGGTTTCGTGCCGAAATCGGCGTAGGTCAGGGCGATCACCTTGCCCCGGCTGATCAGCGGCAATATCATCACTTTCGGACTGCGCGGAGCCCCGATCTCCTTGTAAAGCACCGAAGTCAGGATGTTGTCGTTGCGCTGCCCGAAGTAAGGCCTTCCTTTTTCAACCGCCTCCTGGAAAAGTGAGCGGCTTTCCAGTGCGATTCTGAACATCAGCGGCGGGGCCGGGCCGTCGGATTTGCTGCCGGTTACACCGATCGACTTCTCGGCAATCAGCTCGGATTTTGCAACCACGAAGGTAATCACCCTCTCGAATTGCAGAGCTGCGAAGTTGAGCAGCGCCAGTGCGATCTCCGGCGGTTCCGAAAGATTTCTCAAACGGGCCATGCCGTTGCTGAAACGCTGCTCGATTTCCGGTTGGCAGGGGGGCATGACCGTCTTCAAAAATCGCCCCAGCGACGACATGAAATCGATCGTCAGTGCCACGTAGCGCTCGCCATGGCACTGGCGGCAGGGGCGCGGCATGATGGCGCGGACCCCGGCTTCCAGGGCGCGCATGCCGTTGGAATTCCACATTCCGGGACATGCGGCGATCATCACGGTTATCCGGGGGTAGGAGGTCAACCGGCGAAGCACTAATCCCAGGGCCTGATCCTTGTCGTCATCATCGGTTACATCGAAGACCAGGACCGGATGCAGTTCACGTCCCAGTGACTGTTCGATAATCATGTCCAGGGTCGCTTCATCATCGGTGGAAAAGGCAAACAGGTTTTCATGCCTGCAATAGGTGGTGATCACATGCGAAAGCAGCTCGTCCCGAGTCATCAGTATTACCGCCGTCACCGGCGGCTTTGAAGCGTCGGAGCTTTTGCGGGAGATGTCGCAAAGATACGACACCAGCTGTTCCTGGCGATCCAGGGGCGCTTCCGGCAGCGCGGTTGCTACAATGTGCCGGTGCTGCTTGGCCGGGTCATGATCAACCAGGCCGGTGAACACCGCCGGGATTTCACGTTCTATCGTATCCAGGTCTTCTAGTCCCAACAGGTCGGCGGTGATGACCGGAGCACTTGCATCATTGTCAGCCACGGGGGCTTCTTCGGAACTTTCACTGCTGAAAAACAGTTTGCTCAGGGTTCCGTCCCGCATCTTTTCATCATAGATGCGCAGAGCGTCCATCAACACACCCTGGGCATTAAGAAGTATCTCTTGATGCAGCTTTTCCGGGAAGTAGCGATACTCGTCCGAAACGTACTCTTTTGAAACATCCAGCGTAAATGTGCCGCTAGGCCATGTCAGAACTTCAACTATCGTCATTTCTATCAGTGATTCCAGCCCCTTGTAGGCGGTATCCTTGTCGATGACACCCTGTTCGATCATCATCGCAATCAACGGTTTTCTATCCTGGCCGGCGTTTTTCTGCAGATCCAGTGCCTGCTCAAGCTGTTCGGCGGTTATGGCCCCCATATCCACCAGAACCCTGCCGATACGCACACTGTCGTTGAGATGGTTGGCGCTGACAAAATAACCTTCGTGAAAGACCAGCTGGCTTTCGCCTTTTGGACTCTTCAGGTACAGAATGCCGGTCTTGGCGGTCATATGAAGAAGTTGGATGACGTCTACGAGTGGAATATGCTCCAGAGCGCCGTTAAATGACATATGCATGCTCCCTTCCAGTTTTGTGGTCTGTACTATACCGCAAAATTTAATTTTTGTGCAGATTGTTGCTATTGGATTGCTTGTTTTCAGGGTTGAAATAACCAGCAAGGAAACTTATTGTTGGAGAGTAAATGATTGTATTGGTGACAGGTTGATTATCATTTGGTACAAACTGCAATAAGTTGCGATCCGCAATAAAGATCCTTTGGAGATGTCATCAAGATGAAGATTACCTGCCCCAAGTGCAATGCCGTAGGCAGCATACCAGAACATGAAATCCCTGAAGCCGGACGTTTTGTCAGTTGTCCGCGCTGTCAGCAGGGTTTTACGGTCAGAAAGCCCCATGCCAACAAGGATTCGTATCTGGTTGATACATGTCCTGCCTGCAATTTCAGCACATTCGGTGACGAAACTTTCGGGATATGTCCCAAGTGTGGCGTGCTGATCAAGTCCTTTGTTGAGCGCCAACGCGAAGAAGTGCTGCAACAGAGGAATCAGGAACTTCTGACAAAGAAATTCAACCGTGATGAAGATCTGCCTCCAGCCGAGGTCGAATCGGCGCCGGTTGCGGATTTTATCGAGAACCTGCATCCGGTCAACCTGGTCGGCTGGGGGGTGGCATTGGCGGCGGTCGTGATCGTGGCGGCCGGTTTGTGGGGCGTGATCGATTACGATGGCCAAGCCATACAGGCGAGACTCTCGGAACAGCGCGATGAGCAGGTTTCAGGCTGGTATGTTTTCATTAATTACGGTTTCATGCACTGGGTTAAATCCATCTACGGATTGCTTACCCTGTCAGTGGCGGTCATGTTCCTAAGGCACATGCATTTTTCGCTCAAGGCGCTTACATGGCTGATCTGGACGGCCATGGCCTATGTGCCGGTGTCCATGATCGTCGGTTTCATTCTTTGGGTGTTGGAGCCGATTCCCCACACGATCGCAGGCTATCTGATAGAAATCTTCAACATCATCTTCATCAGTGCTCTGGTCGGAATCCCCCTGTACATGCTGGAACGTTATCTGCACGAACGTACCATTACCACGGTCGTCAGGCTATGAGGCTCCTGAACCGATGACCATAAACTGGATGCCCTGGTTTGCAGTAATCTGCCTGGTCTGCGGTAGCCGCTGGCGGATCGGGCTCATGGCCGGCCTGATTGCGGAGCTGATCTATGTCGGCAGTCGCGGGCTGGTTCTCGGTAGATTGCCGTTGATCGGTCCGCATGACACATTGCTGTTCTTTGCACTGTCGCTGTCGGCAGTAGGTTTTTTCATGTCATTTTCACCGATCCTGCGCGGCGTGCGCTGGTTTACAGTTGCCACCGGCCTGGCGGCCGGCTCGGTTACGCTGCTGGCACTGAGATTCAAGCCGCTCAACATGCCGCTGCCCCAGATCCTGGATACGTTCTGGTTCGAGCTGCATGTGGTAGTGGCTTTTTTGGCATATGCGCTGTTCGCGATCGGTGGACTGACCTGTGCAGCCTTTCTCAGGACCGGAACAAGAAGCTATCTGGATGTGTACTACAAAGCCGCGCTGGTGGGATGGACGTTCTTCTCGGCATCGATGATAGCCGGCGGGATCTGGGGCTATTACGCCTGGGGCACCTACTGGCTCTGGACACCGAAGGAGTTGTGGACATCGGTACTGTGGCTTTTTTACGCGATGGTGCTGCATGTCCGGCTGAAGGGGGCAGGTTGGGATAAGCTTACCGCCTGGCTCGGGATTGTCGGGGTATTTGTGATGCTGTTCACTTATCTGGGAGTCAGCATGCTGATGAAGAGTTCGCACAGTTTCTGAAATATTGCTTTGTGACGAAGCCTAGCTTGTTTGATAAATTGGAATGCACTACTAACAAACAGCGCATGAGATGGTTTTTATATACTATCTGGAACTGAAGAGAGTATTTACGACACCTTTCAATCTTCAGAAGGGGAAATGAGCTGTTAAAGCCGGAAGCACTTGTATAAATTCGAAGGATGGAGACCAGTACTGTCATATATCCCAACTATATGGCAACGTCACTGAGATAGTTGGGTATGACGAGTAATACCGGAGTTGGGACTGGGGGCGGACCAAGTCAACCAATCGTAATGTCAATGCTAATGTGTCAGACTGACCCTGTTTGTTGTCTTAACGCCATGTTTTGCCGGCAAAAAGGGAATTCTATGAATGGCGAGAGCAAACCGACATCATATTCCGGGGTTTATGGGCACCCGCAAAAACGGCTCCCCATTTTCTGCTTTTGTCGTTGTCTTTGAATTCAAAGCATTATATTCTCAAAACATAATTTTTAATCTCTGTGGGTAAATTCCCCGCCCCTTGGGGCGATTCAAACATAAACTAAGGTTAAAGATACCCGGCTGCTTGCGGCGGGGTGATTCATTACTGATGCGTCGGACTTGGTGAAGAAGAAAGGGAGCAACGACATGCGAGTTGAAGCGATAGTAAAAAAAGACGGCTGGTTCATACCCCACCCAGGAATTGCAATTGGCAAGCAAAAACATATTCTCCTCGATATCACCCCTGTTGTTACAGGAGAAGTGTCGGATGATGCGTTTGTGCAGGCAGCCGGCATTCTACAAAAATCCGCAATTGACGGGGTTAAATTTCAGAAAAAAATGAGAAAAGAATGGGACGTGCGATAGTGTACCTGATCGACACCAATATCATCATATACTACCTCGAAGGTGAACAAGCTGCTGTCTCGTTTTTGCGCTCCCACCGGGGGAAACTGGCAATTTCGCCAATTACCTGGATGGAAACACTTTCATACTCGTTTAGCGCAGATGAAGAACATGTCGTACGGACATTTCTAAAGGAATTCCGGCTGATAGAGATTTCTTCTTTTGTGATGGAGCTATCTGTAGAAATCCGCCGAAAGAAAAAAATGAAACTACCTGATGCCATTATCGCTGCTTCAGCCGTTCATCATGACTTGATTCTTGTGACAAGGAATATCAAGGATTTCAATGGAACCGCATTAAAAACACTCGATCCGTTTGCAGCTTCGTAATTCAACGGATTTTAAACCAATTGAAAACAGAGTCGTAGCTCAACTTCCGAAAAATCCAAGAGTTGACTTACGGCTCTTGTATTTCATAGAGAAAGTGGCGGTAAAGTGCTTTGTCTGAAAAGCTATCTGGATGTGTACTACAAAGCCGCGCCGTTGGATGGACGTTCTTCTCGGCATCGATGAAATCCGGCGGAATCTGGGGCTATTACGCCTGGGACACCTATTGGCTCTGGACACCAAAGGAGTTGTGGACATCGGTACTGTGGCTTTTTTACGCGATGGTGCTGCATGTCCGGCTGAAGGGGGCAGGTTGGGATAAGCTTACAGCCTGGCTCGGGATTGTTGGTGTGTTTGTGATGCTGTTCACTTATCTGGGGGTCAGCATGCTGATGAAGAGTTCGCACAGTTTCTGAGCCGGATTCTGTAAATTATTAATTATGCTTTAAAATATAATCAAAATTAACTTGAAAATTACAATAAAAATATGTAAATATTGATCGAAACTAAGCCGTCTTTCACTTGTTGGGGACGGTTTTTCCTCTCTTGGATACCTCTTTTACCAACAGGAAGGTCGATCAATGAAAATCGTTACATGTACCGCTGCCATCACTCTGCTGCTATGTTTATCCCCCGTCATTCATGCCTCAACCATCCAGCTTCCTCAAACCGGGCAAACCAAGTGCTTTGATACCGCCGGAGCAGAAATCACCTGTGCCGGTACCGGCCAGGACGGCGACAAACTGGCCGGTGTTGTCTGGCCCGATCCACGCTTCACGGATAATGCCGACGGCAGTGTCACCGACAAGCTGACCGGACTGGTCTGGCTGAAGAATGCCGATTGTTTCGGCGTCCAGAGCTGGCAGGGGGCTCTGAGCAGCGCCAATGCGCTGGCGGACGGAGCATGCTCGCTTAGCGACGGATCAGTGGCAGGTGACTGGCGACTGCCCAACGCGGTCGAACTGGGGAGTCTGGTTGACCTGGGTCGAAACATTCCTGCTATTCCGCAGTTACACCCGTTCAGCAATGTCAGGAACGATTTTTACTGGCTTTCCAGCAGCGATGCGACCGATGGCTACAATAATTATGCCTGGATCATGGATATCAGCGACGGATACTTGATCTCTGGTGACAAGATTGATTCAACACCTTATTTATGGCCGGTCCGTGATTCAAAAGTGGTCAGCCCTCCGGCGGCGACGGCGCAGCCGCCCCAGACTGGTCAGAAGAGTTGCTGGGACTCGGGTGGTCTCCCTACTGCCTGCGCCGGAACCGGCCAGGATGGCGACAAACTGGCCGGCGCGGCCTGGCCCGATCCGCGTTTTACGAACAACGGTAATGGCACGGTTACCGATAATCTGACCGGGCTGGTCTGGCTGACCAATGCCAACTGCTTCGGTCTGCAGGACTGGCAGATAGCGCTGAACAGCGCCAATGCTCTGGCCAGTGGCGCTTGTTCTCTGAACGACGGCTCGCAGGCCGGCGACTGGCGCCTGCCCAACCGCAAGGAGATGCAGAGTCTGATCGACTTGGAAAACTCGATTCCGGCCCTGCCGTCCGGCCATCCCTTCACCAATGCCCAGTCCGATTACTATTGGTCTTCCAGCAGCATCACCGGAAGTCTGGATTATGCATGGATTGTGGATATTTATGATGGCTATGCGGATTATGCATTGAAATCGGGTTTAGCCGGTGGGGGGTATGATTATTACGTATGGCCGGTTCGTGATGCGCTGCCGAACAGCGCGCCCCTGATTTCGGAAGGAGAATCCGTATCAGTATCAATCAGCAAAGACGGGGTTCCGACTCCGTTCAGCCTGACCTTGCATGCCACTGACGCCGATAACGACACTCTCACCTGGAGCATTTCCGGGGCCGCCACCAACGGAACGGCCGTGGCGAGCGGCAGCGGGGCCAGCGTGAGCATTTCCTACACCCCCACGACCGGTTTTGTCGGATCGGACAGCTTTATTGTCCAGGTTTCGGACGGGAAGGGGGGGCTCGACTCGATCACCGTGAATGTCACCATCAATCAGACCTGCGTAGTCTCCACTGCCATTATCGGCAGCGGCAGCATGACTCCGAACGTGCCACAAATCTTTAACATCGGAGCCAGCACGACTTTTGCCGTAAGTGCCGGCGCCGGTTATTACATCGCTGGTGTCAGCGGCTGCGGCGGAACGCTGGCCGGCAACAGTTATGCAACCGGTGCGCTGTCCGCCGACTGCACCGTTACTTCCGAGTTCAAACTCACACAGGCCAAGGTTCCCGCAAACAGTTCCAGAACCGATTTCAACACGCTGCAGGAAGCTTATGCTGATCCGTCTACGTTAAACGGTATGACCATTCAGACGCGAGTCGTCACCTTCAATGGTTTCGCATTGGACAGGGACATCAGTATAACCATCAAGGGGGGCTATGATAGCGCTTTCCTGCTGAACACCGGTGTAACCGGAGTTGCAGGATCGCTGACGATTCAGAATGGTTCGGCGGTTGTGGAGAATCTGGTAATACTGTAAGGGGGCTGCCGAGCTGCATTAACCAGCCTGAAATGCCGAAGATTATTTGAACAATGGTGAGATCCGCGGGGAGTAATCAAATGAAGGTTTTCGCAAAGACATTGCCGTTTCTGATTCAACTTCTGCTGGCGCTCTGTTTTACGGTATCAAACGGTGAAGCAGAAACACATGTTCTGGAGGTTAAAAGCGGAGAAACCGTCATTGCACAAGCGATGATTGACGACGCCGAATCGTACGGCTTTTACTCTTTGACGGTTGACAATGCCGAACGGCTTTGGAAACAGTGGTTCTGGTATCGAATCGGTCCATCCGGAAAGGAAGAATCGCTTGAAACTCTTTCACTTAAAAGTGTAGTTCCGCCATCAGCAATGAGTCCAAACACACTTTCTCTGACTTACTCCCTTACCGACGCCTTTGACATCACCGTCAGTTATATACTGACCTATCCAGCCGGGGGGAACGCCCGGATGCAAAAGAATGTCACTATTACCAATACCTCTGCAATCGACCTGGATTATCATCTCTTCGAATACTCGGACTTTGACATCAGCGACCTTGAACCCATGTCCGACAACCTGGAGTTCGTTGGAAACAAGGTCTATCAAAACGGTGATCAGGCTGACGGAAGCGGAGTCGTGATTGTTCACGAATCAACGCTCCCTCCGAACAAATACGACATGGATTTCAGTGAGTTGGATCTACTGCCCGGAATGAGGGATGATGCCCCCAGCGACCTTTCAATTCCACAGACCACCTACCTCTATGGTTATGACATGCAGTTCGCCCAGCAGTGGGACCTGACTATTCCGGTCAATCAATCGATCAGCTTTATAATCAACGAAGACCTGTATTACACGAAGCCGGTCACGGCCGCCAAAACCCATGCCGGCTGCGTAACATACGGCGGGCAGGCGGATTATACCATCACATTTGACAACATCGCAAACAGCGAGGAGAGCCTCGGTAATTTCAGGATCATCGACTTTTTGCCAGTAAATACTGCACCCTCATCCGATCCGCCGGCTGAGGGCGCCGTTTACGACCAGAGCGCCAATAGTGTCACCTGGAGCCTGGCGACCCTGGCGGCCGGCGCTGCTATACAGAGCAAGCCGCTGTCTATCACCGTCAACTCAACCAGCGACATCACCAACGAGCTGCTCCTGGTAAGTGATCAGGCCTTCCCGACAAGAACCAGCGATCCGGCCGTGTTGTGCAACCATCCTCCACAGATTAGCGCCATCCCCAATGCTTCCATCAATGAAGGCGTCTCATTCAGTTATCAGGTTGTGGCCTTGGATGCCGATACGACGGACACGCTTACCTACGAGCTGACCAACGCCCCGGCCGGCATGACCATTTCCACCAGCGGACTCATCAGTTACCCGGTCAGCGTTTCCGGGGCATACCCGGTCACGGTGACGATAACCGACTCCGGAGCCGGCAATATTTCCGTTAGCAGGACATTTACCCTGACGGTCAACAAGGTCAACCACCCGCCGGTCATTAGCAGTACTCCGGTTCTGACTGCCAATGACTATCAGCTCTATACCTACAGCATTACGGCCAGCGACTCCGATGGCGACACATTGAGCTACGGACTTGTGACTGCACCGCTGGGGATGTCAATATCCGGCAACCTTGTCTCCTGGACGCCGACAATGTCCCAGACAGGAAATAAAGATGTAACTGTTGTTGTGAATGATGTTGACAATCTTTATGCCTACCAGAGTTTCACTATCGCTGTTACGCACGTCAACCGTCCGCCGGTAATCAGCACCACCACCCTGCCTCCAGCCATGGCCACTGTCGGCATATTTTACAGCTACAGGATCGTAGCCAGCGACCCGGACGGCAACTTAATGACCTACAGTCTCACGACCAAACCAACCGGCATGACCATCGGCACAACCGGAGTAATCGGCTGGACACCGGCAGCTGATCAGAACAATTTAACGCATGACGTAACTGTGCAGGTCAGTGACGGCCAGGGTGGCACGGCCAGCTACAGCTTCAACATAACCGTCAACAACAAATTGAACCCGGTCATTACCTGGGCAACTCCGGCGGCGATAACCTACGGAACGCCTCTTTCGGCCACACAACTGAATGCCAGCGCCAATGTTGCCGGTACTTTCGCTTATACACCGGCAGCTGGAGCTGTTCTGAATTCCGGACCGCAGACCCTGTCGGTGGTATTCACGCCAACTGACACAACCACGTACAATAACGCAAACAAAACTGTATCGCTGACGGTAAATAAAGCCGCTGCAGCGGTTGAATTAAGCAACCTGAGTCAGACCTATGACGGCAGCGCCAAACCGGCGACAGCAACCACCACTCCCGCCGGTCTGTCAGTTGCCATCACCTACAACGGCAGCGCCACGGTGCCAACTGCTGCCGGAACTTACCCCGTTATCGCCACGATCAGCGACGCCAACTACAGCGGTACGACCAGCGGCAGCCTGATAATATCCAAGGCAACACCGGTCATCACCTGGCCGGCTCCGGCAGCGATTTATACCGGTTCGGCTCTGACTTCGCTTCAACTTAATGCTACTTCAAGCACGGCTGGCACATTCGTCTACACCCCGGTTTCAGGCACTGTTATGAACGCTACCGGCGTCCAGAACCTGTCAGTTGCATTCACTCCAGCCGATGCCGCCAACTATGAAAATGCCAGCGCCGGCGTCACACTGACCGTCAACGAAAAGTTGAACCCGGTCATAACCTGGCCGGCGCCGGAGGCTATAACCTACGGCACGGCTCTTTCGGCAACACAACTGAATGCCAGCGCCAATGTTGCCGGTACTTTCGCTTATACCCCGGCCGCTGGAGCTGTTCTGAATGCCGGACCGCAGACCCTGTCGCTGCAGTTCACACCGAGCGATACGGTTGCTTACAACAGCGCCACGTCAAACGTCTCGCTTACCGTAAACAAGGCAACCGCAACGGTTGAATTAAGCAACCTGAACCAGACCTATGACGGCAGCGCCAAACCGGCGACAGTAACCACCACTCCCGCCGGTCTGTCAGTTGCCATCACCTACAACGGCAGCGACACGGTGCCAACCGCCGCTGGAACTTACCCCGTTATCGCCACGATCAGCGACGCCAACTACAGCGGTACGACCAGCGGCAGCCTGATAATATCCAAGGCAACGCCGCTGATCTCCTGGCCGGCTCCGGCAGCGATTTATACCGGTTCGGCGCTGACTTCGCTTCAACTTAACGCTACTTCGAGCACGGCTGGCACATTCGTCTACACCCCGGCTGCCGGCACTGTTATGAACGCTGCCGGCGTCCAGAACCTGTCGGTTGCATTCACACCAGCCGATTCCGCCAACTATGAAAATGCCAGCGCCGGCGTCACACTGACAGTCAACGAAAAGCTGAACCCGGTCATAACCTGGCCGGCGCCGGAGGCTATAACCTACGGCACGGTTCTTTCGGCAACACAACTGAATGCCAGCGCCAATGTTGCCGGTACTTTCGCTTATACCCCGGCCGCTGGAGCTGTTCTGAATGCAGGACCGCAGACCCTGTCGCTGCTGTTCACACCGAGCGATACGGTTACTTACAACAGCGCCATGTCAAACGTCTCGCTTACCGTAAACAAGGCAACCGCAACGGTTGCGCTGAGCAACCTGAGTCAGACCTATGATGGCAGCGTCAAACCGGCAACAGTAACCACCACTCCCGCCGGTCTTTCAGTTGCCATCACCTACGACGGCAGCGCCACGGTGCCAACTGCTGCCGGAATTTACCCCGTTATCGCCACGATCATCGACGCCAACTACAGCGGTACGACCAGCGGCAGCCTGATAATAGCCAAAGCAACGCCGCTGATTACCTGGCCGGCTCCGGCAGCGATTTATACCGGTTCGGCTCTGACTTCGCTTCAACTTAACGCTACTTCAAGCACGGCTGGCACATTCGTCTACACCCCGGTTTCAGGCACTGTTATGAACGCTGCCGGCGTCCAGAACCTGTCGGTTGCATTCACTCCAGCCGATGCCGCCAACTATGAAAATGCCAGCGCCGGCGTTACGCTGACCGTCAACGAAAAGTTGAACCCGGTCATAACCTGGCCGGCGCCGGAGGCTATAACCTACGGCACGGCTCTTTCGGCCACACAACTGAATGCGACCGCCAATGTTGCCGGTACTTTCACCTACATCCCGGCTGCCGGCACGACCCTGAATGCCGGACCGCAGACCCTGTCTCTGCAGTTTACACCGAGCGACACGGTTACTTACAACAGCGCCACGTCAAACGTCTCGCTTACCGTAAACAAGGCAACCGCAACGATTGAATTAAGCAACCTGAGCCAGACCTATGACGGCAGCGCCAAACCGGCGACAGTAACCACCACTCCCGCCGGTCTGACGGTTGGCATAACTTATGACGGCAGCGCCACCGTACCGACCGCTGTCGGAACCTACTCCGTTATTGCCACGATCAGCGACGTCAACTACAGCGGCACAGCCAGCGGCACGCTTACGATTACCGCAATTGTCCCGCCAAAGATGGTCAGAGTGATGGGTGCGCTGAACAACAGTGACTACAATACCCTGCAAGAAGCATATGCTGATCCGGCAACATTGAACGGCATGACCATTCTGGCGCAGGTTGCCACCTTCAGCAGTTTTACTCTGGACCGGGACATCGGTGTAACAATCAAAGGCGGCTTTGATTCAAACTATCAGAATAACGGCGATGTAAGCAGGATTGGGGGGTCGTTAACGGTACAGAAGGGAAGCGTGGTCGTGGAAAACCTGGTGATCCAGTAGTCTCACCTGGACGGTAAGTTCAGTAAAAGACCTCCGGGACTACATGTCCAGGAGGTCTTTTACTGTCAATTTCATTCCGCCGGTGTTTCACCGGCCGGTTTCTTTTTCCTTCTGCGGCGTTTCTTCTTTTCGCCATCCGCTCCGGCTGGTGATTCAACTGCGGCAGGTTTGGCCTCGGCCTGGGGCTTCGCTTTTACCGGCCGCGCCGGTGGGCGGCGGCTCTTGTCCGGAGTTCTGCCGCCTCCAGGTTTATCCCGCTTCAAATCCTGCACCCGTTTCGGACGTGCCGTCCGGACGTAGTCATTGACAAACAGCTCGTCCTCGGCCCACTCGGTCGGAATCTTTTCCTTGATATAATCTTCGATGGCTTCGATGAAGAAAGCGCCATCCTCGTCAGCCAGCGATATGGCCTTGCCTTCGGCGCCGGCCCTGGCCGTGCGGCCGATACGGTGGACATAATCCTCGCAATCCTGGGGCAGGTCATAGTTGATTACATGCGAGACACCGTCGATATGCAGGCCGCGTGATGCGACGTCGGTGGCGATCAGGATCGGCAGTGAACCGTCCTTGAAGTCTTCCAGAATCTTCATCCGTTTGCGCTGTTCCACATCACCGGAGATGACCCGGCAGGGGAAGCCGTTGGCGTTAAGCAGGTTGTGCAGATGCTCGGCCTCGCGCTTGGTGTTGAGGAAGATCATCGTGCGTTCCATGCCGTCACGCCGCAGAAGCCCCAGCAGCAGCGGAAACTTCTCCTTGCGGGAAACATGGAAAAGCAGCTGTTCCACGCGTTCGGCGGTCATGCTGTCCGGTGTTACCGAGACTTTTTCCGGCATGTTCATGAATTCGTAGGCCAGCTCCATCACCCGGTGATTGAGGGTGGCCGAGAACATCAGGTTCTGGCGCTTGTCGAAAGGTGGCAGCCGCTTCAGGATAAAGCGCAGGTCGGCTATGAATCCCAGGTCGAACATGCGGTCGGCCTCATCGATAACCAGCATCTCGATCCCTTTGAGGGTGTAAACCTTTTGCTTCAGGTAGTCGATCAGGCGGCCGGGGGTGCCAACGATCACGTCGGCGCCATCGCGCAGCGCGTTTTTCTGTTTCATGTAATCGACGCCGCCGTAAATGGCCTGGATCACCAGGCCGCAATGCGCTCCCAGCTGCTGGGCGTCAGCCTCGATCTGGACGACCAGTTCGCGGGTGGGAGCGAGAATCAGGGCGCGCGGGCGGTTGACCGAATCCTTGCTGGCCAGAAGGCGGGTCAGCAGCGTTACCAGGAAGGCGGCGGTCTTTCCGGTGCCGGTCTGCGCCTGGCCGGCCACGTCCTTGCCGGACAGCGATTTCGGCAGGGTCTGTTCCTGAATCGGGGTACAGGTGCTGAAACCCGCGTCGGCCAGGCCGGCCAGCACTTCAGCGGGGAGTGGTAATTGATCGAATTTCATCTTTTTCCTTTTCGTATTGCGAAGTTAATTAGTTAGATTATACCGCGCGGTGTCCCGATGCAATGTAAAACATCACGCCCCGGCGTAAAGTAACAACGGGGCGTGATGTTTTTGGTTATGTTTAGGCCTGTTCCTGGCGAGCGGGCTTATTCGAGTTTGCAATCAGAATGACATCAATTTGTAGGGGCGCCCCTTGCGGGTGCCCAATCAGGGCGGGTGCAAGACCCGCCCCTACCTGATGTTGACCCGGTCCAACACCACCGAACCGAGGCCCAGCGTGACCGTGCCCTGCAGCAGGGTGCTGCTGCTGACCGCGCTGTAAGAGGCGTTGTAGCCCCCCTTGAGGGAGACGGCAATGGCCCGGCTGGTATTCAGCGATCCTGCCAGGGTGCCTTCCTTGAGCTGGATTACGTCGCCGCTGATCGCGGCATTGTAAGCCTCCTGCAGCGTGGAGTAGTAGAGCGGCGTGGTCCGGTTGAGCCGCACCGGCGGCAACAGGTTGTAAGTCGCGGTCACCGCCTTGGCGCTGCTCATACTTACGCTGCAGGCGCTGCTGCCGCTGCAGGCCCCCGACCAGCCGCCGAAAAGGGAATCGGCGCCGGGAGTGGACAGCAGGCCGACCGTGCTGTTCAGCGCGAAGTTCCTGCTGCAGGTGCCTGATGTGCAGGTCAGTCCGGTCGGGTTGCTGTTGACCGAACCGCTGCCGCTGCCGGCCAGGGTGACCGAGAGGGTCGCCTCGGTGACTGTTATGGTGATGTAGTCATATGCAGACGAAATATTGCCGGCGGCATCCCTGGAGAAGGCGTACAGATCCCTGCCGGTCGGGGTGTTATCGGTCAGCCCGCTGAAGGTGTATGTAACCGGTGGCAAACTGCTCCAGACACATGTGCCGGAATTGCCCGTTTCATTGAGGCAGTAGCCGGTTACGCCAACATTGTCGCTGGCGCCGAGGGTCACCGTCACGTTGCTGGTGGTCGAACTGTCCGGTATGGAAAAGGTGATGGACGGAGCGCCGTTATCGACGAAGCCGATCGAGGTGCTGACCGACTGATCCATCGGCAGTGAACAGTAGTAGTTGCTGCCGGATGAGAGACAGGCCCCGGTCCAGGCCGTGGGAGCGCAGCCGTTGCCCGGATTGGCATACAGGTTGACGCCGGTATACGGCATGACATCGGCGCTGCAGGAGCCACTTGTGCAGGTGAACAGATCTGGCGAGGTGGTCACGCTGCTGCCGGGACAGGTGGCGGTGATCGACAGTGTCAGCCGCGACAGGACGCTCTTGCCGCTCATCGTGAAAGTGAAGGGGAGCGGAGCGCCGGTGGTATTTTCCACCAGCAGGTAATAGGAATATCCTGGTTGCCAGGGGTAACCGCTAAGGTTCTGGCTCAGGTAGGTATCGGCATTGCCGTAGGTGTACCAGTGGGCGTATGCATCGTTCGGCGGAACCGTCCCCTGGGCCAGGTAGAACCGGATGCCGCCATCGTGCTGAGCGGTGTGATGCCAGACCAGCGCATCGGAGGGGATATCGATCCGGTACAGCCGCTGCTCCCCGGCTGCCAGCGTGGTGGAGAGCAGGCCGTTGGCAAATGGGATCACGCCGTCCAGTTTCAGCTTTTCCGTGCCGATTCCGGATGAAATGTCGAAGGTCGCATCGGTCTTGGCGTAGACCCCCAGGTAATAGGTAGCGCCGGGACGCAGCGGCGGAGTGCTGATGGTGGTGGTGCCGGGGGTTTCGATGGTGATGTACGGATTGGGATCCAAATAGGAGTTGTCGTCCCCCCAATCCATAAAATACGAAGGATTGGTCTGGTTGCCGTCCGTGCCCATGCCGGGCGGAATGGTGTCCCGGATCAGAACCGACACGTCACCGACCTGCTGGTTCAGGGTCAGGTTCCAGGTAGTGGGGGTGCTGGCGGCTTGTGTCGTTGATGACTGCGGAACTGTCAGACGGTAGTAGCGCATGTCGCCGGCTGCCAGGGTCTGGCCGGTTTTGCTGCCGGATACCATGTTCAGATCCTGGAAATAACCGCTGCTGTCCAGCGGTCCGACGGCGTCGCGCACGTTGCCGGCCGCCACCCGCAGCCGGTAGCGGATGTTGGAATTGACCGCCTTGATACCCAGCCACCAGTCGCCCGGAGCCAACTGCAGCTCGGTACGACGGTCCAGCGGGACCCAGTTGCCGTACATGGTGCCGATCAGGGACTGGAGCCGGTCATAGGCGTAGGGTGCGTACGAGTTGTAGTAATTCGGATCGTTGGCATCGCTGCGATGATATGGTGAGGGCACGCCACCCTTGCGGATGTACAGATGCGGAGTGCCGCTCAATGCCTCGACCACGCTCTTGAGGATGCCGCCGTTGCCGGCGGGTATGACGATGCGGTAGAAGTGCCAGTCATTCTCGCCCAGATCGGTGCCCTGGTCACCGGTGGAAGGGTTGATGATCGGATTGCCGGAGTCGTCGATGCCGGAATCACCGAACCAGGGCGCCGTCAGGCCGGGTTGGGTAAAGCTGCCGGAGGCCGCCGGCATGGCCCAGCTGCGGCTGTTCCTGTCCGGATCGGCCGAAATGATTTCGCTGGTGATTGAATAATCGGTGATTCCGATCCCCTGTACGGCGATGTACCAGGTGCCCGGTTCCAGATACGGCGCTGTCAGCACCGCGAAGGGAGAAGTAACCTCCAGGGTCGGCTGGTTGGTGGCGTTGGGGATGCCGTTCTTGGCGATATACAGTTTCGCTGAACCATTGGTGGCCGAGGTTCCAATCTTCCAGCCGGCCAGAGGATAGCCGTTGACCGTGGCCGGTATGACTACCTGGTAATAGCGGATCTGCTGATCGACCAGTGAGCCGCTGGCCGAACCATTATCGAGTAACAGTGTTGTTGGCGTCAGCACGGTCACTTCCACGTCGTAGGAGTTGTCGGTGTCGCTGCAGGTATAGGGCCAGTTGGGAAGGCAGTTCTGCTTGGTGGCCACCACCAGCGAATAATCTCCCGCCAGCGGTTGTGGCACTGTGATCAGGGTGTCGTTGGACCACGGGGAATCGTAGCCGCCTTCATGGGCAATGTAGTCCAACCCGTTCTTGCCCGGTATCATGCCGCTTCCGGCGGCATCCTGACGTAACGCCATGGTCGGGTTGCCGACCCGGTTCTTGAGCCTGATCTCCATGCTGGTCAGACCGGCCGGAACCCGGAAACGGTAGACCTTCTGCTGTCCGTACTGCAGGGTTTCCCCGTTCCAGGTGACCGGGGTTCCGACCGCCGCCGGGGTGGAGGTCTTGTCCGCCACCGG
>Ga0209212_1002453_pt1 | contig 26264 bp, 26 predicted proteins | sample RifGroC2_FD_183996 | JGI IMG/M metagenome (GOLD analysis project Ga0209212, IMG submission 183996) | Groundwater microbial communities from Rifle, Colorado, USA - Groundwater C2 (SPAdes) (version 2) | ecosystem: Environmental > Aquatic > Deep subsurface > Groundwater | place: Rifle, Colorado... | reverse complement strand
TGCCGCTATCCAAGATTTCATTCGCTTAAACAATCAGAACGCTAAACCTTTTGTATGGACCAAGAAAGTTGAGGAGATCTTGGAGAAGGTTAATTATTGTAAAGCCGTTATTGAGACACCACACTAGCGGGCCGCCTCCGTCAGGCGCTGGCAAAACTCAATCCGACGTTACCCGTGGAGGCGATCGAAGATGCGTTCCGAAAAATCACGTGGCTTGAAGGATCAACGCTTGACGGGCGGAACCGAGCCTTTCATCAGCTCCTTGTGGACGGAGTCACGGTGGAATATCGGACCGATGGATCGATTCGTGGCGCGCAGGCGCAGCTGCTCGATTTCGACAATCCGGACAACAACGAGTGGCTCGCCGTCAATCAGTTCACCGTTGTCGAGAACAAGCACAACCGCCGGCCGGATGTTGTCATTTTCGTAAACGGCCTTCCGCTTGGTGTTATTGAGCTTAAAAATGCCGCCAATGAAGATGCGACCGTCTGGAACGCCTTTCAACAGTTACAGACTTACCAGGCCGAGATCCCGTCATTACTCGCATACAACGAGGCGTTGTTGATCTCCGACGGAGTTCAAGCCAGGATCGGCTCGCTTGGCGCGGGCTGGGAGTGGTTTAAGCCCTGGCGCACGATTACCGGCGAAACTCTCGCCGACACGCACCTTCCAGAACTCCAAGTCATTATCCAAGGTGTCTTCGATAAGCGGCGCCTTCTCGACCTTGTTCGCTACTTTGTCGTCTTCGAGGATTCCGGTGGTGGAGCCGTTGCAAAGAAAATGGCGGGCTATCACCAGTTCCACGCAGTTAACGTGGCGGTCCAAGAGACACTGCGCGCAGCGCGCATGCGAGGAGCTGACCGGGTCGGAGAAATTGCTGGTGGATACAAGGCGTCACGACAGCCGGGCGGGAAGCCAGGCGACCGCCGTGCCGGTGTAGTCTGGCACACGCAAGGGTCGGGAAAGAGCTTGACCATGGCCTTCTACGCTGGGCGGGTGATCTTAGAACCAGAAATGGCAAACCCGACGCTCGTGCTTCTCACGGATCGAAATGATTTGGACGATCAGCTCTTCGGAACGTTCTCGCGTTGTCAGGAACTGCTGCGGCAGCCGCCGGTGCAAGCAGAGAGCCGCGCCGACCTGCGGGCGAAACTCAAAGTCAACGCGGGCGGAGTGGTCTTCACTACGATTCAGAAGTTCCTTCCGGAAGAGAAAGGAGATCGGCACCCGCTGCTGTCAGATCGGCGCAACATTGTGGTCATTGCCGACGAAGCCCATCGCAGCCAGTACGACTTCATCGACGGCTTTGCGAGTCACATGCGCGAAGCCTTGCCGAACGCCTCTTTCATCGGGTTCACCGGAACGCCGATCGAACTTACGGACAAGAACACCCGCGCGGTCTTCGGGGAGTACATCAGCGTCTATGACATCCAGCGCGCCGTCGCGGACAAGGCGACCGTGCCGATCTATTACGAGAGCCGTTTGGCAAAGCTTGAACTCAAAGAGTCGGAGCGGCCCAAGATAGACCCGGACTTCGAGGAGGCGACCGAGGGCGAGGAGGTAGAGCGGAAAGAGAAACTCAAGTCGAAGTGGGCGCAGCTCGAAGCCGTCGTCGGAGCGGAGAAACGCTTGAAGCTCATCGCGCAAGACATTGTGGAGCATTTCGAGGAGAAAAAGGGGTCGGGAGTCTTTTCTGAGCAACGATGAATCGCTGGAAATATCCGTGACCGTCGACGACCTCGAAGCCGCCCTTGAACGATTCCGCGAAATCGCTACCGACTCGGGCGCAGAGAACCAGTAAAAATGAACACCCGCACGCAGAATGAGAAGAAGTTCGGCCACTGGGACGAGTTGCCCGGAGGCGGACGGCGCTACTGGCTGGATGTGTCAGGCCGGCTGGGCTGGTGGGCACGTTACCTCAAGGAGGTGGACGCGCAGGAATCGCCCCGGCGCTTTTGGCAGGAGATCTACGACGATCAAGGGAAGCTAGTCGAAGTGCACGAAAAATACCCGGTGGATAAGGGCCACCAGAAAGTGTAGGATATAAATGATGGCTATTACAAAACAGACCGTAGCGAACAAGATTGCGGCCTACTTGCGCCACGAAATTTCCCTTGCGGAATTGGTGGACTGGGCGGAAAAGGCGATGATGGAGGGAGAATTTGCGGACAACGAAACGGCTGCGGTGTCTGGCGTCGTGTCGCGACTCGGTGTGGCCGACGTGCGTGCGTTCGGTTTGACGTGGGAGGACTGCGAGCAGTTGCTCCGGCAACTCGGCTACGCGGCCCGGGTGGACATCGTGGCGGCGTGATCACGCCGCCCGTCCGTGGATGCGGGGTCAGGTCTTGGACCTTGAATTTCATCTATCACTTCCGACTTTTACGTTTTCGCAATTCCGAAACTCTCGTCGGTGAACTTGTCCTGTTTGCTCAATTGCTCAATTGCGCAATTCCGCAAATACGAAAATGTCCGGAGGTGGACGAGATTTGGGGAGCGGTGTAGTTTGAGGTAGAATAGCGGCATGTTTCAGGTATAAGGAGACGCATATGGCAGCAAAACCGAGGCTCTGGCGAGAGTGGGAGGGATTGCCGGCGGAGGCGCTGGAGGAGGTCGAGGAGAAAAAGGGGCCGGGAGTCTTTTCTGAGCAACGATGAATCGCTGGAAATATCCGTGACCGTCGACGACCTCGGAGCCGCCCTCGAACAGTTCCGCGAAATCGCTACCGACTTAGGTGGGAATGGGCCTGAAGTCGATAAGACGTAAACCAAGAAGAAACATTTAATAGGAGCATTGTAGAATATGCCAATCGAGATCGCACTTTGCCGCTTGATGAGATCCCGCGCGATGAACCTTTTCAATATTTGTTCAGAGTTAGATAGCTATTGTGCTCCAATGGGTCCACGATGACCGCATGAGCGTCCGGCGACTTGCCCCTGAGGCTGTCGATGTGCTCGACGGCAAGATCCAGCGGATGGCACAGGTATACAAACCGGGGGCCCACAAACGTTTTGCTCTGATCGAACCGAGTTCGGCGGAAGCAATACGGCCAAAGGATAAGTTGGCTCCGGTACGGACGGGGAGCGTCCCTTGCGACGACTGCCGCCATCGCCCTTGTCAGGTTTGTGAAGAATGTTCCGTGGCAAAACAGTATTCGGACTTCTGGATCTGCCACTGCTGCGGAGAGTTGAATCGGCGTGTGCGCAACTTGGACGTAAAGGGGGTGGCCTGCTCTTGATTAATAAAAGGACCATTCGTGGGCGCTTGAGGTGGGTAAAGAGAAAAGGTATCTTATGCCCTATCGCAAGCTCCTTTTGATCCAAACCTGAAATCGAAAACAAAAAAAGGGAACAAGGAGAAAGCTTTAACGAAGCTCCATAGGAGGACAAAATGGTTGAGTGTCCGGTTTGCGGAGGAAGCGTTAAATTAGGGGAAGACACGGTTCAGGGGGAATTAATTGCCTGTGCTGAATGCGGCACGGAGCTGGAAGTAACCGGCGTCGATCCGTTTACCGTTGCCGAGGCGCCGAAAGAAGAGGAGGACTGGGGAGAATAATGATCAGAGTAGGCTTCTTGCATTCCGTTATCCGCCCTGAGGAGAAGCTCTTGATAAAAGAGTTTCAAGCCAGGGATAAAGTCCATCTGGAAATGGTTGATGATAGGAAACTCATCTATAACCTGGGCAAAGATAAATTTGATTATGACGTGGTTTTAGAGCGGTGCATCAATCACTCGAGAGCGCTCCATGCCTTGCGGCTGTTTGAAAGCGCAGGATTAAAGTGCGTCAACTCCTCACAGGTAGCAGCCATCTGCGGCGATAAAATCCTGACCTCTATTCACTTGCAAGAGCGCGGCGTTCCACAACCGGAAGTGCGCATTGCCTTTACAGAAGAATCCACCTTGCAGGCGATAGAGGAGATGGGCTATCCCGTGGTATTGAAACCGGCAGTCGGTTCGTGGGGGAGGCTGCTATCCAAAGTCAACGACAGGGACGCTGCAGAAACCGTACTGGAACATAAGGCCACCCTGGGCACTTACCATCACTCGATATTCTACCTACAGAAATATATCGAAAAACACGGGCGGGATATAAGAAGCTTCGTTATCGGGGACCAATGCATCGGGGCGATTTATCGGACATCGGAGCACTGGATTACCAACACCGCCAGGGGCGGGGCCGCGCAGAACTGTCCCCTGACGGAAGAATTAAAAGAGCTTTCCGTAAAGGCGGCCCGGGCGGTAGGTGGCGGGGTGGTGGCCATTGATCTCTTTGAGACGGAGCGCGGGCTCCTGGTCAACGAAGTGAATTATACGATGGAATTCAGAAACAGCATCGAAACCACGGGAGTCAATATTCCTCGCTTGATCGTGGATTACGTGCTTCAGGCCGCTCAAGGTCCGGGTCATGGATAGAGTTCAAGTCTCCATCGCCGGGGCTTCAGGCTACGTTGGCGGGGAATTACTTAGACTGCTGCTGTTTCATCCGAAGGTGGAAGTCACCCAAGTTACCTCGCAAAGCCTGGCGGGAAAATTCGTTTTCAAAACTCATCCCAACCTGCGCAAAAGAACGCAGTTGCAGTTTTCTAAATTGGCAGATCTGCGCCCGTGCGATGTGCTGTTTTTGTCGCTGCCGCATGGGGAATCCATGGAGAAAATGAGGGAATTTAAAAAGATCGCCCCCAGGATAATAGACCTAAGCGCGGATTTCAGACTGAATCGAGAAACGGATTATGAAGAATGGTACCGCAAACCTCATGCGTGCCCGGAAATGCTCAAGGAATTTGTCTATGGCATACCGGAATTGCACAGGCAAGAGATGAAACATGCCAATTTTATTTCCAGCGCCGGTTGTAACGCGACGGTAACCATACTTGGAGTATATCCTTTCTTTAAGCAAGGTCTGGTTGAGGCGGATAGAACAGTCGTTGAAGTGAAAGTGGGATCGAGCGAGGGGGGGAACTCTCCAAGCCCGGCGTCCCATCATCCCGAGAGAAGCGGCGCGGTGCGGTCCTTTATGCCCGCCGGACACAGGCATAGCGCGGAGATCCTTCAAGAACTGAGTTTTGGTGATCCCATACGGATTCATTTTTCCGTCACTTCGATAGAGATGGTCCGGGGGGCGTTGGCCACTTCTCACCTATTCCTGAAGGAAAACCTTGAGGAAAAGGATATTTGGAAAGTCTATCGGCAGGCCTATAACAACGAGCCCTTTATCAGAATCGTGAAAGACAACGAGGGGATCTACAGGTATCCGGAACCAAAATTGCTGACCGGGACAAATTACTGCGATATCGGCTTCACAAAAGATGAGAAATCCAACCGGCTGGTTGTCATAAGCGCCATCGATAACTTGATGAAAGGCGCGGCAGGGCAGGCGGTCCAGGCCTTCAATATCATGCACGGGTATGAAGAGGGCGAAGGTCTGGAATTTCCGGGATTGCATCCTGTCTAATACAAACGAAATAAACAGAGTGACATTGAAAAGAATGAGATTCTTCGCTTGCGCTCAGAATGACGCTCTTTTTGTCATGCTGAACGCAGTGAAGCATCTCACACTGGATCGACGATAATGTACCATGACTTAATGCGTTTGTATTAGTATGTGCCGGCTTCTTCTGGTAAGAGCTGCCGGGGAATTTAGCATCCCCGAGCGGTTAAAAGGGTTAGCCGAAATTTCCAGGGACAGCAAAGAATTTCAAGGTCATGGCTGGGGATGCGCCTACCTGGAAGATGACCAGTGGAGATTTTATAAGAATATCAAACCCATATGGGAAGATGACCTATCTCAGTTTGGCAAGACAACACTGCTGCTGGGCCACGCGAGAAGCGCCTTTAAGGACGAGGGGATCAAGGTCGAAAACAACATGCCGTTCCACGACGATCGCCGTGTGTTTATTTTCAATGGGGAGCTGAGAGGGGTTAAAATATCCGAGCAGGGGAGGATAGGGGCGGAAAAGATATTCAATTTCATCAAACGCTTTGACAGGGGAGACCTCCTGGAAGCGCTAAAAAAAGGCGTGGAGATCATCCGGAAAAGGACCCAATATGTCAGGGCGATGAATATCATCCTCGCGGACAAAAAGGCCGCATATGTGGCGTCCGTGTTTAATGAAGATCCCGAATATTTTACCCTGCACTACAGGCAAACCCCCGATCAGCTGGTTATCTGTTCGGAGCGCCTCGCACCGGACGGCGGATGGGCGAAGATTGATAACAACGCGATAAGGTCTTTCAGATGATTATCGTAAAGGTGGGCGGCGGCAGAGGGATCAATATCGAGGGCATTGTTAAGGACCTGGCGGAACTGGATCACAAATTCATCGTCGTCCATGGGGCCAACGCCGTTAGAGATGAAATTGCCGAAAGGCTCGGAAAACCGAAGAGAGTCATAACCTCCGTCTCAGGCTATGCGAGCGTCTTTTCCGATGAAGCCGCCATGGACGCGATCCTGATGGGTTATTCCGGACTGAAAAACAAACGGATTGTTGAATTGTGCCAGCAGAACGGCATCAATGCGATCGGCTTGTCCGGCCTGGACGGCAAACTGATCCAGGGAGAAAGAAATAAAGGGATAAGAGTCAAGCAGGGGGAGAAGGTGATCATTCTCAGGGACTATTCCGGCAAGCCGAGGAGGGTCAATAAGGAACTCATAGAATTATTATTGGCCCACGGTTATGTGCCCGTATTGTGCATTCCGATTCTCGACGAGAATAATGTCGCCATAAACTCGGAAAACGACGACATCATCAATATACTGCAGCAAGCATTGCACGCGGAGAAAATCATCCAGCTGATTGAGGCGCCGGGCTTCTTGGCGAATAAGGATGACGAGAATTCTCTGGTAAGGAATATTCCGAAAGATGAATTAGAAGCTCGGGAATCAAAGGTGGAGGGAAGGATGAAGAGAAAAATGCTTGCTATAAGAAAACTATTTGCCGATGGAGCAAGCACGGTCATTATCGGGGATGGAAGGGCGCCACACCCGATCAAAGACGCCCTGGAAGGCAAAGGCACGACGATAAAATGATGGATTTTAAGGGCCTGGAGAAACAATACGAGTTCGATGTTTACCCGAAGAGGGACCTTGTTTTGGTTCGAGGAAGAAATGCCAGAGTATGGGATGATCAAGGGAGGGAATATATCGACTGCGTTGCCGGCCACGGGGTTGCCAATGTCGGCCATTGCAATGAAAAAGTCGTAGCGGCCATAGAAAAGCAAGCCCGGCAGTTGATTAGCTGCTCGGGGATTTTCTACAACGATGCCCGGGCGTTGATTTTGCAAAAGCTCGTGAGCATCGCGCCCGGGAGCCTGCAGAGGGCTTTCCTATGCAATTCGGGTTCCGAGAGCATCGAGGCGGCGATTAAATTCGCCAGGTTTACCACAAAGAGGAAGGACTTCATTTGCGCGATGCGGGGCTTCCACGGCAGAACTATGGGGGCTATGAGCGCGACATTCAACCCGGAGTATAGAAAAGATTTCGAGCCCATAGTTCATGGGTTTCATTACGTGCCGTTTAATCATTTTGGCAAGTTAAAGGAAACAGTAAACGACGATACGGCCGGAGTTATCGTGGAGATTGTTCAGGGAGAGGGAGGCGTCCATATCGGCAATGGGGAGTACTTTGCCGACGTTAGAAAGCTATGTGATGAACGCGGTATTTTGCTGATCATAGACGAGGTTCAAACCGGTTTTTGCCGAACCGGGAAAATGTTCGCATGCAACCATTTTGATTTGGAGCCGGACATCATGTGCCTGGCAAAGGCTATTGCCGGAGGGCTCCCTATGGGGGCCGTGCTGTGTTCGGATAAAGTGCAAATCCCCTTTGGCAAGCATGGCAGCACGTTCGGAGGCAATCCCTTGGCATGCGCCGCGGCTATCGCCGCCATTGACTACATGCTGGAAAACAGATTGGACGAACAAGCGAAGGATAAAGGGGATTACTTCGTCGGCAAGCTCAAAGAGCATGAATTCGCCAATGTGAGAGAAGTGAGGAATCTGGGTTTAATGATAGGAATAGAGTTAAAGGAGAAGTCAACGCCGTACATTTTGAAGCTGATAGAAAAAGGAGTCCTGGCCATGCCGGCCGGAGCCACTGTTTTGCGGCTGTTGCCTCCCTTAACGATCGGTAAAGAGGAATTGGACTTCGTCGTTGAGAAATTAGTGGAGGTCCTGGCTGCGAACGATGGCTGATTGCAGGGGGGGCCAAGCGCCCGGCGCTGAACAGCCCCCGGAAATGCCCGGCGGGGCCGTCCGTGGAGACGCCGGTTCCCCTCTGGATTTGTTTCGTTTTTTCGGTTATATGAAAGCACGTCATTAAACGAAAGGAGGATGTGATAATGGCAGAAACAATACCATTTATTGTAGCGGCCAACGATCCGGGTCTGACCTCGGAGGTGGTCCAATTTCCGGGGAAGGCGGGGAATGTAAGGGCCTATCTTTCCCGCCCTAAAGATGGCAAAAACTCGGGCACCGTCATCGTTATCCATGAAAACAGGGGGCTCGTAGACCACATTCAAGATGTGGCGCGCAGGTTTGCCAAGGACGGCTTTGCCACCCTGGCGGTGGATCTCCTCTCCCGCTCAGGAGGAACCGACCAGTACAAAACGCCAGAGGAAGGGATTGCGGCGATTGGCAAGCTGGCCAAAGATGGAGTGGAAGAGGATCTGCATAGCGCCGTGGCCTATCTAAAGAAGCAAAGTTTCTTCAATGGCAAGATTGGAGTGGTGGGCTATTGCTGGGGCGGGGGACAGTCGTTGAATTTTGCCACCAAGTGCAAGGAGCTCAACGCGGCGGTGATCTATTACGGGCGTAATCCCGACCCGCTGGATTCGGTGCAGAACATTCCCTGTCCTGTGCTCGGCAATTACGGTGAGGATGACCCCAACATCATGCCGGGTGTTGAGCCGTTGAAAGCGGCTTTGACAAAGTACGGGAAGAACTGCGACATCAAGGTCTATCCTGGGGCCAAGCACGCGTTCAACAACAATACCAACGCGGACCGCTACCACCCGGAAGCGGCCAAGGATGCCTGGGCGAGAACAGTTAGCTTCTTTAAAAGGAACTTAGCGGCCTAGGCTGAAGCAAGTAGGCAGTCGGCGGTGAGCAGTAGGCAGAGAGACTGGAGGGCCAGTTGGCAAGGGCGAAGGTGAAGATTTTACCGCTTACTGCCTCCTGGCTACTGCCTACTGTTTTTTTAGCTCGGGTCTCTCGCCAATCGACTTACGCGCCAGATCTGGGGTGATAAGGTAAGGTTCTTCGGTCGTATCCCGCCACATCTGGCGAGTCAATTCTGCGTCTCCCCCCGTAAGGACAAAGGACAGCGCGCCTCCGGTTAGTCCCATGACGACTGAAATGGCCTTGATGGGCACGAACCACATATTGCCCGCTGTCAGGCCGACTCCGATCCCGACCGTTTCTTGGGAACTCTCAGCGAAGAGCGGAAGGGGAGACAGCAGGATTATTATTAAGAGCGCGATAGCCGGCGGCTTGCGGTATATTCGCTTGGACATTAAAATTATCCTTTCAATAAGAAAAGCTTGGAGCGGATAACATTGACCCCGTGGGAAGGATTCCAATAGCGGCGCACACCGAAATAGTAACAGCACCTCTCACTGTCCATGTCGTTATCGAAGACCCGCAGATGTCCGTCCTGAAAACGGATCCGCGCCAGGCAGGTCCCGCCTGGAACAGAGGAGGTCATAATCTCCATCACGACGCCGATGCCCCATTGCTGATAACTATTATGGGAAACCTCATCGCCTACGCGTAAAAAGAGTCTTTTCCTTTCGACCTCTCTCATCGAGGGCCTTGACCTTTCACCCCAACCATAACAATCTGCACCGTTCCGGTCAATGATCTTTTACCATCTTGCGCTTTTACGGGAGTCTTAGTTTGAGCATCCTGCGGGCGTTGCCTTCGTAGATCTTCTGCTTGTCCACCAGGGAAGCTCTCATGTTGTCGATCACGCGCACGGTTTCTCGAATGAAGCCCGGACCTTTCTCGGGATCAAAAGGCATATCCGTTGCAAAGAGCACGCGGTCGGCGCCGAAGAAGGCCAAACCGCATTCGGTCGCGGGAAGGGCCCCGGAAAGGGCGGTGTCGGCATAGAACATCCGGAAGTAATCGAGCGGCCGCCGGCAGAGACGCCCGAGCACCACGGCGTCATCCGGGTCATCGGTTCGACTGCCGAGCTGATCCAGACCGGGGCCGGCGCGCCCCTCAAAGTACGGCAGCATAGCGCCCATGTGATGGGTGATGATCGCGAGGTTCGGATGCCGGTCGAAGATGCCGGAAAAGACGAGACGTCCCATGGCGATTGTGGTCTCGTAGGGCCAGCCGAACACCCACCAGAGATCGTAACGGGAGCGCTTCTCCGTCTGGTAGTCAGGGAAGCTGGGCGCGCGGGTCGGATGGAGCCAGATCGGAAGATTAAATGCCGCCATCCTGGCAAAAAGCGGCTGGAACTCGGGCTCATCAAGAGACCGTCCGTTGACATTGGAAAAGATCTGGACCCCTGTGGCCCCAAGCTTGATGATGGCCCGCTCAATCTCCTTGAGGGCGGCCTCCGGGTTGTTCATCGGCAGCGAGGCGACAAAACCCGGGAAGCGGTCGGGATATTTCTCGACCAGCTCGGCCATCCCGTCGTTGGCTATGCGCGCCAGCTCGGGAGTCTCCTGCGGCGTGCCCAGTACCTCGACCGGAGGAGAACAGAGGGTAAGAACCTGGACGTAGTCCCCGTAACGGTCCATGATGCGGAAGCGTAAGTCCAGATCTGTAAGCGCCGGGACCTCCCGGAACCGTTTCTGCATGTTGAGGCCGGTTGCTGGCAGAGAAAATATTCGCTCGGCAAAGCGCTTCGGTAATATATGCGGATAGATGTCGATCTTCACAATACCTCCTTAAATCCGAATGCCGATCAGATAGCCCTCGCGAATGGCGTTATGCATGGAGCGGGGTTTCACGGCATCGCCGATGATGTAGAGCTCATCGCAAAAAAATTCCAGATCGGTGAGCAACTGCTGGCGCGGCTTGCGGGGAATGGCCAGGATCACGGTTTCGGCAGGCACCAACCGCTCCGAACCTCCCGCCTCTTCCACCAGCACTCCCTCCTCTGTGATCTCCTTGACCCGTGTGTTCAACAAGGTCTTGATTTGAAACTCCCGGACCCAGGCGGCATGACGCCACTTGAAGGTGGCAATCACGTCCTCGCCTAGCCTCTTTCCCATCTCCACGAGAGTTACCTGTTTGCCGCGGGAGGCCAGGTACTCCGCAGCCACCAGCCCGATCCTTTCACCCCCGAGCACCACCACGCGATCGCCGCAGGGGGAACCTTCCTCCAGGATATCGTGTGCGACCACGACGTGGTTTCGTCCGACTCCCGGGATGGGGGAATGATCGATTTCCGAGCCGGCGGCGACGACGCTGACATCGGGACCGATTTGGGTGCACAGTTGGGGCGTCACTGCCGTTCCCAGGCGCGCGTCCACGTTCCATTTCTTGAGCATGATTTCATAGTAGCGAATCAAGTCCTGAAAAATATGGCCGCCGCCGATCTCTTTGGAAGCCGGGATCAACTGTCCGCCCAACCGTTCACTCTTTTCACAGAGAACAACGGAGTGGCCTCGTTGAGCAGCGACGAAGGCGCACTCGAGGCCGCCGGGACCGCCGCCGATGACCAGCACCTTCTTGGAAATCCGCGCCGGGCGCAATTCATATTCGGGCTCTACCTCATGGCCCAGCCGTGGGTTGACCGCGCAGATGTAGGGAAGATTCCGAAACATCCGGGAAAGGCAGAGCAGGCCGCCCACACAGGGGCGGATTTCTTCCAGGCGGTCCCGGGCAACTTTGTGCAGCAGTTCGGGGTCGGCCAGAAAAGGCCGGCAAACTTCCCAAAGAGCGAATGCCCCCTTTGCCAGGGCCTGTTCTGCTTTGGCGGGGTCGCAGAAGCGGGGACCAAAGGCGACCGGGATTTTCAGCGCTCGCGAGGCGTTTTCCGCCAGCGGCAGCCATTGGTCGTCGTGCACATCTCGCCCCAGGGCGCCCCGCGTGGATTCATGCCAGCCTACCACGATGCTGATGCAGTCAGCTCCGGCGCGCTCCGCCATTTTCATGAACTCGATGCACTCCACAGGGCTGTTTCCGCCGTGCTCGTCCATTAACTCCTCGCCGTTCAAACGGATGATTAAGAGCTTGCCTTTTCCGATCACTTCCCGGATGGCGATCAGTAGTTCCATCATGAAGCGGCCGCGGTTTTCGAGCGAGCCTCCGTATTCGTCGGTCCGCCGGTTGGTGAATGGCGAAAGGAAATTGGCTAATAGGTAACCCATGAACGCCGTGATCTCCACGCCGTCAAAGCCCGCCTCCAAGGCGCGCCGGCTCGCCGCGCAATGGTCCTGGATGCAGAGGCGGATATCCTCCCGGCTCATCTGTCGGGGAGAACGGAAGTGTCGCAAGGTCTGTGGAACGTCGGAGGGCTGGACGCAATGGTCGAGGTCGATACCCCCGTAGCGGCCGGCGTGCAGAATCTGCTGGATAGCAATGGCCCCGGCGCCGTGGAGCAGATCGGCGATCCTCCGAAAGCCGGGGATGTATCTGTCATCCGCGATGCTCAGTTGCCGGTAATATGCCTTGCCGGCCCCCGCCGGGTCCGGATAGGCTCCCTGGTTCGTGATCATTCCTGCTCCCGTGCGGGCGATCACTTCCATACGGGCGTATTCCCGGTCCGTGATGACTCCGTCACGGGTGTTGAAGTTTGACACCGAACAGGCCGCATACTTCACCCGGTTCCGACATCTAAAACTCCCGACCTGTAGCTCGCTAAAAATGTTTGAGTACTTGGTTATTCCCGGGCCATTGGCGACCATTGACGAAGCTCCTCGGATGACAGCAAGCATCCATCCCCAATATTTAGGTTTTTGACAAGCGTGTTGACCGACACCAGACTCTGATTACCTTAATGAGGAGGAAATTTCCACCAGGCCAGGCTCAGGTTGACATAACACGTTATTTATCACTTCACTAGGAAATCCAGCACCGCCGCTGCCAGCCCTTCGGGGTTATCTTGATGGACCATGTGACCGGCATCTTTGATCTCGACCATGGTTCGGTGAGCTATGGCCGCTAACCTCTCTTGCATGTCTGGCCGTGGGGTTTGGCGGCTCTCTTTTCCCTGGATGAGGAGGACTGGACATGCGATACGGCGCAGGAATTCCAGGGCCTGGGCGGTATAAAAGGGCTGAGGGGCAGCCGTGCGGTGGAGGGGATCAAATTTCCACACCCATTTCCCTTTGGGCGTCTGTTTCATTCCCCACCGTGCCAGGCGAAGCGCGAGCTCTGGGTTTAGCCGATGGTTCCTTCTCCGCAGTCTCTGGGCAGCCTCCTCCAGCGAGGGATACTCTGAAGCTTTCCTTTGTGCCAAGGCCTTTACCTCGGTGAGCCATTTTTCCATGCGCTGAGGGGCGTCAGAAAAGGCCATGCCGGGCGGCCCTATCCCCTCGACCAGAACGAGTTTGCTCACCCGCTTTGGGAAAGTCCCTGTGTAAAGGAATGCTATGGTCCCGCCCATCGAGTGGCCTATCAGGGTTACGGAAGAGCTACCCAGAGTATGAATCAGGCAGTTGAGGTCCAGGAGATAATCAGGAAAGTGGTAATAGCCCCCGGCCCCGACCCATCCGCTTTCGCCGTGTCCACGGCAATGGGGGGCGATGATCCACAGGGGTCTAGGGGATTTTTCCTGCAAGGATGCGACAAAAGGCTCCCAGCTTCGGGCATGGTCCAGGAAGCCATGGATCAGGATCAACGGCTCCCCTCCTGGCTCTCCCCACTCGAGATAGCGGATCTCAAGTCCGCGGACATCAATGCTATGATCTCTAGGTGCCCGCATGCGGATCAGATTTTTTTCAGCGGGATCTCGACGAAATCCTTTTTTTCCTGCGCCCAGGCATAGGCGGAGATCCGTTTGACCGCTCGATCGTAGATCGAGATGACGATATGGGCGCTTTCGGGGAAAGTGGGTTCTCCGAACGGAGTGGCAAAGGCCTTATCTTCCTGGGAGAAGTAGGCCTCGTGGTTGGGGTGAGAGTGGTAGAACGCTTTGATCTTTGCGCCGGTAGTCCCCGCTTCATGGAGGATGGATTCCAGCTCTTTTAGGTCCATGGCATACGCGATCGTGGCGTCGCGGGGGTAGCTCTCGGCATCCAGGGCATGCAGCGCGTTCTGAATATTTCGGCAGCGGCGCACCGCATCGATCCCGCCATTATGAAGAATCACGCCGCAGCATTCTTCGGCAAAGGTTTCCACGGCGTGATGCGAAATCTCCTCCCAGGCCTTTTGCGTGAGGGTCAACGCCTTTATGTCGCTCATACCCTTTTCTCTCCTCCCCGTTTCAAGCCATCTCCTTTACCACAGGTTGACTCTCCTAGGCTATGAGTTAATCTGTCTCCCGTGGAGGCCAAGCATATTCTGCGGAGGTTGCTGCTTTTTCCCTACCAGCTTTGCATCCTCCTGTTATTTGTCCTGCTGGCCGTTTTTTGGGGGCTGGGAAGCTGTTTGGCGAGTTTGTTTGATGCTAGCGGCAATAAAAGTCATCGCTGCCTCACCTATTGGGCCAAAATCAACCTCGCCCTCACCGGGCTTCGCGTCCAGATCGAGGGACTGGAATATCTGGATCCGAAGCAGAGGTACATCTTCATGCCCAACCATGCCAGCTTCCTCGACATCCTCCTGGCCTTCGCTTATATCCCATTCAATTTTCGCATCATCACAAAGGAAAAGATATTTTGCATCCCACTCATGGGGTGGGCCCTCAAATGGTCGCGCCAGATCCCTATGGACCGCGCCAATCCGAGGAAAGGGCTCGCCAGCCTGAGGCAGGCATTGAATCTGCTCCAGGAGGGAATTTCGATTGTTGTTTTTCCCGAGGGGACTCGCACCTTGGATGGAAAGATAAAGGATTTTAAGGCTACCCTTTTTATCCTGCCCATTCGGAGCGGGATCCCTGTGGTTCCGGTCCGGATAGAAGGGACTTTTGCGGCGCTTAAACGGGGCAGCATTCTGCTCAATCCGGTGCCACTAAAGATTACCTTTTACCGGCCGATTCCGGCGGGATCATTCAAGGATCGCGACCGATGGCGCTATGCAAAGAAGGTCCAGGAGGTGCTGTCCTCTTCTCCCGACCCAACATTAAGCGCGTCATAGTCTCGTTGTAAGGGGTATGGGTGCCCAACTGTTCTCCGTAGCGCCATATCTGCCCGTTCAGCGAATTGATTTCCGTCGGCCGCCCCCGCTGCAAATCCTGCAACATAGAGCTCTGGTGGTTATATGTGGCCGGCAGAAGTTTCCCATAAAAAAGCTTGCTGTATTCATCGGCGGATGACCACAGTGGCATCACCCCCTTCCTGACTGCCACCTCAAAGGCCTCGTCGATAATCCGGTCCATGATCGCTCTTAGCTGCGGTTCTTCTCCTAAGGCGCCGTAATGGACCTGAAGTATGGCGCCGAGCGGATTCAGCGGGGCGTTGTAAAAGGCCTTAGCCCAGATGTGGGCGAGGATCTTTTCCGTCGCCTCGCAGGGGATGCCGGCCTGATCAAAAAGAGAGGCCCAGAGCCTGCCTTTTTCCATGGATCCTGCCACGTTCGGGTCAAGCGGACCGATGATGACTGGAGCGGCCTGGACAGTGACCGTAACTCTCCCAGGCTCGGGGATTTTTGCCCCTACCAGGATGCTGGCCCCCATACTTTTCCCTGCGCCAAGTTTTTCCGCCAACGTCTCGACGTTCCCCAACCCGTTTTGCAGCGAGATGGCGATCCCGTCGGGCTTAAGATAAGGAGCGAGTAGTCGCGTAATCTTTTCGGTGTCGTAAGCTTTTACAGCGACCAGAATCAGATCGTAAAGCTCGGTGAAATTACCCGCTTCAGTGCAAAGCTTAAATTCCTCTGCCCGGTGGCGGCCCCAGATGCCGTCCATTTCAAGCCCGTTGAGGCGAATAGCCGCCAGGTGCCATTCTCGTCCGAGCAGGGTGACTTCGTAGCCGGCCTTTCTAAGCAGGCAACCAAAGACCGAGCCGATGGCGCCACACCCGGCAATAAGAATTTTACATCCCGAAAGGTCCAAGTCAGCTCCGCCCGCGCCGAGTTTGGCGCAAGATTTGCCAGATTGTAACTTGGAACCCGACTGCGTTTCTAGCAGGGTGCTGAAAAACCATGTTCCCAGCCTGGTCAAAAAGGTCCTAGATGCGAGGCGCGCGAGAAACCGACGAGCGGAGGCGTACTTAGAAAGTACGTTGGAGCGAGGCGGTCGAGCGCAACGAAGCAGATAGGCCTTTTTCAGCAGGCTGCTAGGGGGTTTTATGGGTTTGGGGGCTGTCCTGGCGGTAGCTCTGGTAGGTGGAGAGAACTTTCATTGCGTACGCTAGCGGGAGAACCTCGTCCTCCTGCAACCTGTTTCTAACCTCGGTGGGGCCCCAATTATAAGCGGTCAGGGCGAGTTTTAAGTCTCTGAAACTCTTCTTAAGGGAGTTCAGATAGAAGACGCCGAGTTTTATATTGAGTACGGGGTCATCTAGATCCAAAGGATGGAGGATAGAGAGGTCGAGGGAATTCTCTATGGCTCCATTGACCCCCTTGTCCATTGAGACCAACTCATTGATCACGGCATTGGCCGCGATGGGGCGGATTTGCATTAGCCCCCTTGCCCCCTCGGTCGAAACAGCCTCGGTTTGGAAGCTGCTTTCCACATTAATGAGGGCGAGGACCAGCAGGGGGTCGAGGCTATGCCTTCGGCTTTCCTCCAGGATGGTATTCGATATATTCCAGGCCCAGCCATCCCTTAGGTCTGCTCTTTGCGACTTAACTATTGAATAAATCTTAAGTAATTCGGATACCTGTTTGGCGTCGCCAGAACCTGCGGACTCTATCCAATGGCCTTTTTCCGCTTTAAAAGGATCGGAGGGAATAAGGAGAAAAAAGAAGATTGCCAATACAGCCAGGTTCGGCGACGAACTCAAGCGTATAACTACTTGAAAACATTTAAGTATTTTACTAGCTTTCATAAACAACAATGGCTTCTTAGGGAAGTTTAGTTTGCTCTACCCTTCCTAAAAAGCCACCCTAACCTCATAGCAACCAGAGTAGGTTTTGTCAACCGACATAGGTATACGTAATAGTACATTGATAGCCGAGGAAGAAGTGGCCAGAGATCGGATATATCAAGTCCAGAGAGAAAAGAGCCAGCCTTCGGGAAAGGGGAGATGGAGAAGACGGTTAAAGAGTCCTTCCATCGTAAGCCAGGATAGGGCCGTCATAGAGAGAGACAGAACCCAGCCCTCTTTGCCCGCCAGCTTAAGATAGAGAAAAACGAAAAGCGGAACGGCTAGAGTGAAGCCGAATAGGAGGATAAGGGCCATAAAGCCCAGCGTCCAGGAAAATATTGCCAAAGTTCTCTTCCGGGCGACCAGCGGATCGACGTCCATCGTCATCTCGAAGTCGACGGCATGGCCTTCACGCGCTTTCTCAGCCGAGACCAGGCACAGGAGCATCTCGACCAGGGACAGCGCAAGAAGGGGAACTCCGATAACCCTGGGAAAGAGAGCGGTCCTGAAAGGCCAATAGAGGGATGCATACAGAGCATAACCGGCGATAATAGCCACGGCCAGGGCAAGCAAAAAACGCAGATTAAAAACGCTTTTCATGCGGTCTTCTCGGATGGAGCGCTTCTTCTCTTGCCCAGGCGGATAGCGGGATAGACGATGACGATGAGAGTCAATAAGACCAGGATCAAGACCACCGGCCTTAGGAGCCAGGAGCTGCCGTAGCGTATGGTCGAGATATAAAAGTTGTTTTCAGCGATTTTTCCCAAGACGAATCCGAGCACCAAGGGGGCTCGAGGCCAGTTGCAGCGGATCATGAAGTAGCCGAGAAAGCCAAAGAAGAGAAAGACGATCAGGTCCCCTAAATGGTTATTCGAGGTGTAGGAACCGATGAAGGCGAGGAAAAGAATGAATGGAATAAGGACGGCGCCGCGAACCAGGGTGAGCTTGGCCAGTTGGTTGAGAAAAAAGAAGCTTGTGGCCACGGTGATGATGTTGGCGATGACCATGGTCCAGACCATGGAAAAGGTGAGGGTAAGGTGCTTGTCCAGCATGTCCGGTCCGGGAGCTAATCCCTGCAGAAAAAAAGCGCCAAGGAGAATCGCCATGGCTGAGCTTCCGGGGACGCCGAAGGCAATGGTTGGAATCAGGGCGCCGCCTTCCTTGGAGTTATTGGCGGCACCGGGTCCTAATACGCCGCGCACGTCCCCTTTGCCGAAGCCCTCTCGCTCCTTCGAATCGCGCGCGGCCTGCACTGCGTGACCATAGGCGATCCACTGGGCCACGCCGCCTCCCAAACCCGGTATGATGCCGATAAACGTTCCTATCAAGCTGCATCGGATCGTAAGCCAGAAATGGCGGAAGGTATCCTTGACCCCTTCCCAGGCGCCTTTCCCTAAATTCCCCTGGGGCAGTTCGCCGGCTATCGAAGTTCCCCGGACGGCGAGATCGACGATTTCCGGAACGGCGAAAAGGCCGACCAAAACGGGAATCAGATCGAGCCCTCCCCACAGGTAGAGCTGGGAAAAGGTAAAGCGTTGCACTCCCGCCTGGGGATCCTGGCCGACCAGAGCGATAAGCAGTCCCAACAGCCCGGCTAGAAAGCCGCGCAGGAGAGCCCTCCCACCCTGTCCGCTTAAGGAGGAGATAAAGGCGATGCCCACAACTGCCAGCATGAACAGCTCAGGCGCCCCAAAGGTGAGAACCAGAGGGCGCACCACAGGAATAGCCAGGGCCAGAGCGAAGGCGCCGACCAAGGCGCCCACAAGCGAACTCATGAGCGCCGCTCCCAAGGCACGGCCGGCCTCGCCCTTTTTCGCCATCGCATGGCCGTCGAGGATGGTGGCTGCTGTGGTGCCTTCGCCGGGCACGCCGAAGAGAACCGAGGTGATGTCGCCGGTGGTTGAGACTACGGAGTGCATACCGAGGAGAAAAGCGAAAGCCTCGACCGGCGTCATTTTGTAGATAAAGGGGAGCATGAGGGCCAGGGTGGTTGAGCCGCCCAGGCCCGGCAGGAGACCCACCCAAAAACCCAAGACGATCCCGAGCAGCATAACCAGAAAGGTCTGCCATTGAAGAACGACCAGGAGTCCCTGAACAAAGGCGTCAAGCATAAATAAGAGGTTATGCCCTCAAAAACTCCCTACTCGCCGAACTTGATATATTTGCCGATCTCCTGAGCCATTTCTGGAGGCTGGTTAAGGACCTCGCGGACCACCTTCAAGGCCTCCTCGGGCAGCGCGTAGTCGATGGTCATCTTTGATTTCTTGGCTTCGGCCAGGAACTCTGTGTCCTTGGTTACGCTGACGAAAGCGCTTCGTAAGATTTTAACCACGTCCGCAGGCGTTCCAGGAGGGGCGACGTAGGGCCGGTAGATCTTCGTTGGCGCCGCATTGACTGCCATGATCGCCCTGCCCTTGGGGTCTTTGGTCAGCTCCTCGTCAACGGGAAGCTTTTCGATGCCCGGGGCGGAAATCCGGTTGCGGATCACGGGACGCACCAGGCCGCGATCGATGAAGGGCTTGATGGAATCGTAGGATCCGGCCCGGCCGTCTACTTCCTTGCGTTCAATGGCGAGCATCACGTCGGCGCTCGAGGAATAGCCCGGAACGAGCTTAAAATTCAGGCCGGTAAATTCTTTCAGGATTGAAGGGAAGTCATGCGTCGAGCTTCCGGGGCCGGTGGTGCCGATGACAATCTCCTTGGCCTTGCGCATGTCATCCACGGTCTTGTATGGCAGATCACTGCGGATCACCATGATGACCGCATCGCTCGCCAGGCTGCCAAGCCAGGCGAATTTGGTAAGGTCGAACTTGACGCCCTCCACCTTGGTAAGTTGGGCTGTGGCCAACGCATTGTTAAAGGTACCGATGGTAAGACCGTCGGGTTTAGCAACGCTATAGATGTGATTGGCGCCGATAATACTGTTGGCGCCGGGCATATTTTGAATCACCACGGTGGGGTTTCCGGGGAGATGCTTGGGCAAATATTTGGCCAGCAGGCGGGCGTAGCGGTCGTAGCCGCCGCCGGGTTTATAGCCCACAACGATCGTCAGAGTTTTCCCCTCATAGTAAGAGGCCCCCAAAGCAAGAAAGGGTGTCCCAATCACGAATAGGACGCAGGCCAGGATCCACAGTTTGGTCTTAAGCTGTTTCATAGAAGCACCTCCTTTTGCATAGTTTATCCCCCGATCTCTTGTTCCGTTGAAATAATTGCTGCAACCTATCCGAGAAACCTCAGGCCGCCAGCCGCTGGTCTTCGGCTATTCACCTGCCTTACCGATAAAGCTTAAATCAAAGGATCTTTCTAGTCAATAACACCTTCTACTACTAATTCCTGGTATTCCTTTTCCGAAAGGCCTAAAAGCTCCTGATAAAAATAGCCGTTGTGCTCACCGAGCAGGGGGTCGCGTCGCTCCGGACCGGAGGGAGTCCTGGTGAGAAAAAAGGGCGGCCGCTGGTAGTGCATCTTGCCGATCTCCGGGTGTTCCAGCTCGACCCACTGCTTACGGTGCTTGAGTTGAGGATCGCTGTAAATGTCTCTCATGGTGTTGACGATCCCGGCTCGGATACCTGAGGCCTGAAGCTTTTCCGTGATCTCTCGCGCAGTAAAACCAGCCGTCCAGGCGCCGATTTTTTGATCCAGCTCATCTTCATGCTCCTTGCGCGACTGGAGCGTGGCAAAGCGGCTCTCTTTTGTCCAGGCGGGATTCCCCATCGCCCGGCAGAGAGATTCCCAGTCCGACTCGGATGACACGCTGATGACGCACCAGTTGTCATCACCCTTACATGGATAGACTCCATGCGGCGCCGCCGCCGGATCACGGTTGCCGTTTCGGCTGGCGACCTTGCCGTTGATTTTATAATCCAAGAGGATAGGGGCCATGAACTGGAGGCCTGTCTCGTATTGTGCAGTATCGATATGGGTCCCCTTACCGGTTCTCTCTCGATAATCGAGCGCCGCGAGGATGGCGACAGCGCCGTAAGCGACAGCGATGTAATCGATGTAAGGTCCATAGAGAATCTGGGGTGGGCCGTCGGGGTAGCCGGTGAGGTGGGTAAACCCCGCCAGGGAGGAGAGCTGGGATCCGAATCCGGCATGGTGTGCATGCGGCCCGCTCTGTCCGAGATTGGAGCTGCTCAGCATGATAAGGTCCGGCTTGATTTTTCTCAGGGCCTCATAGTCCAACCCCAGCCGTTTCATCGTCCCGGGGCTAAAGTTTTCGATTACCACATCGGACCAGGCGACTATCCTTTTGGCCAGGTCAGTGGCCTTAGGCGCTTTCTTGAGATTTAAAGTGATGTCCAGTTTGTCGTTGTTGCAAAGGGCGAAGAGGCCGGAGCGGTTCAACCCATGAATGTTATCCTTGTATGGAGGATAGTGGGCGCGGAAGCCGTCCGGACGGACCTTTGACTCGATGTGGACAACCGTCGCGCCGTGATCGGCCAGGTGCTTGCCTACCACCGGTCCGGCTGCGAAAGCGGCGAACTCAACAACCTTGATTCCCTTTAAAGCAAGCATGGAAAAGCTTTCAGCTATCAGCAATCAGCTGATCGTCATTCCCGCGCAAGCGGGAATCCAGAGAACCTTGTATTTCCTGGATTCCGGCTCTCGTCAGCCTCAGGCTGACTCGGCCGGAATGACGGCTCGAGTTGGTAACGAATTTATGAAACACCACCCTAAATGACCCCTTCCTTCTTTAAATTCTCCACTTCCTCCTTCTTCATCCCCAGCTCGCCGCAATAGATCTCTTCATTGTGTTCGCCGATCAGTGGCGCCCGACGCCAGATTTTGCAAGGGCCTTCGGAAAACTTGGCAAAGCCGCCGGGATAGAGGATGGAGGTTGCCAATTCGGGGTGGTCTATGCTTTGCCAGAATTTGCGGAACTCAAGCTGGGGATCCTGGAAGATCTCCTCTACGCTTGCTACCGGGTAGCCGAGCATCTCCCTTTTGATCACTTCCTCGAAAAACTCCTTCTTGGCGACGTCCTGGAAAAACCGGGAGATCGGCTCCTCCATCCGGTTTATCTCTTCCTGTGTGACTGCGGCGATGTTAAAGCTCTTCCACTCTTTCTTTTTGAGAAATTCCGGCGCCATCCCTCGACTATCCATCCATTCTACCAGGGCCTGGTTGGTCTTCCTTCCGGCTTCACCGCCGTAGATGATGAAATTGAGATAACCGTCTTTGCAGGGCCAGAAGACGCGCATTTTGGCGCCGGTAATACTCCGGCCGGTCATAAAGGAGCCGGCCCTTTTTTCCAGGTGGCGGTTCAGATCCCAAAAGGTATGGGCGTGGGAAAAGGCCCAGAGCATACAGGCCTGAGCCGAGACATCCACTTGCTGTCCCTCACCGGTGCGCTGGCGGTGGAGGTGAGCGACGAGCGTGCCTACCGAGGCGTAGGAAGCGGTCCATTGGTAGGATTGAGGAAAGGTGATCCGTAAAGGCGCGCGTTCCGGATCGCCGGTTAGCGACATACAACCGCTCATCGCCATGATCTCGATGTCCGAGGCCCTGAACCGGCTGTATGGCCCGCTCTGACCAAAAGGGGTGATCGAGGTATGAACCAGACGCGGATTGATCCGGCTTAAGGCGGCATAGCCTAGATCGAGCCGGTCCAAGTAGCCGGGGATAAAGGACTCGATTAAGAAATCCGCCCGGGCCACCAATCGGGCAAACAGTTCCCGGCCCCGGGCGGACTCCAGGTTTAAGGTGATGCCACGCTTGTTATTGTTGAAGCCGAACCAGTAAAGGCTCTTCTCCGGGTCAGATTGGTTGCGAAAAAAAGGGCCGATTTTTCTTGCCGGATCGCCGCCAGGTCTCTCGACCTTGATGACGTCAGCGCCGAGGTCGCCGAGGACCTTGCCGCAGAGAAACCCCAGCTCGTCGGTGAGATCCAGGATGCGATAGGGAGAAAGGAATCCGGCGCGGGGTTTCATTGGAAGCCATCGTGAATGGCAAAATGGCGAATAGTGGGAGGGACTATTCACTATTTACTATTTGCTATCTACCGGTTCGGGCCAAAGAGTGGACCCAACCTCTCATCCGGGATTTGGCGTTCTGAATATCTTTGTCGCTGAAGAATTTTTTGAGGTCGACTCGATCGACCGGATAGACCGGGCGCATAAAGTCGTTCTCGTAGCCGAAGGGAACGGTGGCGTCGATGCCCATGCCGCCCTCAAACGTAGTGTTGGAGGCGGTCCACTCCTTTTCCCCGGCCGTCATTCGCTCGGCCGGCATAAAGGTTTGGCCGCGTCCGCCCGGGAGCGGGTTGATGATGTCGGTTTTTGGATTCACGCGGGTGGTGAGACACCACATCACGTCGTCCATGTCATAGGGATCGGCGTCCTCACTGACGGCGATGACGAGGCGGGAGCCCTGGGAGGTCGCAAGGATCGCCGCCATGAAGTTACGCTGCCAGCCTTCGTCGATCTTGTTGCGTTTCTTGACATGAATAATCGCCCCTCCCCAATCGGTCATGCAGTAGGGAATGTTGACATCGATGATGATGCCCGGCTGCATCCGTTCGCATAACTCAAACATGGCAGCCTCTCTCACCGTAGTGTCGATGTTGTGATCATCGAGGGTGTGAACGCCCAGTGGAAAAATAATCGGTTTGGATTCGCGTCTACGCGTGGTCACCGCGGTGACATGGAAAGTCGGCGCTTTGTAAGCCTTGCCCATGTAGCCGGCCCACTCGGGGTGGAAGTGGTAGCGGCCTTGAACTCCCGCTTTCTCGGATTCCGCCGTCTCAAAGCGGCGATCGCGTGGATTGACGTAGCCTTCCAGGACAACTTCGGCATCAGCGACCGACAAAGCATCTACCGTGCGCGCTTTGACCAACCGCACAGGAGCGCCCTGGACGGCGCCCGCCATACCGACTTCGTCACAGCCCTGGGGTAAGATAACGTAATCGAAGCCGGCGCCGGCCAGCAGCGTGCAAGACGGCGGCAAGCCGAAGTTCATCGTAATAGGAATGGGTTTGTTTTCTTTGTAATATTTCGTGACCACCTGCCACATGTGCGAGCCGGGGGAGATCTGGAACGTCCCGACGTTGCCCCAGCGGAAGTTCATCCGGTTGTAGCCGAGGTCCGTGCCGCCGCCGAAATAGTGACCGGAGATCAGCCTGTTGCCGGAGCCGACGGTCAGTTCGGGCTCTATATCCGTGTGCCGGATCGGCACCACGAATTCGTTGGCGTCGCTCGGCTTTTCGAGCACTTCCTCCTGAACCGGCGCATCCTTTTGATCGATGATGACGGGCGGGATCGGATGCGTAATGGCATAGGCCAGTTTTCTGGTGCGGTCGGCGTGGTCTTTCCAACCAAACATCTTGTTGATGACGTTCATGTCGCCGAATAAGTTCGTGACACAGCGATGGTGCGGCTTGCCTTTGATATTGTTGAAAAGAATCGGGCAGCCGCCGTCCAATTGCTTCTGAATTCCGGTTATTTCAAGGTCGGGATTAACCTCTTTGTCGCTCTCGATCAGGTCCCCTTCTGATTTAAGCCATTCCAGAGCGCCGCGCAGATCCGTTTTTTTCTCCGCTCCGGCGCCAGTAGTTTTTGCAACTGCCTTACTCATATATCTCCTCCGATGAGTGGGAATCGGCCGTGTGGTACGCGTTAATTATGAGGGCTCTGTCAGGGACAAAGATCATTATCCCCCCCGTCCCGGCCGGCAATCTCCAAGCGACGGACCAAGGCGAAAAGGGGAGAGAGTAAACTCCCCGATTAATTTTGATTGCAAAATTTTCTATATGATATCGCGTCAAAAGTCAAACTCCGCGACGGCATCAGTTCGCAAAAAAACCCTCTGAAAAATTTGTCTTGTAATATGATAGAGCAGGCCGTAAAAAGAGAGAAAAAAGCGAAAGGGGTGATCCAAGTGGAATGGAAAGACACGCGTCAGTTCATCGACGCCCTCGCGCGCACGGGAGATTTGACCGTTGTGGAAAAAGAAGTTCACTGGGATCTCGAGATCGGGGCGATCGGACGCCTGGCCTGCGAAAGGCAAGCGCCGGGGTTGTGGTTCAAGCGCATCACGGATTATCCGGGCTGCACCGTCTTCATGAATCCGCTCGCCACGTGGAGGCGCGTCGCGATTGCTCTGGGCTTGGCGGCGGGGAGTTCCGTAAAGAAAATCTACCGGGAATACGAAGAGAGGGAAGGCCGACTCATCCCCCCTGTGACCGTTTCGGACGGACCGTGCAAGGAGATCGTCAAGCGGGCGGACCAGGTAGATCTCTTTGATCTCCCTGCGCCCATGCTTCATGAGGGCGATGGCGGACGCTACATTGGCACCTGGGATTTGGTTGTGTCGCGCGATCCAGCCGCCGGCTGGGTCAACTGGGGTATTTACCGCTTTATGGTCTATGGCGCGCGCCGCCTCACTGGCTTTCCACGGCCCACGAGCCATTTGGGTAAGGTTTTCCTCGACCACTACGTTCCGGCAGCGCGACCGATGCCGATCGCAATTGTCATTGGCGCGGACCCTCTGTGCCACCTGGCAGCTTCCGCCACCTATCGATTGGGCGGAGACGAAGCCATGTTGGCAGGGGGCTTGCGCGGATCGGGGGTTGAGGTCGTTCGCTGCGAAACCAGCGATCTCATGGTTCCCGCCACGGCGGAAATTGTGATTGAAGCTGAAGTGCTGCCCGACGCGGTCGGGTTGGAAGGCCCGTACGGTGAATACCCGGGATATCGCACCGGCGAGATGGGAAACGGCATTCTTTGCCGCGTCAAAGCCGTCACTCATCGCCGCGATCCCATCCTGACGATTGACGCGACCGGCTACATGGACGACAGCGCAACGATCACCTCGATGAGCGGCGCGCTCGCCATCAAGCGACGGCTTGAGCGCCATGGCGTGCCTGTGGTTGATGTCTACGTTCCCCCTGAGGGGGCGGTTCACGCCGCTGTAGTCGCGGTAAGCCGCGGTGGTCCCGAAGTCACGCGCCAAATTCTCGAAATCCTAACTTCGCGGCGAGCGCTGCTGTCGAAGATCTTCGTCGTCGATGGCGATGTCGATCCTTTCGATTTAGGGCGGGTGCTGCACGCCTTCGCCACCAAGTGCCACCCGGTCACCGGCGTTCATGTAGTCCAATACACGGGGCGGGCCAATACGCTGACGCCCTGTTACAGCCAGGAGGAGCGAAAGAGGCAGGCAGGCGGGACGGTCGCCTTCGACT